>WNFT01004541.1_pt1 | contig 12110 bp, 11 predicted proteins | sample 5400191 | NCBI WGS metagenome assembly WNFT01 (sample SAMN13153359, study PRJNA577476) | soil metagenome | isolation source: 80 cm saprolite under Madrone tree | place: USA:California | collected 2016-06-14
GGAAAGACGGCGACGATGTGATCATCGTGCCCTCTCTTTCAGATGAAGCCGCGAAGGAAAAGTTTCCCGGCGGTTGGAAGACCCTAAAGCCGTATCTGCGCATCGTGCCCCAGCCGAACAAGCCGGAGACAAAAGTGGAAACTGCCAGCGCGACTTGAAAGTAGTAAAGTAGCATAGACTTTAGTCTGTGATTGGCCGAACGATATCAGTTCAGTCTGTGACCTTCAAAACCGTTCGCATCATTAAGCAAGGCGCAGAGCAAGCAGAGCCTCTGCGCCTTAGGTTCTGGGGAGAATCACAGAAGCTAGCCGCACTTCACTTAATACTAAGTTGTGAGTCACGCGAAAACCTACTATCACCGAAATCTCCCTCACTGGCACCCACCAGGGTCCGCTATCTTTCTCACTTGTCGTTTGTTTGGCTCTTTACCGGAGAAGGTAATTCGACGGTTGAAAGATGCCCAGAAGTTAGTTCTGCGAGAGATCGACATGGCCGGGGGCTCGGCCGAAAAGATAGCGGAACTCAAGCTTAACCAACACAAAAAACTCTTCGCCAAACTTGACTCAATTCTCGATAGGGCTGAAACGGGTCCGCAATGGCTCGGTGAAACTGAAGTTGCGGCTTTGATTGAGGATGCGCTACTTCGGCGTTGCTCCGAACTCTACAAACTTTGGGCCTATGTCGTCATGGTGAATCATCTTCATCTCCTTCTTCGGCCCAGGTCGATTATTTCTCCTATTGACAGTCCAATTGATTCATCTGTGCCGCTTGGAACGATTATGAAGCGTGTTAAGGGTTACACAGCACGCGAGGCCAACCGCGTGTTGAAGAGGACTGGCGAGCAGTTCTGGCAGCAGGAATCATTTGATCATTGGCCGCGCGATGATCACGAGTTCTTCCGGATTATTCAGTATATCGAGAACAACCCGGTTAAGGCCGGGCTTGTGAGGAGCCCCGAAGAGTGGAAGTGGTCGTCGGCTGCGGACCGAAAGCGGCGTGGTTGGAAAGATATTCAGCCGTTGACATAATTCCTAATATCCACATTCGCAATGGAGCGCTATCACAGACTAAAGTCTATGCTACTTAAGGACTTCGCATGGGTGTTGCCAAGTTAACCGATCAGAACACGTTCGTTCCGGAGAGCAAGTACGCGCGCGTCGAACGCGAGCGGCGTTATCTCTTGCAAGATTTACCGAAAGGACTAGTGCGCGCCGATCATCACTTTCAGATCACCGATAACTACATAACCGGCACGCGCTTGCGCATTCGCAAAGTGCGCGATCCAAAAACCAACAAGTGGGTGGTGAAGTTTACCCAGAAGTTCGCTCCCAATCTCGCCGACCTCGCGCGTACCATAATCACCAACATCTATTTGAATGCCATCGAAGCAGAGACGCTCGCGATCTTTGAAGCGAACGAGATTCGCAAGAATCGTTATCGTTTTGAATTCCAGGACCGGCAATTTTCCGTCGATATGTTTCTCGGCGATCTGTTTGGTTTGGTGTTAGCCGAAGTCAGCTTTGAAACCGATGAAGAGATGGACACTTTTCCGCCGCCGCCGTTTGCTATTGCGGACGTGACCAATAATGAGATATTCACCGGAGGAAGATTGAGCGAGTTGAATTTCGAGCAAATTCGGGCCGAAATCGAGAAAAGCGGATTCTTAACCCGCTCCGCGTCAAAGACCGAGGCAACTGAAATCACGAGAGAAACAGGAGGACCATCATGAGTAAGATTCCGTCAATGATTGCACTTTCAGCAATCGTGCTATCGCTCACGATTTCGATCTTACCTGCTCAGAGTGATCGCAATTCAGAGGAACAAACAAAATGGATGGCTAAGAGTCTTCGAGAAATGAAGACAATCAAAGTCGGCATGATCCGAGCCGACTTGCTCAAAGTCTTTGTCACCGAAGGTGGTATATCCACGCCTTTGAATCGCACCTATATCTACCGTGAATGCCCGTACATAAAGGTTGATGTCGAGTTTGAGCCACTTGGAAGCAGAGACGTCGAAGGCCGAGTGACGAGCGAGACAAATGAGGATGTCATAAAGAAAATATCCAAGCCGTACTTAGAATGGAGCGTTATGGATTGAGGCGAAGAAATGACACGAACCCAAGTAAATCAATTGCGTAAGTAATATGAAAATCCGCAAAACAATTCTAATTCTTTTACCCATCGTGGTCGTAATCGGTTCAGTCGCGTGTCGCAAACAATCTGTCACCCAACAAACTACTAACGCCAATCTCGCCGTGACGCAGGAAAAGCCGTCCGGCGGCGAGGCCTCAGTCGGTGAAAGATCCTTTTTTCGCGGGACAATTGCTGCCGGCGCGAACAATCTAAAAATCGAGATGACTTTGGTGCGCGATGGCGAGCGAGTCAGCGGAAGTTATTTCTATCCGAAGGTCGGGAAGAACATCGAACTCAACGGCACGATCGACAAAGACGGTAATGTCGATCTGCGGGAAAAGGATGATAGTGGCAAAGAGACGGGCGTGTTCAAAGGTAAATGGAAGGCGGCCGTTGAACCGAATGAGTTGGGTATGGCCAATATCGCGGGCAAATGGTCAAGGCCCGACGGCTCGAAAGAAACGACCTTCGAGATGACCCAACAACCGATCGATTTCAGCGCCGCTGCGGCGCACTTTGTGCCCAAAGTGATTAAGGAAGCAAACAAGAAATCGCATTATCAGATCGACGTTGTGTATCCACAAATTGAGGGCGACACTCGCTTCGATAAATTCAATAAAGAAGTTCGCGCCATGGTCACCAAGAACGTGGCTGCTTTCAAGACCAGCGAGACCGGCACCGAAACGGATGCCGGTGCCGAAACTCCCGCCGAGACCCTGACGTCAACGCTCGACAGTGACTACGAGATTCGACTCGCGACGGACGATTTGATCATTATTGAGTTTAGCGAGTCGGCTTATGAACGCGGCGCAGCACATCCCAACAGCAATTCGTCCGTGCTCAACTACGATATTCATAACGGAAAGAAACTGGCGCTCGCCGATCTCTTCAACGCGAAATCGAATTACCTGAAAGCAATTTCAGATTATTGCATCAAGGATTTGAAACAACAGGCAAAGAAAGACAAAGACTCGATGTTGAGCGATGACATGATCCAGTCGGGCGCGGCCGCCCGCGCGGACAACTTTAATGCCTGGACCATTACGAAGCAGGGTCTGTGGATCACTTTCGATCCGTATCAGGTCGCGGCCTATGCCGCCGGACCTCAGAAGGTTCTGATTCCGTATCCGGCTTTGAAAGATTTGATCAAGGTGGACGGACCGATCGCGGCGTTCCTGCAGTGATTTTGGAGTGTAGCCGGCAGAGCGAAATGGCGACGACTGGAGCGCAAGGGTCCTCGCTTGCAATGAATCTGACCGAGCGAGCAATGTGACGTTTGCAAGCGAGGACGCTTGGCGCCCCAGTCGCGTCGCGCCACGCTCGGTTGGCGCACTCCAAACAAGGCATCATGAATCGCAGCGTTGGATTGATAGTTATCATTGGCGGGGCATGTGTGGTGATTATCGGATTGCTGATTTATTCCGGCGCGCTTTCGTGGTTTGGCCGTCTGCCTGGTGACATCCGCTATGAAGGCGAGCACACGCGAGTTTACATTCCGATCGCTTCATCGTTGCTGCTCTCGCTGGTTTTGAGTCTGCTGTTCTATCTGCTGCGGCGATTCTTCTGAGCGACGATTAAGCGATACGCTTCCGCGCGTTTCAATCCCAACTCTCGTGCGGCCTTCTTCAACGCTGCTCTCGAATCCAATCCCTCACTCTCGAGTTGACGCACGCGGGCGCTCAGCCCTCGAGATGAAGCATCGGCCGCGCCTGCCAATTCGTTTGCGCCTGAACCTGACTCCTCGACCCCGGCGCCGCTGATGAGCAGAACAATTTCCCCTCGCGTTGCTGTGCTTTGGGAAAATCGCTTCGCCAATTCGAGCAAAGTCCCACGCGCAATCTCTTCATGAATCTTCGTCAGTTCCCGCGCCACTGCCGCTTTGCGGTTTCCCAAAACATCCAGGGCATCACTCAACGATACGGCGATTCGGTGCGGCGCTTCATAAAACACCAGCGTCGCCTGAATCGCCGCCAATTCTTCCAAACGTGAACGCCTCGTGTTCGCTCGCGCAGGAAGAAAACCCGCGAAAAAGAATTGATCCGATGGCAGCCCAGAGGCGACAAGTGCCGCCACGAAAGCCGTGGGGCCCGGAATTGGGACGACCGTAATTCCGCCCTCAATCGCGGTGTCGACGATGCGAAATCCAGGGTCGCTGATCAGAGGCGTGCCGGCGTCAGATACGATGGCGATACTTTTTCCGCTGTGAAGAAGCTCGCCCAACGGTGCGGCGCGTTCCCGTTCGTTGTGTTCGTGATAACTAATGGTCCGGGTCTTAATACCGAAGTGATTCAATAAAACTCTAGTCCGGCGCGTGTCTTCGCAGGCAATCACTTCCACTTCGCGCAGCACGCGCAACGCTCTCTGCGTGATGTCTTCGAGATTGCCAATTGGAGTGGCGATAATGTAGAGCGTTCCGGGCATGTCACCCGTATTGTGGCGCATGTTGTGTCAGAACCGCGAGCGGTAGCGCCCGGATCATTTGAGATTTGAGATTTTTCATTTGGTCATTTGCGAACGCGAGTTTGTTACGTTCGGAAGAAGAAAAATTATCAATGCCAAATGCCAGATGCCAAAGCTCAAATGATCCGGTCGCTACCGCTCGCGGTTCTGAAACGGAAAACAACAAAAGCCCCGCCGCTGGTGAAGAGCGACGGGGCCCCGGTCGAACGCGTTACCTTACTGATGCTCGGAAAGAACTTGACGTTTAGCGACGGCCTCGTCCTGCCGATCCAAGGCGGACAAGTCGTTCACTAAGCGAGACTGTCAAAGAACATCAGTCAACCTAAGTTAATAAGGCATCCTCAGGTCGTACGCGTCGGCTATTATGTGAAGACTCGATCTGATGTCCGCCAGTTCAGCGTCCACACTGCCGTTGCCGGTGCGCAGTCGCAGGTCACGATCGAGCTGGACACCTTTGTCCAGAACCATCCGCGCCTCGTCAACGCTGGCGCCCAGAACAAATCCGCCACGCGAACTCATCCTCAAATCTCTGACCGCGCGTCTAAAGTCACGTACTTGATCGATCGCTCCGGTGTCGACAGTTCTAAATTGAAAGATTCCGCCGAAGACCCGGCGCGTTCTGCCATAATTAAGATCGTTTTCCAACCGGGCACTCGAAGTATCGAGCTGACGAATTGCCTGCTGCACGTCACGCCGATCGGTACGATCCGAGTTGTAGCGATCATAATCATAACGATTATAGTCTTGCGCCGAGCTGACTATCGGGAGCGCCAGAATCAGGAGAGCTGCCGTGAATATTAATCTCACTAGAATATTTTCTCTCACCTTTCCATTACCTCCTTTTTCTAAACTTCTCCGCTCAATGATGCGATGATCGCCGCCGCGCGAGGGTGCACACAGTGATGGAAAAGCGCGAGCTTCACAAGGAACTCGTAAGGTGAAAATAAGAAAGGAGCGCTGACATCCTTTTTCGGCGGTTTGCGGACATCTTGCCCGCAATTGTTGGAAGATCACGATTCCCCGAGTAGCACCAGGAAATGATCGCGCAGCCGCCCTTCGGTAAGCGGCGATTGTCCGCCCGTTTTTTCCCTGACCATCCACAAAGGCGCGCCCGTCGCCGCACGCATGAGAGTAAGTTCAGCGTTCGCGCGCGGCCGGCCAAAATGTTTGAGGTTCGCGCAAGCCAACCCGCCGCCGCGAATGAATCCATCTCGCGGAGTCCTCGGCCATCCGCTTTCGACCGTCAGCGCGCGCACGCCATTGCGCAGCGTCAAGCGTGTTCCGACCATCGTGGTAGATCCGACGCGAAACCGATGCGCATCCTGCTGTTCGATCTGAACGCCCGCGCCGCGACGATTTGCTTCGCCCGCTAACGTAGTCAGCGAACTCACCAGCCAGTCCGTACCGGTGCGTCGCAGCAGATCATTCCGCGCGCGCAAATTCAGATACTCGGCGACGTCCGTGCGCCCCGCCGCGCGCGCCCGCCGCTTTGCTTCCGCCAGCGCCAACTCCCAGGCGTCGTCAAGTTCGGTCATCCTCGCTGGTCCCGTTTTCCTTTCGTCCTTCTTTTGATGTTATCATGCCCTCCCGATTCGTCTCTCCTTGCATGCTAATTGGTCGGATGAAATTACCTTTTCTTAATCAACGGACGATCGCGTTGGCGATGATTCTCGCGATCGTTTCCGTGCTTTGGGGTGGCGCAGCTTCATGGGCCCAGGTCAAGCGGTTGCCGAAGCCGAGTGGGCACGTTAATGACTTTGCCGAAGTCCTGGACTCGCAGACAAAGTCGCGGCTGGAAGTCGTCCTCGAAAACTTGAAGCAACGCACGGGTCTTGAGTTCATCATTGCTACCGTGAAGAGTGTCGGCTCGGAAGACATCTACGATTACTCTCTGGCAGTTGCCAACGACTGGAACCTGGGCGCGCCGGCAACTCCGACCAAGAGTCTCCTGCTTTTGATCGCGACCGACAACGGGAAATTCTTTTCGCAAGCCAGTAAGTCCGCGCGGGCCAGTCTTCCTGACGGTCTCATCGGCGAGATGGGCCTGCGCATGAGACCGAAACTCGAGGGCGGCGGTTATAGTCAGGGATTGCTAACAGGGATCCAAGCCTTTGCGGAAATTCTTGGCGAGCGAAACAATTTCACCTTGGCTGATGTCGATCCGCAAACAGAGAAACTGGTTGCCAAACAGCAGCGGCCAAGGGTCGTCAGCTTAGCGAGAACTGAGCCCACGGAAACGCCGACTCCCCAACCGAGTGAACCACCCGCGCCACAACCCACGGTCCCACCGACCGAGATGCCCTCGCCGCAAGTAATCCTGAATTCCACACCCACGCCGGTGACTGCAGCGCCGGAATCAACGCCAACACCTGAGCCTTCCGCAAGACCAAGGGTCACGCAACAATCCGAAACGCCGGCGGTTGCGCCTTCGCCGAGTGCAGCTCCTCCAGAGATCGTTCCGTCAGCGATAGCAACTAACTCCCCTGCGCCGAAATCATCTCCGCGAGAGAGTCCGAGCGCTTCGACCTCGCCCAACGTTGCCGTCCAAATTTCAGATAATTCTGTGCGGTCCACTCGCTCATCCTCTACGGATCGAAGAACCAACGTCACACCTCCAGCAAATCCGGATGACGAAAAAGAAGAAGTTGAATTAACGCTTACCAAGCCCGTCGACCAGAGAATCGATTTATTGAAAGCGTTCATCGCCGCGCATCCGCAGTCGGTCGCGGTCCCGCGCGCCTTTGAACTGATCGTGGCCGCACACGCGACCTTAGGCGATCAGAAATTACAAGCGGGCGACGTCGAGGGCGGCCTGCGGGAATTCCGACTGGCGATTTCTGAGGCGCCACTTGATTTCGGCGATCCCTTGTTTACGGAAGTTATCGCGCGTATTCCCATGAATTTATTTCTGCGCGGACAGCGGGTGCCGGCAACCGAAGCTGCGCACCAGGCTGAAGCGCTGGCGAAACTGAACCCGCGACGTTTGTTGGCTCTCGTGGAGTTCTATCTCACGATCGAAGATGCCGGGGAAGCTAGTCGCATTGCAGAATTGGCGGTGCTCAACGGACCCAACCTCGCCCCGGCGCACCTGGCGTTGGGCGCTGCGCGTCACATCGCGTTGAGGCTTGACGAAGCTGAAAGCGAATACGCTCGGGCGCTCGCGATCGATCCGAAATCCACGGTGGCCAGAATCGCGCTCGCCGATTTGAAACGCTCTGGCGGCAAAACCGAAGAGGCACTCTCACTTTACCGCGAACAGGTGCAGGCTGATGCGAATAACAAATCTGCGCGTGCAGGTCTGGTGCTTTCGTTGCTGGAACTCGGCAAGAAGAACGAGGCGGACCAGGAATTAAACAAAGCGCTGCAAGACAAAGAGCAGATGCGAAGTCTTCCGTTGTTGGTTGGCACCGCCTATTGGTTTGTGGCACACAACGATGCGGCGCGCGGCCTCGACCTGGCGCAGAAGGCCGTGGCGATCGAGCCACGCTATTCCTGGGCGCAGATTGCGCTCGCCCGCGCTCTCTTAGCTGAACGCCATCCATTGGAAGCCGAAAGGGCTTTGCGTTTCGCGCAGCAATACAGCCGCTTCCCGACTTTGAATTACGAGTTGGCAAACGTGCTCTGCTCGATGGGCCTGTATGACGAAGCGGCGCAGGAACTCGCCCGCTCGTTCACCATCAAGGACGGGCAGATCGAAACGCGTCTCGCCGGTCGGAGCACTGCGCGCGCCGCAACCTTCATCGAATTGCTGGCGCCGGAACGACGCGCGGCGATCTTTCAAGCCGGCGTCGCGGACACTGAAAGCAACGCCAGGATGCTGAAAGGGCTGTTGGCTCTGACGGGCGCGCTGGATCGTCCTTCGATCAGCGATGATGACGCCCTCAACACCGCGCAGGGCTTTATCGCCGGCGAAGATGCGATGCGCACCTTTCGTCTCGTGTATGTGGCCGGAAGATTCGTGCGCAAAGGCGTCGCTTTATCGAGCGTCGAAGATCTAATGGACAACGCAATTAAGAGCGTGGAAGCCGCGCTCAACGTGCCCGCCGCCACCGTCGCCGTGCAGCCGGAAGAGTTGAGCGACATTCGTGCGCGGGGGCGGACCCAGGGCGCCACACCCGACGTTCCCGACGCGCCGCGAAATGCGCTTTCAGGTTTGTTGCGCGGACGAATCGAAGACCTCGCCGGCCTCGCGCTTTTCAATCTTGACAAGCATGAAGAAGCCGCAGCGCATTTGCGCCGTGCGGTAAGCGTATCGCCCGAAGGCACGCCGCTCTGGCGTGCGGCAATGTGGCATCTCGGCTCCGCGCTCGAAGCTAACGGAAAGAATGATCAAGCACTCCTTTACTACATCAAGAGCTACGTCACCGGCCCTCCCGACCCAGCCCGCCGCTCCGTGATTGAAAACGTCTACAAAAAAGTAAACGGCACGCTAGAAGGACTCGACGACAAGATCGGTCCGAGCTTTGCTTCAGCGACTGCTACACCCAGCCCCGCTTTATGAGTTAGTATCTTTACCCACCGCAAAAACACCCCGCTTGACATTGTGTCGATAGCGCGTATTATTGCGGTGATCACTGGCTCCCTATCGACCACATCGTCGGATGTCTCCGATAGCCTTCACCGATAACCCTTGAGGCCTTCAGATGCTGCTGCTGAATATCAGTAAAAAAATCGAGTTGGCCGCGAACTTGGCGATCGTAGTAGTAGCGTGCTTACTTGGGGTGGCTCTCGTCAAGAATTATTTGTTGTCTAAGACTCCTGAACCTTCCGTCCCGCAGGAAGCCGCCAACACAACTGTTAGTGAGCCAACCGTTTCTTCACTCGATGTCGATTGGAAGCAAAGCAAACTTACGTTAGTGCTCGCACTTTCGACCGTGTGTCATTTTTGTACTGAGAGCGCGCCTTTTTATCGACGGCTGATAAAAGAACGAGTAGGTGTGCGGACTGTCGCGGTTCTCCCGCAAGAGATTACCGAAAGTAAGAAATATCTGGAACATCTCGGTATCAAAGTTAACGAAGTTCGTCACGTCCCATTGCCGTCAATTGGCGTTGAAGGGACGCCTACCCTGGTCCTCGTCGATAAGGCAGGTGCTATAAAGAACACATGGCGGGGAAAGTTATCGAGGAATCAGGAATCAATAGTATTAGATCATCTTGTCTCGCAATAGGAGGTGAAGACATGTCGAAATCACAATGGGTCAAAACGCTAACAAGGCTCAGCATGCTGACAGTACTTGGTGCTAGCCTATGGCAATTGCCTGGAAGTGCAAAGTATCTTAAGACCCAGGACCGTCAAAACGATCAAAATCCAATATTAGTGACGGCAACACAACTTCTTTCTATTGACGGCGTTGTTCCCGTTAGCCTTCAATGCCAAACTCAGAATTATCTCAAGCCCACGAAGGGAAAGGCACTACGTTGCGTTCTGAAGAACAACTTTAGCAGTCCCATCACCGCGGTTTCTCTGGCTTACATCATCAAGTATGAAGCGAACGGTCAGAAATCGACAGATAGCGGGTTCATGACCATGGATGCACTTATCCATCGCGACTTTCACGAGTCAAATTTTAGTAAGTTCATACAGCCGGGCACCGAAAGCGATATTCAAAGCCTGCGCCTGATTGAAGAACCAATGTCCAACATTAAAATATTAGTCGGAATTGATTATGTAGAATTCGATAACGGACTGGCGTTGGGGCCCGATTCTAGTGGGTCTCGTTTGGTAACGCAGATTCGAGAGGGAGCAGCGAAGTACAAAGAATGGTTAAAACGGAATTATTTGGCACGCGGTAAATCGATGGCTGTTGTGAAGAGTCTATTGGAACAAACAACGTCGGTCGCAACCGATTTAGGAATTCCCGGAGAGTTGGAGCTTGGGGCAGAGGAATATCGACGGAACGCCCGTCAGGTCATCAACTTTCGCGGCGGCCCTTCTGAACTGGAGAAGCATTTAGTAGGGGACCTTGGTGCCAGGAAACCATAACCGATGAGCAGAAAGGAGAGCAAGATGAGAAACTTTCTTATTTCGATCGGATGGGTTTTTATTCTCTCTGTCTGCGTCTATGGGGCATATGCTGACTGTCATAAATGGGTGAGTTGCTCCGCTCGCAATGATCCGAGTGGAAGCGACTGCCAGATGGACTTTGTTTACAATAAATGTAGCAACGGACTACCGAACTCAACCTTCGGGTACGGTTGTGCGGTAGGTACATTAAATGAAGACGGCACCGCTAGAGTGGCAAGCAGTTGTCATTGTACTTGCCTGACAGCCACGCACAATAAGGGAACTTCGGTTTCGTGGGTTGATGATCATGACAGGGTCATCGTTAAAACAGACCAGTGCCTTGAGTGTGCGCTAGCCCAAACACCAACGGACGAGGCTACCTGCGAGAGCAACGATATGTATTGGAATTTTACGAACAGCACTTGTCAGGACACGCCGTACAGCTGTCCCGACGTCTGCAACGATCCTGACGGCTCCGACGATGATTGGTGCTTGTACAGCGGCGGTTGCCCAGGTGGTTACTACGCCCCCGGCGGCGGCCCGTGCTGCTATCCTATATCGCCAGTCTTAATTGATATCGACGGGAAAGGATTCGATCTCACTGACGCGGCTGGCGGTGTTATGTTCGATCTGAACGGCGACAGAGTTAAAGAAATGCTTTCCTGGACCGCTGCCGGCTCAGATGATGCATGGCTTGTCCTCGACCGCAACGGCAACGGCACCGTTGACAACGGCACCGAGATGTTTGGGAACTTTAGCCCACAGCCGGCTCCACCAGCAGGCGTTCAGAAAAACGGCTTCCTTGCGCTGACGGAATATGACAAGGCGGCAAAGGGTGGCAATAGCGACGGAGTGATCGACAAGAATGATGCGATCTTCAATTCGTTGCGATTGTGGCAGGACACGAATCACAATGGAGTGTCTGAGCCTTCAGAGTTACACACGCTGCCGGAACTCGGTGTTGATTCCATCTCGCTCGATTACAAAGAATCTAAGCAAGCGGACCAGTACGGCAACAAATTCCGTTACCGCGCGAAGGTTGATGATGCGAAGCATCAGCATGTCGGCCGTTGGGCTTGGGACGTACTCTTGTTGAGTGCTGGGCAGCCGTAAGACCTAAAAAAATCGAACTAGCCGAGACACCCGCCGGCTCTTTGCAGCTTGTGGGTGTTTTGCTAATCACGCGAGCTGCCCCCAACGGACACAGGTGGTACTGACAAGCTGCCTTACTGACGCACCCGCTAACGCAGGTGGTACCGACAAGCCGCCTTACTGACGCACCCGCTAACGCAGGTGGTACTGACAAGCCGCCGTCTTACTGACCCACCCGCTAATGCAGGTGGTACTGATTAGTTGAGTTTCCCGCGCCGCAGTTATATCTTTCTTCGCACCACAGCAATCCCCCGCTGGTGCCGGTCTCTTCAATGGACTTGAGATAAGCGCGCAAGCTGACAGGTTGCGCTACCTGGAATGAATCGTCGTCTCCGTCAAAAACTGATTTCACAGTCGCGGCT
>WNFT01004543.1_pt1 | contig 12109 bp, 10 predicted proteins | sample 5400191 | NCBI WGS metagenome assembly WNFT01 (sample SAMN13153359, study PRJNA577476) | soil metagenome | isolation source: 80 cm saprolite under Madrone tree | place: USA:California | collected 2016-06-14
GCTCGGGCCCGCGCTCGAGCAGCGGCAGGAGGTGCTCGCGGCGCTCGCTGACAGTGCTATCGAGGTGTACGCGATGGATTCCGTCCTCGGGCGGACGCTGGCGAGCGGCGACCGCGCCGAGTTGCGGGACGCGCTGTGCCGGTTTTTCTGCATGGAGAGCAGGGAGCGGGTGTTCGATCGGGCGCGCACCGCGATTTGCTCCGTCGTGCCTGCGGACGAGTTGGAAGCGCAGTTGGAGCAGCTCGGCAGATTGCACAGGTTCACGCCGGTGAACGGCGCGGAAGTGCGGGAGGCGATCGTTCCAGCGGTGTTGGAGGCGAGCGGTTACCCGCTGGTTTACGTCTGAAGGCGGATCTGCCTCCGCGTCTCGGCAGCCGAGACCGAGACAACCACGATGTACAGTTCCGCGCACTCGCGTGCGCGGGCGCAGTGTGCGCGGGCGCACCCTCCCATCTCCTCCCACCCATGCACAGCTTTCATTCCAAGGGGCTGTCTCGGGCGAGGGGGGCGTGTGCGGAACTCGGAGCTGGGACGTAGTGGAGCGGTCCGGCCACTCTGGTCGGAAGCAGACAGTCTGCGCGAGCGGATCGCCGAGGCTGACTCGCTCTACGGCTTCTTCTCCTTCGATACCGCGCTCTCGCAGCGCGCGTCACACGGACACCTGAGGACCAATCCGGCAGCGAGGGCGGCGCTCATCCGCCTGTGCGCGGCGACGAAAACGCGCGGCGCCGTGCTCTCTGCGCGCAAGGTGGAGGCCCTGCAGCGGCGGCTGCGGTTGCACCGCCTCGCTTACGTCGGTGTGCATGGGACGGACGTGCAGGCCTATGGCCTTCGCATGGTGACCGAGCCGGACCTCGAGCTGGCGGAAAAGGCCGTGCAGAAGCTCCGGCGCGCGTGCTCGCGGCTTCCGATCCTGCAGGCGCCGGGCATCGCCGTCGAGGATCGGACCTGGTCGCTCGTGCTTCACCTCAGGCATGCGGGGCCGCAGGCGCGAATCGCGGCCGCCGAGGAATTCGGCAAGCTGGTCGCGGCCGAGGAGCTCGAGCTGCGCCATGCGGACGATTCTCTCGAAGCGCTTCCGCCGGGTGCCGCGATGTGGCGCGCGGTCCTCGGGCTGCTCGCCGGCATGCGTGGCGCGCTTCCGGTCTACGTCGGTGCCGGCGAAGCGCACGAGGAGGCGTTCGAGATCCTGAACCGGAGGAGCGCCATCACGGTTCACGTCGGTCCTCCCCCCCGGATCGGTACGAACGCGCGCTGGCTGGTCGCGGATACCGGCGAGGTGATCCGGTTGATCCACTGGCTCGCCGACGCGCGCAGGCGCACGTAGAACGCGCTTCAAAAGACTCCGATCGCGATGGCCGAGGTGCGTGCTAGATGTCCTGCGTGCGCCTCGATCCGCATAGCTACGCCGACAGCGATCAACCGCAGACGCGCGCCATCGACCTGGCGCTGCGCGCCGATTTCCAGCACCGCACGCTCGAGGGCGAGGTCACGCTGCGCTTCGGCGAACCCGGCGGCGAGGCGATCGACCTCGACACCAGGGACCTGCGCATCGAGGCGGTGACGGCGCTCGAGGGCGCGCCACTGCGCTACGAGCTCGCGGCGGCCGATCCGATCCTCGGAGCGCGACTGCGCGTGAACCTTCCGGTCGGTGCGCGCGGCTTGCGCATCCGGTACGGCACCTCGCCCACGGCGAGCGCGCTGCAATGGCTCGAGCCGCCGCAGACGGCCGGCAAGGAGCCCTTCCTCTTCTCGCAATGCCAGCCCATCCACGCGCGTTCCCTCGCACCGCTGCAGGACACGCCGCGCATCCGGATCACGGTAGGCAGCGCCCGGATCAAGGTGCCTTCGCGGCTGCGAACGCTGATGGCGGCGGGTGCGAAGGGCCGCGAGGATGCCGGCGGGGGCGAGGCGGTGGACGTCTTCGAGATGCCACAGCCGATTCCGCCGTACCTCCTCGCCTTCGCGGTCGGCGACCTGCAGCAGCGGGAGCTTTCGGCCCGGACCGCCGTCTGGGCGGAGCGCGGCGTCGTGGACGCGGCGGCATACGAGTTCGCCGGGGCCGAGGAGATGATTCGCGCCGCGGAGCAGCTGTTCGGTCCCTACGAGTGGGACCGCTACGACATCCTGGTGATGCCGCCGAGCTTTCCCTACGGCGGCATGGAGAACCCGCGGCTCACCTTCGTGACCCCTTCGGTCCTCGCAGGCGACCGATCGCTGGTGAGCGTGATCGCGCACGAGGCTGCGCACGCCTGGACGGGCAATCTCGTCACCAACGCGAACGCCAACCACTTCTGGCTCAACGAGGGCTTCACCGTCTATGCCGAGCGGCGGATCCTCGAGGCGATCGAGGGTCGCGAAACGTCAGAGCTGCACGCCGCGGCCGGGCGGCACGACCTTCAGGTGACGTTGGAGCGCTTCGCCAACCGCCCGCAGCTCACATGCCTGCGCACCGATCTGCGCGGGATCGATCCGGACGAAGCGTATTCGTCGGTTCCGTACGAGAAGGGATACTTGCTGCTGCGTAAGCTGGAGGAGACGGCGGGGCGCCCGGCCTGGGACGTCTTCCTGCGCTCCTATCTCCGGCGATTCCGGTTCCAGAGCATCACCACGGATCAGTTCGTCGAATTCCTCGAGGCGGAGCTTCCCGGAGTCGCCGCGCAGGCGGGGGCGTTGGAGTACATCGACGGGCCGGGACTGCCCGAGGGTGCGCCCCAGCCGCGCTCCGCGCGTCTCGAGCAGCTCCGCAGCGGCGAGGTCGAGCCGCGCAACCCGACCGAGCTGCTCGTCGTCCTCCAGTCGGCGCCGGCCGATGCCGCGAAGTTGCGCGAGCTCGACGCCAGATGGGGTCTGTCGCAGCGGCGCAGCCTCGAGCTTCGGCACAACTTCGTGCTCCTGCAGATCCGCGCCGGCCTGCCCGAAGCAGTGGAGGCAGCCCGCCGGGTCCTGCTGGAGACCGGCCGCATGCGGTACCTGCGACCGATCTACACCGCGCTCGCCCGCCGCGATCCGGCGGCAGCGCGGCGCATCTATGAAGAGGCGCGCGCCGGGTACCACAACATCGCGCGCACCGTCGTCGAATCGATCCTGAACGAGCAGGGCGACAAGTAGGCTCGCTCTTCGAAGTCGTACACTGGATTACAGAACGTGGCGTCGCCCACCTGGCCGCAGGGGGTAGGACACCACTGAACCACTAGACATCAGGCTGATTTTTTGTTCAGGCGGAGGTTGCTTGACAGGCCGCTGGACCTGGTCGAGTCTGCGCGAGTGGATCGAAGTGGCATGAAGTGGAATGCCACTGCGAGGAAAGGGATCGCGCGCGATGTTTTCCGGCGTCTTCCAGCACTCCATCGACGCCAAGGGGCGCACCAGCCTCCCCGCGCGCTTTCGCGAGCTGCTCGCTGCCCAGGGCGCGGACAAGCTCTTCATCACGCCGGACTTGATCGATCCCTGTCTCGTCGCTTTCGCTCCCTCGGCCTGGCAGCAGCTGGCGGAGAAGGTCGCCGCGAAATCGATGTTCGATCGCGACATCCGCCTGCTCTCGCGCGCCTTCATCGCGCCCGCCCAGGAATGCCCGGTCGACAAGCTGGGCCGGATCCTCATCCCGCCCAGTCTGCGCGAGCACGTCGGCCTGGTCGAGGAAATCACCTGGGCGGGCACGGTGGAGCGGATCGAGATCTGGACGCCGCAGGGATGGGCCGAGGTCCAGAAGGCGGCGCGCGCGCAGGAGACGCCGCAGGACCTGGCGAGGCGGCTGAGCGAGCTTCTGTAGACGAGAGGGCATCGACGATGGCGGACAAGTCTTTGCGAAACGGTGCAGTCCTGGCGCTCAAGCCGGCGGCGGTCCAACGGGTCGCGCGCTGGGAGGAGAGCGTCGCGACGGTGACGGTGCGCGGCGAGCTCGATCGCGAGGCGCTCTGGGCCATCGACTATTCGGTCGGGCGCGCCGCGGCGGAAGCGGGCCGCATCGTCCTCGATCTGCGCGAGGTCAGCCACCTCGACGGCTCGGCCGTGCCGGAGCTCGTCGCGCGCCGTCGCGAGCTGCTCGCCCGCGGCGGCGATCTGGTGATCGCGGTGCGCAACCCCTACATCGCGAAGATCCTCAAGGCCGCCGGAGGACCCGATCTCGCCTTGGTCCGCTCGGTGGAGGAGGAGGCCGTCGCGGCTCCGGCCGCGCGGCTGCGTGCGCTGCGCAAATGAACGGATTCGCCCACCAGACCGTGCTGCGCCGCGAAACGGCCTCGCTGCTCGCCGCCGCTCCCGGGAAGGTCATCCTCGACGGGACCCTGGGCGGTGGCGGGCACGCGGAGGCGCTCCTGGAGGCTGGAGCGCGGGTGGTGGGCCTCGATCAGGATCCGGCGGCGATCGCGGCGGCGCGGGCGCGCCTCTCGGGGCGCGACATCGTCGTGGCGCACGGCAACTTCCGCGATGCCCGCGCGCTGCTCGATCAGCTCGGTGTCTCCGAGGTGGACGGTGCGCTCGTCGACCTGGGCGTCTCCTCTCCCCAGCTCGACGATCCCTCGCGCGGCTTCTCCTTCCGCGCAGGTGGACCGCTCGACATGAGGATGGATCCGACGCGGGGACGGCCGCTGCGCGAGCGTCTCGACGAGTGGGACGAGAAGGCGCTGGCGCGGATCCTCGAGTCGCTCGGCGAGGAGCGGTTCGCCCGTCTGATCGCTCGCGCCATCCACAGAGCCTGGGCCGGCAAGGGGATCGCGGACACGCGCGAGCTGGCGGAGATCATTTCCGCCGCGATCCCGCGCAAGGCCTGGCCGCGCGACATCCATCCGGCGACCCGCTCGTTCCAGGCGTTGCGGATCGCGGTCAACGACGAGCTGGGAGCGCTGGGCGACTGGCTGGCGCAGCTTCCCCGGCTGGTGGCGCGCGGTGGCCGCGCGGCGGCGATCTCATTTCATTCGCTCGAGGATCGGATGGTGAAGCAGGGCTTCGCCAGGCTGGCGACGGGCTGCATCTGCCCGCCCAGGCTCCCGGTCTGCGCCTGCGGTCGGACCGCGCAATGGAAGGTCCTGACGAAGAAGCCGGTGGGCGCCGCGGAGGAGGAGATCTCGGCCAACCCGCGGGCCCGGAGCGCGCGGTTGCGCGCCGTGGAGCGGCTCTCATGAGGCATGGGCGCAGCGCCGTCCGGCGGGGCATCGAGCGCCGGGCCCTGAACGACTTCGCGGCGGTCACGCTCTCGTGCCTCCTGATCGCCGTTGCGATGCTGCTGCACGCGTGGGTCCGCACGCGCGTGACGGAGCGCGGATACGCGCTCGCGCGGCTCTCCGCCGAGTACCGCGAGCTCGCGCGGGAGCACGAGAGGCTCCAGATCGCAGCCGCCGAGCTGAAGAGCCCGCAGCGGATCGAGGAGCTCGCGCGCACCCGCTTGAACATGGCGCCGCCCCCGGTCGACCACGTCGTCGTCCTGGTCGGGGGGGCCGTCCGGCCGTCGGTCCTGACTGCATCGAGGTGAACCGGTCGTGAGGCGCTCCTGCGCACCGCAGCGCTACGGCAAGTGGATGCGCCTTCGCGCTTTCCTGCTCGGAGCCGCCCTGCTCGCGCTGTTCGGAGTCGTGCTCCTGCGCGCCGCCAAAGTGCAGCTCCTCGATCGGTCGCGCCTGGCGAGGCTGCAGCGGGACCAGACCCGCAGGGAGCTGGAGTGGGCGCCCCGCCGGGGAATGATCGTCGATCGCCGCGGAGAGCCGCTGGCGGTGACCCAGGACGTCGACTCGGTGTTTGCCGATCCTTCGGCGTTCGAAACGCCGCGCGCGCGCCAGGTGGCCGCGGCACGGATCGCGGTCGCGCTGCGCCTCGATCGGGCGAGGGTCTTGGAGAAGCTCTCCCAGCCCGACCGGCGATTCGTCTGGATCAAGCGGCGCATCGACGAAGCTTCGGCCCAGCGCGTTCGAGGGCTGGCCATCGACGGAATCGAACTGGTCAAGGAGCCGAAGCGCATCTATCCCCAGCGCGACCTCGCCGGTCACGTGCTCGGATTCGTGGGCGAAGAGAGCGGGCAGGAGGGGCTGGAGCGCGAGCTCGATCAGCATTTGCGGGGGCGGAGCGTGCAGGTCCAGGCGACGCGAGACGCGCGCGGGACCATGGTCCTCGAGCACGGTGCGCCGGACCCCGCCGACCTGACCGGGGCCACGGTCACGCTAACCCTGGACAGCGCGATCCAGCTCGCCGCCGAGAAGGAGCTGGCCAGGGCCGTGAAAGCCTCCGGCGCGATCCGAGGCTGGGCCGTGGTGCTCGACGTGAACACGGGGGCCGTGCTCGCGCTCGCGGGGAATCCTGCGTTCGATGCGAACAAGCCAGGACGCGACCCGATGGTCTGGCGCGATCGCGCGGTCCAGGACCAGCTCGAGCCCGGCTCGACCATCAAGAGCTTCGTGGTCGCCCGCGCGCTCGAAGAAGGCGTCGTCCAGCCGGACGAGCTCCTCTATTGCGAGCACGGCGTCTGGATGCATGCGGGCAGGAAGATCCACGACACGCACCCGGTGGACTGGGCGACGCCGGCGGCGATCCTGCGGGAATCCTCCAACATCTGCGCGGCGAAAATCGGCGAGAAGCTCGGCAAGCAGAGATTGATCGAGGGCCTGCGCGCGTTCGGGTTCGGCGAAAGGACCGGGGTAGGCCTTCCCGGCGAGGCGCGCGGGGCGCTGGCGGATCCGCGGCGGATGCCGCAGATCGCCCTCTCGACCACGGCGTTCGGTCAGGGGATGAGCGCCACGGCGATGCAGACGGTAGCGGCGATGGCCGCCATCGCCAACGGGGGGGTGCTGCTGCGGCCTTTCCTCGTGCAGAAGGTCGTTGCCGCCGACGGGACGACGCTGCTCTCCCGCGGGCGAGAGGAGGTGCGCCGCGTCCTCAAGGAAGACACCGCGCGCGAGCTGACGGCGATGCTGGAGGAGGTGGTGGAGAAGGGCACCGGGACCCGTGCGGCGCTCCTCGGCCACCGCGTCGCGGGCAAGACGGGGACGGCGCAGAAGGTCGATCCGATCCGGGGCGGCTACAGCGACAAGCGGCTCGCGAGCTTCCTCGGATTCGCGCCGGCGGACGCGCCCCGGATCGCGATCCTGGTGGTCATCGACGAGCCCGAAGGAAAGGGCGCGGAAGTGGCGGGCGGGACGGTGGCTGCGCCGGCGTGGGGCGCCATCGCACACGAGGCCCTGCGCCAGCTCGACGTCATGCCCGAGCAGGTGAGAGAGACCGCACCCCTCCTGGTATCGTCGGTCGGCTCCGGCGCCACGGACGAGGCCGCGCACGAGCTGGCGGCGGAGCCGCCGATCCAGCCGGGGCGGGCGCGCGTTCCGGACGTCTCCGGCCTCGGCGCGCGCTCGGCGATGCGCCGGCTTGCGCAGTCGTCGCTGGAGCCGGAGCTCCGCGGCAGCGGCCGGGCAGTCGCGCAGTCCCCGCGCGCCGGGGCCATTGTCAAGCGGGGGGCAAGAGTGAAGGTCACTCTGGCGCCGCCGGGGTAGCCGTCGTATTCGGGAGGATGGAGACGAGTCCGGGGGTTGGAGGAAGCGTGTTGCTGCAGGATCTGTTCGCGGGCGTGGACGCTGAGGTGCCGGCCGGAGCGGCGCGGGTGGACGTGCGCGCGCTCGCGGTCGACTCGCGGCGGGTGAGGCCCGGCGCGCTGTTCGCCGCGCTCGCCGGCGTAAACGCCGACGGCACCGACTTCGCCGTCCAGGCCGTGGAGCAGGGCGCGGCGGCGGTGCTCGCGGGCCGCCCGCTCCAGCTGAAGGCGCCGGTAGTGGTCGCCAGCAATCCGCGCCGCGCCTTCTCGCTCGCCGCCGCCCGCTTTCACGGAGAGCCGTCGCGGCGGCTCTCGCTCTTCGGCGTAACGGGCACGAACGGCAAGACGACCACGGCGTACCTGATCGAGCAGATCTCCGCGGCCCGCGGAGTGGCGACGGGCTTGATCGGCACGGTCGAGTCGCGCTGGCCGGGCGGCCGGAAGGCGGCCACGCACACCACGCCGGAATCGCACGAGCTGCAGGAGCTGCTGCGGCGGATGGCGGACGCCGGCGCGCAGGTGGTCGCGATCGAGGTATCGAGCCACGCCCTCAGCCAGGAGCGCGCAGCGGGCTGCGTCTTCTCCGGCGCGGCATTCACCAACCTGACGCGCGATCACCTCGACTATCACGGCTCGCTCGATGCGTACTTCGACGCGAAAGCGAAGCTGTTTCGCGAGTTGCTTCCCCGCGGGGTCCCGGCGGTGCTCAACTTCGACGACCCGCGCGTCGCCGCGCTGGCGGGCGAGCTGCCGTTCGCGCTCGGGTTCACCGTTCGTGGAGCTGCCGGCGCGGCTCTGTTTGCGGAGCGGGTGCGCAGCGACCTGCGCGGCGTGCGCTTCCAGCTCCGCACGGCCGCGCCGCTCGATGATGCGCTGGCGGAAGTGGAGAGCCCCCTGATCGGGGCGCACAACGTGGAGAACCTGCTCGCCGCCATCGGTGTCCTGGCCGGCAGCGGCGTACCCTTGCGCGACGTCGTGCGCGTGATTCCGGAATGTCCCGGCGCGCCCGGACGCCTGGAACGCGTGCCCGATCGCGCAGGCCGTGTCGTGCTCGTCGACTACGCGCACACCGACGACGCGCTCGCTCGCGTCCTCGATGCCTTGCGCCAGGCCGCCGCGCCGCGCATCGTCTGCGTATTCGGCTGCGGGGGCGATCGCGACCGCGGCAAACGTCCGCTGATGGGGGAAGCGGCCGGCGCGCGCGCCGATCTGGTCGTCGCGACCAGCGACAATCCGCGCACCGAGGACCCGCTGGCGATTCTCGCCGCGATCGAGCCCGGCCTCGTGCGCAGCGGCAAGGCCAGGCTCGATCCCCGGCATGCGCGCATGGGCCTCGACGGATACTGCGTGGTGCCGGATCGGAGCGAGGCCATCGCGCTCGCCTTGCGCTGCGCCCGGCCCGGCGACGCGGTCCTTCTGGCGGGGAAGGGGCACGAGGACTACCAGATCGTCGGAACCGAGAGGCGGCCGTTCGACGATCGGCTGGAGGCCCGCCGCGCCCTCGAGGAGATCTCGCGTTGAGCGCGCGCTTCACGGCCGAGCAGGTCGCCTGGGCCGCGGGAGCGCGGATCGCCGTGCCCGGAGGGCCCTTCAAGGGTGTTTTCACGGATTCGCGAACGCCGGTGAAGCGCGGGCTCTTCGTGGCGCTGCGCGGGCCGACCTTCGACGGCAGCGATTTCGTTGCCCAGGCGGTGCAGGGCGGCGCTGCGGGCGCGCTGGTGCCCTCCGATGCGCTTGAGAAGGTGAAGCCGCAGGCGGCGCGCGCCGCGCTCTTGACCGCGCCCGACACCGGACGTGCGCTGGGCAATCTCGCCGCCGGGTGGCGACGCCAGCTGACCGGCCTCGAGCTCGTCTGCATCACCGGGTCCACCGGAAAGACCAGCACGAAGGAGCTGATCGCGGAGGTGCTCGCCGCCGCAGGTCCCACGCTGAAGACCGAAGGCAACCTCAACAACGAAGTCGGAGTTCCGCTCACGTTGCTGCGCCTGTCGGAGCAGCACCGGTACGCCGCCATCGAATGCGGGATGAACCACCTCGGCGAGATCGCGCGGCTCGCGCAATGGTCCGATCCGGACGTCGGGCTGGTCACCAACATCGCCCCCGTGCACCTCGAGGGATGCGGGTCGATCGAGGGCGTCGCCCACGCCAAGGGCGAGCTCTTCCATGCGCTGCGCGACACCGCCACCGCCGTGGCGAACGCGGACGACGCCCGCGTGCTCGCGCAGGCCAGGCTGTCGCGGCGCAAGCTGGTGACCTTCGGCGCTGCTTTCGGCAGCGACGTCCGCCTGATCTCCGCCCATCACGGCGGCCCCGGCCTGCGCGTCGAGCTGGAGTTCGGCGGCGCGCGGAGGATGGCGGAGCTGAAGCTGATCGGCACGCACAACGGCTACAACGCCGCCGCGGCCGCGGCAGTGGGCGTGGCCCTCGGGATCGACGCGGAGATCATCCTGCGCGGGCTCGCGAATGCCACCACACCGGGCCGGCGGATGCGCCCGGTGCCGATGCCCAACGGCGCGCTGCTCATCGACGATTGCTACAACGCGAATCCCGCCAGCACCAAGGCGGCGCTGCTCACGCTCACCCATCTGGTGCGCGGAAAGGGACGGGCCATCGCCGTCCTCGGGGACATGCTGGAGCTCGGCCACACCGAGCTCGATCTGCACCGCGACGTCGGGCGATTCGCCGCGGGTGCGGGGCTCTCGCTGTTGGTCTGTTTCGGGGAGCGTGCCAAGGCGCTCGGCGAAGGAGCGCAGGAGGCGGGGCTGGCGGCAGAGTCCATCGAGTACACCGCGGATCCCGCGGAAGCCGTCCGCCTGGTTCAGGCGCGGGTCCGGCCCGAGGACGTGGTGCTGATCAAGGGATCGCGCGGGATGAAGATGGAGCGCCTGAGCGACGCGCTCGCGGACGCAACGGGCTCCGCCGGCGAGGGACAGAAGGCGAATCCGACGGGAGGGACGTGATGCTCTACAACCTCCTGTTCCCCTTCTCCGACCGCGTCCCGCTCTTCAACGTGCTGCGGTACCCCTCGTTCCGAATGCTGATGGCGGGGCTGGTCTCGCTGGTGATCGGCCTCTTCCTCGGCCCGAGCTACATCGACGCCCTGCGCAGGCTGCAGCACGGGGCGAGCAACGTGCGCGAGGACACGCCGGAGGCGCATCAGCGCAAGGTCGGCACCCCTTCGATGGGGGGAGGCCTCATCCTCTGGGCGATGCTGGTGGGAACGCTGCTGTTCGCCGACCTGACGAACCGCATGGTGTGGGCCGCGCTGATCATCACGCTCGGCTTCGGCGCCATCGGATTCGCCGACGATTGGCTCAAGTTCAGCAAGCGCAACTCCAAGGGGCTGGCCGGACGCAAGAAGCTGCTCTGGCAGACGATCATCTTCGTCGTGGTGGTGGCGGTCTTCTTCGTCGACTGGAAGCACGGCACCCTCTATCTGGACACCCGGCTCGCCATCCCCTTCGTGAAGGTGAAGGCGTTCAATCCCGTCCTGCCCTGGTGGATCTATCTGCCGTTCGCCTTCGTGGTGATCGTCGGGACGTCGAATGCGGTGAACCTGACCGACGGGCTCGACGGCCTCGCCATCGGTCCCACCATCGTCAGCGCGCTGACCTTCATGCTTCTCGCCTATCTCGCGGGAGCCACCATCCGGGGGCTCAACATCGCCGACTACCTGCTGATCCCGCACATCCCGGGCGCGGCGGAGCTGGCGGTGTTCTGCGCCGCCATGGCGGGGGCTGGCATCAGCTTCCTCTGGTTCAACACCTATCCGGCGACCGTGTTCATGGGCGACGTGGGATCGCTCGCGCTCGGCGGCGGCCTCGGCGCGCTCGCGGTGCTGACGAAGAACGAGGTGGACAGCGCGGTCATCCACGGGGTCTTCTTCGCCGAGATCGTCTCGGTGATTCTCCAGGTATTCTGGTTCAAGCGCACCGGCCGCCGCATCTTCCGCATGGCTCCCATCCACCATCACTTCGAGCTGCAGGGCTGGGCGGAGCCGAAGATCATCGTCCGCTTCTGGATCGTCTCGATCATCCTGGCGCTGACCGCGCTCGCATCGCTCAAGCTGAGATGAAGCCCTCCGGACGACATGCCCTCGTGGTGGGCCTGGGCAAGAGCGGCGATGCCGCGGTCCGCCTGCTTCGTTCGCGGGGAGCGCAGGTGGTCGCGGCGGACGACAAGGACCTCCCGTTCGAGGGCGAGTTGCGGCGGGTGGTCCCGGAGTCGCTGCGCGGGATGGACCTGGTGGTGGTGAGCCCCGGCGTTCCGCTCTCGCTCCCGATCTTCGCGGAGGCGCGGTCGCGCCAGATCGAGTTGATCGGAGAGGTGGAGCTGGCCTCCCGCTTCATCTCCGAGCCGGTCCTGGGGATCACGGGCACCAACGGGAAGAGCACCACCACCGCGCTCTGCGGCCATCTTCTCTCCACGGCGGGCTTGCGCGTCTTCGCCGGCGGAAACCTGGGCGACGCCCTGAGCAACCGCGTGCTCGCAGGCCATCGGCTCGACGCCACCGTCTGCGAGCTGTCGAGCTACCAGCTCGAGTCGATCGTCTCCTTGCGCTGCGCGGCGGCGACGGCCCTCAACGTCACGCCGGAT
>WNFT01004544.1_pt1 | contig 12109 bp, 6 predicted proteins | sample 5400191 | NCBI WGS metagenome assembly WNFT01 (sample SAMN13153359, study PRJNA577476) | soil metagenome | isolation source: 80 cm saprolite under Madrone tree | place: USA:California | collected 2016-06-14
CCTGAATCTTGTTCTCGGCTTCGTCACTGGGAAGGCGGACGACGCAAACTTGCAATTCCTGGACATCCTTCGCCGAGGACCACGGCAGTTCGAGGAGAGTCCAATTTACAGACCCGTGCACTTCGGAGGTGACGACGGAAGAAGCATCCTGCGCTCCCAGGGAGTGCAATTGAAAACGAATGCCTTGGTCTGAGGTAAGCGCTTTGGTCTTGACCCACGCCGAGAAAAGATAGGCGGTGGAGGGCTTAACGGGAACATAGTGGCAAATTTCCGAGAAATAAGTGTTGGACTTCCCGTCAAAGATAATTCGCAGGGAACGATTGGCGGAGTGTTTCTCCTGAGTATCGATGCTGGACTGCGCATTGCGGTTTCCCTGTGAAATAAGCCAAGAAAAACCGCCATCCTTGACATTTGATTCGAAGCCGCCGTCCCACAATACCGAGCCTTGTGGACTCGGCAGATCAGTCAAGCCAGAAAAAAGGACGGCTTGATCCCAAACCCGGCTAGCCTCCGCAATGCGTTTTTCCAACATCAATGCGCCAACAAGGGGAAAGGAATCGTATATAGAAATGCGAGGACGAAGGGAAGCGAGCCGGTCCCACACTTTGAGAGCATTGTCAGTGTGCCTATCTGCGGTCTGGTCCCGAATCACATCGAGGTAAGCATCGCTAACGGGTGGCAGGACGCGATCAAGGATAGTCTCGATGTCGAAGCCAGCGCGCAGGGCGCGAGAGAATGCTTCCGCGCCGCGCTTGGGGTCAGCTGCTACGGCCGAGCGCATTTCTATGGCGGCGGACTCACGCTCTCCTTGACGCAAAAGAAAATTGCCGTACCGCCAGGAGACCTCGGCGGAAAGAGGATAGATCTTTTTGGCGCGTAAAAAAGCGTCGCGCGCAGCAGCCGGATTGCCTTCGGTTTCGTAGACGGTGGCAAGGTCCAGCCAGGTTTCCCACGAAGCCGGATTCAACGACAGGGCGGTAAGGTAAGACTGAATGGCGCGCGTGGCGTCGGGATCCTCGAGGTTGTACTGCCAATAGCGGCCAAAGAGATACCAATTTTGCGGGTCCGTAGGTTCCAGCTGCGCCGCGCGCTCATAGCCTTGGGCAGTTTGCAAACCAACGTAATGGGCGGCCAGCGCATTTCGGATGCTGAAGTAAGAGAGGACCAAAGCTACAGAGAAAGAAGCAGCGACAACCACAGCGCGCTGCGCGTTGCTGGAGAGACGTAGAATCATTCTCCGGTACTGTGCCTAGACCGTTTCGGAGTTGCAAGACAAAAAGGCGATGGTGTGGGGTGAGCGCTGACCGTACAATGGAAATCCAGCCAAGCAGGGGTTAGAGAATCGCATTCACGTTGTGGGGAGAATCCCGCTTCACTGCGCAGGTCCAGGTGTCCGTGTGATTGGCATTCGATCGGGCCAGATATTACTGCGAACCACACTGCCAGCACTTGAGATAGAAAGGTGAGTTGATTGAGCGGCATTGTCGGCATCTACCACCGCAACGGTGCGCCGATAGAGCGGACGCTCTTGCAGTCTCTCGTAGATTTTCTGTCTTACCGTGGCCCAGATTCCCGCGATTGCTGGATGGATCGTTCGATCGGGCTGGGTCATGCGATGCTGCGGACTACGCGCGAATCGCTGGGCGAACGACAGCCTGCGAGTCTCGAAGGGCGGTTTTGGATTACTGCAGACGCGCGGTTGGACAGCCGGGCGGAATTGACCGCGGAGTTGCAGCGCTCCGGCCGCGCGGTCCGGCCAAACGCTCCTGACTCTGAACTCATTCTGCATGCTTATGCGATGTGGGGCACGCCGTGCGTGGAACACCTGCGAGGCGATTTTTCTTTCGGTGTCTGGGATACCCGCAACAACCAACTGTTTTGCGCCCGCGATCATTTCGGTATCAAGCCGTTTTATTACACTCAACGCCAGGGTCTTTTTGTATTCAGCAACACGCTGAATTGCATGCGAATGCACCCGGACGTATCGGGCGAACTAAATGATGCGGCGATCGGGGATTTTCTGCTGTTTGGGCTGAATTACAATGCTGCCACTACGAGCTTTCGCGACATTCAGCGCTTGCCTGCCGCGCATTCCCTAAGTATCTCGCCAGAAGGAATGAACATTAAACGCTATTGGGCGCCGCCGACAGACGGGCGGATTCGGTACTCGAAGCCCGAAGAGTATGTCGAGAATTTTCAGTCGCTGCTGCAAACCGCTGTGGAAGATCGCCTCCGCACGGACCGAGTCGGGATCCTCTTGAGCGGGGGGCTGGACTCGTCCTCGGTGGCCGCGGTGACAAAGGAAGTGTCGGGAACGTGCGGTCAAAAGACGGAAATTCGCGGGTACACGTCTGTTTTCGAAAGTTTGATTCCTGACGAGGAAGGCCGCTACGCTCGAGAAGTTGGAAAGTTCCTGGAAATTCCCATCCAGTTCCAGGCTTTCGATCATGTGGAGCTGTTTGAGGGCTGGGACGATCCAGAATTGAGTTTGCCTGAACCGCTCGACAATCCGCTACTTGGCGGATTTCTTGAATCCTGCCGCAGTATTTCGGCTGATTGCCGTGTTCTATTATCTGGGGAAGGCAGCGACAACCTCATGGATTTTCAGATGTGGCCGTATGCGGGTGACTTGCGGCGAAGGGGAGAGTGGCGGCGCCTTTTGACGGAGTTGGCAAATTATATTTGGGTTCGGCCCTTTCCATGGCGCGGGATTCGTGCGCGTTTCCTGAGATTGTTCGGCAAAGAACCGGGAATGCTGGTGTTCCCAGAATGGATATCGCGCGACTTCGCCAAGGACTTGAAGCTAAAGGAGCGGTGGAAGGAATGGGGCATGCATCCCCGTCTCCCGCTTGAGCATCCCATCCACCCGAGAGCGCACGCCTCGCTTTCCCTGCCCCAGTGGACGCACATGTTTGAACAAGAAAACGCAGGGGTGACGCGTTTCCCAGTGGAAACTCGCTACCCCTTTCTTGACCTGAGGATCGTGAATTTTCTGCTCGCGCTTCCGCCGTTTCCGTGGTTTTTCCAGAAGATGCTGCTGCGCGAGGCGATGACCGGACGCCTGCCCGAAACGGTTCGCATGCGGCCGAAGACACCGGTGCAAAGCGATACACTCTCCGAGCAATTCCGGCGAACCGGCATCGAACGGCTTAAGCAAATGCCTTGGAGCAAAGATATAGATAAGTATATCGATCGCTCGGCCCTGATACCGCCGCATGGTAAGATGAATCCCGAACAATTAAGCAACAGTCTGCGGCCCTACTGTCTTAACATTTGGTTGCAGTCGGCGCGAAGAATTCGATATAACATGCATGCGGAGGGGAAGAATGGGTAAGCCCGCTATACGGGAGACGAAGAAACCATATTCGAAACCCACGTTGACCGTTTACGGGACGGTGCGGGAACTCACGCAGAGGGTGGGCAATCACGGCAAACAGGACGGTGGAGTACAGCCGGGACATAAAAAGACGGCCTTTTAGTCAAGCCCGGCACGCGCAATCATTGTCCGCGTCGCGAAATTTAAGGAAGCGGCAAGCCATCAAGAGGAATCAGGAAGTACAGAAACAAACACGAGAAGCTGTTCGGAAGCGATTTTGGATTGCACTTCCACATTGGGCTTTAGATATTCTGTCTTCGGGTTATTGCTCCACTCCAATGTGCCCCTGCATGGAGTAGTGCCGGCCGATTCCCTCACGAATCATACCGACATCGAAGTTCTTCTTGGAGCCTCGCCCTACCGAACCACGAGGCTTTTGCCCGAGGATGAAAAACAAATCTATAGAAGCTCCTATTCCCTCCCATCTGGAGAACCGATTCTAAGAGTATGGGACGTTGCAGCAGGTGCCTTCCTGCGCGTTGACTACACGGGAGGGCCCCAATTCTGGCTTGATCGAAAACGTGAGGTCCTTTGGGCGGATTGGCCCGAGACGTCGTCGTTGGAAGACACCTGTTCCTATCTATTAGGGCCGGTATTGGGATACTTGCTGCGCTTACGCGGAGTCACCTGTCTGCATGCGAGCGCGGTAGCGTTCGATAACTCTTGCGTGGCGTTTGTCGGAACGGCGGGCTCAGGAAAATCCACGACGGCCGCGGCTTTCGCCCGGCAAGGACACGGAGTGATTTCCGATGATGTCGTGGCCTTGGTAGAACAGGAAGGGGCATTCCGGGTGAGGCCCGCTTATCCGCATCTTTCTCTCTGGCCCGACTCAGTGAACGCCCTATTTGGATCCAGCGAAGCGTTACCACGTTTCATTCCGGAATGGGAGAAGCGCAGGCTGGCACTGGGAGATCAAGGAACCCGGTTTGAGAACCGTCTTCTTCGACTTGGAGCAATTTATCTGCTTGGGGAACGTTGTGCCGACGGCCATCCGCGTGTGGAAGGCGTGCGCCCGCAAAGCGCCTTACTGTCCCTGGTCGCGGAAACCTATGCCAACAAGATTCTCGACCGCGGCATGCGTGCGCGCGAATTTGAAGTTCTAGGCCGGCTGGTGACTTCAGTTCCCGTGCGCCGAGTACAACCTCATCCTGACCCTGCCCGGCTGGCACAGCTTTGTCAGGCGATCCAAGAGGATTTTGATTCGCTGGACCGACCCCTGCTCCCCTGAGACAGCGAATATTCTTGTCCGAAAGCTATTCTTAGTAAATTGACTCTCAATACGCTACAATTGCGTTTCTCGATTTGGGATTCGCCCTGCAAAATTGCTGGATGAAATCATCGGTGTGAGAATGTCCTCTCTCCCTCCAAAAACTTGCCACGAAGATTCGTTTAGAAGAGTGCCGCCTCGCTCCAAATTGGAACTCAGGGGACTGACGGCGAGGGCGGGAGCATGTCCAGACAAGAATTTCTTGTGGAAATGGAAATAGAAAGACGCAAAGACTCAAGGAGGATCGTCATCATGAGGCAATGGAGTTCTTGGAAAAAGGTCTTGGGGGCGGCGGCCGCAGCTTTGCTTGGAAGCGTTCTCCTGCTCTTTGCGGGATTTCACGGTAGAGGGGAGCAATCGATTGAGAAACGTCAGGGAAGCAGGCGAATCGCCAAGACATCCGCGAACAAGACTTTAACTTTAGAGCGGGATACCAAGCTAATGGAAGCGTACGGCAAAGTTCCATTGAGTTTTGATGAGAACGTGGGACAAACTGCTAGGAATGTTCGATTCATGTCCCACGGTGCTGGATATGGGCTGTTCTTGACCTCTCAGGGTGCGGTATTGACGCTGCATCATTCGATGGCGCATAACCTCTCCGCAAACCACCGAGCGACTTATCTCCGCGCCTTGCGCGAAGCGCGCCGGGCTGGAACCATGACGGTCCTGCAGATGAACCTCGAAGGGGCGAATCCCTCATCGCGGATCGCGGGCGCAGACCCCCTGCACAAAAGGGTGAACTATTTCGTGGGAAGCGATCCGCGAAACTGGCGGACCGACGTGCCTTCGTATGCGCAAGTGAAATACACCGGGATCTATCCTGGAGTGGATCTTATTTTTTACGGGAATCAGCGTCATCTGGAATATGACTTTGTAGTGGCTCCGGGAGGGGATCCGGGAGCAATCCAGTTGGCTTTGCAGGGAGCAGAAAAAATACAAATCGGAGCCGGCGGCGATTTGGTCCTGCACGTTCCGGAGGGGACAGTGACGTTTCAAAAGCCCGTGGTGTATCAGACCGTGAGAGGAGTGCGGCAGGAGATCGCGGCTCGTTATTCCCTGAGCAGGAAGCAACGGATCCGTTTTGTTGTTGGAAAATACGACCGCAGCGAGCCCCTGATCGTCGATCCGGTGCTGAATTATTCGACGTACCTTGGGGGAAGCGTCGCGGGGGATTTTGGAGGAGGGATCGCCATTGACTCGAAGGGGGATGCGTTCGTTACGGGTGCAACGTTTTCGGTGAATTTTCCTACGACGACGGGGAGCTTTCATCCGGGCCCGCTGACCAGCAACGCGAACGGGGCTGTATTTGTGACGGAACTCAATCCGACAGGAACTCAGGAACTCTACTCCACGTATCTGGCAGGGACGGGGGACCTCGGTGATTTCGGATTCGGGATCGCCGTGGACGGGACGGGGAAAATTTATGTGACAGGGATGACATTTTCGACGGATTTCCCGACGTCGACCTCCGGTAACGCCCTGAAGCCCGGCCCGCTAACGAGCAACCCTTCGGGATCAAGTTTCTTGACCAAACTGGACCCCACCGCGAGCCAGGCAAACCAGCTTGTCTATTCCTCCTACATTGGTGGAACAAGTGGAGATTTCGGAAATGGCATTGCTGTTGACGCAAACGGAAACGCGTACATCGTGGGCGAGACTCTATCCTCCCCAGGGACTGCCCCGGGCAATTTCCCGGTTACGGCAGGCGCCTTCCAGAACACTTTGAATAGCACTGCCGGAAATGCTTTCTTGACGAGAATTGATACCACGCAAGCGACGGGAGCTGCTTCCTTGGTGTACTCCACGTATCTGGGAGGAAGCGGCGCATTTGCCTCTACTTCTGGTTTGGGTTTCGCCGAGGAAGCACTGGGAGTCGCGGTGGACTCCTCGAGTAACGCGTACCTTGTGGGAACAACGACTTCCAACGATTTCCCGACGACCACGAACGGATTTCAAACGATCCTGGCACCTCCCGCAGCGGTTGCGAATGGAACCACCTTCGTGTCCCGAATTGATACGACACCGGGGGCAAATCCACAATTGGTCTACTCCACCTATTTGGGTGGAGAGACCCGTGAGTTCGGCAGCGCTATCGCGCTTGGGCCAAACAATGTCGCTTCGGTCACAGGGTCAACGGACTCGCTAACGTATCCCATTGTCGCGCCTACAGGAGGGGTAGCCTATCAGACCACGGGCTCGGCTGCAGGGTCGGCGTTCGTTAGCTTGATCGATGCGGGAAAGATTGGAACGGCCTCCCTGATCTATTCCACGTATCTGGGGTCCGGGGGCACCATCGGCTTTGGCATTAAGGTTGATGGGGCAGGCAACAACTATATCGTGGGCGGCACCAATTCCGGCGCCTTTCCCATCGTTCCAGGCGCCTTTCAGCCGGTTTTTGCTACAGGTGCAGGGGGTGAGGGTTTCCTATCAAAACTGAACCCAGGGGGCAATGGATCGGCGGACTTGGTCTACTCCACTTTCTTCGGCGGCAGCGGAAGTACAGCTGGGCTCGATGGATTGAACGGGATCGCCATTGATGCGTCGAATGATGCCTATGTTTCGGGAACTACGTTTTCGACGAATTTGCCGGTGTTCCCGAATCCCGGAGCGTTCCAGACAAGCCTGCCGAGCGGGGACGTTTCGGCCGCGTTTGTAGCTAAACTGACGCTAATACCCACGGTAGTTGTGACACCTTCGCCGTTCGATTTCGGAGCCCAGCCGGTTGGAGCCACGAGTACTCCGCAGATATTTACGCTGACGAACAATACGAATGTGGCGGTGACGTTCACGAGCATTGCCACGGCTGGAGTGTCGCCAGCAGCCAATACCGATTTTGCGGTGGCGACGGACTCGTGCAGTCCCAGCGTGGCGGCGGGCGCTCAATGCACGGTGGCGGTGACGTTCAAGCCCGGGGCGGCGGCCTCGCGAACGAGCACACTCACTTTCACGGATAGCGATTCTTCGAGTCCACAGATCGTAAACCTGAGCGGAACAGGATCGGCCACAGCACCTGGCGTGGGGCTTGCGCCAACGAGCCTGAGCTTCGGCGGCCAGTTACTGACGACCACCAGCGCGGCGAAGATGGTGACGCTCACAAATACCGGGACCGGAGCGTTGACCATCAACTCGATCGCTGCTTCTGGCGATTTTGCCGAAACGAGCACCGGCGGTACTGCGTGCCCGATTAGCCCGGCAACCTTGGCATCGGGGGCAAACTGCGTCACTAGCGTGACGTTTGCGCCGACGGCGCTGGGGGCGCGCACGGGATCACTGACGGTTACCGACAACGCCGGGACAGGCACACAAACCGTCCCATTGACGGGAACCGGTTGGGATTTCACTCTAACCGCGCCGGCAACTTTTACCGTGCAAAGGGGGAAGACGGCCAACTTCAATGTAACTATCACGCCGCTGAGCGGCTTCAACCAGGCAGTGGCGCTTACGTGCACTGGCGCAGTAATGCCGGTAACGTGCCTGCCGACGACTCCCGTGACGCCGGCCGATGGAGTCACCCCGGTGACATCAGTGGTGACGGTCTCGACGACTGGTTTGACGTTGGTGCCTCCGAGCATGCCGATGCCACCGATGTCGATCCGGCAAATCGTACCACTGCTGCTAGCTCTATCCGTGTTGTTCTGCCTCTTCATTACTCGCCGCCTGCGCACACGGCTGAGAATGGTGACCGCGATCGCCATCCTACTGGCTCTTGCTGGTTGCAGCGGATCCAGGAAGGTTACAACAACCAATCTAACGATCACCGCGTCATCCGGTGGCGTGAGCAAGACGGCTCCAGTGGTTCTGACTGTAAATTAAGTGGCCGGGACCTTCTCACCTGAATAGGACGGCGTGTTGAAGTTAAGCGTGCCGTCTTGTTTCATAGCGAACTGTTTGCACAATCTATGATGATTCAAGGATTAATGACCCGGGAATCTTATGATCTTCCAGCGCGGCTATATTTCCGGGCCAGGCGAATAGGCCGGCGTAAAACCTCGAGAATTGGGTGACGGTTGCCCTGCGCATCACTCTGCCAGTCTTCTTCTGTCGAAGAAAGGGCGAGGCGCAAAAGATATGCCGAACCCGAAATTACATTACCGCGCATGCGCATGCGGAAAAAGGCTCGTTCGAAGAGACCGGGAGGACTGAAGCCCGCGGCGGGGAGCCACTTGCGAGTTTGTGCCGCGAGACGAGTTGCTGCCGTATCGGCTTGCACCGCTGCTTGCACTTTGCCGGGTAATTGCGCTTTCAGCAAGTCTGAAGCAAGCCGCAGCCCGGTGTGCAGCATACGCTCCGCTCCTACTGCTTTCGCGGAATCTGCGACGCGCTCCCAATTGATAGCCGTTTGGCGGGAGATCAAAGCGGCAACGTCGGCAATCCACATTAATCGCTCCCAGAAGTGTTTTGCCCCGTGAATGCAAATCAGCACAAGTTCGTCTTCCACAGAGAGGGCGGAGACGTCGTGACCATCGACGCGCACGCGGATTTGCCGCGCGAAAAATTCCTCAAGAGGAAGGCGGCGGGGAAAATAGCGCAGCGTGCAGTCGTTGTGCAGTTCGACGATGAGTTTAGAATCCGGCTTGGAGAAAAGATATTGGCCGGGAATCCTGCCGGCGTCAATGGCGCTGAGCGAGACTGCCGGCACGTAACCTGCAGCGCTCATCAGTTCCGTGGCCCGGCGAATGTTACGCTGCCGAACGAGCATGTCCAGGTCGCCATAGCTGCGCATCGCAGGGTCGCCATAGGCCTGCACCGCGAGAACAGGTCCCTTTACCACCAGGGCCTCAATACCCTGCGAACTGAACAGCTCTAATAGCCCAAACAGCTCGGCTGTCAGCCTCAAACTAAAAAAAATCTGTGCGCGCTGGCGATCCGCGAGAGCCTGCCTGATTCCCGGAGAGACGGAATTCTCATGGAGCTTGCGCAGACATCCCGCCAGTTGGCCGATCACACCGTGTTCCTCGGCGAGGACGAGCAAGCGATTCCCATCCGTGGACCTTAGCAAGCTTGCGAGCTTCTGAAGATCGTGTGCAGGAGAAGCACACTCGAGCAGCGCGGACCACTCGCTGCTAAATGAAGCATTGCCGGAAATGGACGAAGAGGACATCGGCTCGGCCATGGCGATGTAGGTTAGTGTAGACGATGGGACAGACTTTTTCGCGGGAGATGCTGGAAAAGAAATCGAGGCGAGCTGCCTTCAGCTATTTTCCACTCGACGCGGATAACATGTCATCGCCGCGGCTACGGCGGCGAACATCAATTCCGAGCCGCTTGATTTTCTGATTGAGCGTTGAAAGTGGAATGAGAAAACGCTCAGAGGCTTCGGTCTGGTTCCACCCGGTACGCTCCAGCATGTCAACGATGATGCGGCGCTCGATCTCGTCCATGATCTGGAACAAGGAAGGCTGCGGATTATCGGCGGAGGCCCGCGAACCGGGCTCACCGGGAAGCGGCGGCAAAAATTCAGAGAGCTGAAGCCGCACGCCGCGGACGATTTCCTTGCTGCGAATGCTCTCGGGGAGGAGGTCCGCGTCAACGCGCTCCTGCGTGGAGAGAACGACGGCGCGCTCAACCACGTTTTCCAGTTCGCGCACATTGCCAGGCCAGTCGTAATCCATCATCAGCTTCATCGCCGCCGGCGTGAATTGGCGCAGCGGCTTAGCGTTTTCGTGGCAGTAGCGCTCAAGGAAATGAGCCAGCAAAAGCGGCACGTCTTCACGGCGGTCGCGCAGAGGCGGAATCTGCAAGTGGATGACGTTCAGGCGGTGGTACAAATCCTCACGGAAGCGGCCTTCGCGCACCAGAGTAAGCAGTTCGACGTTGGAAGCGGCCACGATGCGCACGTCGACTTTGAGCTGCTCCGTGCCGCCGAGGCGCATGAATTCACGCTCCTGAATCACGCGCAGAAGCTTGGCCTGCGTTTCCGGGCCGATAGTGGCGATTTCATCGAAGAAAATGGTGCCTTGATCCGCGACTTCGAAGAGACCCTTCTTGGAAGCAACCGCGCTGGTGAAGGCGCCTTTCACATGGCCGAAGAGCTGGGACTCCAGCAGATCAACGGGAATCGATCCTGTGTTTACGGGCACGAAAGCTTTGTCCGCGCGGGTGGAAGCCGAGTGAATCGCCTTGGCGATGAGTTCCTTACCAGTACCGCTTTCGCCGCTGATCAGAATTGTGGAGCGCGAAGGCGCGACCTGCGTGACGAGGTTGAGAAGCACCTGCATTTTGTCGCTCTTGCCGACGATGTTCGGGAAATTGAAGCGCTGCTTCAAAGCGCGCTTAAGCTGGACGTTTTCATCGCGCAGCCGGCGCGATTCCACGGCCTGCGCCACTTGGGCCAGCAATTCATCGTTGGACCACGGCTTGGTGATGTAGTCCATCGCACCATTCTTGAACGCGGCGCGCGCCATTTCGATTGAACCGTAGGCAGTGATCAGGACAACGGAAAGCTGTGGGTCGCGACGATGAATCTCCTTGAGCATGTCGAGGCCGTTGCGGTCCGGCAGGCTGACATCCAGGAGGAGGAGATCGTAAGGATGCTGTTCCAGCTTCTCAAGGCCAGATTCGCCCGTTTCCGCGCTGGAGACTCCGTAGCCTTCACCTCTCAGCAGGAGTTCGAGGCCCTCGCGGATTTCTGATTCGTCGTCAACAACCAGGATGGAACCCTTAGACATGGACCGCTTTCTTGACCGCTGGAAACTCAACGTGGAAGGAGGTGCCTTTGCCGGGCGTCGAACGCACATCAATCTTTCCGGCATGTTCCTTGATGAGGCCGTAGCTCACGGAGAGACCGAGACCGGTTCCGCGGCCACTGGCTTTGGTGGTGAAGAACGGATCAAAGATGCGATGAATGTGTTCGCGGGCAATGCCGCCGCCGGTATCCGCCACTTCGATTTCGACGCTGCCGTTGTGCGCGGCAGTGCGAACTTCGAGCATTCCTCCAGTGGGCATGGCATCACGCGCGTTCAAGAAAAGGTTCAAGAAGACCTGCTGCAGTTTGTTGGCCGACCCGCGGACGGCCGGAAGCGGTTCGCCAAGCTGCTTCACCACTTGAATGTGCGAGGCTTTCAGAGGGTGGGCTACAAGAGACAACGTCTCTTCCACCACGCGGTTTACATCAATGTCCGCGGCTTCTGCAGCGCCGGTGCGCGAAAAATTGAGCAGATTGTTGACGATTTCGCTGGCGCGGAAGGTCTGCTTAACGATTTTTTCAATGATGGACTGGCGGGGGTCGCCTTCCGGCATCTGCTTCGCCAGCATCTGAATATAGTTCGAAATCACCGCAAGGGGCGTGTTTACTTCGTGCGCGACACCGGCCGCGAGAAGTCCAAGCGAGGTCAATTTTTCTGTCTGCGACATCTGCTCTTCCATGCGCTCCCGCTGGGTCACATCGTCGAAGAGCAAAAGACGCCCGATGCGCTCATTCGATTTGCTGACCAGAGGAGTGATAGAGACGTTCAAAGTAAGCAATT
>WNFT01004546.1_pt1 | contig 12105 bp, 10 predicted proteins | sample 5400191 | NCBI WGS metagenome assembly WNFT01 (sample SAMN13153359, study PRJNA577476) | soil metagenome | isolation source: 80 cm saprolite under Madrone tree | place: USA:California | collected 2016-06-14
CCGCCGGTATCGCCTGAATTTGGATGGGAGAAGGCGAATCGTAGCCCTTATCGGCGACAGCACGCAGTAATTCGGGCAATAGCCCGAGATCGGAAAATGACATTGAATATCCTTAAAGATTTATGGACTCGCACGACGGAGGCAATCGCTTCCGCAGCGGTCAGCAGCGAGGGGGAAATACAAGCGTTGCGTCAGGGACGGACCGCGAGCCTAGGGTGGTACTGACCGAGCACCGACCCGAATTAAGCTGCGCGCACTGTACAGGATTGAGTGCACTGCGTCCAGGCTAGGCATCTTTCAATGGGATCGGAGGCCAAGCAATCACCAGGCGAGGGGCGTACTCCACCCCCTCGGGTGAAGTACGCCCAGTGCGCGGCCATTGCTGAACGATCAGTTCACGGAACCGTTCGCGGCGCCGGCGGCGGCGGCCGACGTCGATCCGCGCGAGTGCTGTGCGTCGAACGATCCGTTGGCGCTGCCCGAGGCGTTGTGACTGCCGGCGGTTGCGGTCTGATCCGCGCTTCCTGCGAGGCGTGTCGATGCGCTGGGTTTGGCCGGCGCCGTTGTGGTCGGCGACTTTGCCGTCGCCGGGGCGGGCGCAGTGCTCGCCGGTTTCGCGGGCGGGGTGCCCACGGATTTCACCGGCGCGGAGCCCCCAGATTTGGCGGGCGGGGCGCTCGAGGATTTCGCCGGCGTAGTGCTGGCGGATTTAGCGGGCTCAGTGCTCGCGGAGTCGCCGGGTGCAACGGTGGTGGATTTCACCGGCGCATCGGCTGCGGAGGCAATTGACGTCGCGCCGGAGGCTGTTGACGCCGCGTCGAGCGACTTCGTAGCGTCAGCCGCAACGTTCGTGCTCGTGGCGCCGGAGGTCGTCTGCGTCGCAGAATTGGAGGCGCCCCCCATGGTTTGCGTCAGCGAATCCGTGGCGCGACCGCTCGCCTGGACAGCGCCCGCCGCCTTGCCATCGACCTTACCGGCCGTGCCGTCGATCTGGTTCACTGCCCCATCGACCTTATTGGTGTCGGCCTTGTTGGCCGTGCCGTCGACCTTGTTGGCAGCTTTGGAAATAGGCTTCTTGTCCACTGAGCCGTTGAGGTCGCCCTGCGAATCAAGGTTGCCCGTACCGCCCAGTCGGTTCGCGCCGCCAATGCCGCCGAGGGTGCCACCCAGGCTACCCCCGAGGTTTCCGCCGAAATTCCCACCGAGGCCGCCCACGCCACCCAAGTGACCGGCGTATGCCGGCGAGGCCAGGGCCAATACGGTGGCGACCGCAACGCCTGTCAATAATTGTTTGCCGCTCATCTCATACTCCTGCGTGGACGCGGACATCCCGCGGCCTTCACTGTCGATACGACGCAGGCGGCCGATTTCTTCCACTCGCAAAACAATTTGCGAACCGGGCACGCGCGTGGGCGAATCCGGCCCGGTTCAGCGGTGAATCAGCGGCGCGGGATCGATTCGATAATCCGCGCCGACGAGTCCAAAGCCATATGTCAAATCTCGGCCCGGCGGACCCAAGTCGATGGCGGTTTTCGCGAGTTGCTCGATGGCAGCGGCTGCATCGGCGGAGCCGGGCTTCCTAAGTTCCGAGGCCAGCAGCGCCGCAACAAAGGGCGCAGCAAACGAGGTCCCTCGCACGGCCGCGTAGGTATGATCGCCGCCGGCAGCCGCGAGATCGGCGCCGGGCGAGGCGAACATGACCTGCGGTCCGCGCGCCGCCTCGATCAATACCCGGCGATGCGCGTCGACCGCCGTGACACCGACCACATGTTGATACGAGGCGGGATAGAGCGGAGGGGCGGCCGGTCCATCATTGCCCACGGCGGCGACGATGACGTAGCCGCCGGCGATGAGATCGCCGATCACTCTCTCGAGCATGGCGTTCTTCGGGCCGACCAAACTGACATTGATGACAGGGACTTTCTCTTCCACCATCCAGCCAAACGCCGCCACCAGGGTGTCCACTGCTCCGCCGGTCGGGCGGCCGCAATACACATCGGCCGCGTACAGTTCGGCGTCCGGGTGCGCGCCGTGAAAAACGTTACTGCGCCCGATCAGCAGGGATGCGACGGCCGTTCCGTGAGCGGCGGGAACCGCGCGGCTGTCGCAACCCCATGCATGAACCACCGATTCGCGGAACACCGGGTGCGTCACGTCGACACCCGAATCCAACAAACCAATGCGCACCCGGGATTGAGCAGGATCGGCGGCCGGCGGCATGGAAGCGGGTGCATCGTGACCCTTGGCATCGGTAGTTTCCCGACTGCCTCGGAATGGAGAGCCGCCGCCGGCCGCTCCACCGCCGCTATAGATATGGTTGTAATCGTAGCTACCGGCGGGATCGGCCTCGCGCAGGGTGCGCAGCGCTTTTTTCGTCGACATCCCTCCAGGGGCTCTGAATACCACCAAGCGAATGTTCATTGCGCCGATGCTTTGTTCGCGATCGACCACGAATCCGATGGAGCGGGCGTGATCCAGCGCAGCATCGGCCGGCGCCAGTCCGAGAATCTCGTTGCGAACCACGGGCTCGCCATTCGGATCCGCATCCACGACTCGGGAGTTGCCGCGAATCAAGCGGCCGATCTCGAGATGGCGCAGCGCGCTCAATCGATCAAGGGATTGGGACTGTACTTGGTCGAGCGTCTGCGGCAAGGTTTGCTGGGTCAGGGCAGGCAGCGGAACGGTGGGAAGGCGCACCTGTGCCGTTGCCCCGGCGGCGACCATTGTCATCGCTGCGATGTACTGCATTCTACGCGGCATATGGGAATTCTCGCATCGCCTGCACCCCTCGGTCATTCTAGGCGGATATTTCCGATCGGCTGATACAATGAATGGAAGAAACCTCACATCTCGAACGTCTGTCCTATGAATACGAGTGAGACGTCGCAAAGCATCCATGAACAAATCGTCACGTTGCTGCCTCGGCTCAGACGATTTGCCCGCAATTTGACGCGCAATCCGCATGATGCGGACGATGTCGTGCAGATTGCGGTGGAGAGGGCGCTGACGCGATTGGACCAATGGCGCAGCGGCGCACGGCTGGATAGTTGGATGTTCAAGATTGTCAGAAACGCTTGGATCGACGAACTTCGCTCTCGGGGACGGCGCGGCAAGATTTTCCTGGCTGCGGAGGCGGGCGAGAATATCGGCACGGACTCGATGGCGAGGGAGACCGAGTTGTTGTCCGTGCAGTCGGCAATGGCACGCTTGCCCGAAGATCAGCGGGAAGCCGTGAGTCTCGTGCTCGTCGAGGGGTTGCCTTACCGGGAAGCCGCGGAGGTGCTGGATGTTCCCATCGGTACGCTGACCAGCCGACTCGCGCGCGGACGTGAAGCCTTGCAAGCGCTGCTAGGGGCGGAGGGTGAAGCCACATGACCATTTCCGACGAAACTCTCATGGCATACGCGGACGGCGAATTGGACGCGGCGGCCCGGGCGGCGGTGGAATCGGCCATGCGCGAGGATCCCCAAATCGAAGCGCGCGTGGCTGCGCATCGGACGCTGCGCCGAAAGGTGCTCGAGGCCTATTCGGCAGAACTCTCGGAAGACGTTCCGGAGCGTCTGCTGGCGGCGGCCAGAGGCGTCGAGAGCACACGGAGCAAGGTGGTGAATCTAGAGGATGCGCGCGCGGCGATGGAACGCAGCGGGTCGCGCGGGCGGCCGCTCCGACCGCAGTGGCGAACGGCGGGGACGATTGCCGCCAGTTTGATCGCCGGAGTGGGACTGGGTTTTTTCATGTGGGGACATACGGAGTCGCCGCTCATGCGAAACGCCGGCGGTGCGCTCGTCGCTCGCGGACAGCTCGCGCAGGCGCTGTCGAACCAGCTTGCCGCCGAACAATCACGGGATTCCCCCGTGCAGATTGGCGTGAGCTTCCGCGCAAAATCCGGTGACTACTGCCGCACCTTTGCCCTATCGGGTGCAGTGTCGCCGTCCGGCCTCGCATGCCGGCAGGGCGGCGAGTGGCAGGTTCAGGCCCTGACTCAGGAGCCTGGCGCGGCCGGCGACTCCGGCTATCGGACCGCCGGCTCAGCCCTGTCCGGGACAATTTTGAAATCTGTCGAGGGACAAATCGCCGGAGAGCCGCTCGATCAGGCGGGGGAAAGGGCGGCGCGTCAACGAAGTTGGGCGGCGGCAGATCGCTGAGCTTCAGGATACGCGGAAAATTGTGCTGCCAAAGGGACGCATTGACGCTAGGCTCGAGCACCAGCATTACGCTTGAGGACCATCATGGATACACAGCGAAGTCCGGATGTCACGCATGCGGCCTGACGAGTACGTCGCATTCGATGCGGTGGGCCTTGCAGCCCTGACTCATCGCGGGGAAGTCACTCCGCTGGAACTTGCCGAAGCTGCGATCGAGCGAATCGAAGCGCTCAATCCTCGGTTGAATGCCGTCGTGGAACGCGACTACGACCGGGCGCGAGACGCCGCAGCCGCGATGGATTTGGCGGCGACTCTGGCCGGGGTTCCGTTTCTGCCCAAGGACATCAATATCGAGGTGGCGGGGATGCACCTCACGTCCTCGTGCCGTTGGCTCGAGGGGCTGCCGCCGGCGGCCGAGGACGCACCTCTGGCGGCTCGCTGGCGAAGCGCCGGGCTGTCACTATTGGGCCGCACCAACACTCCGGAATTCGCCACCGAGTTCGTGTGCGAGCCGACGTGGCGAGGATCGACTCAGAATCCCTGGGACCTGGACCGTACCCCCGGCGGATCCAGCGGCGGTGCCGCGGCGGCAGTGGCATCGGGCATGGTGCCCATCGCTCACGGCACCGACTCGGGCGGTTCGATCCGTGTTCCGGCGGCCGCGTGCGGTCTCGTCGGATTGAAACCCAGCCGCGGGTGGGTGCCGGTGGGGCCACAGCACGATGAATTGGCGGGCGGTTTGGACTGCGAACATGTCTTGGCACGGTCGGTGCGCGACTCGGCGCTGATGCTCGATTTGACCAGCGGTGCCGAATCCACGACCCGCTATCCCTTGAGGCGGCCCACCGAATCATTTGCCGCGGCGGCGGGCGCGGTGCTCCCGCCGCTGCGCATTGGGATCGCGCTGCGCGCACCGGGCGGCATGACGCCCATCGATGAGATCGGCGCCGCGGTGGAGCAGGCGGCGACGGCGCTGAGGCGAGCGGGCCATACCGTCGCCGAGTTTCAATTTCCGGACTCGGCGAATATAGGCGAACAGTCGATCTTCGTATGGATGGCCGCCACGGCCGAGGAAATTGACTTCTACCGCGGCCGGGTGGGCCGGGATCCGCGCAAGGATGAATTGGAAGCGCTGACCTGGGCGTGCGTGGCACTCGCCAAGCGTTGCACCTCCGTCGACTTTCTGCGTGCGCGACGTGCGCTCACGGCGGCAACTCGCGACATGGCCGACGCGTTCAAACGAATGGACGTGCTGCTGCTGCCCACGACCGCCACTCTGCCGGTACGCACCGGACAAATCGACGGCCGAACCGAGGCGTTCGATTTTGACCGTTGGAGCCGGGATTCCTACCATTACGCTCCCTACACCGAGTTGTTCAACGTGACCGGACAGCCCGCGATTTCTCTGCCGCTCGGCGTGTCGCGCGGCGGTCTGCCCATCGGGGTGCAGCTCGTGGCGCCCTTGGGTGAGGATGCGCGCCTTCTGGGGCTCGCGGCATGGTTCGAGCGCGAGCAGCCCTGGGAGCCGCGGCTGTCGGAATTACGCCGTCGGTTCCTCACTGTCGGCGGCCGCTGACCGCGAAGCCGGGAGATCGGGCTCAATCATACTGACGCGACGGATGTCAGCCGAGGTGCGGCCGCGTTCATCCCAAGACACCGCGTCCGAGTAACGCATGCCGAATGCAATGCTCTCGGCCGGATAGCTCATCAAGTCGTGGACCTGCGCCGACAGCGCCGGATCCCTGGCTTCGAAGCTCAGCAGGAGTCGCACGCCGTCGCGGATCAAAGCATCCGCGGATCGCCCGTGAAGCGGGCTCTTGGCGTCGATTTTGTGCATCAGCGTCCACGTCAGGGCAAACAGCGGGAAGTGAGACAGCGAGAGTTCCAAGCCATACATCCTGCGAAAGTCCTGACCCTCGGGAGTCAATTCCAATATCAGCGCGTTGAGCCGGACCGACGCATCGGCCAACGTGTGGGTGCGTCCGTTGGCGATCCGAATCATCAGTGTGGGCACGCCATTGTGATTCGCCACCACCGGACGCTCGGCATAGACGATTTTGGCCTTCGGCTTGGAAAATCGAATGAAGATGACGCCGGTCACGACCGCGGTGTAGACGACGCCGCAGATGATCTCGATGGCCGAGATCACATGTCCATACCGCGTTGCAGGCACCATGTTGCCATAGCCCACGGTTGCGAGAGTCTCGATACTGAAGAAAAAAGCATCGACGAATGACCTGCCCGGGACATTGGCGATGGATCCGGGCACCGCGATGTAGAAGAGCGCGAACACCGAATTGATGAACAATTCGGAGACCACCAAACAGAGGAAAAACGTCGGCCAACTCATGGTGGCAATGAAATGATAGGGGTCGCGCAAGTCGAAACCCGACGCGCCGGTGGTGAACAAGTCGAAAGCACCGATCCGCACCGAGCGCACCGTGCGGTCCTTCCGGGGGCGACGGGTGCGACGGGGGCGGCCGGGGGGGCGGTTATCGCCGCTCATGATATGCCGTCATTCCTTGGTCGTCGGCGGATAGTCGCACAGGCCCAGGTACTACGGCGAGAGACGGGCCAGCGCCTTCCGCTCGATCCTGCGGGCGTGCAGAATCGCTTCGGTGTAGCCGTTGGGCTGCTCGCGGCCCTTGAATATCAAATCGCACGCAGCTTTGAACGCGATATTGTTGTCGATATCGTCGGCGAGCCGGTGATACGCGGGATCGGAGGCGTTCTGCCGGTCGACCACCAAGGCCATGCGGCGCAGCGCCTGCATCACTCGTTCGGTCGAGCAGATGCCGTGGCGCAGCCAATTGGCGACGTGTTGGCTGGAGATACGCAGCGTGGCGCGGTCTTCCATCAGTGCGACGTTGTAGTAGTCCGGTACTTTCGAGCAGCCGACCCCGGCATCGATCCAACGCACCACGTAACCCAAGATGCTCTGTGCGTTGTTGTTGAGTTCTTCGTCGATGTCAGCCGCGCTCCACCGGGGAGCGGCCGCCAGGGGCGGCGTCAAAATGTCGTCGAGCGATGCGCGTGGGCGGCCGGCGAGCTGTGTTTGCACTTGGGCGACGTTCACTTTGTGATAATGCAAAGCATGCAGGGTCGCGGCAGTCGGGGAGGGCACCCAAGCGGTATTTGCCCCGGCTTGCGGCTGAGAGATCTTGGTCCTGAGCATATCCGCCATGAGGTCCGGCATGGCCCACATACCCTTGCCGATCTGCGCCCTGCCGCGCAGGCCGCAGCTCAGTCCGATATCGACGTTCTGCCTCTCATAGGCGTCGAGCCAGACGGCCTTCTTGAGATCGCCCTTGCGCAGAACGGCCGCTGCCTCCATCGAGGTGTGAATTTCGTCGCCCGTGCGATCGAGAAACCCGGTGTTGATGAACACCACACGGTGGCGTGCGGCGCGAATGCATTCCGCAAGGTTGACGCTGGTGCGCCGCTCTTCGTCCATGATGCCGATTTTCAGGGTATTTGGTCCGAGGCCCAGCAGTTTTTCGACGCCGGCGAACAATTCATCGGCAAACGCCACCTCTTCGGGTCCGTGCATTTTTGGCTTGACGATGTAGACCGAGCCGGAACGCGAATTGCGCCGTGCCCCCGCGCCGCGCAAGTCGTGCAAGGCAATGAGCGCAGTCACCGCCGCATCGATGAAGGTCTCGGGAATGGTTCTGCCGTCCAATATCACGGCATCGGACATCATGTGATGGCCGACATTGCGCACCAGCATGAGACTGCGGCCCGGCAGCACGAGATCCTCGCCGTGCGGCGTCCGATACTGCCGGTCCGCATTCAAGCGGCGCAGCACGGCCTTGCCGCCCTTCTCGAGGTGCGCCTCCAGGCTGCCGGTCATCAGTCCCAGCCAGTTTCGATAAGCCTGTACTTTATCGTCAGCGTCGACCGCGGCGACCGAATCCTCGCAGTCTTGTATGGTGGTAATTGCGGATTCCAGCAGCACATCGCTGATCCCGGCAGGATCGTCGCGGCCGATGTAGTGTGTGCGGTCGATCTGCAGTTCCACGTGCAGTGCGTGGTGGACCAGCAGCAGCGCCGTGGGCGCGTTGTTGTCTCCCTGGCCGCCGCGAAACGCCGCGGCGTCTTTCAAACCTGTCATGCCGCCGTTTTTCAGCTGAACGGAAAGCCCGTGCGCGGCGACACGGTAGGCTGCCGCATCTCGGTGCGAGCCTTCCGCGAGCGCAAAGTGCTCGTCCAAGAAATCGCGGGCGAACGCGATGACTCTTGCGCCGCGTTGCGGATTGTATTTACCGGTGCGGGGGGCACCTTCCTCGGATATGGCGTCGGTGCCATAAAGTGCGTCGTACAGGCTGCCCCAACGTGCATTGGCTGCATTCAGGGCATAGCGGGCGTTGCTGACCGGCACCACCAGTTGCGGTCCGGCGATCTGGGCGATCTCCGGATCGACCGCAGCGGTATCGACGGCGAATGGCTGCTTCTCGGGCACGAGATAGCCGATCTCGAGCAGGTACTCTTTGTATCGTGTGCGATCGAAGGCGGCCCCCGGAGATTGGCGGTGCCAGGCATCGATCTTTGATTGCAACTCGTCGCGCCGCAGCAGCAATTCAGAATTTCGCGGCGCCAAAGCTCGGACTAGAGCGGAAAATCCGCTCCAAAAAGGCCGCTCCTGCACGCCCGTGCCTGGGATGGCCTCGTGGTTGACGAAATCGTATAAAACCTTGTCGACAACCAGGTGTTCTACGCTGACGGTGGCTCGCATTTTATTTTTTCCTGAAACTGGTTAAAAGGCTGCCCACGTGAGTTATGGAGGCGAATGATCTACTCTATTTAGGCTCGACGTATATGGCAACCCCATCTCCTGATTTGTGAAAGAAGAACGCCGAGGCACCGAAGCCGAGGCCATAGGGCGAATGTGGGGAGTTGGTTTCGGTGCTGATTCCGGCGCCGACGGAACCGCCTGCTTGATCGCCCACACCGTGGAGCAGAATGCCGTTCGCGCCCAGCTTCGCGGCGTCTTTTTTGAGGCGCTCAATGACTTTATCCGCCTTGCCTTCCGCCGTCATGGAATAAGACCAGCGGCTTGACGCGCTGAGGTTGGCGATCTCGTCGTATTTGGAGGCGGGAGGCTCCAGGTAGATCTGCACCTGCTCCGGGGATATCGCCGGCCGCACGCGGCCGACAACCGCGACCTGCGACGAGGCGCACCCGGATAGAGCCGCAATCACCACCGTGCAGGTCAAACCAAGTACGGTGAGCGGTTTTGATTCAGTGAGCATAGGAGCACGCTGCCTCGCGGCCATTGTCGCAAGTTTTCTCAGCCGCGGCTGCGGAATTTTCATGTCGGGACGTTGTCCGATGCCGATACACGTTCTCTATTGAAAGCATCCAATCAATCTATTTCCACGGACGGCAGCGATAGCCTAACTTCCACTCCCATGCACAAAGGAGCTCATATGATCAAACCGACCGGCGATGTTTCCAAGCCTTCCGGCAGTCAACTGACCACGAGCGCGGGCAATCCGATCGCCGATAACCAGAATTCGCTCAGTGCCGGTCCTCGCGGGCCGCTGCTGATGCAGGATTACCAATTGATCGAGAAGCTTGCGCACCAGAACCGCGAGCGCATTCCCGAGCGCCCGGTGCATGCCAAAGGCTGGGGCGCACACGGCACGCTCACGATCACCGGCGACATCTCGAAATACACCAAGGCGAAGGTACTGCAACCCGGCGCCAAGACGCCCTTGATCCTGCGGTTCTCGACTGTCGCCGGCGAGCTCGGCGCGGCCGACGCCGAGCGCGATGTGCGAGGCTTTGCGATCAAGTTCTATACCGAGGAAGGCAACTGGGATCTGGTGGGCAACAACACACCGGTGTTCTTCGTGCGCGACCCGTATAAGTTCCCCGATTTCATCCATACGCAAAAGCGCCACCCGAAGACCAATTTGCGTTCACCCACGGCGATGTGGGATTTCTGGTCGCTGTCGCCCGAGAGTCTGCATCAAGTGACCATCTTGATGTCCGACCGCGGTCTGCCGACCAGCGTGCGCCATGTCAACGGCTATGGCTCGCACACCTACAGTCTGATCAATACTGCCGGTGAGCGCGTATGGGTGAAATTTCACTTCAAGACACAGCAGGGTCACCGGCACTGGACCAACGTGGAGGCCGCCGAAGTCATCGGGCGGACCCGTGAATCGACTCAGGAAGATCTGTTCAACGCGATCGAAAAGGGCGACTTCCCCAAGTGGAAGGTGCAAGTGCAGATCATGACCGACAGCCAAGCCGACGCGTGGTCCGCGCGCACCGGCTGGAATCCGTTCGACCTGACCAAGGTGTGGCCGCACAGGGACTTCCCGGTGATCGATATCGGAACGATGGAGCTGAACCGCAATCCGGACAATTATTTCGCCGAGATCGAGCAGGCCGCCTTCGCGCCGTCCAACATCGTTCCCGGCATCAGCTTTTCACCCGACAAGATGCTGCAGGCGCGCGTGTTCAGCTACGCCGACGCCCACCGCTACCGGCTCGGTACGCACTACGAGGCGCTGCCGGTCAATGCGCCGTGGAGTCCCGTACACCACTATCACAAGGACGGTCCGATGCGCTTCTTCGACAACAACACGAAGAACCCCGACGCCTACTACGAGCCCAATTCGTTCAGCGGCCCGAAGGAGGATAAGCGCTTCGCCGAACCGCCGCTGTCGCTGCACGGGGCAGCCGACCGCTACAACCACCGGGACGGCAACGACGATTTCACGCAACCCGGCAATCTCTTCGGTGTGTTCAATGCCGAGCAGAGGCGGCGTCTGTTCGACAACATCGCCGCCGCGATGCAAGGCGTGCCGGATGAGATCAAGCGCAGACAGGTCGCGTTGTTCGCCAAGTGCGATCCCGCCTATGGGGCGGGCGTGGCCAGCGCCTTGAAGCTCGAGCCATCCGGCGACGATCGCATCAAAGGGACCAGCGCAACCGACAAGCCCAGGGAGATTTCGACTGCAACGTGAGCCGAGATCCGGTGAGGGACGCGAGCGAGGGTCGGCGATCAACCTTTGCTTGCGTCCTGAGTGGCCAGGCCGCCGATCGCCGACCAATCGAGCTCATCACCGCCTTGAGCGAGCAGGCGGAGAAACCGGTCGCGCAGAAGGCTGGCGAGCGGCATGGGCGTGCGTAGAGATTCGGCTGCCGCCATCGCGAGGCGGATATCCTTGAATCCGAGCGGCGCGGCGAAACCTGCCGGCTTGAACTTGTTGCCGGCGATCGCGCCACCGTAGGTCACGTACGTTCGTACGGGGAAGATGGAGGAGGTAAGCAGATCCACGAAGGCTTGGCGATCGACGCCGGCCTTGCCGACGAGCGCAATGGCTTCGCCCAGTGCTTCGATGGCGGACGCAATGAGAAAGTTTCCGCTCAGCTTGACGATATTGGCCGCTGCCGGTTCTGTGCCGATCGAAAAGATCTTTTCGCCCATCGCTGCGAACAAGGGCTGGCAGGCCTCGACCGCGGCCGGGTCGCCTGCGCCTACGATGAAGAGCTTTGCCGCGGCAGCCATGTCGGGGCGACCGAAGACCGGCGCGGCGACGAAGCGTTGCCCGGCCTTGGCGTGCGCCCGAGCGAGCTCTTGCGATAGGCCAACGCTGATCGTGCTCATCGAAATATGGATCGCGCCTGGTCGGAGCTTGCCGACGATGCCGCCGTCGGCCAGCGCGATGTCGGTGACCGCCGTATCGTCCGCAAGCATTGTGATGACCGCCTCCCCATTGCATGCGCCGGCGATGCTGGTGGCCTGGTGGGCGCCGAGTTCGAGGAGCGCGCTGCTCTTTTCGGGATTGCGATTGAACACGGTGACATCGTGTCCAGCCTTGACGAGATTTGCCGCCATCGCCGATCCCATTCGGCCCAACCCGATAAATCCAGTTTTCATGTCGTGTCTCCTCAGGTTTACATTCAGTCAGGTTTACAGTTGGGGTCCTTGCCAGGATCTTTG
>WNFT01004547.1_pt1 | contig 12103 bp, 10 predicted proteins | sample 5400191 | NCBI WGS metagenome assembly WNFT01 (sample SAMN13153359, study PRJNA577476) | soil metagenome | isolation source: 80 cm saprolite under Madrone tree | place: USA:California | collected 2016-06-14
GGTCACACCGTCGGCCTTGATCGCCTGCACGGTCGCGCCCTGGATCTTGTCGCCGACGCGATAGCCCGCCACTCGCTTGGTCGTGGGATCTTCGAGATACGCGACCGAGGCCCCGATGCTGCGCACGACGACGCCGAACAGGTTCGGCCTCGCGACCGGCAGCCCCGTCACCGACGTGCTGCTGGGCGCCTCGGTGCGCGTGGGGCTGAACAGGTTGCGCGCGGCGACCACGTTGTAGGCGCTGGCCGGCGTCTTCGCCGTGTCGGTCACCGTCGACATGGCCGGCCCGGCGGCCCGACGGCCGCCGACGGGCAGGGGCATCGGCGCGACGAACTGGCGGACGATGTACACGATCAGCAGCGTCGCCGCGGCGGCGAGCGCCAAATTCAGGGCCACGAATCTCCTCGGCATTACGCCTTTGTCTTGCCGGGCGGCAGAATGAAGCCCGACACCGTCAGCGTCGCCAATAGCTCTTTCGGCTGGCTGACGTTTACTACTCTCACGCGCAGGTCTTTAACGGTTAATAATTTTTGCGCTCCCTCGACCCGCGCCAGCAGGTCGACGAGCTGGCGAATCTCGGCGGACACCGCGATCTCCACCGGAATCTCCAGCAGCTCGCCCCGCTCCTCGGGCGGCAGGATGCGCTCGCTGCGGATGTCGGTCCTGGCCTCGGCCGCCATGTCCTTGACGAGCTTCTGCAGCTCGGAGGCGGCCACCGCGGGCGCCGCCGCCGTCAGGAGGCGGCCGTTGAGCCTCTCGACGCGCGCGTTCGCGTCTTCGAGGTCGGCGGCGATCTGATTGCGCCGCGCCAGCAGATCCATGCGGCGCACGAGCAGCCGCTCGCGCTCGGGCACCAGGTCGGCGGTGGCGGTGCTCTTCGCGAGGAGCGGGCTGATCACGAAGAACCAGCCCAGGAGGAGCGCCACCACCGCCGCGCCGCTGATGATGATCACGCGCTCGCGGGGCGAGACCTTGCTGAGCCAGCTGATCACTGGCGGATGCCTCCCGGCGGCGCGGTCGGCCCGGGCCGCCGCGCCGGGGTGGGCGCGCCGGGCGCGCCCGGCACCGCCGGCGGTGCCCCGGACGCGCCGGGGCCGGGCGCCGGCACCATGATCGCGGGCCCGGTCGCGGCGGAGCCTGGCGGGGGTGTCACGGCGCCGGGCGTGGGCGGCGGCGCGGACGTGGACGCGACGGCGCCGCCGGCCTCCCATGCCGCGCGGATGCGGAACTGCTCCTTGTTGTCGCGGCCGCGCGTGACGGGCGAGGAGAACTCCACGCGCTCCAGGCGCGGCGAGTTCTCGAGCAACGGGATGAGCGCGCTCGCGGCGGAGGCCGAGCCGGTGAGCTCCACGCCCTTGGCGTCGAGCGAGACGGTCGTGAGCCACGCGTCGGCCGGCAGCAGCTCGGTGAGCTCGCGCAGCACGGGCAGCGGTCGCACCGCCGCGGCCTCGAAGCTATCGACCGTCGCGAGCAGCTTGCGCTTTCGCTCGAGCTCGCGCAGCACGCGGTCCACCGCCCTCACGTCCGGATCGAGCCGCCCGATCTCCGCGTTGACACGGTTGAGGTGGCGCTGCTCACGCCAGCCCGGGGCCAGGAGCGCGACGACGGCGAGCACGGCCGTGACCGCGGCCATGCCGACCGTGAACGCCTGTGCGCGCGTGAGGCGGCGCGGCCGGACGGCCGTCGGCAGCAGCTCGAGCGGGCGCACGCCGCGGCCGGCGGCGACGGCCACCGCGAGCTGGAGGGCGCCGCGATGCTCGGCGGCGAGACCCTCGATCAGGCGCAGGGCGCGCGGCGTCCACGCCGGCTCCGTCACCGGGGCACCCAGCGCGGAGAGCGCCTCCGCGGTGGGCGCGTGCGGCGCGTCGGCGTCGCCCGAGACCCACACCGCGTCGTAGCCGCGCCAGCGCAGCGCCAGCAGCGAGCGCTGCAGCTCTTCGGCGACGAGCGCGTCGTCGGTGCCCGCCAGGCCACGGCTGAACACGAGCGCGTCGCCGATCAGGAACAGGAGCTCGGTCGCCCCCGCCGCGCAGTGCACCCACGCGACGTGCGAGTCCCTGGGCAGTCGCGCCAGCGTGGGCAGGTTATGGGCGGCGACCGTCAGCGACAGGGGCCGCAGTCGCGCGTCCTCCGCCAGCCGCAGCGCCACGTCGACGACGCGCTGGTCCGCGGCCGTGATGAGCACGCGCTGCTCGGGAGTGGGGGGCCGCTCGGTTGCGGGATCGCGTGGCAGCGCGACGAAGTCGTAGGACGCGTTTTCCGCGGGAAACGGCAGGTGGCGCTCCAGCTCGAAGCCGACCATCTGGCGCACGTCGCCGGCCACGGGCGGCAGGTCGATCGGCTTGACCGTCACCGCGTTGCGGGCCAGCGCGAGGAAGGCACCGCGCGCCGGCAGTCCGCGCGCGTCCAGCTCGGCGCGCAGGGCGGGCGCCGGACTCTCGGCGTCGACGATGAAAGCCTCCACGCGCGAGCCCCACAGGGCGGCGATCGCGAGGCGGTCACCGAGCAGGACGACGGAGAGCCGGCTCGACTTGAAGTTCATTCAATTAGCCTACGGGACAAACCCGCGATCTGCAAAACTTCCCGGGTTACCGGACTCCCGACCATTCGAGCACGGTGACGGTGTCCCCAGCCGCCTCGGTCCGGCGCTGGATGATCGCCGAGAGCGTCGCCCGCACCTGGCCGTCGATCAGGCCGTCGGCCTCGACCCGGTACGTCCGTGTCGTCAGCGAGAGCCCTCGGCCGCCGAACGGGCCCGGCACGCTCGTGTAGGGGCCCTCGCGCCGGGCCTGCTCGACGGACGAGCACTCGGCATCGCCGAGGGTGAGCGCTCTCAGGACCACACAGGACGCGGTGTTGAGGTTGACCTGGCCCGGCGACTTCACGGTGACGTAGGCGGCGAGCCCGGGCTTGCCGCCGACGCCGTTGAAGATCGCCGGCGTCACGCCTTTGACCTGGAGCAGCTCGGTGATGGAGTCGAGGTTACCGTTCTTGGAGCGGTAGGGAAGCGGCAGCTTGAGGTAGTAGTCCTCGCTCTCCGCGCCGTTGAGCCGGTGCTCCTCGTTGGGGTCGCGCCAGTCTTGCAGGCTGTCGTTGATCGTGTCGCGCTCGGACTTGTCGATGCCCAGGGCCTGGAGCAGCCGGTCCACGCGATCGGGCGGCGTGATGTTGAGGTTGAGGCGCGCCTCCTCGTCGCTGATCCGGTAGGAGAAGTGGCCGGCGCCGAGCGGCACGTTCGTGCGCGGCAGGCGCTTGAGCTCCTGGCGCTCGCGGTTGTAGAACGTCAGCTGGCCGTCCTCCGCCAGGACGGCGAAGCCGACGTCGCCGGCGATCTCGCGGATGGCCTGCTCGACGGCCGCCTCGGCGAGGTGCGCGCCGGTGAGCGTGTCCTTGTACGCGCGCACGGACGTCGCCTCGAGCCGCATCGAGTAGGCGAACTCCGCGCCGAGCACGCCGACCATGGCCAGCACGAGGAGCACGGCGATGAGGGCGAAGCCGCGCTGACGGCTCACCGCGCCGCTCCCGTGGCCCGCAGGGTGACCGTGAGGGGCGGCAGCGTCTGCGTGCGGCCGTTGAGGGTGCTGCCCAGGCGCAGCTGCACGCCGCGCGGGATCGCCTTGAGCTCCTGACCGTCCCACGTATCGACCCAGTCGCCGTCCTCGTTCTGGAACTTGAAGGCGAGCGAGGTGATGCTGGGATCGCGCATGACGATCTCGGCCTTCGTGAACGGATCGCGGTTGGGAAGCGCCCGCTCGCGCACGACCAGCCCCGTCTCCTCGCCCGACTCGAGCGAGATGACCACGGCCGTGAACGCGATCGGCGCCTGGAGCGGCAGCGGCGGCGCCTGCGTGACGAACTCGAGCTTCTGCTCCACGCCGTTGAACAGCACGATGACCTCGGGCGCCTCGCCCTTGGCGGCGCGATACGGATAGGCGGCCCCCAGCGCGCGCGCCATCGTGAAGGCGATCGCGCGGACATGCTGATGCGCCTCCGCGCGGTCCTCGCCGCGGGTCCAGGCGGCCGTGGCCACGCGCAGGCCGCCGAAGGCGATCGTCAGCAGCAGGCCGACGATGGCCAGCGCGAGCAGCAGCTCGACCAGTGTGAAGCCGCGCGCGCGCCTCACGGCTTCGGACTCGTCGGCGTCTTGTCGCCGTCGCCGGCGACCGTGCGGAGCGTGGCCACCGAGACCTGGCGGTGATCGCCCCAGCGCACGTGCACGTCCACCTCCCACTGGCGCCATCTCACCGGGCGCCCCTCCACCTCGAGATCCGGCGTGACCACCTGCTTGATCTCGCGCTCCCACGTGTAGGCGCCCTCGGTGCCGCCGTCGCGGCCCGCCTGCGTCGGCGAGGTGATCTCGCGCGCCTTCAGGTCGGCGAGGAGCATCGCCTCCTGGTGCTCGCCGGAGAGCTTGAGCAGTCGCAGCCCCGACGCGAAACCCTGGATCGACACCACGATCGCCAGACTCAGAATCGCGAGCGCGACCAGCACCTCGAGCAGCGTGAAGCCGGAATGATCCCGGCGGCACCGGCGTGGCCGGGGCGGCGGGGCCCGCCGTGAGACCCGTGTCAGCTGGGTACTGCGTCGGACCCGGCTCCAAATCGTGGCCCGCTGACAGGCGCAACGCTCAGTCGATTTGCGTGGTCGAACGGGGGACCCCGCCGCCCCGGACGCGGCGGCGCAGCCCACGCAGGATGCAGTCGCTCCGTGTTCATAGCTTGGTGTTCTTCACGCGGCCGGTGATCGGGTCGACGGTCACACGATAGACGACGTCGCCCGCCCTGACCTTGTAGTCGGCGCCGCTCGACGTCCCCTGGGGCTCGAAGCGCACGGTGAGCGCGGGCGGCGGCGTCGCCTCCACCGTGAGCCGCTCGGGCAGCGGGCGTGTCTCGCGGACCTCGCCCTCGGGGCCGGCCAGCACCGTCATCTTGCGGTTGGTCGGGTCGATGACGACGGTCTGCGACACGCGGCTTGTGATCGCGCGCTCGCGCGCCGAGCGCAGGACGGCCGAGAAGCCGGCGACCTCGGCACGGCTGCGCACGGCGTCGCTGCTGCGGCCGACCACGGGCACGGAGATGGCGGCGACGATCATGAGGATCATCAGCGTCACGATCAGCTCGAGGAGCGTGAAGCCCCTCGCGGCCCGCGCGTGCCGCCCCCGCGCGCTTACGGCTGTGCCTTTCGCGATTTCAGGGCCTGCCATGACGTGACGTCGGCGTTCTCGCCCTCGCCGCCGGGCGCCTTGTCGGCGCCCTCCGACCACAGGTCGTAGTCGTCGTGCTGGCCCGGGCAGCAGGCGTACTTGTAGGGCGCGTCCCAGGGATCGAGCGGGACCTCTTTCTTCTTCAGATAGGGCCCGTTCCAGTTCGGGACGTTCGGGTTCGCCACGAGCGCCTGCAGGCCCTGCACGCCGCTCGGATAGGAGCCGACGTCGAGCCGGTAGGCGTCGAGGGCCGTCCCGAACAGCTCGATCTGGGCCTTCGCCGCCGCCTGCCTGGAGGTGCCGACGTGGCCGAAGAGCCGCGGGCCGACGAGGCCGACGAGCAGGCCGAGGACGATGATCACGACGAGCAGCTCGACCAGCGTGAAGCCGCGCTCGTTACGGAGTCCCCTGACGAACCTGCCGCGTCTCACAGCGCCACCTCGTTGATCGAGAAAATGGCCATCAGCATGGCGACGACGATGAACGCCACGAGCACCCCCATCACGAGAATGATTGTCGGCTCGAGCAGGCCGAGCGTTCGCTTCATCTCGATCCGCACGTCGGTCTCGAACGTGTCGGCGACCTTGAGCAGCATCTCCTCCATCCGTCCCGTCTCTTCGCCCACGCGCACCATGTGGATGGCGAGGGCGGGGAACATGCCCTGATCCTGCATGCCCGCCGCGATCGTCCCGCCGCGCTTGACGCCGTCCGACAGGCGCGACACCGCGCCGCCCACCGCCTGGTTGGACATCATGTCGCCGACGACGGCGAGCGCGCCGAGGACCGGCACCCCGGAGCGCAGCATCGTGCCCAGCGTGCGCGCGAAGCGCGCCGTCTCCACGTGCAGCGCGATGCCGCCGAAGATCGGTGCGTTCAGGATCGCGCGGTCCCACGACAGCCGGCCCTCGGGCGTGGCCGTCCAGACCCGCCAGGCGACGACACCGGCGAGGACGACTATCATGCCGACCCACCAGTACTGCTGGAGCGCCCCGCTGACCGTGAGCAGGATCTGCGTGGGCAGCGGGATCGCCTGGTTGAGGTCGCGGAAGATCGTGGCGAAGCGCGGGATGACGAACGTCATCAGGAAGACGACCGCGCCGGCGCCGACGAGGGTGATGACGAGCGGGTAGATCAGGGCCGAGATGACCGCCTCGTTGAAGGCGGCGCGCGCCTCGAGGAATTCCGCCAGCCGTCGCAAGGCCACCTCGAGCACGCCGCCCTTCTCGCCGGCGCGGACCATGTTGATGTACAGCCGCGAGAACGGCCGCGGATGGTGCTTGGCGAGCGCCTCGCTGAACGAGGCGCCGCCGCGCACGCTGCGCAGCAGGTCGCTGACGATCGCCTTCACACGAGCGTTGGGCGCCAGCTCCTCGAGGATGGTGAGCGCGCGGTCGAGCGGCAGGCCCGCCTCGAACAGCGTGGCCAGCTGCTGGGTCAGCGCGAGCAGGTCGCGCTGGCCGACGCGCGAGCCGCCCAGCGAGAACAGGGGCGCGCGCTCGCCGTGCGCCGTGATCTTGATCGGGTAGTAGGCGTCCTTCTGCAGGCGCTCGACGACGGCGCGCGCGTCGGGCGCGTCCATGACACCGTCGATGGTCTGGCCGCGACGATCGGCGGCCTTGTACACGAAAACGGGCATGGCCTCAGGCGTCTTCCTGGGTGACGCGCAGGATTTCCTCGACCGTCGTCAACCCCTCGCACGCGCGGCGCCAACCGTCCATGCGCAGCGTGATCATCCCGGCCGCGATGGCGTGCTGCCGGATGTCGCGCGACGACGACCGACGCAGCATCAGGCTGCGCGCGTCCTCGGTGATCGGGAACAGCTCGTAGATGCCCATGCGCCCGCGGTAGCCGGTGCCGCGGCATTCGTCGCAACCCTTGCCGCGGAGGAGTTGGGTGTTGTCCGGTGCCACGACGCCGAGGGCGTCGAGGTCAGCGGCGCTCGGCGTGTCGGGCACGCGGCAGGCGGCGCAGACCCGACGCACGAGCCGCTGCGCGAGCACGGCCTCCAGCACGGAGGCGACGAGATAGGGCTCCACGCCCATGTCTTGAAGCCGCGTGATCGCGGCCGGCGCGTCGTTGGTGTGCAGCGTCGAGAACACGAGGTGGCCGGTGAGCGACGCCTGGATGGCGATCTCGGCCGTTTCCAGGTCGCGGATCTCGCCGACGAGGATCACGTCGGGGTCCTGGCGCACGATGTGGCGCAGACCGGTCGCGAACGACAGCCCGATCTTCGGCTTCACGGCGATCTGGTTCACGCCCTTCAGCTGGTACTCGACGGGGTCCTCGACCGTGATGATCTTGCGATCCGGCGAGTTGATCTTGTCGAGGGCGCCGTAGAGCGTGGTGGTCTTGCCGGAGCCCGTCGGCCCGGTGACGAGGATGATCCCGTGCGGGCGCTTGATGAGCGCGTCGAAGCGCTTGAGCGTGTCCGCGGGGAAGCCGAGCTTGTCGAGCGGCAGGAACACGCTCGAGCGCTGCAGCAGCCGCATGACGATCGACTCGCCGTGCACGGTGGGGATGGTGGACACGCGGATGTCCACGCGCGCGCCGTGCAGGTTGACGCGGATGCGGCCATCCTGCGGCAGCCGCCGCTCGGCGATGTTCATCTCGGCCATGATCTTGATGCGCGAGGTGACGGCCGCCTGCAACCGCCGCGGCGGCGCCTCCTGGTCGTAGAGGATCCCGTCGATGCGGTAGCGGATCCGTAGCGTGTCCTCGAACGGCTCGATGTGGATGTCGGAGGCCTCGGCGGTGATCGCGTTCTCGACGAGGAGGTTCACGAGCCGCACCACCGGCGCCTCGAAGGCCATGTCGCGCAGGTGGTTGACGTCCTCGTCGCCCTCGGGGGTGCGCTCCTCGTCGATGCCCTCGACGATGCGCTGGAGCGCAGAAGCGTTGGCGCCGTCGTAGTTGCGGTCGATCGTCTCGAGAATCCCCGTCGCCGAGCTGACGACGAACTTGATGGTCAACCCGGTGGCCTGCCGGAGGTCGTCGGCCACGATCGTGTTGAGCGGATCGGCCGAGGCGACGGTGAGCACGCCGCCCTCGATGGTGATCGGGCAGATCCGGTACTGGCGCAGATACTTGGGCGAGACGTTCTTGAGCACCGGGACCGTGGACGGCAGCTCCTCGCGCCAGACGTACGGCAGGTCCTGCTGCACGGCGAGTGCGCGCGCGACGTCGTCCTCGTTGACGGCGCCGAGGGCGGCGAGGGCCTCGCCGATCAACTCGCCGGTGGTCCGCTGGCGCGCAAGGGCGCGATCGACGGCGTCGGCGGTGGTCAGCCCCTCGGCCACGAGGATCTCGCCAAGGAGGCGGGGAGGAGCTCCGATGGCCATGCTATGCTCCCGACAATGTTAACATACTTGGCGTTCGCGGCCGTCGCTGCCGCCGCGGATGTCGCCGGGGCCGCCATCGTCACCAGGGCCCACAAGCACGGCCACGCGCGGCTGCGGTACTTCGTGGCCGGGGGCGCCGGGTTCATGCTCGCAGCCGCTTTCGTGCGGATGCTGCCGGAGAGCACCCACGTGCCCCACGCCTTCCTGTTCGTGCTGCTCGGGTACTTCGGGGTTCACCTCTTCGAGCACACGGTGGCCCCACACTTCCACTTCGGCGAAGAGGTGCATCAGGAGGCGCTGCTCCGCCCGTCCGCCGGCTGGCTGGCCGTGCTCGGGCTCGGCGTGCACACGGTGTTCGACGGCGTGGCCATCGCCGCCGGCTTCATGGTGAGCCCCTCGCTCGGCGCCATCCTGTTCATCGCCGTCATGCTGCACAAGCTGCCCGAGGGCTTTACGATCGCGTCGATCATGCTGGCGAGCGGCCACTCGCGCGGCGCCGCCCTGGCGGCGGGGACGGGGCTGGGCGTGCTCACGCTGGCCGGGGCGCTCGGCACGAGCCTCATCGCGCAGCACCACGTCGCCTACGCGCTGGCGCTCTCCGCCGGCGTGACGATCTACGTCGCCGCGTCCGACCTCATCCCCGAGGTCAACCGCGAGGACAACGCGCCGGGGCTCGCGTACACGGTCTTCGGCGGCCTGCTCTTCTTCGTCGTCGTCGACTGGGCGTTCTCCGAGATCCTCGGTCATTAGGGCGCGTCACCGAGGAGCGCCCGGGTCCCCCGGGGCGCTCCGAGCGCTGGCCGGGGGAGTCCGAGGGGGGCGTCGCCCCCTTCGCTTGAGGAGCTGGGGGGCCATTTCGGGGCCCCCCAAATGGTCGGATGCTATCCTGATCCGGCCATGCCCGGGGCCGCGCTCATCCTCCACGGGGTCAACCTGAATCTGCTCGGCACGCGCGAGCCGGCCGTGTACGGCCGCACCACGTTGGCCGCCGTCGATCGGCTCATCAAGGAGCACGGGCGCAAGCGCGGCCTCCGCGTCGAGTGCCGCCAGTCGAACCTCGAAGGCGAGCTCGTCAACTGGCTGCAGGGCGCGCGCCGCGAGGGATTCCTGGGCGTGGTGTTCAACCCCGGGGCGTTCACGCACTACTCGATCGCGCTGCGCGACGCGGTGGCGGCGATCGAGGTGCCGGTGGTGGAGGTGCACCTGTCCAACGTCCACGCGCGCGAGGAATTCCGCCGCCACTCGGTGATCGCCGCCGCCGCCCGCGGCCAGATCTCCGGCTTCGGGCCCCAGAGCTACCTGCTCGGCCTGGACGCCCTCCTGGCCCTCGGCAAGCGCCGCCGCTGACGCGTCCTCACTACAATAAACACGGCGAGCCGCGCGTCTAACTGCCGTACGGGGCGTGGCGCCACTCACAACGCGTGAAAACCGACGACGCCGCCCTCATCGAGCGATGCCGCGCCGGCGACATCGCGGCCTTCGAGCCGCTGGTCGAGAAGTATCGCCAACGCGTGTGGCGTCTCGCCTATAACGTGCTGCGCGATCGGGAGGAGGCGTGGGACGTGTCCCAGGAGGCGTTCGTGCGGGCGTGGCAGGCCCTGCCCAACTTCCGCGGCCAGTCGGCCTTCTACACGTGGCTGTTCCGCATCGTGATGAACGTGGCGGCCGATCGCGCCCGTTCCCGCGCCGCCCGCGGCCGCGCGTTCGGCACCGAGCGGATCCCGGAGGAGGACTGGGACCGCGTGCTGGTGGACCAGCCCGCGGAGGCGACACCCGACGCGGCGGCGGCGGGCGCGCAGCAGCGCGCGCGGATCGAGCGGGCGCTGGCGAGGCTGTCGGACGACCATCGGCGTATCGTGGTCCTGAGTGACATCGAGGGGCTGTCGTACAAGGAGATTGCGGACGTGTTGGAGATCCCCATGGGGACCGTGATGTCGCGGCTGCACAACGCGCGCAAGCGCCTGAAGGTGGCCCTCGGCCCGCTGCTGGCCCTGCTCCTGGCGCTCGTGGCCGTGGCGGCGCCGCTGGCCGCCGACGCGCAGCAGATCGTGCGCTTCGGCGCCCGCGTGCTGCTGGCCACCGACACGCCGCCGGCGTCGACGTCGCTGCGCGTCGCGCCGCCCGCGCCGGACGAGCGGCTCCAGGCGTTCCTGCCGCGGCTGCGCCAGCTCACGGGCTACCCGGAGTACACGTCGCTCGAGCGTTATCGCGCGGAGGTGGCGATCGGCTCCGTGCAGCAGTGGTCGGTGCCGGGTGATCGCATTTTGGAGGTCGTGCCCGAGCGCGTCAGCGGCGACACGGTGCACATGCGGGTGCGCCTGCAGCGGGGCGCGGTGAACGAGGTCACCACGAACATCCAGGCGGCGCGCGGCAACCCGGCCGTGATCGGCGGGCCGCGCTACGCGGAGGGGGTGCTCGTGATCATCGTCTGGGCCAACGCCAACCCCGAGCGGCGATAACGGCGCATCTGCTTCGTTGACTCCGTCGCGCTGCCCTGCGGCGTATGCGGCATACGCCTCGGGCCGCGCTTCCGTCGTCGCCTCGCATCTGCACCGTTCTCGCCGCTCGGGGCCGCCGCCTCACATGGTGGCGAGCGCCGCGTCCGCTTCCGCCGCGCGCGGGGTGACGCCGATCGCCCGGAACGCTCCCGCAGCCGCTCCGAGCTCGCGTCGTGCGGCGTTCGCATCGTCGATGTCGCGGTGGAGGAGCCCGAGCATCAGCCGGCAGTGGGCGGCCAGGAGGGCCAGACGGAGACGCTCGGCCTCGGCCAGGGCCGCGCGCCACTCGACGCCGGCCCGCGTCCGATCGCCTCGCGCTCGCGCGAGCCCGCCACGCACCCACGCCAGCCACGCCCCGTAGCCTTCCTCACGGTTGCGCTCCACGTAGCCGCGCGCCTCGTCCGCTGCCCGCTCCGCATCCTCGAGACGGCCGCTCGCGCCGCGCAGCTGGGCGAGCAGGTACAGCATCATGCCGCGGTCGGAGTGGGCCCCCGCGCTCTCCTGGAGCGCGATGCACTCCTCGACGAGCCGCGCGCCCTCCGCCGCCTGCCCGAGCTGGCCCAACGCTGTCCCCGTGGCCATGAGGCCCATCATCGTCTGGCCCGCGAACTGGCGCTCGCGGCACGTCGCGACGGTCGACTCGGCGATCGCGCGCGCCTCGTCGGCGCGGCCGAGATAGCTCAGGACGAACGTCCGGTAGACGCCGATCACGGTCTGGCTGTAGAGGTGCCCGGCGCGGTCGGCGACGCGGGCGCCGCGATCGAGCAGCTCCAGCGCCTCACCGCCGTGTCCGAGCTCGAGCGCGGCCCACGCGTCGTAGGCGCACGATCCGGAGTAGGGCAGCCCGCTGAGCCCGAACCGCTCGGTCTCGCGTCCGGCGAGCAGCCCGTAGATGCGCGCGTAGTGCGCGCGCGCCTCGAGGAGGCGGCCCGACGAGGCAAACCCGTGCCCGAGATAGAAGTGCGCGCTCACGCGGAGCGCGGGATCGTCGCGCGCGTCGGCGATGGCCAGGCAGCGCTCGCCGTACTCGATCGATTTCCCGTAGTCGCCCGATGCCCAGTAAA
>WNFT01004548.1_pt1 | contig 12103 bp, 12 predicted proteins | sample 5400191 | NCBI WGS metagenome assembly WNFT01 (sample SAMN13153359, study PRJNA577476) | soil metagenome | isolation source: 80 cm saprolite under Madrone tree | place: USA:California | collected 2016-06-14
CTCGAAGAGAAGATCCCGGATATCAAAAAGACCTTAAATATGGTCGAATTTCTACGCGATCGCCGAGTACGTTACATCCACGAAGGGGGTGGGGCGACGTCCATGTTGTCGCCCCTCAACTTTCTCTCACCCTCTTTTCCGAGCGACTGTTTATCTGATAAATGATATGGGCCTTGTTCTCTCTCTTTCCCCCTGTCTTTCTTGCGTCTTTTTAGGAAGGGAGAAAAGCCACAAAGGGGTCAGGCGCACCCGACTCTGATGACCTTGACGGTGACGAACTCGAGGACGAGGACGACCACGGGGAGAACGACGGTGGGAAGCTAATGCCGATCAAGACGACCTTCGAGCTCGCAGATACGCTCTACGCAGAAGCCGAGCTCGATGAAACAGACACTGTGTACCTATGGCTCGGAGTATGTCTTTTCACAGTCATTTATCGTCATTCTTCTGAATAGATTTCCACCTGCGCAGGCAAACGTTATGTTATCCTATAAAATACCTGCCGCGATAGAACTCCTCAAGTCCAAACTTGAAGCGGCGAATACCAGTTTGAATAACGCGATTGAGGATCTCGAATTTATTCGTGAGCAGATGACGGTGATGGAGGTCAACACCGCGCGTGTTTATAACTGGGATGTCAAGCGAAGAAGGGAAAAAAGGGATAAGGAGAAGTTATCTGGGCAGGGAGAGATCGAGGCATAAGGAGAACGCAATAGCTGCTGTGCCTGTGGTAGTGGTACTTTATTTGACGACTTGGATAGCCACACATGAAAACAGGGTGAAGAGACTCCATTATAAGACATACAATGTATTACTGCACCACATCCTGGTAGGAGAGGGTCTGAAACTACGCATCGTCCTCTCCATCTCCGTCCTCATCCAGTACTAGCTTCCTCTTCTTCCCGGGCATGTCGAAACCATCGCGAAAGCCAACACCAGCTTTTTTGCGTAGCTCGTCGATGTTCGCTTCGCCTTCTTCAGCCCACTCCAACACCAGATGGCGACCGAGTAAGTGTGTGTGCTTGAGCGCATTGTATGCATTCTCCGCCTCGTGTCGTGTGACGAATTCGAGGAATGCAAAGCCTCGCGAGCGACGGTCGAAACGCTTCGGCAAGCGGACCGACTTGAGCTGACCATGAGCGCTGACGGAAAAATATCAGTAATTCGGAGCGGGCTTGACAAGCCGAAACTACATACCTAAAGAGCGTTTGGATGTCCTTTCGCGTCGCCTCGAACGGGACGTTCTTCACCAACATCTTCGTTGTCTTGGCCTTTTCACTCCCGCCTTTTTTCTCCTCCTGTTCCTCAGCACCTCGTCCAGCGAACCTGACGCTGAGCGAGTGCCCGTCGAGCACATACCCATGCATGCCTTTGAGTGCCTTCCGTGCCACCTCTGTGCTACGGAACCCAACAAAACCGAATCCCATACTCAGACGTGCACCCGGACGCTTTGGGTCCGGCTTCGTCTGCAAGCGGGCAAAGGCAAAGTCGGGCAAATGACGGAATGCCTGCGTAAAGCGCTCTGGGGAGGTTGCGAACGCGAGATTCTTCACAAAGAGCGTCTTGCCGTTCGAGATGTCTACGTTGGCGTCATCCCCCGCGTCTGGTTCTTCAATGGCAATGGGTGAAACGCCGTTCGCTACCTCGGAGGTTGCGGAAGTAGGCTGGAACATCCCAACTGGGCCTTTCTCGAGGTAGATAACGGAGTTGCCAAGTCGACGGTACGCAATGGCGCGGAAGGCCTTGCGAGCCTCGTCCGCGTGCACAAACTCTATTACTGCTAACGTTCCAGCAGGCGGGACGAGTACACGCTGCAGCTCGCCATGAACACCAAAAATTTCGCGCAATTGCTCTGCTGTCGTTCCATATGGTATGTTCTTGACTAGAATAATGGTCTCCGAGCGTCCCCGTCCGGAAAATGCAGAAGGAATGACACCGTGAGACTCAAGATATGTTTTTGTTTCTTGAATGATGTGGGTTTCAGCGAGGGCGAGCTTGACAGCAGCATCGGATGACTCTGGATCGAGTATGTCGGATTTCGATATGTTCATCCGGTCAGCCACGGAGGATAGTACTGCATCACTCTGCGTAAAGCTCAGTGAAAGAAGATGCCACGAACCGCGATGCTTACTCACGTTCATATATAACATGCCCCAATTGAATTCCTTCCCTGCAGTTGCCTTGCGCTTCTCGCTCCACTGTTCTTTGAGTGATTTAAGGTGACCTTTATGGTCTGGTGTCGCAGTACTGTTGTTCCGATCAACTGCGCCAATGATATGTAGTAATCGTCCCTGAAAAGGTTTTTTATCGAGAGCCTTGAAGGCGGCCAAGGCATCTTCAGGTCGCGCATACGTAACGAATGCAAGACCTTTTGATATTTTGGTCACCGAATCAATTGGTATATGTACCTGCAAGAAAGTTTCAGAAAAATCCCAGGTAGAATCACGAAAGGCGGAAGAAGGGTCAGAATCTACTATCTTTACTTTCCCAGGGTTATCAACACTCCCCGAAGGGTCTGCTGTCCCTATGCTAGTTTTTCATCCCGGGAGGGATTACACCCGCAAGAGAAGATCGCTCACCTGAGAACATTGACCAACGATGATTTCTAAATAAGCAAAGCAGAGGCGAAAGTAGGCCTTGAACACACCTACGGGAAGATAGTCAATAAGAACGGCATTACAAGGGCGGGGAATACGACATCAGGAGGTCCACAAACGGGATCGTGAAATCCAATATTTACATCTGACCTCGCCAACCGGACAATTTAATCCATTAGAGGTAAATTCCCTCACCTGAGATACAGCTCCAAATGGCTGGAACATAGCAAGCAACTCCTCTTCTGTACAAGCAAATGTAAGGTTTCGAACAAACAGCCTTCCGGTGCGACGAATTGTCTCCTCGGTTGGATCCTTCTCTTCCGAGACTCCCTGGTCTTCTTCCTCGCTGTCCGACTGGTTAAAGACCTTTTCCGGACTGTCGGCATCCCCAACACCTTCTTTCATGCGTTGCCGCATCCATTCCAAGTCTGTTAGGTCTTGCTGAACCTCTTCCGAAGCGTCCTTCATCGCTCTTCGAGAAGCTGCACTTTCCTTCCCTGGTGAACGTAAAAGTGGGTTTACGTGATCCACCCATGATGCCACCTTCGCTTTAGGTTGCATGACCTCCATGAACTCTTCAAAGGTGGCGTCTTTTTTATTCTCTACCAAGGAGACATTCGAGTTGCGGCTGGATGATTTTGTCTTGCTCAGCGTCAAGGTAGTCTGGTGCTGTTTTGTAGATGACGCATCCAGACGTAGCCGCTTATTTGGCTGTGGAGTAGGTGCATCTTCGGCAGACTATACAATACGGATCAGAAAGAAACGGGTAAAGAAGGAAGAACACCCACGTCGATTATTTCAACCCTCACCCGGGTCGAATCAATGAATGTTTTATCGTACCATTCCTTGATTTTCAACGCCTCTTCGTCTGTCTTGAACCCAACAAATCCGAATCGCCGTGCTGTACCATCCTGTTTTAGGATGACCTTGACATCTGTAATTGTACCGTGAGGTCCCTTCGGTTGAGAGAAGTGCTCCTTTAGAAGTGTGGGAGTGATATACGATGGCAGGTTTTTAACGATGAGGCGAGACATGGGTCCGCATCACGGGACCCGATGCGGCCAAAAAAAAATGGTGGGAATTTGGGATGAGTCAGACAGATGAGACGCGTGACCGCGTCGCGCTAGCGCGTCTAAGTTACTACCAGAGCCTGCCTTCCTTCCCTCATACCGCCATCTGCTGACTCCCTTCCTCAACAAAAGATGCATTCCTCGGCTTCTTCCCATCATCTTTCCTATAGGACAAAAGTGTCCTCCAAACTTGGTGGATCCAAATGTCTTACCCTCAATTGTAAATCAATACTGAATTTCTTGCGTGTCCTGGACGAGAATTCCACTCAAGCCGAGTCGTCCACTGCTGTCGGACAGAAGCGTCCCCGTCCACTCTCGCACATGTTCTCCAGGAAGCGGAGAATCTTTGGCATAGACCAAAGCGTTGCATCTTGTCCTCCTAATGAGAGCATTCCTGTCCTCCATCATGAGTTCGACCTGCAATACTCTAAGGAGCGCCAAGAAGTCTACTCATATGTCCAACTAATCACCGATATCGAAGCAGAAGAGACTGGCCTCATTTCCTCGGAGAAATCTCTGGCGGATTTGTTAAGGAATGTTTATGCCAGTCCCACCGAGCCCATAACCCTCGATTGCGGTGACGTTCTCATCAATAGATACGGAGAGTACGGAACAGTTGATGCAAAGCAATCGCATCTCGAAGAACAGTGGGCTGACCTCTGTAATATCTTCGTTGTTCCCTCCCTAAACGCCGAATTTACCGAGACAGGGGGTCATCTCTTTTCTTGGGTTGAAGCTCTTACGCGATCCCATGCAAGCCAGCCTGCTGTGGTGACAGCTGGTCTTCGTATGGTTGTTTCGCCCCTCACCTCATGGGATGAGACTTGGCATACTTTACCTTTCCGCTTGGTCGTAGACGTGGTACTCTCATTCCGCCCCCCTTATATTTTTCAGCCACTTCCGCCGTACCCCCATATAGGGCGATCCCATATCGAAATTGAAAATGCAAGGCGCGGCCTCCTCCATCTCGCCTTTCCTTCTCCTTCTCTTCCGGAAACATTGTCTACTTCATTCCAGGGAAGGATTGATGTTCCTTTCCTTTATGCAGTCGTACAACCTGCTAGAGCTCTTCTACATGAGTCTGTAGACAAGTTTTTACAGCCGCAAGCCCTTCTTCCCCAACTCCTCCTTTTTCAGAAGCGCACCGTTTGCTGGATGCTCTCACGCGAGGGGAGAGCTTTCAGTCTAACTGGGGAACTTACACCCACGGCGACAGACCCTGCGGAGCTACCTGTCCTATGGCGGCGTGTTACCGTACATCGAAGTGAGGAACAACTGACTTGGTATTATCACCGCCTTACGGGAATCCTAACACCTGAGCGCCCAAGCCCGCGAACTGTCCTGGGAGGGATCTTGGCAGAAGAACCTGGTTTGGGAAAGACCCTTGAGTGTATCGCACTTATCCTGCTCAATCCTAGCATTGAACGAAGCATATCCCACGCCAGGTGGGATTCCGAGGCAAACTTAAATATCAAGGAGATTCGGGTATATCCTTTCGTTTCATTTGGTCTGCGGAGTTTATGTTAGGTCATAGACAACCCTTATCGTCACTCCAAGCTCCTTGTCTCGGCAATGGATCGATGAACTTACCCGTCATGCGCCTTCGCTCAAGGTTCTACTTTATCCTGGTTGGAAGAGCCTTCCAACGAAACAGGAAAAGAAACAGAAAAACAAGGCGGTGGTCATCACTGACACCAACGATACCAATGTTTCACTATTTGACAATTGGCCTGCCTACATCAATGACTTCGACGTGTGCGTCACGACGTATGACACTTTGCGGCAGGATTTAACTGTGGCGCGTGCTGCACCTTCACGGCCGAGGCGTCAGACGGCCGAATACATGAGATATAAACGACCAATCAGCCCATTGGTTATATGCGAATGGTATCGCGTGATCATGGATGAGGTTTGAGTCACTTCATATGACACCGCGACAAGTTGACTCACTCACCCAAAGGTCCAAATGGTCGGGGGAGGGAAGGCATCGTATGTCTTCTGGTCTACATTCTCTAATGCCTCTCACGCGCCTTGCATCAGCGAGATGGTGTCTCTCATTCCACGCCTTTCTTCATTTGCCGTCTCTGGTACACCTGCTAGAACCCGTGTTTCTGACCTACACCATGTTCTCAAGTAAGAGTTTGACAGCTTTTGACATGCTGATATTCACAGTACAAAAGGTTTCTTCGTGTTGATCCGAGCATATACGCTCCGAAGAATTGGAACAGACTTATCCAGCCCAGCTATGCTACCGAATTCACGGAGGTATTCCAGGAGTATACCGTCCGGTATTGTGTCCAGAAATTTGGTTGCTTATTTGACCTGATTGTTTCAAAAGGACCATGAAGTCAGCCGTACAGTCTGAGCTTACGATACCTGCGCAGACGCGCTACGTCCTCCCTATTCATTTAGGCAGAGTCGAACGACACGTAAGCTCTCCGCCCACCTGCTTGGGAGTTAATACGTACTTTTACTCTTTAGGTTTACGACGAAACCTTGGAGAAGGCTCTACTGCATCTTGGCCTCGATGCGCGCGGCGTAGCCACTTCGCAGAATGGCGAAGTAGATACAACACTTCTACGCACCTGGCTGAGAAAACTTCGCCAAATATGCACTCATCCACAAGTTGGACAGCTGCAGAAACCAGGAGACAAGTTTTCCAAATCCGGAGTCTTGAAGACCATGAGGCAGGTTCTTGAAGGAATGAAGGATCAAAACTGGCGGAATCTCATGGATGACAGGCGCAGCAAAGCACGTTCAGATCTCATCCTTTCCTTACACTTCTATTGATGACTACTCTAGATTAACGAAATGGTCAACGCCACCCAGATAATTCAGCACAATTTTGGCATTGATCAACGCCCACAAAAGTGCTTAGAAATACTATTACGGGCCGAGAGAGAAGCCGATGAAGTCATCTTAGACGTTCTTTCTGCCGTTACGGATCACGATGCTAAGGGCGTCGCGTTAAAAGCGGAAGCGGCGTCGCTTCGCGCAGAGAGAGGTAGGAAGCAAGTTTTCGGAGATAACGCAGTACGTGACTTCGAATGCACTCAAGGTACTGGACGTCACGAGAACCATGACGATCCTTTCTCCACGATTGACGATGTAAGCGACAATGAATCAGACGATGGTGGGCTTCCAAAGACCCCAGTAGGCGATGAACATCTGCATAAATCCCGTGCTCTCCAGCAACGTTTGCGCGACTGTTACCTTACGTTGCATAAGGTCAAGTTCATACAGGGCGATATGTACCATTGGATGGGTGAATTTAAGGCTGTGGAAGAGGAGCTAGCATACAAAGCAGCAGACGGGATACGCAAGAAGTTACTAAAATGTATGTCCCTCTCATATTCATCAGATGCTGAATAACCACTTTCGTTGGCAGTCACCGAAGAGTCGGCTGTGAGAGCCATGGCACAACTCGGGACTGATGTCGGGAAGAAAAGGCTTGTAAAGAAAGATATTCTCGTCAAAATGCCTTATTGCCCTCGAGGTGGGATCCTCTCTGCGTATCTGGTACGTGAATCTCAAGATATCATCGCCATTCTGATAGCTAAAATATACTTTTAAGTTGGGGGAAGCAGACAAGCTCATAGACCAGGTACTCAACGCACAGTCTCACTTGCTCTGGCAATGGAGAATGCATATTTACGGCCTTCTCACGCGAAGCCTGACTGCGAGCAGTGATGAAGGAGATGCGGACGGGAAAGAGTACTCAAGGACATTGGACACCCAAGGGGAGGCAGAAACTTATCTGCAAGCTTATGCCATGCTCCTCGCTGACCGGCGTGAGGTGTTAACTGCGGAAAGGACCGTCTTGGCTATTCACGATGCTAGAGAGCGCAAACGTCGAAAAACTGCGGCTGCGGCAAAGGCCATTACCCTAGAGTCGGACGAGCCAGATCTAAGACTGGTGACTGAGGACATCGAGTTACAGCCCGAACATGAAGTCCTCAAGACGGAACTGATGGATGCACGCAAGACTCTGTTGATGAACTTTGCAGGACGGTCTGTGAAATCCATCGTTGTCGACCTGACGGCAGTAGCTGCGAAGATAACAAAGGAAACCGATCTAGAGAAGGTCCTTGCAAGGGAGGGTGTGTTGAGCCTTCGACAACTGATGTCAGCCCAAGGTTCGTGTACGAAATCTTCAACGCTTTTGCGTCGCTCTCATACAAGCGATTTCAAAGCCATCATAAACGAGCAGATTGAGGCTGATCTTGCGCTTTTCCGCAAGGCGTTCAATGAGCGAATCCTGTGCGCCCTCTAGGCGATCGCGTGAACTCTTTCACACCCTCTGACATGTGCTCGATCTAGATACTTCCGTCAATTGCAGGAGATCTCCGACTCTGTTGGAGAAGCACAATGGGATGACGTTGATGTGGGGCTAGCCCTTCAAAGGAACAGGGATGTCCAGACTCAACTTGAGCGCAGGATCGTTACCGGTCGTGCCAGGCAACGCTATGTACGCTACCTCCTTTTCCCTTGCCAGAAACGCTCACTTATGAGTTCAGCTCACCCATTTGTCTGAAGAGCAAGACCTTGATCAAGACGAAGCGAACGAGAGTTGCATCCTGTGTGAGGGCGAGTTCCTGAGTGGATATATCACACAATGGTAGAATCCGATCGTTGCGGCCCATGCTGGTTCATCGATGCTAACATCATGTGTTTCACAGCGCCCATGTTTTCTGCGAGGTGATAGGCATGATTTTATCAGCGGATTCTTGGCTGATGAGTCACCGATATGCGTAGACTTGTATGGAGACGTTGTTGCGCCACGGCAAGGCCTGTCCAGTGTGCCGGTATGTACATCTCATCTGTCCATCTCTTCCGTGCTTAATGCACCTTGCTACCCCAGTTTTCCTATCGACGTCGACGCACTACAGCGCTTCTCGATACAGACGAAAGATAAGGATAACGCTGTGTCACCCCCGGAGAAGCTTCAAGGCGACGCAATCCCGAAATCGCGCCGAAAGATCGAGTATAACACCGTTGGTTATAGTTTGCTTGCTGAAATCAACACGATGGAAGTGCGCGGTAGCTATGGGACGAAGATCGATACGCTGGTGCGCCACCTCCTGTACTTACAAGTCACGGACGCAGGCACAAAAAGTATCGTGTTCTCGGCCTGGGAGGACTCGCTGCACAGTGCGCATTATCCCGTTTGACACGTATCCGAACCATCGATGACAACACCTCTATGAAATAGTCATCGAACACGCCCTAGCTAGAAACGGTATGTGTTAGTCCATCATTCGTCCTTGCCCTAACTAACATGTTTGGTGTTATTGGGGCATGATCAGGCATTCCGAGCATTCGGATCGACTCGGGAAATCGCAAGCAGGACTCGGCAACTAGGTTTCGCAATGACCCCAACATCCTTGTGTTGCTTCTTCATGGGTATGTCCTAGATCACGCCAAGCTGAACTTGGGGGAATTTGCTGATGATCTTCAAGGGAGCGACAAAATGCAGGGCTGAACGTGACTTGCGCGTCCCGAGTCTTCCTCCTGGAGAGCGTAGTCCACCATTCATTTGAGGTTCAAGGTTCGCTCTCCGACTACTATCAGACTCATCGATCAACTTTACGGTCCAGCAATTGCAAGGATTGACAGATTGGGACAATTGCGTCCGACGGAAGGTATGTCATTTGAAAATCCAAACCACGCGAAGTTTACTAATCGGTCCCAGTTTATTGCTACTACGCCGAAGGCACGTTCATTCACCGGACGATCCCGAGCGACGCGTCCCCACCCTCCATGTATGATCGAATTGCGCTAATGCTGACTTGCTGCAGACACGGTCGAACGAAATATATTGGATCTTGCTGTTCGCCAAGGCTTATCGCTGTACACCACTGACCGTGCTCACGGCACGGTAGACTCGTCAGTACTCGCGCCAGTGGGAGACCAATCGATGATCGTAGACGCACCTGCGAAGAAGAAACAGCAAAAGGGAGATTTCATCTTCAGGTGCGCACCCTTTCACACCCAGGCAGGGCGTTCCCGGCTTCCTGGTGCTTTGCCTGCCTTGGTCCGGGTGGGATGTATCGCTGACGTGGCAACCCGTTCATAATACACCACAGACGGGATGATATGATGTCTATATTGTTTCCACATTTGTGCGAGGATGTGGAGTTTCTGCTTCCGTCCGATGAGGACGTGGAGATGAGGGATCATTCGACTGTGACGGTTCCTGCCAGTGCGGGTCCTTCGTCATACGCCACATCCCCTTCTCGCAGCAGTCGACGTGTCCACGAAAACGCTGTAGCGGGCCCGTCCAGGCTCGGTTAGGAAAGTTACACCTCACCGACTTACCCACTCACCCACCCACCCACCTACCTGCAGTCACTAGAATATCATCATTCCGAGGGCTAATCGTGTATCAATGGAGCGCTGTCCGTTCTGACCGGAGGCAAGCAGATCTTTTCATCGGTACTTTAAAATACAGTGCTGTCAGTGGACTGTAGTGCATGCGTGTCACCGTCGTCTCTATGGTGTCATATGTCATTTAGGCGTATGATAAAGTTATCATCTTCACACTCGGTAGCGAGAAACGATCTCAGACTTGTCAGGCTGCTGCTGGCAGGCCTTTGACGTTGCATGATTAAGACTACAAGCGCCCAATGAGGACTCTACCTCCCGAGTCTCCACCTCCACCCCCCACCCCCTCCTGGAACATGTGTGCTGGCATCACACCCACACACTGGCACACACACGTTCATAAGACACATGAGATCCCGAGAAAGCGATCATCACGATGACGACACCGTACCTGCGCTAGATTCCGTCCTGTTTTCATCACAAAGTCGTCACATTGGAACATTAACATTGTAGCCTTTTTCTCGTAATCGTGACACACATCTGCCGTTATCGTTTACGTTTCGGTCAAAATGGATGGTGACGCGATTTAATTTGTGATGCAACACCACCGATATGGTGGGAAATACTTTGAGACGCGGACAAAAAGAAACCTGAGGCGTGTGTAATGAGGTTGATAATGAGGGTATGGACGGAAGACGTTCAATGGAGAACTGAGGGCTATGTATGCATGCGACGAGACCGGGTTGAGTGCAACATGGATAAGTAACAGTAAAAAAAAAGAGAAGAGCGAAATAACGAGGAAAGGACGATGCGCAAGTCTGAAATCGAATACATGCTCTGCTCGCCACTCGTCGCGGCTCAGCGCGATCCTCCATCCCAGCTCGCACGCTTACGCTTGTTATCCCCACAGCTTGCCTTGTTCAACACCAGGTCCTGTGGCGACACAGCGCTCATTCCACGGTGGTGCATCCGCTCCCTTGGCACCGGTGCGCTACCGTCGCTGGCACCGCCAACAACTTTCGTCGGCACAGCCGAACTCGCGCACGCCAAGTCTAATGCAAGCCCTCGCCGCGCCTCGGTGTGCACCGCCGTCCCCAAGGTGCCGGTGAGGCTGGAGACACCGCCACCGTTGCCACCCCCAGCTCCGCCGCTCGAGCTGTTCTGGAAGTAATGTAGGTCGAGGAAGGGTAATGCGAATGTGTCACCCGCGTCACCGAGGCCGTGAGGCAGTATGAGTGCAGGTTCGGCTCCATTGCTGCCATTGCCACCGCTGAGGCCAGCGAGGTCGAGAGAGAGGGAGCGGGAAGGCGTCAGTGGCGGTGCCAATGTGTTTGGAAGGAAACGATGTTCCGGGGGAGGGACTGAAAGTGATCGGCTCTGCTGTAAATGCTGTTGTTGCTGCTGTTGCTGTTGTCGTTGTTGATGCTGCTGTTGTGGGAGCGAGTGTTCTGTACGCACAGGTGTGCCCGGTGGGGACTGCTGCACGTCAAGGTCAAGAATTTCCTCAGGTACCACGCCAAACCCATTCTGCCCCTGTGGCAGTGGTAACCGAGGACGAGGCCGACACGAGGGCTTACGCTCGACAGCGTCCATTGGAGTGTCATGGTCAACCTCCGGCTCCCCATCGTTGAGGTTGATGGCGGCGAGCTCAATCTCGTCGATTCCCGGGAGTGCGGGTGTGTGCATCTGCAAGGGATGTAGGGCAAGCCCAAGTCCTGCGGCGGTACCAGCAGCGCCGAATCCGAACCCGGGGCCATAGTCCACTGAGACGGGAGGCTGGTGGGTACGGGAGCCAAAGATGAGGTCACCAGCGTAGCTCGAATGATGCGTCACTCCGTGGAAGGCGCTGCTTGGCATCATCTCAGGATCGCTGAATGTGCTGAGCCCGTCATGCTCTGGGCCAGCCTCGGAGGCAAAGTCGTGGGCAAGTGAGGGAGGAAAAAGGTCATAACGGTCGAGGACACCATGGCTCAGGTGATTAAAGGCAAAAGGGGAGTTTGGGGAGGGAGAGACGCAACCAAAGTACGACGGCGAGCTAGAGGTAGCCGTCGACTGGTCAAGTCGGGGATTTGCCGAAAGCCAGTCTGTGGGACCCCAGGCAGATTTGCCGAT
>WNFT01016347.1_pt1 | contig 12100 bp, 11 predicted proteins | sample 5400191 | NCBI WGS metagenome assembly WNFT01 (sample SAMN13153359, study PRJNA577476) | soil metagenome | isolation source: 80 cm saprolite under Madrone tree | place: USA:California | collected 2016-06-14
CCGTGGGCGACACCGCGCCCGAGCTTGCGCATGATGTCCTCGCGCCCCGCCAGCACCGAGATCGGATAGCCGTTGGCCATCGCCTTGGCGAACGTGCACAGGTCGGCGCGCACGCCGTACAGTTCCTGCACGCCGCCGCGCGCCACCCGAAACCCGGTCTTCACTTCGTCGATGATCATCACGACGCCGTAGCGATCGCACAGCTCGCGCGCCGCGCGCACGTAGGCCGGGTCGGCGGCGATGCCTAAGCAATTGCCCATGATCGGCTCGATCAGCAGGCAGGCGATCGAGTGGCCGTGGCGCTTGAGCACGTCCTCGAGCTGATTGGCGTCGTTCGCCTGCACGAAATGCGCGAAGTGGCGCGTGCTTAAGGGTATTCCCTCGCTGTACGGGTAGACTTCCGGGTCGCCGACCTGGGCCCATTTGTCCATCGGCGTGTACCACATGGCCGCATCGAACAGGCCGTGGTAACTACCCTCCAGGATGACGTAGTTGTCGCGGCGGGTGTAGGCGCGCGCCAGGCGCAGCGCCGCCATGACCGCTTCGGTGCCTGAGTTGGAAAAGCGTACCAGCTCCGCCGCCGGCACCATTTTCGCGATGCGCTCGGCGACGCGGTACTCGCGCTCGGTGGACAGCGCGAACACTCCGCCGAGCTCCATGCCGGCGCGCGCCGCGGCGTCGACCCGCGGGTCGGCGTAACCCAGGATCGCCGGCCCGTAGCCCATGCGGTAGTCGACGTACACGTTGTCGTCGAGGTCGGTGATGCGCGCGCCGCGTCCGTGCTTCACGTAAATGGTGCGGCTCTCGCCCCAGAAGCGGAAGTTGGACGCGACGCCCAGCGGCAGGCGCTGCAGAGCGCGCCGATAGTGTTCCTGGTTCCGGGTCAGGGTTCGGGCCATGCGTGCGCTCACTTAAAGTGTGCACCGTACCATCGGTCACCGGCGCCGTCTATATGCCCATATAGTTTTTTGCGGTAGAATTATATGAGTGTATACAGTTGGCCGGATCACGCCCATGAAACCCACAGCCGCCCGCCCGCTTGAACCGCTTGCCGCCCCCGTGCCGCGGGCCTTGCCGGCGTGGGCGTACAGCCATCCGGAGATGACGCGCCTCGAGTACGAGCGGCTGCTGAAGCCGAGCTGGCAGATCGTCTGCCACGTCAATTCCATTCCCGCTCCCGGGGACTACGTCACGCTCGACCTCGGCGCCGACAGTGTCGTGGCGGTGCGCACCTCGCAGGGTGAGATCCAGGCATTCCACAACGTGTGCCGCCACCGCGGCGCGCGCCTTCTCGAGGGCGCGGGCAATTGCCCGGGCGCCATAACCTGCCCGTACCACGGATGGTCCTATCGCCTCAATGGCGAGCTTCGCGCGATGACGGCGCGCGAGACCTTTCCGGCGCTCGATCGTGCGCAGCTGGGCCTGAAGCCGGTGCGCTTACAGCTGATGTTCGGCTTCGTGTTCGTGTGCCTCGCGGGCAATCCCCGGCCGCTGCAGGAAATCTGGGCGGGCGTGGCCGCGGAATTTGCCCCGCATCGCTTCGAGCAGATGCAGCCGTACGGGCGCATGTACATCGAGCACTGGGAGTGCGATTGGAAAATCGCGATGGACAACTATCTGGAGTCCTATCACGTGCCGATCGGGCATCCGGGACTTAACCGGATGTTCACGCCCGACTACGACGATCAGCGCAACTTCCCCACGGGGGTAGCGCGCGGCGTCAGCTGGCTGCGGGAGCAAGCCTCGTCGCGCTGGAGCGAGCGGCTCTACCAGCAGCTCATCGGCGGGGTTTCGGCCGATCTGCCCGAACCGCACCGCAAGCGCTGGAGCTTCTACAGCATGCTCCCCAACTTAGGCGTAGACGTATTCCCCGACCAGATGGACTTCTTCCAGGTGCTGCCGCGCGGCCCGGGCCGCTGCACGATCCGCGGCGCATCATTTGCGCATCCCGATGAGCGGCGCGAGATGCGCGTCGTTCGCTACCTGTCGACGCGCATCAACCGGCAGGTGCAGCGCGAGGACGCGTTCCTGTGCCGTCGCGTGCAGCAGGGGCTGGCGTCGGGCAGCTACGAACCGGGGCCGCTGTCACGGCTCGAGAACTGCATGCTCGAGTTCCACGAGCTACTGCGCGAGCGCATCCCCGAGGTGCGTCAGGCGAGCGCGCCGGCGCACTTCATCTAGCCGGCAGCGCGTGCAGCACGGCGGCTACGAGCGCGCGGAACTGCCCGAGCGCGGGTACAACCGCAGTGGCCTCGGCCGCATCATCCACGGCGCCCATGAGGCCGCTCTGCGTCGACTCGGCCAGCTCGATCTGGGTGCCGAGCCAGGCGTCGATCTGCCGGCGCCAGGCGGCGCGCGCGCCGCTATCTGAGCCTTTGTGGGCGGCGCGCGTCGCGGAGAAGTCAAAGCGGCGGATGCGGCTGCGTCCGGGTGCGCTGGGCACGACCTGCAGAATCAACGCCCCAGCGGGGCGGATGTCGAGCAACTGATTCGGCGCCACAAAATGCTGCTGCGGCTGCGGGCTCTCCAGCCACTGCTCGACGATCACCTTCCAGTCCGCGCCGACCTCCAGGTCCGCCACGGCGCGCGGCACGGCACGAGCGCGGCGAATCCCTCCCACGGGGCTTCAGGCGCGCGCTTGCCGGGCGCCCCGCCCGAGCGCACCAGAATCAGGCGGCCCTGGCGCATCATCTCGAGGGCCACGAGATCCCCCGGAGTACTGCCTTCGACCAGGCGCCCGTCGAAGCCGTACGTCAGGCCGTGCGCGGCGCAGTGAATCGCGCTGCTGAGGTGTCCCCGGCGCGCCGCCAGCAGTGCATGCGGACGCCGGCGGCAGGTGTTGCGCAACGCGTGCAACTTGCCGCGCTCATCAAGCAACACCAGGGCGCGCTCCCCGGCCAGATCGCCGGTGAGAAAGTCTCCCGGCCGAGCTAGCTCCGCCTCGTGTCCGAGCAGCTGCCAGGCCGGCCGCAGAGTGCGCGAACTCGCCCGGGAACACCGATCGCAGGTAGGCGAGCGAGCGTGCGACCGCAGCCGCGCGGTCGATGTTGGCCTCGCTCTCGAAGGCAAACCCCTGCCACAGCACCTCGAGCACGCCGATCAGCCCGAGCGCCACAGCGTCGGCATCCAGGTGCGTGGCGCCGCTGGCGGCGATCAGGCGCTCCATGAGCTCGCGCACCAGTGCCGCGAACTCCTCGTCCTTCTGGCCGCAGATGTCCTGGTACTCCTGGCGCGCACTGGCCTCGCCCCAGAACGCGTACCAGACCGACACCTTGCGCGGACTGGCGATGTCCGCATCGAGGTACAGGTTCACCAGCAACCGCAGCGCCTCAACCGGCGCGTGCTTGAGTCGCGCGACGGGAGCCAACACCCGCTCTTCGAACTCCGCCGCCAGGTACTCGAGCGAGGCGACCAGCATCGCGGCCTTGGAATCGAAGTAGAAGCGCACCACGCCCGGCGACAGGTCCGCCAGCGCCACGACCTTCTCCACGGTAGTGCGCGAAGGCCCGTAGATGTGCAACGCGGAGATGCAGGCGTCGATGAGACGCTGGCGCTGGCGCTGGCGGATGCGCGACCCGCCGGCGGCAGGCGCCGGAGCGGCGATAGGTGTACTGGAGCGAAGTTTATCCCGCACAATAGTCCGCTGGCACACTCGAAGCGCGCATCATGAAACCGACCGGGCGTCCGGGCCGCTGGCTCATCATTCTGCCGCCGCTGATCTTCCTGGTCATATTCTTTCTCATTCCGTTCGCCTTCGCCTTCAAAATCAGCTTCGCCGAGACCGCATCGCGCGTCCCACCGTTTACCGACGTCATCTCCTTCACGCGCGACCACCACCTGCAGCTGACGCTCACCCTCGGCAACTACCGCTACCTGCTCACCGACGAGGTGTATGGCGTCGCCTATCTGTACTCGCTGCGGACGGCGTTCTTCTCGACCCTGATCTGCCTGGCGCTCGGCTACCCCATGGCATACGCCATCGCGCGCAGCCCGAAGTCTGCGCAGGGGCTGCTGCTGCTCATCATCATGCTGCCATTCTGGACGTCGTTCCTGCTGCGCGTGTACGCGCTCGAGGGCATCATCCGCGATACCGGCTTTCTCAACACGGCGCTGCTGCACCTGGGCCTGATCAGTCACCCGTTGCGCATCATGCGCACCAGCCTCGCGGTGTATCTGGGCATCATCTACTCCTATCTGCCCTTCATGGTGCTGCCGCTGTTCGCTACGCTGGAAAAGCTCGATCCGACCCTGCTGGAAGCGGCCACTGATCTGGGCAGCACGCCGCGGCGCGCCTTTCTCGACATCACCCTGCCGCTGTCGCTCCCGGGAGTGATCGCCGGTTCGATGCTGGTGTTCATTCCCGCCGTGGGCGAGTTCGTGATCCCCTCGCTCCTGGGCGGACCGAACAACCTGATGATCGGCCGCGTCCTGTGGGACGAGTTCTTCGGCAATCACGACTGGCCGGTGGCGTCCGCCGTGGCGATCGCGTTCCTGCTGCTGCTCGCAGGCCCGATCGCGATCTATCAGTACTACAACGTGCGGCAGCTGGAGGCCTGAAGGGGATGGGGGAACGGCGCTCCTCCGCCGCGCTGCTCTCGGTGCTGTTCTTTGGCATCGCGCTGCTGTACCTGCCGATCCTGGTGCTGATCGGATACTCGTTCAACGCCTCGCCGCTGGTGAACGTCTGGGGTGGCTTCTCCACCGCCTGGTATGGGCAGCTGCTGCACAACCGCCAGCTGTTGCAGGCGGCGCTGCTGTCGCTGGAGGTCGCGGTTGCGGCCTCGACCGGTGCGGTGGTCCTTGGCACCCTGGCGGCGATCGCGCTGGTGCGTTTTGCGCGCTTTCCCGGACGGCTGTTGCTGACGGGGATGGTGAACGCACCGCTGGTCATGCCGGAAATCATCACCGGGATCACGCAGCTGCTGCTGTTCGTATCGATGATGCAGCTGTTTTCCTGGCCGCATCGCGGCTTCACCACCATAGTGCTGTCGCACGTCACGTTCTGCACCGCGTACGTGACCATCACGGTGCAATCGCGCTTAGCTGCGGCTGACCGCTCGCTGGAGGAAGCGGCCATGGATCTGGGCGCCAGTCCGGCGCGCGCCTTTCTCGAGATCACGCTGCCGATCATTGCGCCGGCGATCGTTTCCAGCTGGCTGCTGTCCTTCACCCTGTCGCTCGATGATCTGGTCATTTCGAGCTTCGTTGCCGGTCCGGGCGCCAGCACCCTGCCGATGGTCATCTACTCCAAGGTGAAGCTCGGGGTCAGTCCCGACATCAACGCGCTGGCGAGTCTCATCGTGTGCGCGGTCGGGGTGTGCGTCATCGGTGCCGGTTACCTCATGATGCGCACCGACCGCCGCCGGGCGCTGGAAACGCAGCTCGCCGGTCGTTGAGCGCACGCTGCAGCGCGTGCGACCTCACAGGTTGGTCTTGATGCGCGTCCAGGTGCGCGTGCGCAGCCGCTCGAGCGCCGGCCCGGCTTCCCGTGCGGTGTAGAGCCGCACCTCGATCGCCGGCGTCGGATAGATCGTGGGGTCGTTGAGGATCTCCGGGTTGACGTAGGCGTCGGCCGCCCGGTTGTCGTTCGCGTAGTGGATCTCGTTGGTGATGGCGGCGATCACCCGCGGCTCGAGCATAAAGTTGAGGAACTCGTGGGCCGCCTGCGGATGCGGCGCGTCTGCGGGAATGAGCCACGCGTCGAATGAGCCGTTGGCGCCCTCTTTCGGTACGGTGAAGGCCAGATGCACGTCGACCCCTGCGGCCTGGGCGCGCGCGCGGGAGGTAGCGTAGTCGCCCGACCAGGACATTGATATGCAGAACTCGCTGTTGGCGAGACCGTTCATGTACTCGGAGGAGTCGAAGGCCCGGATGTAGGGGCGCACGGCGAGCAGCAGCTTCTCGGCCTGGCGGTAGTCCTCAGGGCGGGTCGTGTTGGGGTCCAGATGCAGGTAGTTGAGCGCGAGCTGCAGCACGTCCTCGGCCGAATCCAGGAACGTCACGCCACAATCGGCGAACCGCCGGATGACCCCGGGCCTGAATATCATGTCGAGACTGTCGACGGGAGCCTCCGGCAGGCGCGCGCGGATCATATCGACGTTGTAGGCAAAGCCGTTGACGTGCCGCAGGTACGGCATGGCGTAGCGGTTGCCGGGATCGGTCCGGGACTCGAGCGCGAGAATGTGCGGATCCAGGTTCTTCCAGTTCGGCAGGCGCGTGCGATCGAGCGGGCGATAGATACCCGCCTTGATCTGGCGGCTGAAGTAGTCGGTCGAGGTGCTCACCACGTCGTAGCCCGAGTCCCCCGCCATCATCTTGGCTTCCAGCGTCTCGTCGGCGTCATAAGTATCGTAGACCACCCTGATGCCCGTGGCGGCCTCGAACGTCGCGATCGTGTCCTTGCCGATGTAGTCGGCCCAGTTATAGACGTGCAGCTCCCGCTCCTCGGCGGCAGCCGCGCGCGGCGCGCCGGGACCCTGACCGCAGGCGCCGGTAAGCCCCGCCGCTGCCAGCGCCACGGCGGCGGCGCGGTAAGCCGCGGGCATCGCACGGCGCACCCGGTCTATAACTTCACCATCACGTGCCGCACCACCGTGTAGTCCTCGAGCGCGTAGACCGACAGATCCTTGCCGTAGCCGGAGCGCTTGAAGCCCCCGTGCGGCATCTCGCTCACCGTCGCAAAGTGCGTGTTGATCCAGGTCGCGCCGTACTGCAGTTGTGCCGCCACCTGCATCGCGCGCGAAATATCGCGCGTCCAGACCGAAGAGGCCAGTCCGTATTCGGAGTCGTTCGCCCAGCGGATCGCCTCGTCGGTATCGCTAAAGGGCGTGACGGACACGACCGGCCCGAACACCTCGCGCTGCACGATCTCATCGTCCTGGCGCGCGCCCGCGATCACGGTGGGTTCATAGAAGAAGCCGCCGCCGGTGCGCGTCTTGCCGCCCGTGGTCAGCTGGATGTGCGGGGTCGCAGCGGCACGCGCCACCATGGCCGCGACGCGCTCACGCTGCCCGCGCGATATCAGCGGGCCCATCTCCACCCCGGGCTCCTGCTGCGCACCGACCTTGATGGTACGCACCGCGCTCGTCAGGTCGGCGACCAGCCGCTCGTAAACGCGCTTACCCGCGTACAGGCGGCAGGCGGCGGTGCAATCCTGGCCGGCGTTGTAAAAAGCGAAGGTGCGCACGCCCGCTACTACCGCTTCGATGTCCGCATCGTCGAACACGATGACCGGCGCCTTGCCGCCGAGTTCCAGGTGCGTGCGTTTGAGGTTGCCCGCGGCCGCCGTCAGCACTTTCTGTCCGGTTGCCACCGAGCCTGTCAGCGACACCATGCGCACGCGCTCGTGAGCAATGAGCGCGCTGCCGACTGGCTCGCCGCGACCGCAGACGATGTTCACCACCCCGGGAGGCAGGATCTCGGCGAGCGCCGCCGCCAGCTTTAGCAAGGTGAGCGGCGTCAGTTCCGAGGGCTTGAGGACCAGGCTATTGCCGGCGGCGATCGCCGGTGCGATCTTCCAGGCCGCCATCATCAGCGGATAGTTCCACGGCGCGATCGAGCCAACGACGCCGACCGGATCGCGGCGAATCATGCTGGTGTGACCGGGCAGGTACTCCCCCGCCGCAAGCCCCTGGGGCGAGCGACAGGCCCCGGCGAAGAAGCGGAACACATCGGCGATCGAGGGCATTTCGTCATTGAGCGCCGCGGCCAGCGGCTTGCCGGTGTTGCGCGATTCGAGCTCGGCGTAAGCGCGCGCCTCGGTGTCGATGTGCTCGGCGATACGCAGCAGCAGCGCCGCGCGATCCCTGGGAGCCGTGCGCGCCCAGCCCGGAAACGCCGTTTCCGCCGCCATGACTGCCGCGTGGACCTGCGCCGCGGAGGCCTCCGGCACCGCCGCGATCTGCGCGCCGCTCGCGGCGTCCAGCACCGCCTCGGCGGCCCCTTCACCCGGGACCAGTCGGCCGCCGATCAACAACTGCGTCTGCATGCTTCAGTCTCCCTGCCACAAGCGGCTGCGCTTGCCGCGCCGCGCCGGCGCGTTATATTATTGTAGCCATAATATTACCACGTGGCGCGCGCTGCGCGCGAGGACCACCATGAACTCCGACGTCATTATCACCTGCGCCATCACCGGCGACGACACCAAGGTTACCAAGAGCCCGCACTGCCCGATCACACCCGAGCAGATCGCCACCTCCGCCATCGACGCGGCGCGCGCCGGAGCCGCCGTCGTGCACATCCACGTGCGCGACCCGCAAACCGGCGAGTTCAGCATGGCCACGCGCCACTATCGCGAGGTCGTCAAGCGCATCCGCGAGAGCGAGGTCGACGTCCTCGTCAACCTCACCTGCGGCATGGGGGGCTATATCTGTGTCGGCAAGCGGGGACTCGAGGACACCCCCGCCGCCGGCACCGACTTCGTGAGCCAGGAGGAGCGGATGCGGCACGTCATCGAGCTTTGCGGCGAGGGACTGTACCGCCCGGACATCGCCACGCTCGATTGCGGTACGCTCAACTTCGGCGATGGCAACCGCGCCTACATTTCCACGCCCGATTACCAGCGTCAGGGCGCGGGTATCCTGCGTGAGCTGGGCGTGAAGGTGGAGCTCGAGGTGTTCGACACCGGCAATCTGTCGTTCGTGAAGCAGATGATCAAGGAAGGCCTGATCCCCGGGCCCGCCATGATCCAGCTGTGCACCGGCATCCCTTACGGGGTACCCGCGGACGTCGGACACCTGCTCGCCATGGTGAACACGCTGCCCTCGCCATGCGTGTGGAGCTCCTTCGCGGTGAGCCGCATGCAGATGCCATGGGTGGCGCAGTCGATACTGCTCGGCGGCAACGTGCGCGTGGGGCTGGAGGACAACCTCTACCTCAGCCGCGGGGTGTATGCGACCAACGCGCAGCTGGTCGAGAAGGCGCGCACCATCATCGAAGCCATGGGCGCGCGGGTTCTGTCCCCGGCCCAGGCGCGGGAGCGGCTGCAGCTGCACTGACGTGGCGGCCGTACCCATCTACCAGACCGCGATCCTGCCCGAGTGGATCGACTACAACGGCCACCTGCGGGATGCCTACTACGCGCTGATCCTCAGCCTGGCCTCCGACGCGCTCATGGATCGCTTGAGGATGGATGCCGCGTACCGCCAGCGCACCCTGTGCACCCTGTACACCGTGGAGATGCACATCCACTACCTGCACGAGGTCAAGGCAGCCGACACCGCCATCGTGACCGTGCGCATCGCGGGCGCGGACCACAAGCGCATCCACGCGGCGTTTGAGATCCTGCGCGCGGGCCACACGGACGCGGCGGCCGCCGCCGAAGTGATGCTGCTGCACGTGCGCCAGCAGCAGCAGGCAGCCACCACCACACCCTTCCCGCCCGAAGTGAGCGCCGCGATCGCGGAGCTGCAGGCGAGCACCGCCGGTACGTCTTCGTCCGTACCCGGATCGCGGCGCATGGAGTTGCGCGGCGCGACGCGCGCTCCATGAGTGCGCCCGCGTTGCAGGCCTGCTCGCGCCGCGCAGCGTCGCGCTCATCGGCGGCACCTGGGCGGATGCGGCGCTGGCGGCGAGCCGCGTCATCGGCTACCCGGGTGAGGTGTGGCGTGTTCATCCCCACCGCCCCTGCAGCGACAGCCAGCACTATTTTCGCTCCGTCGACGAGTTGCCCCGCGCACCGGATGCCGCGTTCATCGCCGCTCCCAACCACGAGGTCCCGGCCATTGCGGCGGCGCTCGCCCGGCGAGGCGCGGGCGGTTTCGTGTGCTTCGCAGCCGGCTTTTCGGAAACCGGCACGAGCGACGGCGAGCGTCTCACGCGCGAACTGCTCGCCAGCGCCGGCGAACTGCCGTTCTTTGGCCCCAACTGCTATGGCTTCATCAACTTCTTCGACGCTGTGGCCCTGTGGCCCGACCAGGTGGTGGGGAGCCGGTGCGAACGCGGGGTCGCGCTGATCTGCCAGAGCGGCACGCTCGCGCTCAACCTGTTGTTCAACGATCGCTCGCTGCCAATCGGCTGTGCGCTCACCGTCGGCAACCAGACGCGCCTGGCCGCCGAGGACCTGATCGAGCTGCTGGCGGACGATGCGCGCGTCACGGCGTTCGGCTTGTACCTGGAGGGCATCCGCGATGCGGCGCGCTTTGCCCGGGCGGCCGACCGGGCACGCACCGCCGGCAAGCCCATCGCCCTCATCAAGGCGGGACGCACCGAGGCGGCCACGCGCACCGTGCGCACTCACACCGGCTCCCTCGCCGGTGCAGATGCGGCCTTCGGGGCTTTCTGCGCACAGGCGGGCATCGCCCGCTGCGAATCGCTCGCGACCCTGTGCGAAACGCTGAAGATCTTTCACAGCGGCGGTCCGCTGCGCGGCCGGCGCGTGCTCACCATGGGCGCCTCCGGCGGCGACATGGCGATGACCGCAGACGCCGCGCGCCATCTTGGACTCGAGTTCGCCCCGATTCCCGCCGCTGCTGCCGCCGGCCTGCGGGAGATTCTCTCGGATCGAGTTCACATCTCGAATCCGTTCGATTTTCATACCCACGTGTGGTTCGATCCTCCCCGGCAGCACGCCATGTTCAGCGTGGTGCAGCGCGCCGGGTTCGATGTCGTCGGCTTTCTGGTCGACTGCCCGCCCGAGGGCGTGGCCGATGATTCGGCCTACGTCAGCGTGATCGAGCAGTTTGCGGCCGCGCTCCCCGGAGCAACGAGCCGTGGGGCGGTGATTGCCTCGCTGCCCGAATCGCTGTCGCGCGCCACCCGGGAAAAATGTCTGGCGGCCGGCATCGTGCCCCTGCAGGGCCAGCGCGAGGCGCTCGAGGCGCTCGATCTCGCCGGCACGGTCGGCGAGACCTGGGCACGCGGCGCCGCGGTGCAGCTGCACATACCGCGCGCCGCAGCACGGTCCGCGCGCACGCTGACGGAGCACGAGGGCAAGAGCGCGCTCGCTGCGTTCGGCGTGCCGGTGCCGCGCTCGCGGCTCGTCAATGCCGGGGAAGCGAGCGAGGCGGCCGCGGCGCTCGGATTTCCAGTGGTGATCAAGGCGGCCGGCGCCGCGCTGGAACACAAATCCGAGGTCGACGGGGTGGTGCTCAACGTGCGCAGCGCCGCTGAAGCCGCCGCCGCCGCGCAACGCCTGTCCGCGCTTTCCGCGACGCTGCTCGTCGAGGAGATGGTGAGCGACGGTGTCGCGGAGGTCCTGGTCGGCGTGACCGTCGATCCGCAATTCGGACAGCTCCTGGTGCTCGGCGCCGGCGGCGTGCTGACCGAGCTGCTGCGCGACAGCGTGAGCCTGCTGCCGCCGTTCACCGCCGCCTCCATCGAGGCGGCCCTCGACAGACTCAAGGTCGGAAAGCTGCTCGCCGGTTACCGTGGCCGCCCGCCGGCAGACGTCGCGGCGCTGGTGCAGACTGCTCTCGCCTGCGCCCGCTACGCCGCGGCCAACCTCGAGCGCCTGGTGGAACTGGACCTCAATCCCGTCATCGTGCGCCCGGCTGGGCTTGGCGCCGTGGCAGTCGACGCATTGATCCGCCTGGAGGAACACTGACATGTCCGACGGCATCAGCACCGCAACCCGGGGTACGGTTTTCGAGGTGACCATCGACCGTCCGAAGGCGAACGCCATCGACCTGGCGGCGAGCCGGCGGCTGAACCAGGTGTTCACCGCCTTCCGCGACGACCCGGCGCTGCGCGTCGCGATCGTGACGGGCGCCGGCGAGCGCTTCTTCTGCCCCGGCTGGGACCTGAAAGGCGCCGCCGGCGCCGAGGAGTCCGATGAAGACTGGGGTGCGGGCGGATTCGGCGGCCTGAACCACCCGCGTAACCTCGACAAGCCCCTCATCGCCGCGGTCAACGGCATCGCCTGCGGCGGCGGCTTCGAGATCGTGCTGGGGACGGACATCATCGTCATGGAGGAGCACGCGAAGTTCGCGCTCCCGGAGATCAACGTCGGCGTGCTCGCGGACGCCGGCACCATCAAACTGCGGCGGCGCATTCCCTACCACGTCGCCGTCGAGTTCCTGATGACGGGCCGCTGGATGGACGCCACCGAAGCGAAGCACTGGGGCCTTGCCAACCACGTCGTCCCGAAGGGCCAGGGTCTCGC
>WNFT01006093.1_pt1 | contig 12099 bp, 10 predicted proteins | sample 5400191 | NCBI WGS metagenome assembly WNFT01 (sample SAMN13153359, study PRJNA577476) | soil metagenome | isolation source: 80 cm saprolite under Madrone tree | place: USA:California | collected 2016-06-14
CATAAAGCCGATCGTGAAAACCTTCAAAATCGTTCGGCGATCACGAGCTGAGTGGAGCGTCAACATACCGGAGGGACACGACTTCGCTGTGATGGTGCAGCTCCATTGGAGCATCGCCGCAGGATCACTTCCGTGCCGGCGCGATCGCTGCAGTCCGCACGCCCGATGGCGTGTCGCCGAAGCGCCGGCGGAACACGCGATTGAAATGAGAGGCATCGCCAAAGCCCGCGGCAAAGACAATATCGATGATGGCAAATGCAGGCAGCGCCGGTCGGTCAACATTGCCAAGGCGCGCGCAAGCCGGCATTCCACAAGGTGCTCGGTGAACGACTTTCCCGCGTCCTCGAGCGGTTGCTGGAGTATCGCCGCGACAGGCCGAGCGTTCCGGCGACGCTGTCGAGATCGAAGTCGGTATCGCTGAAACGCCGGGCGATCTCCGCCAGGATCGCCCTCACCCGCGCAGCCTTCACTCCACGCTTCGCAACGAGTTTCTGCGGGTTCGGCGGTCGGCCCGAGCGTTTACGACCGCCGCTTAGCGGCCAGTGCGGCTGGCGCTTGAGCGCGATCGCCGAGACGCTGGGGCCACGCCTCGCCCGGAAACAGACAGCACCGGTCAAAACCGAGACCTGGAGACGACGAGCTAATATGGCCGCGGCTTTCGAATCGGGTAAAGGCGATTAACGTGAGTAGATACGCGTAAATGTCGCGTAGGCTTTGATCCGATAGCGCCACAGTCGCGTAGGGACGCATCACGTTAACGGGACGGCGGCGATGTCCTCTTTCGTCACGTCTGGCCTGAGGCTGCTGATGATCGGCCCTGCATGGTGCTGCAGATCGAAGGGCAGAAACTCTCGGCCGCCGTAGTTCTCATTCAAGCGCGCGATCCTCTGCGATAATCGCGGCGTCCCAGTCGATCAGTTCCTTCGTTGAGCAATCTTCTTTGCGATCATTGCGGAACAATATATGCACGAGTTGGATGCTACCCTCGTCGATTGCGGTTGCGGAGTTGAAAATGAGAAGCAACAAGTCCGCCACAGAACAGATCGCAACGGGCATGTGCGCTCAACCGAACAACAGGGCGTCTGCGGCGGCGTTCTCGCCCAGGTCGCGCTTGAATAGATTCAACAGATCTGCGACCTTCATTGCGCGTCGCTCCGTCCCGGATGCGTCGAAGACGATTTCACCCCGATGAAGCATGAGGGTGCGGTCGCCATGGCGCAGCGCCTGCGCCATCGAGTGAGTCACCATAATGACCGTGAGCGACAGCGCGACCACGATCGCCGCAGTGAGCTCGACGACGAACTCGCCGATCTTGGGGTCAAGCGCGGAGGTGTGCTCGTCGAGCAACAGCACGCGCGTATGTCCGGTCGTGGCCATGAGCAGGCTCACGGCCTGGCGTTGACCTCCCGACAACAGTCCCACCTTGTCGTCGAGACGATTCTCGAGATCGAGCTTCAGGGGCTTCAAACGTTCCACCGTCTCCTCGCGCAAGGTGCGATCGATGGCAAAGCGCAGTCCGCGCGGGGTGGTGCGGCCGCGCGCGAGCGCAAAGTTCTCAAGAATCGTCAGGTTCTCGCAGGTGCCCGTTTTCGGGTCTTGAAATACCCGTGAAATGAGGCGAGCGCGGGCGTGCACTGGCCATCGTGTCACATCTGTATCGCCGACGGCGATCGTGCCGCGGTCGGGCTGCACCATACCGGCGATAACATTGAGCACCGTGGATTTGCCCGAGCCGTTCGATCCGACGAGTGTGACGAATTGCCCTTGCGGTACATCCAGCGTGAGGCTGCGCAAGGCGTGCCGCTCGAGCGGGGTTCCCGGATTGAATGTGACGTCGATGTCGTCGAGGCGGATCATGGCGCCTCCTTTTGTTGCAAGGCCCTCCTCTTCACGGGGCGCGCCTGCCAGACGAGGGTCAATGCGACGAGTACCGCGGTGACGAGCTGGACGTCGGAAGGTTGCAAACCGAGGAAATCGGCGTTCAGCGCCAGCGCTACCGCCAGGCGATAGAGGAGCGCGCCGACCAGGCATCCGAACGTCGCTTGAGACACCGACCGCGCCGGCAAGATCGACATGCCGACGATCACCGAAGCCAAGCCGATGATGATGACGCCGATCCCCATGTATACGTCTGCCGCTCCGAACAATTGAGCGAACAAAGCGCCGGCTACCGCGGTCAGCGCGTTTGCCAGGCCGATGCCAAAGAGCTTCATCCGCCCGACATCAATGCCGTTGGCCGCGGCCATTGCCGGATTGGCGCCTGCGGCGCGCATGGCGATCCCGATTCCGGTCGCAAGAAACAGGTCCAGTCCGATTTTGGCGAACGCTGCAAAAACACCGAGGACGACCAGGTTGATCGCATCCGTCGGCATGCCTGCGCCGTCGAACGCACTGAATACGGTGGGGACGCCGAGCAGCGGCTTGTTCGGGCCACCCATGATCCGCAAATTGACCGAGTAGAGCGCGATCGAAACCAGAATTCCGCAGAGGATGTGGAGAATATTGTAACGAACGTTGAGATAGGCCGTCGCGATGCCGGCGGCGAATCCGGCGAGTGCAGCCGCCGCCGTTGCGGGCCAGGGGTTCCACCCAAGCGAGACGATCAAGATCGCGACCACCGCGGCGCCGAGTGGAAAGCTTCCCTCCACGGTCAAATCGGGGAAATCGAGGACGCGAAAGCTCAGAAATGCACCGAGCGCGACCAGTCCAAAAATCAAACCAACCTCGACCGTTCCGATCAGCTCGTAGAGCGTCATGGCGGCTATTCGACGACCCGGGCAGCACGCGCGAGGACTGCCTGCGGAAGGGTCACGCCCATCGATGCGGCCGACTTCTTGTTTACGACCACATCGAAATTCGGCAGTTTCTGGTATGCGATCACCGCGTCGATGTCGCCGGGCTTTTTACCATTGAGAACCTCGGCCACCATAAGCCCGCCAAGCCGCCCAACCTGAATATAATTAAGGCCCGTCGAGGCGAGGGCGCCGCGGTCGACGCCGCGCGTCTCGCCGGTAAAGATCGGCGTTTTGGTGTCTTGGCCGACCTTGACGATTGCCTCAAGCGACGCGACGACGGTGGTGTCGTTCGGTACGTAAATCGCATCGACTTTGCCGACGAGCCTGCGCGCGGCGGGTATAACCTCGTTGGCAGTCGGCGCCACCGATTCTACGATCTGGATTTTGAGTGGTGCAGCCTGTTCCTTGATCCAGCCGAGCGTGGCAATGGAGCTGTCGAGTCCTGGATTGTAGACGTATCCGAGCCTTCTGAGCTTGGGAATGATTTCGCGAAAGAGCTTGAGCTGTTGAGCGATGGGAGGTGCGTCGGAAACACCTGTCACGTTGCCGCCGGGCTTGGTGTAGCTTTCAATAAGTCGCGCCTTGATGGGATCGATGACTGTGACAAATATAAGCGGGATCTCCTTGGCGGCCGTCGCCATAGCCTGGGAGGTCGGCGTGGTGATGGAGACGATCGCGTCGGGACGGTCGCCGGCGAATTTCCTAGCGATCTGCTGCTGCGTCGCCATGTTGCCGTTCGCCGTCTGATAGTCGACATTGAGCGTCTTGCCTTCGATAAAGCCGCTGTCGGCAAGACCCTTGAGAACGCCCTCCTTGGTTTCGAGCAGTTGCGGAACCTCCACGATCATCGAAATGGCGATCCGCTTTATTTCCGCACCCTGGCAGGGGGCGATCAGGACGGCGGTCAGACTGAAAAGGCACCACACCACTGATGATATACGCACGATAGCCTCCCTCCGGCATCTGACGCAAAGGAGACCTTACCGCAAGCTCCGGACCGGGTTCAATCGCGCGGTGAACTCCTTCGCGGTTACCATCGGTCAATGAGCCTAGACCCCACTCCGGCCTTAAACGGCAGGACAATGCGAGATTACGGTGGCCGACTTCGATCGAGGCCCGTAAACGCGTCATACATCGCACAGGCGCCTCGCCGGGATCGCCGCAAGGCACCGCTGACGGATTGGGCCGCAGCCACGCACTGAAGTCCTTGAACGGCTGAGACAGGCGGACGTCCCCGCAGCACCGGTCTGGACCATCGATGACCTTCTCGGCAGTGGCCACCGGCAGACGCGGGGCATGCTGCAGCGCGGAGTTAACGCCATGCTCGGCGAGATCTGCGTGGTACCGCAGCCGATTCAGTTTTCTGGATCAGAGCGCATATCGCCCACGCGCGCGCCGATCTTGGGCGAAGACACCGACGGACGTGCTGCGATCGGAGCTGGGGTCGAGCGACAGCGAGATCGCTGCTTTGCGTGCCGCAAAAGTGATCTGATCGTGAAAGGCCGGCCGCCGTCAACGGTTGTTTGCGCGCCGCCACTCCAGGAACTCATTGAACAGTTGCGTCTTGTTCGGCTGCAGCTTCCCGGCGACCGGGGCATCTCTCTTGAGCCCCGCCTCAGGGCTCACAGAATTAAGCGCAAGCCAATCCGCGGCTGCCTTGAACCGGTGCAGTCCGGGCATGTTGGCGTCGATGAAGGTTTCGCGCCACTTCGGGTGGCGGGGAGGTTGTTGAAGCTCGCCGATCTTGCTGAACAGGGCGTTAACGAACTTCGCCACTCTGTTGTACCGTTCGCTTCCCTCTGGCCAGGCATAGACCATCAGCAAGATAGAGGCAGCCACCGTTTGGACAGTTTCGCCGGGTGGGATCAAATTGGGATATTCCTCACTGGTAAGTGAAGTGGGGAAATACAGATCGGCAAGTTTTCGGTCGAATGGCACGGGAATCAGGTGAAGTCCTTTATCGTCATTCTTGATATTCCTAATCAGGGGCGCGACCTTGGCAATATCGCCCGCCCAGGCATCGGCCTCACCGTCGATTACTTTCTGCAGACCGCCGACGATATCGGTCTTGAAGTCGATATTCGCTGTTATGTTCGAGCGATCGAATATGTTACGTATTGTATAATAGCCAAAATTACGCTCCGCGAAGATCTTCTTTCCAGCCAAGTCGCTAACCGTCTTTATCTCTTTCCGTGCGACGACATGAAGCTCCAAGTTGAATATCTTAGCGATGTAATGAAGCCGATCCTCGATGTTGGGCACGAGGTATTCCCTCTTCACGAATTCCAAGGCGTCAGACATGGCAAATCCCATGTCGACGCTTCGCAGGCGCAAAATATCGATGAGATTTTGTACGGAGCCCTTGCCTAGAATTGGTAGCACGCGCAGATTATCGCCGTCGTCGAGCACGTTGGCCATGTCGGAACCCATCGTTGAAACGGCTCCGCCGACTGGCGCAGTGACGATAGTAACCGTCGAGGCATTGAGCCTGTCACGGTCCGGCAGTAGCGTGCCATCGGCCTGTGGGGCGAGTCTTGCGGGCGTTGGGTTACGTACCTGTATCTGTGTCAACAGAGGGTTGCCGCCCTCGGCTTGGTCCCGCAAGATTGAGCGCAAGTTCGGCTGTTGCGCCGAAGCGCCGCTTGCCAGCAGAGTCAGTGCCGAAGCAAGGGAAATTCCACGAATGAGACAAACCATTGTACACCCCTTAAGCAGCTACACCCATCGAAGAGTCGCATGACACCGGTCATTCGGGACGCTGAGTAAGTCTCACAATGCGTTCTCGAGCCGCGGTCGAGCCCAGATTCCTGGCCTTCTCGTACCAGTTTCGAGCCAGCGTAATATCGAGTGTGACTGCTTCTCTTCTACCCAATTTCTGGAACACCGATGGGTCGTAAGTTTCCGCCAAAGCGAAGGCGCCCTCGGCGCTTCCTGCTTCCGCAGCGTGCTGGAACATCAACCGGGCTGCAGCGACGTCCCCATTGGCCATCAACTCCGCGCCAGTCTTCACTAGAAACGCGATTTCGGCGGCATCGCCTTGCCGCGCCGGGGCCGTCGACGTTACGCTAGCTGTCGCGGCCGTCGCGGCGTCGGCGTCCGCATTGTTCACACCAGCGCCAGCAATCGAAGGCGCTGCTGTCGGCTTCAAATCGGGGTTCGGGACCTTGGAATTTGTGGTCGATACCGCCAATCCGGGCGTGAAGCCCGTATGGTCGGAGGCCAGCGCGCGCTGCTGAGACGGCGGAGTCACCTGCGGAGCGGAGCCCCACCGGTATCCAACGATGGCCGCCGTCACAACCGCGATGACGCCTACGAGCCGCCGCATCGTGCGAAATATCGGGACGGCCGAGTCGGGCAACTGCGGCTGCGGAACCCGGTCCGGCATCAGACTAAGCCGGGGGCGCAGTTCCCCCGTTGCAACGACGCCCGCAGATGCCCCGTGACGGTTCTTTTGTTTCCACGGCGGCTCCGATAATTTCGGCATATTTGGCGGCGGCGCGGAGTCAACTTCTGGTGCCGCACTGTCCGGATTCTGATCTTGCTCCGGTCGTCGCGGCTTTTTCGGCGCATACTTCAATGATTCGTTGTCGTCCAACTCTCGAACCGGCGCCTTCATGATCCCCTCCGCGCTACGTGCTCGCTCGTCTTGCGACCGATCTCCTTGTCCCTGCGTGAGGCTGCAATGCTGAGTGTCGAAAAACCGCGATCAACGCCTCATCAAATGCGACCAACAGTGCCGACAATCGTCGGCACAAACGGGTACGCTACACGCCCCAAATGCTTTCACCTACGCCACCGCTGCACACTATTGGCGACGACAGCCGCCGCGAAGGGGGCGAGAACCGCACATCGTGGCACTCTGCCCTATTTGAGCCGCGCATCTTGAACGCAACGGCACCCCTCTAAGTAGCAATTATTCACCAATTCGTGGCCCTATTTTTGGCGGGATTGTGATCTTTTCCAAGATTAGTAAGCCATCTCTGCCGGTTTCAACAGCTCCAAGGCATTCATATAATTGATCAATTTCTATGACGGAGCTTTCGAGAGGTCACCTTTTGCTACGCGTTCGGGCTCTACTCCATCTTGCGACCGTGCCGGCGACGAGGTGATGGGAGCTGCGGCGGCGATTGCCAACGCGCTGTTCGACGCCACCGGAGTGCGTCTCCGTCACGGCGGAGCGCGTGCGCGCCGCATTGGTACCCAGCAAGACTTGAGCCGGAATATTTTTGAGGTTTGTTAAGCCGCGCAGATCCACGAAGCCCAAGATTGTCGTCGACGACGACGGTGCTTGCGCGCTGATGGGTGCGACGGTCGACTTCAGAGCGCCTGTTGGTGACTTCCGAATTGGCCAATCGAGACGACGACCCGCCCGTCCGTCATGAGGCGTCGATATTGGCAAGAATTCCTCCAGGTCGTCGGCCTCGATCGACACAGCGCGATCGTGCTGCGGCAGAAGTGGTCGCGCGGCCAGGTCGAAGCGCGGCTCGCCACCATGCCGCCGTGCCTGATCGGTATGTGGGAGCAGACCGGCCGTCGGCGACGCGCTACAATGGTCGAAGATGGCCCAAGGCTGCCGGTTGATTTGTTGGACATGGCGGTGCTCCGTTTGACACTCGCCCAATCTCAGCATCACTCGCCGGTTTGGGCAGGAGTACGGCCGGACCATTCCATTAGCGGTCATATTGCAGCGAGCCGGACAGCGGAGAGCTGCTGCGGCGTCAAGGCGGTTTGCGCGCCCAAGTCACCGGCATGCGGCTTTGGGCCACGCTGACAGTTTCGTCTGCCGCCACCGTAGCAAGCTCCGCCGAAAGCCGATCGACCTCGGCGTCACTGATCAGTCCCGCCTTGACGACGTGCGGACTTGCCTCGAAGAACGAATACTCCGCGATGCGCTTGCCTTCGCCGCGAAGATACACGGGATGAATGAAGGCGATGTCGGGCTCGACGAGACCGACTTGCCGGAACAGGCGGGGCAGATTGAGTCCGAGCGCACCGTCGATTCCGCGGAGCCGGTCATGGCTTGCGAACAGCGCTTGGAGGCGCACGTAACAGTCCGTGGCTGGAACGGAAAACAATCCGGTTACGTCGAGATCGAAGCAAATGACGAGGCCGCCCGGCCTCGCAATCGCAGCCATCTCGCGCAGGGCGTCAAGCGGGCGGACAAGATGGCAGAGCAGAAGCCGGCAGTGGACCACATCGAAATGATCACGCGGCAAGGCAGTATCGTATGCGCTGGCACGCACAAAGTGAATATTGCCGAGACCATTTGCCTCGGCACTGCTTTGTGCGACTGCGAGCTGATCGGCACTAATGTCGACCGCTATGGTTTGGCCCTCCGGACCGACCTTGTTGGCGAACCAGCGCGCGGTGTTGCCTGTCCCGCAGCCGATGTCGGCGACGCGCCCGCCACGCGGGATGCCGATCGCGGTCATGATCCGCTCCGCGTCCGGCCCGTAAACCCGATCGAGCAAGTCGAGCCGTGCGGCTCCTGCTATGCCGGTCGCGAGGATGTATCGGTCGTCGACAATGGCTTCGACGGTCATCGAGATGCTCCGCGTTTCGAGGCCCACCCGGACGCCGATCGGGCGCCGGGGCCGGGCTTCGGATTGGGTGCCTGAACGGGGTTACTCCGCCTTAATGCCGGCCGCCTTGATGATCGGCCACCACTTCTCAATGTCGGCTTTCGGTAGGGGCGCCGAGCGCCTCGGGCGTAAGTTCTTCGCGCGCGGCGGAATTTCCCCTCCCCGCGCGCCGACTCGCTCGCGCACGACCGGCTCCGCCAAGGCATTCGCGACCGCGGCACTGAGCTTGGCGATGACGTCCTTCGGCACTGCGCAATCCAAACCAAAAAATGGAAGCCCGGCAAGCCGCCTCATCCACCGTCGGGATTTCCGGCGCAGACGCCGAACGGCTCTTTGCCCTCAGGGCGTAGGCCCTGATGCGAACGCGAGGTGAGTAATGCTCCGATGACCGCTCTTGGCCCGACCCTGCCGTCAGCGGCATCCGCCCGGGACGGCAGCTATCGGGGGGATAAGCTGCTGTCCACTCGGTGGAGCAGCACAGCCGAATTTGAACCTAAGCAGAAGCGCACAAATGGCAGAGTCTATACGACGCTGATAGACACGCAATGCTCGCGCGCATGAGCCGGGTTGTCGGGCTGCTGTTCCTGCTGGAGACGAAGGACTTGGCCGCATTGAGCGGCTGGGTGCCGCCCTTCTTCAGTGACAGCCCCGCCTCGCGCGGGGTTTTTTTGCCCCCGTTGCGGCACCGGCACAAACCGCGCATGATCCCCCGAAGCAAAACCAACACACCGGAGGAGCCCACCATGAAGACGAGCATCCTCGCCAGCGTAGGCACCTGCGCCATTCTGGCGGCCGGGGCCGCGTTGATAGCCCCCTCATCGCCACACGCGCAAGGCGCCGCGCCGCGTTATGAGTTCGATGCCTCCTGGAACAGGCCATTCCCGAACCGCTGGATCAACGGCGGCCTCGGCGGCCTGTGCGTCGACGCCAACGACCACGTGCTGGTGCTCAACCGGCAGGACGTGAACAAGCCCGAACTCGCCGCCGGCGCCATGGCGCCGCCCATGCTCGAGTTCGATTCCGCCGGCAACCTCGTGCATTCCTGGGGCGATCCCAAACTAATCGACCGGCGGCTGCATAGCTGCCACTACGACAAGGACGGCAACGTCTGGATCGCCAGCGCGCCGTCCGGCATGGTGCAGAAATATTCCCACGACGGCAGCAAGCTATTGCTGACAATCGGCAAGAAGGGCGTCTACGACACCGCCGACGGCACCGAGAAGGGCAAGCCCCTCAATTCTCCCACTGCCGCCTTCCACATGCCGTCGAGCATTTTTGTCGATCGCGGCAATGGCGATGTCTACATCGCCGACGGTGAGAACGACACCAGCAACTCGAAGATCGCCGTATTCGACTCCAGTGGCAACTTCGTGCGCCAATGGAGTCCGGAAGGCTACAAGTCGGTGCACTGCATGACCATGACCAACGACGGCACCGTCTACGTGTGCAACCGCCGCAACGGCAAGATCGGCGTCTTCGATAAGATGGGCAAGCTTCAGCGCAGCTTCGACGTGCCCTCGACGCCGGTGACCGCCGGGGTCAACGACGGCGGCGGCTCCGCGGTCGCCATCGACTTCTCGCGCGACCGCGAGCAGCGCTTGATGTTCGTGATCAACCAAAACAACTCGCGCATCGAGATCATGGAGCGTGGCAGCGGCAAAGTCCTCAGCAATTTCGGCCGCCCCGGACCCTACCCCGGCGAATTCAACCAGGCCCATGGCCTCGCCATCGACTCGCAGGGCAGCATCTACGTCAACGAGAACCGCGGTCGGCGCACGCAGAAGTTCAAGCTGGTCGGGGGGTGAGGTGACTTGATAGGGCGGCCTAGTTTGACTGCGCCTCTGAGCGTCGGTTCGGGAAGCTCCGCGCTTCTGCCGCTTATTGGGGCAGAGCGGAAATGCTCGTCACAATTGCGAACGGCGCTTTTGACCAACAGGCGACCTCCAGCCAACCGTGAAACTTCCGAAATTCGTTCGGCCGTTAGAAGCTGAGCGGCGCGTCAACATAGCGGAGCGATAATTGGAGCATCGTCGCACGATCACTTCTGCTTTGGCCCGATCGCCACAGGCCCGCACGCCTGACGGCGTCTCGCCGAAACGCCGTCGGAACACGCGATTGAAATGGGAGACATCGCGGAAGCCCGACGCAAAGGCAATATCGATGATCGCCAGATGAAGGAAGCGCCGATCGCTCAACATGGCGAAGGCGCGCTCGAGCCGGCGTTCCAGAACGCTCACATTTTTTAAATTCCCTGATGGCACTGATTGTACGACACAACCGCCTCTTCATATTTCAGCCGGCGTCGTAGTCTTTGTTCAGCTTGTTTCCAAAACTCGTTGAACGCTTCTATGTCCTCGGGCATTTCATACGGTCTGCTGTCTTCAATTGCTTTACGCGTCGCCACCACTAGCGTCAGTGCGCTTGTGACCGCAGGCGATGCCTGTACCTTAGGCGCTGGTAGCGGGCCGGCCTCAATAACTCGAGGCGTCCACCCCACTTCACGGGTTATTTGCTCAACCTCAACTCTCAGATCCTGCGTGGTTTCGCCTTGAGGCGGTGGCTCAGGCGCCGTTGCCGTCGGCGCGGCAGAGGACTGGCCCCTTCAACGTTGGGCGCATTAGTGGGGCTGCTAGGTAGCGTTTGGAGCTGTTTGTCGGTCGTGTCAGCCAACGCCTCTTGCACAAGCCGCGGTATCGCTTCGGCGCGCTTAGGTTTGTCGGGCTGTGCGGCGGCCCACCGATCAATTTCATCTAGGACAACCAACGGGCAGCGCACCCCAATTTGGATGCCTTTCCCAACTTTAGGGCGTACAAATGGTTTAATGGTAGCAGTTGCTGAGTCGTTCATACCTTGTGGTGCCATCTAATAACGGCGAACTTGAGTCCTCAGACTGCCATTGAGTGCTCTTGGCGAGCTAATAGAGCCCCGTGCCGGGCCGTCTATTTCCGGCGCGTTTTCTTCGGTGCCGCCCTGCTCTTTTTTGGGGGCGCCGAGATGCTGAAATCTTCAAGTTTTTTCCCTGTCTTCAGCGCCGCGGCCAGCCATCGGGGCTTCAGGCCTCGACCGGCCCATGTTTCCGCGGGGTTTTCTGGGTTTCGATACTTGGGGGCGACTGCACCTCGTAGGCGGCCTCGAACTCCTTTGCCGCGCGATGCACCTGCAGCAAGGCGATCTAACTTGCTAAGTTGGCCTTGAACTGCCCGGCGTTCCTCGATCAACTTGGCATTAAGGGCGGCATCAACTTGGGCTCTGATCTTCGACAACTTATCGATCGACATTGATTTGAGGTTCATTGAGTTCACCGCCGATATTGTGGCAATTCCGTTTACGATGCGGTTATCTGGAGAATCAACGATATCGTGGGGCAGAGAGGTGGAGAATCAAGCCTGTTTTCAAACAGCAATTCTCATTTTGGCGGAGAGCGCGACGTTGAGGGGGAGTGCGACAGATTGAATCGGGGTGCGATCCGGCAGTGTGCAGGTGGGAGCGAGTCTGATTCAAGGGCCGTGTGGGAACGGTCGAGGACCGTATATCGGGGCTGCGGGCGACCTGTGCGGGTCTGCCGGACAAGCGGCGCGGGAAAAACAGCCGTTACGTCATGGCCGATATCGGCATGGCGGCGTTTTCGGTGTTTTTCATGCAGAGCCCGTCTTTCCTGGCTCATCAGCGGCAATTAGCGGACGGGCACGGCCATGGTCGCTCGAACTGCGAGACGCTGTTTG
>WNFT01004552.1_pt1 | contig 12098 bp, 14 predicted proteins | sample 5400191 | NCBI WGS metagenome assembly WNFT01 (sample SAMN13153359, study PRJNA577476) | soil metagenome | isolation source: 80 cm saprolite under Madrone tree | place: USA:California | collected 2016-06-14
AGGACTCGCTCCCGACAGTCCAGAAAAGGTGGACCAGATGGAGAAACTCGAAAGAATCACGACTGATCCTGCTCGGATGAACGGCGAGCCCTGCATCCGCGACCTCCGTCTTACTGTCCGCCGAGTTCTTGAGGCCCTTGCCATCTACCCGGATCGCGCCGAACTGAAGCGCGAATACCCTGAGCTAGAAGACGAGGACATCCGCCAGGCGCTGGCCTTCGCCGCTGCCTTGGTTGACGACAAGGTCCTGCCATTGCCGCGCGCCCGATGAAGCTGCTGCTCGATCAAGGCCTCCCGCGTTCCACAGTTCCGTATCTTCTGAGAGTCGGGATCGAGTCGGTCCATGTGGGAGAAAGACGGCTTCCGCTATTACGGTGATGTGTTTGCAAAGTACCACGAGTTCGACCTACGACTGCCCATACTCAGCCATCAGAACGGCATGCCGGGATCAGGGTTTCCGGGCGAAGCTGTTGCGCAAGATGGCAGCGGGGATTTTGGACAACGAGAGAACTTCTTGCGCGGCACCGCGAAGAATGGCTTCCCTGGGCATGCCGAAGACGACGCAACTGGCTTCATCCTGGGCAATCGTGAACGCCTCGGCTTGTTTCATTTCGAGGAGGCCGTCTGCCCCGTCATCACCCATGCCGGTCATCAAAATGCCCACTGCGCTGGCCCCGGCAGCTTGCGCCACGGAACGAAACAACACATTGACGCTGGGGCGATGGCGCGACACCAGGGAGCCGTCGCGCACCTCGAGAAAATAGCCCGGACCGAGACGGCGAACGAGCGTATGCCGGTTTCCGGGAGCAATATAGGCGTGGCCGGGAATCACTTTGTCGCCGTCAGCGGCTTCTTTGATTTGAATTCGGCAGATGCCATTGAGCCGTTTTGCAAAAGCTGCCGTGAAACCTTCGGGCATGTGTTGCACCGCGACAATCCCTGGGCAATCTGCGGGCATCTGTTCGAGAACCTGGAGCAAAGCTTCCGTGCCTCCCGTAGAGGCACCGATGGCGACAATCTTTTCCCGTTGCTGCGCGGACGCAGGCAGAACTGCGGGAGGAATCACGACATCCGCGGAATGATATTTCGACGAATCCTTGCGGAGCCTTCGAAATTTGTTCACGCGGGCCGTGGCTGCGGCCCGCACGGTATCTTCGAGTAGAACGGCAGACTCCTCCAGAAAGCCGCGGATGCCGACCTTTGGTTTGGTGATGATGTCCACCGCTCCGATTTCCAAGGCGCGGATAGCAGCTTCGGTTCTCGGGCCGGTCAATCCCGAACAAACCACGACAGGCACCGGATTCTGGGACATGAGCTTTTCCAGAAAAGTCAGGCCATCCATTCGCGGCATTTCCAGATCGAGAAGAATGACGTGCGGCGCGACTTTTTTCATTTTGTCCATGGCGATGAACGGGTCGGCCGCCACGCTGACGCGGAATCCGCGCTTTTCGGAAAGTACAGACGCCAAGACCTGACGCACGATGGCCGAATCGTCCACGACCAGAATATTTAGAGGGGCGGAGTTTTCCGGTGAAGGGGCGGAGAGCGCCTCTGACAAGTCTTTGCGGTTATCGGAGCTCACATGTCTATCCTATTCCTGGAACCCCGCATCGAAAGGCAGCCGTGCCGGGCTTCAAGTAATTCACTCAGTCTCGAACGGCCTGGTCGCGGCGCTGGAGAATGCAGAGAGCACCGGCGCGCGCCAACGGATCCCGTGACGACGGGAAAACTTTTGGCGCGACGAACTGTAGTTTATCGGCGACACCATGAAGGCTTTCCGCATGGCCGAGGAACAGATATCCGCTGGGAGTCAAGTATTTTCCAAGAGAGTCGACGACTTTTATTTTCGTCTCCCATTGAAAATAGATCAGCACGTTGCGGCAGAAAATCAGGTCAAATGGACCAGTGACGTCATACGGTTCCCGAGTGAGATTGAGCCGCTGAAACCGGACGACCTGACGGAGTTCGTCCGCCGCCTTGATTTTGCCTTTGTCCGGGCCAAACCCCTTGAGCAGAAACCTTCGCTGATAGTCGACCGGAACGCCGGAGATTTTCTCGACGGGCCAGATGGCGGCGGAAGCGCGGGCCAGAACTTTGGTCGAGAGATCCGTTCCGAGAACCTCGACATTCCATCCCGCGGAAGGCGGGAAATACGTCAACATCATCATGGCCAGCGAATAGGCTTCTTCACCGGTGGAACAGGCCGCGCTCCAGATGCGCAGCGTCCTGTTGCGTTTGCCGGCATCCGCGTCCGCCATCCATTCGGGGAAAACGCGATTGCGCAGACAATCGAAGGCAGCGGGTTCGCGGAAGAAATGCGTTTCGTTGGTGCAAAGGCAATCGAGCATAAGCACCATTTCCCGCGGATCGGCTTTTACGCGCCGGTAGTAAGAAGAGAAGGAGTTTAATTCCAGAACGCGCAATCGCCTCCACAAACGGCTCACCAACATGGCGCGGTTCTTCGCGCCCAGGTGGATTCCAGATTCGCGGAGGACGAGGGCCTGGAAAAGATGAAACTCCTCCGCCGCGAGATCCGGAATCGGTTTGGGCAACGCCAACGGGGAATGCGCCGGGATTTCTCCGGAGGCCATTAAGTTGCCTCCGGCTGGCCCTCGGCGATTTCGCTTGCGTCAACCCGCGCATCAACTGGGGCAGCCTGAAGGGTGGAAACAGTCAACAGCTCGGCGTTGCTGAGGACGCTGTCGATGTTCAAGATGAGTGCAAACTTCTTGCCGAGTTTGCCCATGCCGAAGAGATATTCCAAGCGCACGCGTGTGCCGAATGCTGGAGGTTCTTCGATATCCTTGGGAGCGAGATCGATGACCTGGTTGACGGCATCGGCGATCACTCCCATGACGGTAGGCTCAGAGTCCTGCTCGACTTCAACGATGATGATGCAGGTTGTCTTGGTTACTGGGCTCTCCTCGAGTCCGAAGCGCACGGTGAGATCGACAACGGGAACGACGTTGCCACGCAAGTTGATGACACCACGAATCCACTCGGGCACTTTTGGCACCTTGGTGACCGTGGTGTACTCGATGATTTCTTTTACGCGCTGAATGTTGATCGCGTATTCCTCATCGGCGAGGAAAAAGGTCAAGTATTGCTGTTGGACCACTTCTTCTTTTTCTTTGATTTCCATGAGTTTCCTCCGCGACCTAGATCCGGGCGAATGACTCGGCGTAATCGCCGTTTGGCTTTCCCGCGTGCGTGGAGGAGCCGTGGTTGTTGTGGTCAGTAGTCTCCGGGAAATGCGATTTATCGGTCTTCCGCTTCTTGCCCCCGCGGTGGTCTAGGGAGCTGACACGGAAGAAGCTGATCATGTCTTGCAAGGCTTCGGCCTGAGACGCGAGCTCCTCGGCGGTACTGGAGAGTTGCTCTGCGCCCGCGGCATTGCGCTGCGTGACTAGGCCAACCTGGCTGATGGCCCCGTTGATCTGGCTCACGCCGGCGGCTTGTTCTCTGGACGTTGCGGCCACTTCTTGTACGAGGTCCGCGGTCTTCTGAATCGCCGGGACCAGTTCGGTCAGTAATCCGCCCGAACGCTCCGCGACCTGCACGTTGGCAGTGGCCAACCCGCCGATCTCCTGGGCTGCTGTGCGGCAGCGCTCCGCGAGATTGCGCACTTCGCCAGCAACCACGGCAAATCCGCGGCCATGTTCGCCGGCGCGGGCCGCTTCGATGGCCGCGTTCAAGGCCAGCATGTTGGTCTGGTAGGCGATTTCTTCGATGACGGCGATTTTTTCCGCGATCGATTTCATTGCGGAAACCGATTCCTGGACGGCCTGGCCGCTCTGACCTGCGTCCTGAGCACCCTTGCGCGCCATCTGCTCCATCTTGCGGCTGTTTTCGGCGTTCTGCGTGATCGAAGCGCTCATCTGTTCCATGCTGCTGGTTACTTGTTCGACTGCGGCCGCCTGTTCGCTGGTGCCCTGCGAAACGATACTGGCAGAGGAAGCTACCTGAGTGGCGGCAGTGCTCACCGATCCGGCGCCCATGCGCACTTCGCCGATCATTTCGTTGAGCTTGCCGGTCATCTTGGCCATGGCCCCGAGGAGCCGGCCGAGTTCATCGCCGCGATCCGCGTTGATCGTCTTGGTCAGATCGCCCGCGCTGATGTTCTCAACGACTTCGAGCACATCCTGAATGGGCTTGGTGATGCCGCGAGAGATTACGAAGGTGACGACGATACTGACGAAAATAGACACGAGCGAGAAAATCACGAGCGTGGTAGTGGTGGTCTTGGCGATCTCTGTCACCGCCGGGACCAGCACTTCGGCGTGATGGTTCGTCAGCTCAGTGGCCAGGTCTTCCAGCCGGTGAATGGAGTCTTTATATTCGTTGATTTTGGCGTTGCACTCCTGCGGGGTGTGGAGCTTGCCCTCTTGAATCATGCCGAGAACTTTTGTGTACCCGGTCTCATACGTCGCCAAATCGTCGCGCATGGAACGAAGGGACGTCTTGTCGTCCGAGGAAAGCTGGAACCGATCAAGTTCCGTCAGCGTGTCACGCAGCTTTTGCCGCTGCGCGTCCCACTTAGCGGCGTAGGCACTCCTGACTTGGACTTCTTCGATATTCAGGAAGGTATCCTTTTCGAAACGGCGCAACTCGAGCGTGGTCGCCTTGGCGCGGGCGGCGAGCGTCACGACCTTGGCGTCACCCTCCAGGACTTTCAATGTTTCGCGTGTTATGGCCTCGAGTCCCCAATACCCGCTAAGGCCCATGGAGATGAGGAGCAACACGATCAGGCCGAAACCGATCGCCAACCGCTTTCCAATCGACATATTCTTCAACATGAAACTCTCCTTCAAATATTATTCCGAGTGCGGCCTCACGCCGCCTCGCACTTCCGACAAATGGCCCTACTGCGAAAACAGTTCGGCGCTCCGGTGAATCGCCTCTCGACAAAGGGCTGGCACGTCGAGAATCAGAGCGACGCGCCCATTGCCTAGAATCGTTGACCCGGAAACACCGCGAATTCCTTGAAACAGCCGCCCCAGCGGCTTGATTACAGCTTGTTGTTCGCCCAATAATTCATCGGCAGCGAGGCCGGCGCGGCCGCCGTGATATTCAACGACAATGATTTTTTCCCGAGCCGGAGTCTCGCCACCGCATTCGAAGAGATCGCGAAGGCGCACGTAAGGTAGAGCTTCGCCCCGCAGATTGATGACGCCGCCTTCGTCCGAACTGTGCTTCTCCGCAGGCAGTTCGAGGCACTCCTGCACGGAACTGAGGGGAATTACGTAAGTTTCTGTACCGACTTTCACGGCAAAGCCGTCAATGATGGCCAGCGTGAGCGGAAGGCGGATAGTAAAGGTGGTCCCCTGGCCTTTGCGGCTTTCGACCAGAATTGCGCCGCTTAGGGCGTTCACGTTTCGACGTACGACGTCCAAACCGACGCCGCGCCCAGAGAGTTCAGAAACTTTGTCGGCCGTCGAAAATCCCGGCTGAAAAATCAGATTGCGAATCTCGGATTCGGTAAGGCGCGCGCCTTCGGGAATGATTCCTTTTGATCTGGCGTGTTGAAGGATGCTCTCGTGATCGAGGCCCGCACCATCGTCGGAAATCTGCACGACGATACTGCCGGAATCGTGGAAAGCCTGCAGGACGATCTTCCCGCTAGGATCCTTCCCGAGAGCGCGGCGAACTTCGGGCGTTTCCAGCCCGTGGTCCACTGAGTTCCGAATCATGTGCATGAGCGGATCGTGAATGTGCTCGAGGATGGTAGTGTCGACTTCGACGTCTTCTCCCACGACGAGCATGCGCGCCAGCTTTCCACTCTTTCGAGCGGTGTCGCGTACGCTGCGAGCAAAGCGGTGAAACGTCGGGCCAACCGGGACCATCCGAATCTTCATCACTAGTTCTTGCAACTTGAGAAAGAGCGCTTCCAATCCGTGATGCGATTCAAGCACTTCGCGTCCGCCGGCCACGACGGCCAATTTTTCTTCGAGAATGCGCCGCTGGCGGCCCTGGGCAATTGCGAATTCCACGGTCAGGTTCAGCATGCGATCGAGCTTACCGACGTCAACACGAAGGTTTTGCACGGCGGCCTTGGAAACGGTGCTGCCCGCGGATGAATCCGGAAGGGATGACGGGGAACTTTCCTGTGCGCCGGGTGTCTCGGCCATCTTGAATTCAGCCGTCACGTCGGCAAGACGGGCGCTCAATGCCTCGTGTTCAGGAAGAAGGCCTTCTTCTCCATCCGCTGCCCGCTTGGCCATTTGGCGCAGGGCGTCCACGGCCTGGAGCAAAGTGTTAATCACTTCCTGGGACAGAACCACGGTCTGGCTGCGGCAGAGATCCAGCAGATCTTCAACGTTGTGGAGGAATCGAGCGAGAGCGTTAAACTCCAGCAATGAGGCATTGCCCTTGACGGTGTGCGCCGCGCGAAACAGAGAAGAAATCAGCTCGCGATCATCGGGATGCGTCTCCAGCGCAAGAAGCGATTGCTCCATTTGCGCGAGGCACTCCTCGGTTTCTTCCCGGAACGACTGCAAGAGCATCTCTCGATTTATTTCCATGATTCCTCTACAGGATTTTGACTACTGCTTCGCCTGTGTCCGTGCGAAAAACAATGCGTTGCCCTCGGTCCACGCCAACAGCGGCGGAAACGACCGGGATCTGCGCCTTCGTTAACATTTCCAGGGCGATTTCAACGTTGCGGCTTCCAAGGTGCTGCTCCTTGTTCGAATTCAGTTCGCGCAAGGAATCAAACAAGCAGCCTCCGCCGAAAACTTTGGCGCGAAGCTGTCCGCGATTTGCGCCGGCTTCCAGGAGCTTTTGCAACAATATGGAAATAGCCACATTGCCGTAGCGGGGCGACGCAGTTCCCTTTCCATCCCAGCTCGGAAGCATGTAGTGGGTGGCGCCGCCGATAGCATTAACGGGGTCCCAAATGCACACTCCCACACAAGAACCAAGAATCAGTGCAATGGATTTCGCTTCCGTCGAAACGAAAACCTGGCCGGCATGAAGAAAATGAGCATTCGACGAAGATGCATCACTAGTCTCGGCGGACGGCGGCCCCGGGAGGTTGGATGAAGGATGTTTTGTTGGCGAATCAGGTCTCACGGCGCCACCTGGCGCGCCTGCAGTCTTTGAAACTGGATGGCAACTGCTGCGTAGGTTTCCAGAAACTTCAATAATTCAAAATCGGCCCATTCCAGGCCATTCTTCTGCGGGAGAAGACCAAAGAGGCCGATGACCCCGACAATCTCGCGGCTGGACTTTAGTATTACGCAAGCCGTCAACTTCTTCTCGAAGGGCAGAAGAAGTGCCTCCGGCTGACGTTCTTTGAATTGGCTCGTACCCTGCTCGACAGCGCGCCCGAACATGCCGGCACCGCACAAGAAGGGTTGCAGGGCGTCTGCTTCAACGCCCCACGACCACGCCAGAGAAAAAGTTTGTTCGCTTGGGAAATAGTCAAAAACGACAATCTCTTCCGAGCCGATCAGATTCGCGATGATTTCCGCGATGGCATCAAATACGTCGCCACCTTCGATGCTTTGAATAAGCCGCGCGCTCGCGGCGTTGAGCCGCATGAGGAGGAAATGATTCCGTTCAATCTGTTCGCGCAGTGAGAGTTGTTGCACACGCAAGCGAAGCTCTTCCGTCCCGGTGAACGCCGAAGCGTTTCCATCTACGGGCTCAGTCCGGCACCCACCCTTGGCGGGCGGCCTGTCTCCATTTCCTGCGCCTATCATGATTTCCTCTCGCTTCTTCTGACTGAGTTCCGCATTGGGTTGCTCGTTCTGAATTACTCGCCGAGGTACGCTTTCAACAGATCAAGAAGCTCGCCGTCATTCACCGGTTTTGTAAGATAATCGCTGCACCCGCTGGCATAACCTTCCTGCACAAACTGCTCTTCGCCGCGAGTGGTCAGCAGGATGACGGGAATCTTTTCGGTCTCTTTATCTTTTTTGAGGATTCGGCACGCTTCGAGCCCGGTCATGCGCGGCATCACGATATCCATGAGAATCAAGTCGGGCTTTTCTCTCTTCGCTCTTTCCACGGCCTCTTTTCCGTCGACGGCGCTGATGAGCACGTAATTTGATTTTTGGCTGAAGATCATCCTGTTCACTAGCCGCGCGGTGCAGGAATCATCCACGAGAAGAATTTTCTTGGTTGACATTACTCTCTCTTTCTTTGACCTGACTAAATTGAGGAACCTTTCACCTCATTAGCGGATTCTGAAAACCCTGCGCACTTCCTCCATGAGTCCTTCCGGCATGCGACTTTTTCCCACAAAGCCGTCGGCGCCAGATTCCAGGCACGCCGCCCGGAGTGAAAGACCGTTCAACTCCGTAAAAATCAGGATGCGCAAATCCGGAAATGACTTCCGCAACTGCGTAGCTGCCTCAAGGCCGGTCATTTGAGGCATGCTAAGGTCCATCAGCACCAGGTCCGGACAAAAGCGTTCGGCCTGGTGCAGGACACTTAAACCGTCACTGGCAGTCCCAACAATTTCAAACTGCCCCTCGAATTCGAGGTACGAGCAAACTGCGCGCAGCGCAGTCCGCGAATCATCGGCGACCACCACGCGAATCTTGCGATCATTTGGTACCATCCCGCACTCCTGCTGCACACCGACCGATCCACTGCTGTGATAGTGTCCCGAATTGGGACCCGGTAAGATATTCGGCTGATTCCCTAGGGAATCGCCTGTAGAGATGGACAGGGACCATCAGCGTTGGGGATTGGTGTTGCGGAAGGCGTGCTGAACAAGCTCAACAAAGGAATGATGATTGAACTTGAGTGCGAGGCGGCGACCTTGCGTCGATATCCGGCCTCAAACAAGATTTTCAGAAGCGAAGCGTGGGAGACTGAATTTCATTCGTGCGAATCAAGCAAACAAATATCTTTCGCCCGGGCTTCACCTGGATTGGCCGCACGGCGTTCCCCATCCCAAGGAGAAACTTTCCTGCAGCAGTTCACGAAGTCTCTTGCGCGCTCGGTGAAGCTGGGCTTTCGAATTTCCAATCGACCAATCCATGATTTTTGCGATTTCTTTGTGCTTGTAGCCCTGAATGTCATGGAGCTCCACGACCAATTTGTGGCGTGGCGATAACTGTTCGATCGCCCGTTCCAGATTGACGCGGTCGATGGAGCCCGCCAGCTGGAAGTCGGGACGACTGAATTTCTCAGGCAGCCCGCCGCTATCGCCGTCCGGCTCGACGCTTTTCTCAGGGGATGATTTCAGCGGGGTCTTCCTCCGGAAGCGCATCAACACCAGGTTTACGGTGATGCGGTGCAGCCACGTGGAAAAAGCCGATTCGCCGCGGAATGTTCGAATCTTGCGTAAGACGGTCAAGAACGCTTCTTGGGTGAGATCCTCGGCTTCCGTTGGGTTTCCCGCCATGCGCAAGCATAGGGCATAGACGCGCCGGCAATGCAGGTGGTAGATACGTTCAAATGCGCCCGCATCTCCGCACTGAGCTCGCCGGATGGCATCACTTTCCGGCAAGTTGGCCCACTCGGGCCGGCTGCGTCTCGAAACGCCAGGGCTATCCAAGAATCCTTGCTGCTCGCAGGCGTAAGAAGTGATCATCTTGCTCTCCCCGTGCAGGAATGAACATGAGCCTTTCGAAGCGTCGCAGCCCGAGTGGGAAAAGCCAGGACTTTGCTAAGTCCTTTGGTTCTCTTGACCGTCCAGTTAGGAAGCAACTTTGCAGCCAGACGCGCATTGAATCTAGCAACAGGCTGAAGATTCAACTGCATAGGGGAAATGCCGGATCAAATGCCGATAGCACCGGAAGTAAAATGCGTGTAGATTTTTCCAGCAGCGCGGAGTTCTTGCCTCAGGCGTGCTTTTTCTGTAAGAGTGAGATTAGGTTTTGGACGCTTTTTGCAAGTTCCACGACTTCCCCGCCTCCGTGGAGTTCGAAGTCGATCTCATAGTTGCCTTTCGCAGCGTGATCCAGGGCTTCTTTGAGGCTGACAAGAGGCTTAGTGACTTGGCGAGGCAGGATGAGGCTGGCCCCGACGCTAAACAAAAGAGTGACAGCCGAAACGATGCCCAGAGCCCATTCAGCTCGATGGATCAACTGACGAGCTTCCTGGTGGTCCATTTGGACACGAGCCCAATTTTGCTGTTCCAGTTCGGACGCCAGCTGCAAAGTCTCTTGACTGGATGCCTGGAGGTCCGGGGCGACTTGGCGCAAAGCGGGGTTCGCTTCCTGTATAGCTTGCGTAATCCGCGCATCGAACGAGCCGACCCGGGCGCGAAGGTCCTGAATCAGCTGCGCTCGCTTCTTATGTTTGGCCGCTTTGACGAGATCGTCCAGGTCTTTTTCGTAGGCCTGCACCGCCTCGCGAATCTGTTCGACTGGTTCCTGCCTGCGTTGTCCCGTCGTCGAAACTACAGATGCGAATCGTTGTTCGTATCGATTGGCTGCATCCAGACCCTTCTGAACTACGGCTTTTTCGTCAGGCTCAAGGTCCCCAATACCAGCCAAAAATTGCCTCACCTTCGCGAGCGAGTCCTGGTTTGCCCGAACATATTCCGGGTCCTGGAACAAAATGTAGTTTCGCGCTGTACGCCGGGCCTCCAGTATCTCGACGGAGGCTTGTTCTGCCAGCTTTGCCGCCGGAGCATCGACATTCACGATGCGGTCCACGATTCGGCCCATCGCAAACAAATAATAAACAGCCAAGAAAATAACCGGGACAAGAATCAATCTCGCGATGGCAAGGCTATAGGCAACTCTTTTTCGCAATGAACTTCCGGGCGCAAATATTTTGAAGGACTTTCGGATTCTCCATCTCATGGGCTGAAACCTCCCAAAGGCGCTACAGCCGGTTCTCGCGAGAAGTTATGACGTCACATCGAGGCTAGACGGATGCGCGTCATTCGCGTCGCAGCGCGCTTGGCGGCATAGCATCGGGACGTGCGAGGTCTTCGAGCGCGTCGATCGCACTCTGTATCTTGTGCATGCGCCGCTGCAAAATCTCAACGCCAGCTTGGTGAGTAATGCCTGCATCGCCTTCATCAAGATTTATACCGTCCGTCGTATTCCTCAGACTTCTTTCCCCGGGTCGATTTTCGTAGGTTAGCGGCGTAAGGGCAATGGGATTATCGCGAGTTCTGGAGCGGGCGATGGGAATCGAACCCACGTCCGAAGCTTGGGAAGCTTGTTGTAGGTGAGCAAAAACGCACGAATTGGCGGCAATTTGTCGTTTTTCGAAGTTCTCAAATGGATTCCAATTGGAGCAACGATGTGAGTCGCCTCGCGCTAGCGGCACAAAATGGAGAGGATGTTCTGACGAGCACCACGGGTGACTGATAACGCGCGAGGTAGGCTCAACTCCCCGACTTCTACCCATCCGAAGTCTTAAAATTGTCCGCCAAATCTCGTCACAGAGCGTATCGTCATGGCATGCCCTTCCTCATCCGGGATGACGTGTTTTCACCATTCTGTCAGTCGATGAGACCATGATGGCTACGTGCATATACTGTGGGAAAAAGGTCGGTTTGTTTTCCAGATACCATGAAGCATGTGCGTCGGAAGCCAAGAAAAATGCTATTGAAGCGGAGAAGAATCGTGAGATTGGTTTGCAAGGCATCAAAGATTATTTAACAGTTGCCCTAACAAATAAAGAGCCATCCTCCGAGGTGCAAAACCGGCTGAATAAAATTGCTTCTCAGTATAAGCTCTCTCCAGAAATCGTCGGCCAAGCAGTGGTTGGTAAGGTCTATGACCTGAGCCGAGAAGAGCCGGTGGGCGCAGTTGAGTTCAATTATATTTTTCAGTTACTCGAAAGCATTTTAGGAAAATTCGACACTCTGCCTCATGACAGTCCCTTCTATCATTCCTATCCCTTAGCGGCTCATAGTCTAGCCCTTAGTCATCGCCTATGGCTTGTAATGCAAGGTACAAAAGTTGAGCTGGGAACCCCATGCGATGTCGTGTTACAGCCCGGTGAAAGTAGATTGGCTGAATTCGGAACTGTTCTATATCGAAAGTCGGTGCTGGTTCCATCACACGTCGGAGGCTACAACGGCGTGGCGGTGCGGGTGGCTTCTGGTCTCTATTATCGTTTTGGTGGGTACGCCGGTCACACCGTCTCTTCCCCGGAGCTTCAAAATCTCGACAGTGGTT
>WNFT01013967.1_pt1 | contig 12096 bp, 13 predicted proteins | sample 5400191 | NCBI WGS metagenome assembly WNFT01 (sample SAMN13153359, study PRJNA577476) | soil metagenome | isolation source: 80 cm saprolite under Madrone tree | place: USA:California | collected 2016-06-14
CGTCATGACCATGTCGCGCAGGTTCTTCAGCACGCGCTTCGCACAGACCGTGCCGTCGGCGCAGGTCGATGCCGCGTACGACCGCTACATCGTCCCCACGCCCGGAAAAATCTACTGGGACGGTCTGGTCTCGGCCGCAGGCAAGATCCGCTGGGACAACCCCGATCGCGCACCTCTGCTGCTCATCGGCGGCGGCATCGACCTCATCGCCCAGGCCAAGATGACCAAAGCCATGTTCGAGAAGCAGAAGCAGGCGCGGTCGAACACCGAGCTCAAAATCTATCCCAACCGCTCGCACTGGACCTGTATTCAGCCGGGCTGGGAGGAGGTCGCGGACTTCGCGCTCGACTGGGCTGCGAAGAACGCCCGCGCCCCCAATGTTCTGCCGCTGAAGGCCGCCTAGCCGCCCATCGGCAGGTCAACAAGGTCCTCTCTCTTCACCCAAGCACAGGAGCTAAGACAATGAGCACCATCACCAACAAGGACGGCACTGAAATCTTTTACAAGGATTGGGGACCTAAGAGTGCCCAACCGATCGTCTTCCACCATGGGTGGCCGCTGAGCGGCGACGATTGGGACACCCAGATGCTCTATTTCCTCGACAAGGGCTACCGCGTCATTGCCCATGACCGGCGCGGCCATGGCCGCTCGGCGCAGGTGAGCGACGGTCACGATATGGATCACTACGCCGCCGACGTTGCCGCTGTGATCGAGCATCTCGACCTCAGAAACGCCGTCCACATCGGTCACTCCACCGGCGGCGGCGAAGCGACGCATTATGTCGCTCAACACGGTCAGCGTCAGGGCCGCGTGGCGAAGCTCGTGCTTATCGGCGCTGTGCCGCCGATCATGGTGAAAACGCCTGCCAATCCTGGCGGCCTGCCGATCGAAGTGTTCGACGGCTTGCGCAAGGCGCTCGCCGACAACCGGGCGCAGTTCTATATCGATTTCGCGAGCGGTCCGTTCTACGGCTTCAACCGGCCCGGCGCGAAGCAAATCCCAGGCGTGATTCAGAATTGGTGGAGGCAGGCGATGATGGGCGGCGCCAAAGCGCAACACGCCGGCATTAAAGCCTTCTCGGAGACCGATTTCACCGCGGATCTGAAGGACATCACGGTGCCGACGCTCGTGATGCACGGTGACGACGATCAGATCGTGCCGGTCGCCGACTCGGCGCCGCTTTCGGCGAAACTGCTGAAGCGCAGCACGCTTAAGGTCTATCCCCGCCTTCCGCACGGGATGTGCACGACGCACGCCGATACGGTGAACCCCGACCTACTCGCGTTCATCACGGCCTAGCAAATGCGGCGTCGCCCCCCGGCGCAGCAAAGCGGGGATCGTGTCGTTCAATGCATCGGCGATCCCCGCCAGGATCACAACGGAGAGACCACAATGATCACGCGTTTCCTTTGCACAGTGGCGCTGATAACTGCCCCCGCAATAACAGCGTTGGCCCGTGACCACGATGCTCCCGACGACAAGTCCAGGGTAACGCTGGTTTACGATCATGTGCTGCCGAATGTCCCGGGCAAGAGCATCAGAGGCGTACTGGTCGAATATGCGCCCGGTGGCACGTCGCCCACGCATACACATCCCCGCTCGGCTTTCATCTACGCAACGGTCCTGGAGGGAGCGATCCGAAGCCAGGTCAACGATGGGCCGGTCACGATGTACCGCGCAGGTGAAAGCTTCTCCGAACTTCCCGGCGATCGTCACGCGGTGAGCGAAAACGCTAGCACAACCGAGCGAGCGCGCCTGCTTGCAGTATTCGTCGTCGACACCGAAGAGACGGTTCTGACAACGCCTGACCAGAGGTGATGTCAATGCTCGTCGGGAGGCTGCTGTGGACCGGAATACCGCTTGGGTCACATCGAATAGATATGGAGAAGGCAAATGGACATGAGGCCGATCGATAGTCGAATGCTTGCGGGGATACAGGTTCCCACAACGCCAATCATTGACCGGGCTATGGAGTATGCGCGGCAGAAATGCGCGCCGTACCTTTTCAATCACGTCGTCCGCTCCTGGCTCTTTGCCGTGCGGATCGGACAGGTCAAAAACATTGAACACGACGCGGAAGTGGTGGCGGTAGGAACCCTGCTGCATGACATCACGCTCAACAAAGACTTCGCCGGCCCGCGCCGTTTCGAAGTTGAAGGCGCAGACCTCGTACGGAGCTTTGCAACAGATCTCGGCTTCGATAAGCGTCGGGCTCAGCTGATTTGGGATCTCGTCGCGCTCAACTCGACGGCATCGATCGCGCTTCACAAAGAGGCAGAGGTCGCTGTGGCCACGATGGGCATCGGGCTCGACTATGGCGGGTTCGGTTTCGAAGCAATGATACCGCCCGTCGAAATGACCGAGATTCTCAAAGCGTTCCCGCGGCTCAAGATGAAGCAGGGTTTTGCCGTGACGTGCCGCCATCTCGTCGCAACGAGGCCGGAGACCAGCTCCGACAACTTCCTGCGAGATTTCGGCGAGCGTTTCGTACCCGGTTACAAGCCGGTATCGACCGTCGACCTGTTGATGAACGCGCCGTTTGATGAGTAGCGCCGTTCCGATGTTTTCTGCGGCTTGCCGCGCTTGTTGTGTGATCTGAGAAATAAAAGGAGTTGCCATCATGAAGATCGTCGTTATCGGAGGCAGCGGCCTCATCGGATCAAAACTTGTCGATCTGCTGCGCGAGCGCGGACATGAGATCGTCGCAGCCTCGCCGAACACGGGTGTCAACACGCTCACGGGCGAGGGTCTAAAGGAAGCGCTCGCCGGCGCCCGAGTCGTGGTCGATGTCGCGAATTCGCCCTCGTTTGAAGACAAGGCTGTGATGGACTTCTTCCTGACGTCGGGCCGCAACCTGCTGGCGGCCGAGAAGGCGGCGGACGTGAAGCATCACGTGGCGCTGTCGGTCGTCGGCTCGCAGCGCCTTGTCGAAAGCGGGTACCTGCGCGCCAAGGCCGCGCAAGAGAACCTCATCAAGGCGTCGTCCATCCCCTACACGATTCTGGAATCGACGCAGTTCTTCGAGTTCATCGAACGGATCGCCAAATCGGCCCTCGACGGCGACGTGTATCGTTTGTCGCCGGCACTCATGCAACCGATCGTGTCGGACGAGGTTGTCGAAGCGCTTGCCGACATCGCGCTCGGGGCGCCGATTAACGGCACGGTCGAAGTCGGGGGACCCGAGGCTATCCCGCTCAATGAATTGGTGCGGCAAGTCCTCGTTGCTCGCCAAGATCCCCGTCAAATCGTGGCGGATACGCATGCCCGCTATTACGGCGCGGAGCTGAACGACGAGTCACTCATCCCGGGGCCCAAGGCACACACCGGTTCGGTGACGTTTTCCGACTGGCTTCGTCAAAGCATCACTGCGGACTGAACTATCCGAAACTCAAAAACGATTGTCTAGGAAGGAACACGACCATGATGAAGCTCTACTATACGCCGAACGCGTGCAGCTTGGCCGATCACATCGCCTTGCTTGAAGTGGGTGCGCGCTTCGAAGCCGAAGCTGTCGACATCCGCACTAAGCGAACTGCATCCGGCGAGGATTTCCTGACCATCAATCCGAAAGGCTACGTGCCCGCGCTCGTGCTCGACGACTGCGAGATCCTCACCGAGAACGTCGCGGTGCTGGATTGGATCGCCGAGCAATACCCGCAGCTGAGGCGCAACGGCACCCTGTCGCGCACGCGTCAGCTGGAAATGCTTGCGTTCATCTCAACGGAAATCCACCGCGCCTTCAAGCCGCTGTGGCATGCGGTCACGGAATCTGAAGAAGAGAAGGCGCACGAGGCAGTCGCAAACCTGCTCAAGTTCACGGCCAGGCAGATGGCTGGAGATTACCTCTTTGGCGACGAACTCAACGTCGCCGACTGCTATCTTTACGTGATGCTGCGTTGGGCCGAGAAGTTCGGCATCGCGATACCGGAAGTGCTGCTTCGCCTGCAGTGGCGGATGGAAAAGCGTCCCGCGGTGCAGGCTGCGCTGGCACGTGAGGCGGCATCCGTTCCGCACAATCGCTCGTCCTCGATCGATAGTTCCGTGAAGGAAAACGCGGCGCAACATCGTTTTGAGCGGCCAATTCACGACGGTGCCATCGCGGCTGCCTATTACCGGGATGCGGACGGCAAGCTCGTCTTCATCCATACCGAAGTCCCAGCGGAGTTTTCGGGGCAGGGCATCGCAACAGACTTGGCGCAAGGCACCTTCAAGCTGCTTCGTCAATCGAAACGCAAAGCGATCCTGAAATGCCCCTTCATGGTGCATTTCGTCGTCAAGCACCCGGAATACGCAGACATCGTCGTCGGGTGACCGTCGCTTCGAATACCGCGAGTCGTGTCAACCGGACGCGATAGGAAAGATGGATGCAGGGATTTTTCCGGTTTCGCCCTGCGGCTCAACGAAATGGCAGTCGAGCGTCCAACCTGTCCGGCTTCGCACAACACTAACGCAAAAGGGAGCAACACCATGAATGAGGAACGGTTCAAGGGCCTAAAGGATCTCGCAATTTTCTTCCGCTCATGGCATCCGGACGGGAAACCGCGCGCGGTCGTGGCCATCTGCCACGGCCTCAATGCCCACAGCGGTGAGTATCTGTGGGTCGGCGATCAACTGCAGGCCGCGGGCTTCGCGGTCTACGCGATCGACCTGCGGGGCCGGGGAAAATCAGAGGGCGAGCGGTTTTATGTCGATGACCTGGCGGACTATGTCAGCGACGTCGCGATGCTCATCGAGTTGGCGAAAAAGCGCGAGCCAGGAGTGCCCGTCTACCTGCTCGGCCACAGCGCGGGTGGGGTCGTCTCGTGCGTCTACACGCTGGACAATCAGGACAAAATCGCGGGGCTGATCTGCGAGGACTTTGCGTTCCAGGTGCCGGCGCCCGATTTTGCTATAGCGGCCGTGAAGGGCATCAGCCATCTGGCGCCGCATGCGCACGCGACGACCCCACCCGCGCTGTGGCCGAGCAGGTAGACGGAGTTCCCACTGATCAAATTGCCCGTGTTCATCCTGCATGGCACGGCGGACAAGGTGACCAAGGCGAGCGGGAGCCAGGGATTCTACGACAATGCCGGTTCCGCGGACAAAACGCTCAAACTCTACGAGGGCTATTACCACGACCTGCTCAATGACGTCGGCAAGGAAGAAGTGATGTCGGATATCCTCGCTTGGATCGATAAGCGCCTGCCGCGGCGGTAAGGACGCCTGCGTCTTCGTGCATGAGGGCGACAAGCGTTCGACGCTTCCAACAATCACAAAGAAGAGCGCCGATGCATGCCCTTGCATTTTGGGCGTTGAATCGATTCGAAACGGAAACGCGTCATGCCCGAGGTAGAACCAAAGCACGGCTCGATCGGTGGTTATCAACCGGGGAGCCAAGTTCTGCGGTGGTTCGAAAAGCGGCTGCCGATCGGCAAGCTCATTTATGACGAATTCGTCGCCTATCCGACGCCGCGCAATCTGAACTTCTGGTGGACTTTCGGCGCGATCCTCTCATTCATGCTCGGCCTTCAGATCGCTACCGGAATCGTCCTTGCGATGCACTATACGCCCGACGCGAGGCTCGCGTTCGATTCCGTCGAGCACATCATGCGCGACGTGAATTACGGCTGGTTGCTGCGCTACCTTCACTCCAATGGCGCGTCTTTCTTCTTCATTGCCGTCTACGTCCACATGTTCAGTAGCTTGTACTACGGGTCGTACAAGGAGCCTCGCGAACTCCTATGGATTCTGGGCGTTGCCTTATACGTGCTGATGGTGGCGACGGCTTTTCTGGGCTACACGTTGGTTTGGGGTCAGATGAGTTTCTGGGCTGCGACCGTCATCACCAACCTGTTCTCGGCCATTCCGATCGTCGGCGACAGCATCGTCACATGGTTGTGGGGCGGTTACGCCGTCAGCAATCCAACCCTCAACCGATTCTTCGCGCTGCACTACCTGCTGCCATTCGTGATCGTTGGGGTGACCGTGTTGCACGTCTGGGCCCTGCATGTGGTGGGCCAGAACAACCCGGATGGCATCGAATTGCAGGAAGGAAGGGACACCGTGCCCTTCACCCCCTATGCGACCGTTAAAGACATTTTCGGCACGGCGGTATTCGTGATTTTCTACGCGGGGTTTGTTTTCTACATTCCCGATTATCTCAGTCACCCCGACAACAATATTCCGGCGAACCCTTTGGTGACTCCGCCGGAGATCGTGCCAGAATGGTACCTTCTGCCGTTTTACGCGATCCTGCGCGCAATCCCGAACAAGTTGCTGGGCGTGGTCGCACTGTTCGGCTCGATCGGTGTGGTGGCCTTTGTACCCTGGCTGGACACCTCGCCGGTGAAATCGGGCCGGTACCGGCCAATGTTCAAGCGATTCTTCTGGCTGTTCGTGATCACCTGCATCGGCCTCGGCTGGCTCGCCACGAAACCGCCTGAGGGCTTCTATGTGATCTGGTCGCGTCTTCTTGTTTTTTGCTACTTCGCATTCTTCCTGCTTGCTCTACCGCTCCTCGGACGCTTTGAAAAAACTAAGCCGCTACCCCGATCCATTTCGGCGCCTGATTTGAATCCGCACGCCTAATGCCAACGATTTTTATGGTCGCAGAGGTCCATTCGCTTTACGTCTGCGACGACTAGAGCGCCAGCAAGTGCGTGCCAGAGCGCAAGGTCGAGTTGCGAGCGTTGCTTTGTCAGCTCGTGGGTCGTGATTTTGAGGTTCCCGATAATCGCAATTGACCAATTCCGATGACCGCCCGCCTATGGCGAAATCGTCAGGGCATCGTGCTTGAGCTTTTCGCCTTCGCGATTCTCTCCGCCGTCAGATAGGCAGGCCAGAGGGTTGCGAAATAACGATTTCGGCGTCGGGCAGTTCACGCTCGAAGACCGATACGGTCACCGACGCCATCCATCACGCCATCGGAAAACGTATCATTGAAAATGCTCGTTAGCGGTTGATGCAACATGGGCGCGACAGCTGCACCGACGCGGCCCTTATCCTCCTAATGTATTGATTTATATAGGTAATTTACGGGTGTGCCCAGGGGCGGAATTGAACCACCGACACGCGGATTTTCAGTCCGCTGCTCTACCAACTGAGCTACCTGGGCTTGCGCGCGCCTGATGCGGCCGGGCTTTGTAAAAGACGAACCGCTCCCTGTCCACCCTTGGGGCCTTTTCGCGGACAGATTGGGTCTCAATGCCGGGGCGGGTCACCGCCGGCCCCGAATTCGTCGGACTCCTCTTTCGGCGCCTCCGTTTCCGCGTCGTCCGTCTCGACGGCCGGGATTGCGTATGTGCCCTTGAGCCAGCGTCCGAGGTCGATGTCGGCACAACGTTTGGAGCAGAACGGCCGGAAACGCAGAGCGGCTTCGCCCTCTCCGATGGGCCGCTTGCAAATCGGGCAGGTGCGCTGTTGCGACATGGGTTCACACCACTGATAACCCGCAGACCTAGGGTCCGGTTTCGACGTTGAAGATTTCGCGCCGCTGTTCCGTTGTGGCTTCAAAGCGGAGCTGACTCACGCCGCGGCGCGAGAGACTTGAGCGGACTTCGTCGCTGTGTGCTTCAAACCAGCGCACCATCACCGGCGCGGCGCGTACCGTGATTGGCTTTCCCGGTGCGGCGGCGGCAGCGCGTTCGACGCGGCGCAGCACCTCCACGGCAACCGTCTCGACGGTCTTGCGCCGGCCATGGCCGTCGCAACGCCGGCAATCTTCGGTGATGCGTTTGGCCAGGGGATCGCGTATGCGCTTGCGCGTCATTTCGACCAGGCCGAACTCCGATATGCCGAGGATCTGGCTCGGCACTCGGCCTTTGGCGGTCGCCGCCTTCAGCGCATCGAGCAGCCGCGCGATATTCTCCGCCTCGCTCAAATGGATGAAGTCGACGACGATCAGCCCACCGATGCCGCGCAAGCGCAGCTGCCGGCCGATGGCCTCGGCCGCTTCGAGATTGACCTTGAGACTCGTTTCCTCGAGCCCTGCCGCCTCGATATAGCTGCCCGAATTGACGTCGATAGCGGTGAGCGCCTCAGTCGCCTCGATCGTGATCCACCCCCCCGAAGGAAGCGCCACGCGCGGCGACGATAGCGAATCGATCTCGTCCTCGATGCCGTAGTGCTCGAACAGCGGTTTGCGTCCGTCGTAGAACTCGATGAGTCCGCTCATGCCGGGCATCGCCCGCATGGCGTATGCACGAGCGGTCGCCACCCCTTCGCGATCGTCGATAATCATACGGCGGATCGTGCCGTCAACTTCATCGCGCAGCGCCCGTTCGATGGGACCGAGATCGCTGTAGAGCGTGGTCGGAGGCTTGGCAGAGCGACGCTTTTCGGCGATCTCGCGCCAGACCGAAGAAAGGCGCAACGCGTCTTCCCTAAGCTCCGTTTCGCCGAGCCCGACAGCCGCGGTCCGAATAATATAGCCCGTTTCAGATGCAAGCCCACCCGTCTCGTGGCCGACAAAACGTTCGACGATCGACGTCAACCGCGTCCGCTCGGCCTCGTCTTCGATGCGCCGCGACAACGCCACGCCCGGCGAATTCGCCACCAGGATCAAAAGCCTTCCCGGAATGGTGATATTCGCGGAGAGGCGCGCGCCTTTGTCGCCGATCGGATCCTTGACCACCTGGACCAGGATCTCATCGCCCTCGCGAACGAATTCGCCGATCTGCAATTTGCGGTCTTCATCCGTATAAGGATCGTCGCGAAAGATCGCGGTGCGTGGCCGGGCCTCCCGGGCGGCGAGAAAGCCGGCGCGGTCGAGCCCGATATTGACGAAGGCGGCCTGCATTGCAGGAAGAACACGCTGGACGCGCGCTAAGACAATGTCGCCTACGAGATTGCGCTGACCGCCATTGCCGGTTTGCCGCCTGGCGCCGTCATCGACTCCGATGGTGCGTTCCAGCCAAAGCTGGTCCAGCACGCCGTCGTCCAAAACGGCTACGCGTATTTCGCCGGCGCCAGCATTGACCAGCACATCCTTCGCCATTGGGCCACCTTTTCCCCGGATGCGACCCTAGCATGGGCGCAAATAATTGCCCCATTCACGCAACAGGGTTTGATAGTACAGCCGGCAAACGGGTATTATCGGGGCGAAATAGCGGCGAAATTGCGCGGCTAAACTATCGGGGGAGTTAATTCTCCACCGCCAGTTTGGAGAATCCAAAGAAGGCGCATTCAAAAATTCGTGCCAAGCAGGAAGCCGGCACATTAGAAAATTTGGGAGGAACGCTTATGAAAATTCGCAGCAGGATTCTTGTTTCGGCGCTCGTTGCCGGCGTCGGATTGTTCGGATCCCTTCCCGCTTTCGCGGAGGGACCCGTATTCAAAGTCGATCCCAGTTGGCCAAAGCAGCTGCCCAACAATTGGATTGTGGGTCAGATCGGCGGCATGACGGTCGACGCGCAAGACCACATCTGGGTGTTCCAGCGGCCGCGCTCGTTGAACGAGGCGGATCGCGGCGCCACGCTTACCCCGCCGCGCTCCAAATGCTGCGTGCCCGCGCCATCGGTGGTGGAGTTCGATGCAGCCGGCAATGTCGTCCAGGCCTGGGGCGGTCCGGGCGGCTTCAGCCCGGACTGGCCGGAGAGCGAACACGGCATCATGGTGGACGCGAAGAACCAGGTCTGGCTCACCGGCAACAGCAACAAGGACGGATCGCTGCTGAAATTCACGCGCGACGGCAAATTCCTCGCGAAGTTTGGAAAACAAGGGGCGATCACCAACAGCCAAGACACGACGCAGCTCGGCAGTACGGCGAGCATCGCTCTCGATGCGCAAGCGAACGAACTCTTCCTCGCCGACGGCTACGGCAATCATCGCGTCATCGTCTTGGATGCCGATAGCCTCTCCTACAAGCGCATGTGGGGCGCCTATGGCAAGCCGCCGCAAGATATCAAGCCTGCACCCCCCAATTACAATCCGAAGGCAGAGCAGTTCACCAATCCGGTCCATTGCGTCAAGATCGCCAATGACGGTCTCGTTTACGTCTGCGACCGCACCAACGACCGCATTCAGGTCTTCCAGAAGAACGGCACCTTCGTGAAGGAATTCGCCATTCGGCCCGAAACGCGGGGGACCGGGTCATCCTACGACTTGGCCTTCTGGCCCGACAGGAACCAGACCTATTTGATCATCGCCGACGGGGCGGACGGCGAAGCGGTGATTGTGCGGCGCGCGGACGGCAAGGAGGTTGGCGCATTCGGTCATTACGGCAAACAAGCCGGGCAATTCCACAACATCCACCAGATCGTCACCGACTCGAAAGGCAACGTTTATACCGGCGAAGTCGACACCGGCATGCGGGTGCAGAAGTTCACGCCGAATGCTCCGCCGGCGAAATGAAAAAGGCGAACAGCGAGTGGCGAATAGGAAAACTATCCTATTCGCTATTCGCTCCTCGCCACCCACTCCCTTCCAACAGCGCGACAGTCTCGTAGAGCGGGAGGCCGACGACGTTGCTGTAGGAGCCGTTGATGAAGCGTACGAATGCTTCGGCGCGGCCTTGAATGGCATAGCCGCCAGCCTTGCCCAGGCCCTCGCCGCTCGCGGCATAGGTTTCGATGTCGCCGGGTGAAAGCATTTTGAACGCGACGCGCGTGGTTACGATCCGTGTACGGATTTTCGAGGCCGGCGCAACCAGCGCGACTGCGGTCATCACCTGGTGGCGACGCCCGGATAGCAGGCGCAGGCAGGTTGCGACCTCACTCGCATCGTTCGCTTTGGGAAGAATGCGTCGGCCTAGCGCGACCACAGTGTCGGCTGAGAGCACCAACGCCTTCGGTTCGGCTTCGGCTACAGCAGTTGCTTTCGCCACTGCCATGCGAAGCGCGTAACTGCGCGGCAACTCGCTCTTCTTGGGCGTTTCGTCGATCTCGGGAGCAATGATGCGCACAGGCGCGATACCCGCCTGCGCCAGCAAGGCGGCGCGTCTCGGGCTGGCGCTTGCCAGCACGAGAACGGCATTCGTCTCCCCCTGCAAAGGCGAGGCAGGGAGTGGGTCGTGTGGCTTGTTCATGGAAATTATTTGAACCGGTAGGTGATGCGGCCCTTGGTGAGGTCGTAGGGCGTCATCTCGACCAGAACCTTGTCGCCCACCAGAACGCGGATGCGGTTCTTGCGCATTTTGCCCGCGGTGTGCGCGATAATCTCATGCCCGTTCTCGAGTTTCACCCGGAAGGTCGCATTGGGCAGCAGTTCCGAGACCATGCCCGGAAATTCCAGCAATTCTTCTTTTGCCATTCGGTTCCTTCGACTTCCGAGCCCTCGACCCTTGGGCGTATCGGGTCCGGCGCGGAGGATGCACTTGAAGGAAAGAAAATCAAGCCATCCGCTTCATTTGCCCCGATTAAAGCGAAAGAGCGCAGATCAGCGTGAAGAGCCGGCGAGCGGTCAAGAAGTCGATTGCGATCTTGCCCTCGAGACGCTCGCGCAAAAGCCGAGCCCCGTCGTCGTGCATGCCGCGCCGCCCCAAATCGATGACTTCGAGTCGGGAGGGCGCCTCATGGAGCGCGGCATAGTAGGACTCACAGAGCGTAAGATAGTCCCTGAGCAGGCCCTTAAACGGCGTGAGCGAGAGCAAAACGCGCCCATGCTCGGCGCCATTGGCCAAGCGGACGTCGAAGACAAGACGGTTCTCGGCGACGCCAAGGATGAGATGATAGGGTCCGCCCGGCGAACCCCTGGGCTCAAAATGGTTCTCGCCCAGCAGGTCGTAGATCGCGACCTTTCGTTCCTGTTCGATGTCGGGTGAGCGGCGCGCAACCGTCGCGTCGTCGAGCGTCACTCCGTCGATGCGAAAAGCGGATGCTTCTTTTGGCGAAGGAGTCATCCTCAGCGCGAACGATTGAGACGAATGGCAATCGAGCGGCCATGCGCGCTTAAGCCCTCGGCTTCTGCCAAATTCAGGGCCGCGGTTCCGAGTTTTGCCAGCGCATCCGCGTCGCAGGCGAGGACGCTGGTCCGCTTCATGAAGTCGAGCACCGAAAGACCCGACGAAAACCGTGCCGTGCGCGAGGTCGGCAGCACGTGATTCGGTCCCGCGATATAGTCCCCGATCGCTTCAGGCGTGTAGCGGCCCAGAAACACCGCACCGGCATTTTTGATGCGGTC
>WNFT01007613.1_pt1 | contig 12095 bp, 10 predicted proteins | sample 5400191 | NCBI WGS metagenome assembly WNFT01 (sample SAMN13153359, study PRJNA577476) | soil metagenome | isolation source: 80 cm saprolite under Madrone tree | place: USA:California | collected 2016-06-14
CAGCGGGTTCGCTACGCCGGGGCAAGGAGACGGTTGGCGACCTCGACCTGCTGGTTACCCTGGCCGATGGGCACACTTCGCAGAAGCAGGTGGACGCGCTGGCCAAGCACATCCTGGAATTTCCCGAGATTGATCAAACGCTGGCGCACGGGGAAAACAAGGTCAGCTTCACGCTGGAAAACGGATTACAAGTTGACGTCCGCTTGCTCGAAAAAGAAAACTTCGGCGCGGCGCTGCTCTATTTTACGGGATCGAAAGAACACAACGTGGCACTGCGCGGCCGCGCCAACGAGATGGGGCTCACGCTGAATGAATATGCGCTGGCGACGTTGAAAAGAGAAAAACGCGTTGCTGGGCGTACGGAAGAAGAGATCTATTCGAAACTCAAACTGGATTTCATCCCGCCAGAGCTGCGCGAAAACACGGGCGAAATCGCCGCCGCCGAAAATCACAAGCTGCCCCACCTGGTCACGCTCAAGGACATGAAGGGTGACCTGCAGATGCACAGCACGGCGAGCGACGGAAAGAATTCGATTGAAGAAATGGCGGAGGCCGCCCGCGAACTCGGCCACGAGTACATTGCCATCACCGACCATTCGAAAGCCGTTACCGTCGCCAACGGCTTGGACGAAAAGCGTATGGCCGCGCACATCAAAAAGATCCACGCTGCAAGCGAGAAAGGGCTCGGCATTCGGGTACTGGCTGGGGCGGAAGTGGACATCCTGAAAGACGGCGCGCTCGACTATTCCGACGAAATCCTGGCGCAACTCGACGTGGTGGTCTGCTCGATTCACTCCTACTTCAATCTCGACCGCACGGCCATGAGCGACCGCATGCTCGCGGCCATCGAGAACCCGTACACGCAAATCATCGGGCACCCCACCGGCCGGCTGCTGCTACGGCGCGATCCCCTCGGCTACGACATGGAAAAGGTGCTGGAAGCCTGCGCGAAACACGGGGTGGCCATGGAGTGCAACTCCTATCCCGACCGCCTAGACTTGAAAGACGTGTATCTCCGTATGTGCAAGGAGCGGGGCGTCAAGGTGGTCATCTCGACGGATTCGCATAACACCGGCAACCTCGCGTTCATTCGCTACGGCGTGATCATGGCCCGGCGGGGCTGGCTCGAGAAGAAGGACGTCATTAATACGCTGCCGACTAGTGAATTCCTGGCGGCGCTACGGCCGAAACCCGGAGCGGCTCGGTCGGGAGGCCAAAAGCGTGCGGCTAAGGGATCGTGATTCCCCGATAGAGCTTGAGAGGGCTTTCTCAATGGGGAACCTTTTCTCCCTTGGTGTCGTATATTGGGGATAGAACGCTGTTTCTCGGAGGGTATTGAAAATGAAACCACTTCCCCATCGCTCGACCGCTATCCGGCTGGGAATAGCCTGTGCCGCGCTCATGGCAGCGGCTGCAGTCGCGGCGCGAGCTGAAGAAACCACCAAGTCCTTTACCGTGTCTGGACGCGCCAACGTGCGTGTGGAGACCAATGACGGCAGTGTGCACGTCAGCACCGGCGACTCGAAACAGGTGGAATTTCGCGTGGAGTATCAGGGATACGAGCTGGGCAAAAATTTGCACTTTGACGCCCATCAAACCGGCGACAAGGTCGAGATGACGGCGCGGGTCATTGGCCATTGGGGATTCACTTGGGGCCACAATTCGCGCAAATTGCACGTTGAGGTGCGGATGCCTCGCGAGGCTGACATACAGGTGGAAACGGGCGACGGTGCCGTTCAGGCCGAATCCATCAATGGGACCGTAAACGTGCATACCGGCGACGGGTCGGTGAAGGCTAATTCGTTGAACGGCACGATTGATCTACATACGAACGACGGGAGCATCACCGTTGACGGTCTGAAGGGCAACATTCGCTTGCGCACGGGAGACGGCTCGATTGAAGCTCACAACCTGGATGGAACGGTTGAAGCAGACTCCGGTGATGGCCATATCCGCATTGCCGGCCGGTTCGATGGGCTTAACGTAAAGACGGGCGATGGCAGCGTGGACACGCGCGTTCAGCCGGGGTCCAAGATGGCCTCGAGCTGGACGATTCGGACGGGCGATGGCAGCGTGGACTTGGTGCTACCGGCAGACTTCCAGACGAACATCGACGCCAGTACGGGCGATGGGCACATTAGCCTGGGTATCAAGATGACCGTGGAAGGAACCTTCAGCAATTCGCAGATTCGCGGCAAGATGAATGGCGGCGGACAGCCGCTGACCATCCATACTGGCGATGGCTCCATCCGGCTTAGCAAGAGCTGAGTTAGGCTGCCCGCGAGAGACCGGCGAGTTCTAGTACTAGCATGCAAGAAGCGGTCGCCCACGGATGTCCGAATTCGGCGACTTTTGTGGACACTCCCACACATGTAACTTATTGAAAACAAAAGAAGTGGGTTTGGTGTGTGCCTTGCACTCCTACCTGCGCATCTGATTCTTCAGGAGAGTGTCGTGATCGTTTTCCTACTGCTAGCCGCCGTCCTGCTTCTGGTGGGAGTGACCATGATCAGCTCCATCGATTCCTCAAGTACCCGCCGCCATTGATTATTCGTCGCTGGCGGGACCCACAGTCTTCCTTCAATAATTCCCTTCGACAAGCCCTTTCCGCCGGAGCCTCTCCTAACGCATAATCGCAGCTTGGTTAGGGCTGCTATCACCCAAAAGGAAATCTCGGCGCACCCGAAACGTTTGCCGCGCGCACTCACCTGGAGTGTGCTGTTTCTCCTGTACACGGCAATCGCGGTCCTCATGACTGGTTACCGGTATCTGGACGATCTTACGCGGCAGCGACTTGGAACTTTTGCCTTACGCGCTTTGGAAGAAGGCACAGGGGTATATTCCGTTTTTCTGATGCTGCCTTTTGTATTCCGCTTCGCGCGAATGTATTTGTTCGAGCGCAAGGGGTGGTTGCGGCTCGGCCTTCTGCACGTCGCTGGAGCGGTAGTATTCTCCGCGGCGCACACCACCATGATGGCGATCAGCCGACACTTCCTGGCGCCGCTGATTGGTCTCGGGCAGTACGACTACGGGATTATGACGTACCGCTACCCGATGGAGTTTTCCAACGACCTGATCGGCTTCACCATCATTGTGGGACTGTACTCTTTCTATCAGCGGCTTCGCATCGCGCAGGCGCAGCAACTTGCGGCGGCCGAATTAAAGACCGAGCTGGCACAAGCGCAACTGGAGAATCTGCGCTTGCAGTTGCAGCCGCACTTCTTGTTTAACACCCTGAACACGATTTCTTCGGTGATGTACGAGGATGTCCCCGCCGCCGACGCGATGATCACGCAGCTCAGCGACCTTCTGCGCCTGACGCTTCAGGCTTCGCGGACGCATGAGATTCCTCTCGCGGAAGAGCTGGAAATCACGAGGCTATACCTTGACCTGATGCAGAAGCGATTCGAAAACAAGTTGCGCGTGACCTATGCGGTAGACGCCTCCTTGAATGAGAGTCTGGTGCCGCAGCTCATTTTGCAGCCGTTGCTGGAGAACTCCCTGAGGCACGGCATGAAATCGGGAGGCGGCGCGATAGAACTCTCCATCGTAGCCCACCGGGAAAACGGCAGCTTGATCCTGCAGGTGTGCGACACAGGTTGCGGTCTTGGGGAAGCCGATCCATCGAGAGTATTCGGCCGAGGGCTGGGGCTTTCGAATATCCGCGACCGGCTTGCGCATCTCTATGGCGACGGACAACAGTTTTCGATTTCCAACCGGCCCAGCGGAGGCGCAGAGGTGACGCTCCGCGTTCCCCTGCACACGGCAACGCAAATTTCCCAAGCATCCGAATGAGCCCGCAGGCGCCACTTCGCGTCCTGGTGGTTGACGACGAAGCCCCGGCGCGGCGGAGAGTTTTGCGCTTGTTGCGCGAAGATCCCGGCGTGGAGATTGCGGGGGAAGCCGACAGCGGTGAGGCGGCCATCGCGGCAATTAAGAAACAAGTTCCCGACCTGGTTTTCCTTGACGTGCAAATGCCGGGGCTGGACGGTTTTGGGGTGATTCAATCACTCAGCGCCGCGAAAATTGCGATGCCGCACATTGTTTTTATTACGGCGCACGATCGATTTGCGCTTCGCGCGTTCGAGGTGCATGCATTTGACTATCTGCTGAAGCCCGTCAGTGAGGAACGATTTCGCGAAGCTCTTCGGCGTGCCCGAGAACAACACGAGCTATCGGCGGACGGATTCACTTCCCGCCTGGGAGCGATGCTGGAGCAGCTCCAGCGGGAGAAATCGCTGCCTGACCGCCTGCTGATCCAGGAAGATTCACGGGCAATATTCGTGGCGATCAAGGAAATTACCTGGGTTGAGGCGGACCGGAATTACGTGCTACTGCATTGTGGAAAGAAAACGCATACGCTGCGGAGCACGCTCGATGCGCTGCAGAGCACGCTCGATCCAAAGCTTTTCGTGCGTATCAACCGCGGAACGCTGGTGCGGTTGGATGCGATTCGCGAGATGCTGCCGTGGTTCCACGGTGAATACAAGGTGATGCTCCACGACAACACGGAATTGCGATGGTCGCGCCGGTACGTTTCACAGCGACCTGAATTGCTCAAGTTTCCCTGAGTGGCGAATAAAACTGGAAGGTACGCTTCGGGCGGGAGGCTCAGGTGGGAAAGACGCTTCTAAAATACTTGCGAAGCTTCACGAGCATTTTGCTTGGATATATGGTGATTGTGCTTTGCACGGTGGTGGGGTTCAAGCCGCTCGGCGGAATTGTCCACTTGGACGCGCCATTTCGCACTCAGGCTGCGGGCGCTCTTGTTGCGATCATTGCTGGCCTGCTCGGAGGAGTGACGGCTGCGCTTGTTGCCGGAAGGCATCCCGTGCGACACGCTGCCGGTGTGCTGATATTTCTTGTCGCCGATACGGCCGTCGTGCTGTCGCGCGGCAGCACGGATCCTCTGTGGTTCGATTTATTGGGCAGTATCACCCTGATGCTGGCAACGGTCTGTGGAGGCGTGCTCTATCGCGTAGTGAACCAGCACCATAGATTCGCGTAACAAGCTGTCCAACAGACCTTGCGAGCAGATTGAGCGCGTTGGCGAAGACTCCCGTTCGTCCCTTGGGTAGGCCCGCTTATCCCAACTTTGTTGCGTCGTTCCAGCTTCGTGAGGTATCTCTCCCCGCATGAGATACCGATACTCCGACTGCTTTACCCGTTGGATCCTAATCACACTCCTAGTTTTGGGGCTCGCTTCATTCGCTCGTGCGCAAACCAGACCAGAGGCGGGTTGGCCCACCTATTCGAATGATGCTGGCGGCACGCGGTATTCCTCTGCGTCGCAGATTGACCGGAGCAACGTCTCGCAACTCAAAGTTGCCTGGACATATCGTACAAGTGCGCTGCCGCATGACGAAGAACTCGACAAGAAAGCTGCGTTTGAGGCGACGCCGATTCTCGTTGACGGGAAACTCTTTCTGAGCACTCCGTACGATCATGTGATCGCCTTGAATCCGGAGACGGGGGCGAAGCTCTGGGAATTTGATCCCAGGCTGGAGCTTCCCTATGGCTCTTCGGAAGTCACTTCGCGCGGAGTATCCGCGTGGCAAGAAGCGCACGCGAAGGCTGGCCAGCCGTGCGCGCTGCGCATTTTTATTGGCACCCTGGACGCGCGCCTGATTGCCTTGGATGGCGCCACCGGAAAACCTTGCCTCGACTTCGGATGGGACGTCGAAGTGGATCTAACAAACAAGGTGAGACTGCGCGACCCAGGGGATTATCAAGTCACTTCCGCCCCTGCCATCTTCAAAGACCTGGTGTTCACCGGCTCGTCGCTCGGCGACAATCGCGCCGTCACAGTTGAGCGCGGAATCGTTCGCGCGTTTGACGTGCGCACGGGGAAACTGCGCTGGACTTGGGATCCCATCGCGCCCTGGGCCTATCAAACCACGCCGCGTACGGGCGCCGGTAACGCTTGGTCGACGATTTCGGTGGACGCTGAGCGCGAACTGGTTTTCATCCCCACCGGCAGCGCCAGCCCCGATTATTACGGCGGCTTCCGCAAAGGCGATAACAAATGGGCCAACTCGGTGGTGGCTCTGCGCGCCAGCACCGGCGAATTCGTGTGGGGCTTTCAGGTGGTTCACCACGATCTGTGGGATTACGATGTGGCCGCGCAGCCCACGCTCTTTGCGTGGAAAGATGGCACGCCCGCCATTGCCATCACCACCAAAATGGGCCGCGTTTTCATTCTCAATCGACTCAATGGCGCTCCGCTCATTCGCGTCGAGGAGCGCCCTGTTCCCAAGAGTGACATTCCCGGAGAGGAAGCCTGGCCTACGCAGCCGGCTTCTACGATTTCCCTGGTTCCCGAGAAATTATCGCCCGAGGATGCCTGGGGGAAAGATGCGCAGGAGAAACAATGGTGCACGGAGAAAATCAAAGCCGCGCGAAGCGGGGAAATTTTCACTCCACCGAGTCTGCAAGGCACTCTGGTCTACCCCAGCAATGTGGGCGGAGTGAACTGGGGAAGCGCGGCGTACGACCCGCAGCGGCACCTGCTGTTCATGGACACCAACCGCTTGCCGATTTTTGTGAAGCTGATCCCGAGGGACGAACTTGCGGAAGCGCGGAAGAGCGCGAGCGATCTTGACCGGCTGCACGGCGAATTCGCGCGGCAAACGGGCGCACCGTTCGCCATGTTCCGCACGCCACTGCTGGCACCGAGCGGACTACCCTGCAACGCGCCGCCTTGGGGAACGGTGGCAGCAGTGGATCTCTTCGAGGGGAAAAAGATTTGGGATGTTCCCCTGGGAAGCCTTATTCCGGGGATGAACACGGGAACGATCACGCTGGGCGGGCCGATGGTCACGGCGGGCGGCGTAGTGTTCACAGCAGCGGCAAAGGACAACGGCCTGCGCGCGTTTGACTCGGAAACGGGCAAAGAGCTTTGGAAATACGACTTGCCGGCGGGCGGTCAGGCGACTCCCATGACGTACACGCTGAGGGGCAAACAGTACGTGGTGATTGCCGCCGGCGGCCACGGCAAACTTGGCACGAAACAAGGCGACTACGTTATCGCATTCACCCTGCCCTGAAGGGATCGAATGAGATAAGCTCTTCATCAATTTTTCATGGTCACGGGATACCCAAGTGAAAACCACAACTGACCAAGCACCAGCGTTCGATGATCGAGCGCCATCGTTCTTCGCGGATGGAATGCTTATCGTGCTGTTCCTCGCTTTAGCGAACTTCCTGCTACACCTCTACTTCAACAATCGGTATGGCTACTTCCGCGACGAATTCGATTACATCGCTTGTGGCGACCATCTCGCCTGGGGTTATGTGGATCAACCTCCCCTGGTGCCGCTTCTCGTCAAGATCTCGCGGCTCTTGCTGGGTGACTCGCTGCGAAGTATTCGTTTTATCCCCGCGCTTGCAACTTCGACTACCGTCATTTTGACAGGCATGATCGCCCGAGAGCTGGGTGGGCGGGGCTTTGCCCTTTTGCTTTCCGCGTTAGCGTTCATCGCTGTCCCGATTTATCTCTCGGACGGCAGCCTGCTGACCACCAACTGCCTCGAGCCTTTGCTGTGGATGGGTTGCGTTTATTTTGCAATGCTGGCGATCAAGCGCGGCGACCCACGCTACTGGCTGTGGTTTGGCGTTGTCGCGGGCGTTGGCCTGCAAGAGAAGTATTCAATTGCCGTGCTCGGATTCAGCATCGTGGTGGGACTGTTACTGACCGAGCAGCGAAATGTTTTCACCAGAAAGTGGATCTGGCTTGGCGGCGCTCTCGCCTTTTTGATTTTTCTTCCAAATGTTCTCTGGAATGTCCGGAATCACTGGCCCTTTGCGGAGCTGATGCACAACATAAAGGCCGACGGCCGCGATGTGGTCCTTTCTCCCGCGGCGTACTTCGCGCAGCAGGTTCTCATCGTTCACCCGATCCTTGCGCCGATGTGGATCATCGGCGTACTCGCGTTTCTCTTTTCTGCACGGCTGAGGCCCTACCGGTTCCTCGGCTGGAGTTATTTAGCGGCGTTTGCCGTGTTCATCGTTCTCAAGGGCAAGAACTATTATCTCGGGCCAATTTACCCGGTCTATTTGGCAGCGGGCGCGGTGGTGATTGAGAATCTTATCGAGCGATCACGACAAGTCTGGCTGAAGCCCGCGCTCGTTGCACTGATTGTCGCAGGAGGAGCCTGGCTTGCTCCGATTGTCATGCCGGTTCTGCCAGTCGATCAGTTCATTTCCTACATGCAGAAGCTGCCTTTCAAAGTTCCTCGCAGCGAACACAGCCACATGCGCGCAATCCTTCCTCAACACTACGCCGATCAATTCGGATGGGAGGAAATGGTGGCCACCGTGACTCAGGCCTACACGCGGCTCTCGCCGGAGGAACGGTCAGGCTGCGGAATCTTCGCCCAGGACTACGGGCAAGCGGGCGCCATCGATTTCCTTGGCCGTCGCTACGGGCTACCCCCGGCGCTGAGCGGTCATCAAACGTATTTTCTTTGGGGGCCGCGCGGCTACTCGGGAAATTGCTTGATCGTCCTGGACGACAAGCGCGAAGTACTTGAAGGGTATTTCGAGCACGTGGAATACGTAGGCGCGTCCGCCGACAATCCTTACGCGCTGGAGCGCGAGATTCCCGTGTTCATTTGCCGGGGCGCAAAATTCGGTTCGCTGACGGAGATTTGGCCGCAATTGAAGAAGTGGCGGTAGTCTCCCGCGTTCGTCTACCTTGAGATACAATCCTGGGCCAGCGAGATATGGCTGGAAAAACCTCACGCGGCGGCGGCCTGCGGCTCATCGCCGCCTTCAAGCTCTTGAAGGGAGTGGCGCTGATTGCCGTGGGGATTGGGGCGCTGAGGCTGTTGCACAAAGACACAGCCGCCATTGTCGAGCATTGGGTCAACGTTTTCCGGGTGGACCCGCACAATCATTTCATCAATCGGCTGCTCGAAAAACTGTCGATTCTGGATGACCGGCGGCTGAAAGAACTCAGCATCGGGACATTTGTCTACGCCGGGATTTTTCTCGTGGAAGGCGTGGGGCTGGCGCTGAAAAAACGCTGGGCGGAATACTTCACGATCATTACGACCTCTTCCCTGCTTCCCATTGAGATATATGAATTGGCAAAGCGCGCGAGCGCCGGCAAGATCCTGGCGCTGCTGATCAATCTCGCCGTGGTTGTTTACTTGGTCGTGGAATTGCGCCGGTCGCGGAAGCCCCGCTAAAAAGATTCCGAGGGCTACCTACCTAAAGAGTCTTTTTTCTTCTCCGATTTGCAAATCCCGCGCTCTTCCCCCATCATTATTAGTTTGTTTGGGGACGCGGCACGCTTCCGCTGCGGCAATTCTCGTTCAAGCTTCATCTTTTCTGTCGATCGGTTTGCGATCGTTCAATTAAGGAGCGACATGGAAAAGCCTTCCAAAATCGCGCCCGCTAAGGGAAAACTGGGAATTCTCCTTCCAGGAATGGGCGCCGTCAGCACCACCTTTATGGCCGGAGTTGAACTCGTGCGCAAAGGCAAAGCGCAGCCCGTGGGATCTCTCACGCAAATGGGCACCATCCGCCTGGGCAAACGGACCGAAGGCCGTTCTCCGCTGATCAAGAAATTCGTTCCGCTGGCCGATTTGAAGGACATCACCACGATTTTGTGAAACTTATCGATGGTCCGAATATCAAGAAGGGAAAAAACAAGTACGAGCTGGCGCTCGAGATCAAGGAAGATATCGCCAACTTTCGAAAGACTTCGCGCGCTTCGCGGCTGGTGACCTGCTGGTGCGGCTCGACGGAATCCTTCGTGAAGCCCGAAGACGCGCACTCCACGCCGGAAAAGTTTGTCGAAGCCATGAAGTCCAATCATCCGGCGATTGCGCCGTCGATGCTGTATGCCTGGGCTTCAGTGACCAGTGGCGTGCCTTACGCGAACGGTTCGCCGAACCTTAGCGTGGACATCCCAGCGATTCAGCAGTTGGCGCACGATCATAATGTGGCCATCTGCGGAAAAGACTTCAAGACCGGACAAACCCTGATCAAAACCGTGCTCGCACCGGCGTTCAAAGCGCGCATGCTGGGGCTCGACGGCTGGTTTTCCACCAACATTCTTGGCAACCGTGACGGGGAAGTTCTCGAGGACCCAGGCTCCTTCAAGACCAAGGAAGAGTCCAAACTCAGCGTGTTGGAATATATCCTTCAGCCGCAGTTGTATCCGCAGCTTTACGGCAAGATGCACCACAAAGTGCGCATCAACTACTATCCACCGCGCGGAGACAACAAAGAAGGCTGGGATAACATCGACATCTTCGGATGGCTCGGCTATCCGATGCAGATTAAAGTGGACTTCCTCTGCCGCGATTCGATTCTCGCCGCGCCGATCGTTCTTGATCTCGTGTTGTTCCTCGACCTGGCACAACGCGCCGGGATGCGCGGCATTCAGGAGTGGCTCAGCTTTTACTTCAAGTCGCCCATGACCGCTCCCGGCTTGTATCCCGAGCACGACCTCTTCATTCAGTCCATGAAGCTGAAGAACACGCTTCGCTGGATGATGGGCGAGGACCTCATCACGCACCTCGGCCAGGAGTATTACGACTGAAAAAGTGATCAGTGGTCAGTCTTCAGTATTCAGTTAGAAGATTGCGTGGTGTGGGCTGCACGGGCGCAACCCCAATGCACACCCCTGTGAGTAAATATTTTGAGCGACGAAATTAGTTAGGCGCCGTGGGCCGCGGAGGATTTGGCGTCGACGGCGTCAAGAACCCGCGTGGAGTAAACCAGCGCGGCTCCGGCGTTCATTCCCACGGCGACACCGAGGGCTTCCGCGATTTCTTCCTTGGTAGCGCCGGCTTTCAGTGCCGCGTCGGTGTGCACGACGATGCAGCCGTCGCAATGGGTCGTGACAGCTACGGCCAAAGAGATCAGCTGACGCGTTTTTTCGCCCAGTTTGCTGGTTTTAGAATTGGCGGCGCTGAGCGTTTGATAGCCGCGAACAGTGTCCGGCGAAAGCTTCATCAAGTCACCAATCCGAGCGCCGACTTCCTTATGGTACTGGTTCCAATCCATCATCATCGTTTTTTCTCCTGTTTTGTGACGCCGGAATCGGCCCGCTTGGGTCACTTTCCGGGAAAGTGATTCGTCGAGTCCAATCTTACACACCATCACGGATGCGTCTACGCCTAGAAAATGACTCACGGGGGTTTGGCCGCAAGCGCTGCCCGAGTCGTTACATCAACTCTTCAACGAACGAACGGGCCGCGTCGATGGGCACCTGCAAGTCGCAATGAACCAGGGGTCCCTCGTTCAGGACCGGTTCGGCACCGTGCAAAGTAGGCACGTCAGTACGCTCGAAGAATTTTCCGATGGGAATTTCATCTCCCCAGAGCAGTGATTTTTCCATGGCGGCCATCCAGTTGGCCGGGTCATGCGCGGAGTCGTCTTCGAGCTTCTTCACACGCGGACGGAACCACTGGTAAGTATTGTCGTGATTATAAGTGACACAGGGACTAAAGACGTCCAGGAAGGAAAAGCCCGGATGCTCGATACCCTGCTTGATCAGCTCCGTGAGGTGCTTCTGCTCGGCGCTGTACCCGCGCGCAACGAACGTGGCGCCCGCGGCTAGAGCAAGGGAAATCGGGTTGACCGGCGCTTCAATGTTGCCGAAGGGCATGCTTTTCGTCTTCATGCCGACGCGGCTGGTCGGCGAAGTCTGGCCGGTGGTAAGACCGTAGATCTGATTGTCCATGACGATGTACAGCAGATCCACGTTGCGGCGCATGGAGTGGACAAAATGGTTCCCGCCGATTCCGAAGCCGTCTCCATCGCCGCCTGTCACCACCACGGTTAGTTCGTGATTGGCAAGCTTCAATCCCGTAGCCACCGCCAGGGCCCGGCCGTGAAGGGTGTGCATGCCGTAAGTATTCATGTACCCGGGGAAGTTGGAGGAACAGCCGATTCCACTGATGGTGACCACGCTGTGGTTCGGAATGCGCAGTTCGACCAAGGCTTTTTGGACGGCCGCGAGCACGCCAAAATCGCCGCACCCGGGACACCAATCGGGATCAACTCTCCCTTTCATATCGGCCATGGTCAGTTGACTGGCACGCTGTACGGTTGTCGCCATCTGCGTCTCCTCCTCAGAC
>WNFT01004554.1_pt1 | contig 12094 bp, 11 predicted proteins | sample 5400191 | NCBI WGS metagenome assembly WNFT01 (sample SAMN13153359, study PRJNA577476) | soil metagenome | isolation source: 80 cm saprolite under Madrone tree | place: USA:California | collected 2016-06-14
CCCGAGCTGTGGTGCGCGGACGTTCCCCTGAGCGTCGAGAGCGACTCCGCCGGCATCCTCCGGCTGGTGCTTGATCGCGAGCCCCGGCGCTCGCTCCTGCGGGCCCTGCGCGGCGTCGGGCACGAGGCGTCCTTGCAGCTCGCGCAGGAGAGGGAACGCCAGCGGGCGCTGGCCGACCTGGCGCGGGCCAGGCAGAACCTGGGCGCGCTCGCCGCGGCTGCAGCGCGCCTGCGCCGCGAGACCGAGCGGCGCGACGTGGTGCACGCCATCTCCGACGAGCTGCGCAAGCTGGGTTTCGAGAGCGCCCTTCTCCTCACCGGTCCCGACGGCCTGACGCTGGCGCACATGTCGCACCGGCGCGCGGTGATCGACGAGGCGATGAAGCTGGTCGGAATCCGCAAGATGAGCGAGGTGGTGCCGATCGACCCGGCGAAGTCGCCGCTGCTCGACAACTTGCTCAAGTCCCCAGAGCCGGTGGTCGAGGTGCGCCCGCACGCGCTGATCCGCGCCATCTGGGGAAAGCGCGCGCCCGAGCCGGTCCGGGAGCGCCTGATCGAGCTGCTGCGCCTGTCCCACGTGGTGGCCGCCCCGTTGCGCGGCGCCGCCGACCATGCGCTCGGGATCCTCCTCGCCGGGCCCCAGGACGCCGCGGAGCCGGACCTGGGCGTGCTCAGCTCCTTCGCCCTGCAGGCTTCGCTGGCGCTCGAGCGGGCCCTGACGCGCGAGCGGATGCGGGAGCAGGCCCGGCTGATCGAGGGCGCCGTCGAGGAGCGGACCCGCGTCCTGCGCGAGGCGAACGAGCGCCTGCAGGAAGCCGACCGCCGCAAGGACAACTTCCTCGCCAACGTGTCCCACGAGCTGCGCTCCCCGCTGGTGACCATGATCGGCTACACCGAGCTGCTGCTGGCCGAGAAGATGGGAACCATCAACGAGCGCCAGCGGCAATGCCTCCAGGTTGCGCGCTCCTCCGGCAAGCGCCTGCGCGCGTTCATCGAGGAGCTGCTGGACTTCTCGCGCTTCGAGCTCACGCGCGAGTCGATGGACTTCCAGCCCTTCGACCTGCGCGACGCGGTGACGCAGGCGCTGGCGGGGCTGGCCCCCCGGTTCCTGGAACGGCGCCTGAACATCCGCCAGCGCGTCCCGACCGACACGCCGCCGGTGCTGGGCGACCGCGACCGCATCCTGCAAGTCCTCGGCAACCTGCTCTCGAACGCCGAGCGCCACTGCCGCGACGGGGGCAAGGTGGTCATCACCGCCCAGCAGCGGCGCGGCTTCGTGCTGGTCTCCGTCCAGGACAACGGCACCGGAATCCCGGCGGCCCACGTGGCGAAGATCTTCGACCGGCTGTACCAGGTCGGCGACGTCAAGGACGCTCGCTCCCGCGAGCAGGGGCTTGGCCTCGGCCTGAACATCGTCAAGAGCATCGTGGAAGCGCACGGCGGAGAAGTGTCGGTGAGCAGCGAGGTGGGCAAAGGCTCGACGTTCTCCTTCACGCTCGCGCTCTCCGATTGGAAGGCGGACAACTCCACGCCGGAGTGACCGCGGAGGTGCGCCTCACTCGACCCGCACCCTGGCCGTCCCGGCTTCCGAGAGGTCCACGCGCGCCACGATCCGGCGCGCCGGCTTCCCCGCATACGCCAGGGTCGTCTCGACCTCCGCCGGACCCGGCCGGGCATGCACGATGACCTCGACGGTCGCGGGCGCTCCCGCGCCGTCATACCGGACCTCGTGGCGGGCGAGCGCATGACCTCCGCGCCGCACCACCACGTCGACGTCGGTCACCTCCCCGGGCCGGACGTCGGTGAGATCGACCTGCAGCCGCAGATCGCGCGGCTTCCGGAGGTGCGACCAGAGCAGCAACCCCCCTCCGAGCAGCGCGAGGAAGATCAGCCGCGGCGCGAGCCTACGCATCGCCCTCGTCGGGCTCCTTCTTCTTGTGCTTGATCTTCGCCTTGAACCCCGGCTCGCCGCTGCGCTTGAGCTGGATGGTGGCGTTCACCTCCAGCGTCACGCCGGTGAGCAGCTTCCAGATCTCCCGCCGCAGCGTCTCGCCCTCCAGGAAGCGCCGGACCTCGTGGGTGACCACGCGCGCGACTTCGGTGCGCGTCTTGTCCGCCTGGGCGAGGAGGAACGCCAGCGCGTCCTTCGGCATCTTCATGTCGCCGACCAGGTTGCGGATGCCCTCCTCGGTCATGAAGAGCGCCCCGACGCCGGTGAGCACCGCGCGCCGGACGATGTCCGGGACGATCCCGGAGAGCTTCTTCATCTCTTCGGGCGGCAGATCGTCGTCGTCTTCCGCCATGGGCCCTCCGACCTGCATCATCTCCGGCTCGTGGGCGCGCGTCACTTTTCGTCCAGGTAATAGTCCACCGCGTCGGCCTGCTTGTGCACCGAGACCATCCCCTGACGGCGGGCGAGCAGCCCGACCTTCTTCGAGTCCGGGTACACGGCGACCTCGGGTTCCAGCATGGTGGAGAACGCCAGGAAACGGAGGGGCGCCTGGGAGCGGTTGAACACCTGGTGCGCCGGAGGGCCGGGCGGAAAGGCGACGTAGTCGCCGGAGCGCAGCGCGTGCTCTTCCTCGCCGAGCCGCAGCACGCCTTCGCCTTCGAGGACGAACATCGCCTCCTCGTTGGCGAGGTGGAAATGGAACGGGAAGGCCTTCTTTCCGGGCGGCAGCTCGAACCAGCTCACCCCGATGCCCTTCGCGCCCGCCGCGGCGCCCAGCCGCTTGCGCCGGAACGCGAACCCGCCCTGCTGCACGTTCTGCTCCTCGCATTCCACCAGCGAGGTCCTGTTCATGACTTCTTCCCCAGCTGCACGAGCGGCTTCTGCCCCCGGGGAACGGCGGTCATGTTGGCGAGCGCGACGCGGTCCGCGATGTTCTGGGCAATGCGCGTGAGCGCCTGCGCTTCCGGGAGTCCGGGGTCGGCCGCCACCACCGGTCGCCCGTCGTCGCTGCCGGCGCGGATGGCGGTGTTGATGGGCACCCGGCCGAGGAACGGCACCCCCAGCTTGGCCGCCGCCTGCTCCGCGCCGCCCTTGGAGAAGATGTCGGTCTCGTGCTTGCAGTTCGGGCAGATGAAGCCGCTCATGTTCTCCACGAACCCGAGCACCGGGATGTTGACCTTGTCGAACATCGTCTTCGCCTTGATGGCGTCGGCGAGCGCCACGTCCTGGGGCGTGGTCACCACCACCGCGCCCGAGACGCTGACTTGTTGAGCGATGGTGAGCTGGATGTCGCCGGTGCCCGGGGGCAGATCGAGGATCAGGTACTCCAGGTCGCCCCAGCTCACGTCCCGCAGCAGTTGGACCAGCGCGCCGTGCAGCATGGGTCCGCGCCAGATCATCGCCTGGTCGGGATCGACGAAGAACCCGATGCTGATCACCTTCACGCCGAAGGCCTCCAGCGGGGCGACCTTCTTCCCGTCGTTGGAGGTGGGGCGCGCGCCGAAGAGGCCCATCATCAGCGGCATCGAGGGCCCATAGATGTCGGCGTCGAGGAGGCCCACCTTGCAGCCGAGGTTCGCCAGCGCGACGGCGACGTTGGCCGAGATGGTGCTCTTGCCCACGCCGCCCTTCCCCGATCCGACCAGCACCACGTTCTTCACCGAAGGAACCAGGTCGTTGGGGTTGTGCTGCTTCGCCGGCGACGGCCGCACGTTGGCGTCGAAAGCGACCTCGACGCGCGCGAGCTGCAGCGGCGAGAGCATGGCGCGCACCGCCTCCTCGATGCGGGCCTTGTACGGCGATGCCGGGGTGGGCAGCTCCACCCGCACCCGCACCCCGCCGCCGTCGAGCAGCTCGGGGTGCTTGAAGTATCCCAGCTCGGACATCGGCCGGCCGGACGAGGGATCCTTCAGCTCTTTGAGTGCAGCGAGAACCTGCTCCGCGGTGACTGCCATAGGGCGCCGGAATGTGCGCGGCGTAGCGAGTCAAGTCAAGGCGAGTGAAGGAGCGGGCGCCCCGGGCGATGCTTCGTCCGCTTGCCGCCGTCCAGCACCAGCTTTCCGTTCACCACCACGTAGGGGATGCCCGGTGGATACGCCATCGGCTCGTCGAACGTCGCCGTGTCGCGGACGGTGGCCGGATCGAAAGCCACCAGATCGGCCTTCATCCCGACCCTCAGCAGACCGCGGTCTTGAAGTCCCAGGCGCCGCGCGGGAAGCGAGGTCATCTTCCGCACTGCCTCCTCGACCGTGAACAGGCGCTGGTCCCGCGCGTAGGTCCCGAGGATGCGCGCGGTGGTGGCGAACGCCCGGGGATGCGCGCTGCCGTCGGCCGCGAAGGGCCCATCGATGGCGATCGCCCCGTAATCGGTGTCCATCGCCACCCACGGCTGCGAGAGGCCCAGCTTGACGTCGTCCTCATGCATCCCGAAACGGGCGACCAGGATCGCCCGGTCCATCTTCACCAGCTCGATCACGGCCAGGGCCGGGTCTGCCGGCTTCCCTTCCACGCCGGCCATCTCTCTCGCGACCTCGTCGAGCCGCTTCCCCACGAACTGCTTCAAGGCAGGGTTGACGATCGAAAGGATCAGGATGTCCTCGGGGTGGAAGTCGCTCGACCGGATCTCGCTCAAGATCCGTTCGTACACGCCCTCCCCGCCTTCGCCGTTGAGGCGCCGGACCATGGCATCCACGCCGCCCTCGCGCGCCCAGTCGGGAATCGTGGCCGCGAGCCCGTTCTGGGCGGCGATCCACGGGTACATGTCCGCCGTCACGTCCAGCCCGGAGGCGCGCGCCGCCTCGATCCTGGCGATCACTTCCTTCATCCGGCCCCAGTTGGATCGTCCAGCGACCTTGAGGTGCCAGATCTCCACTGGAATGCGCGCTTCCCGCGCGATGGTGAAGGCCTCGTCCAGGGCCTCGCCGATCCGCTTCCCCTCGCTGCGCAGGTGGGTGGCGTAGATGCCGCCGTGCTTCGCAGCCGCTTTCGCCAGCGCGATCAGCTCCGGCGTCCTCGCCTGGCTGCCCGGCTGGTAGATGAGCCCGCTGGAGACCCCGAAGGCGCCCTGGCGCATGGCCGCCTCCACCAGCTTCTGCATCCGGACCAGCTGCTGTTCATCGGGCTGCACGTCGGCGAAGCCGAGGACCACGCCTCGCACCTGCGAGGCGCCCACAAGAACGGCCTCGTTGATGCTGGGCCGCGCCTTCCTCAGGCGGCGGAAGTACCCGGCCAGATCCGTCCAGTCGATCTTCAGCTTGTGCTTCTGCAGCCAGGGCCATTGCTCGCGGATCCAGGCGCGGTTCATCGGCGCCGGAGAGACGCCCTCGCCCGTGAGCTCGGTGGTGATGCCCTGACGGACCTTGGACTCCTGCCGGGGATCGACCAGCGCGTTGAGCTCGCTCTGGCCGAGCATGTCGATGAAACCGGGCGCCACCGCGAGATCGCGCAGCTCGATGCGCCGTCGCGCCCTCGCGCCGGAGAGATCGCCCACCGCCGCGATGGTGTCGCCCCGGACTCCGACGTCGGCCCGGAACCATGGCCCCCCGGTGCCGTCGATCACGCGGCCGCCGGAGAGGATCAGGTCGAAGGCGGCCGCGCAGAGGAGGGCGATCATGCCTGCGGCGCCACCACCACCACGCCCTCCTCCCCTTCCGCTCCGTCCACCACGGCGCGCACCGGCAGGGCCTGCCGCGCGAGGGTGGCGAGCTCCAGCAGTCCGGAAGTCACTTCGCTGGTCGTGTAGTGGCAGCTCGGCGGCGTTCCCGCGCGCGCGCCCAGGCCGCCCGCGCAGAGGAACGAAGGCAGCAGCAGCCGCTCCGCGGTGCCGGCATCCAGCGCACCTCGCCGGCCGAGGAATCGCGAGAGCCGCTCCGCCAGGCGATCGCCTTCCTCGGGTGCAACCAGTGCGGGCGCCTGCCCGAGCGCCGAGACGGTGACCACGCTGTGCTCGAATTCGGCGGTCGCCGTGATCGCCCAGCGGTTCCGGGCCGGCGACGACGCGGCCAGGGGCAAGGGGACGCGCTCCACCTCGGCGATCACGCCCCGCCGGCGCAGCGCGCGCACCACCCGCTCCGCGGCCTCCTGCGCCGCCTCGTGCCGGCCTCCGCAGACCGCCGCCACCACCGTCACCTGCCGCAGCAGGCCGCGGTGGACGGCGCGCAAGGGCGTCAGCGCGGGAGCGGGATCGAGGGTGGCGACGATCTCGCCCTCCTCGGTCCCGAATCCGGCCTGCGTCAGCTCGAGTCCGATCTTGAGCCCGAACTGGGAAGCGAAGGGTGCCCATCCCAGGCGCAGATCGTGAAACGTCGGCATGCCGTCGCTGTGATTCGGCCCGCGCAGGCGCAGCTCGCTGGGCTTGCCGAGGAGCGCCAGCGGCCAGGAGAGCGTCCAGAGGGCCCGCGCGATGGCGGACGGGTGGGGAAGGTCGAGCACGTGCACGCCCGCGCGGGGACGGGGCAGCGCCAGCTCGACTTCCCCGCTGCGCGAGAGCAGCTCGCGGGCCGCGTCGCAATCGCCGCCGAGCTTCACGGCCGCGAGGATCAGGGAAAGGTCCGCGCCCTGCAGCGGCCCCCCCAGGCGCAAGGGAACTCCGGTGGCGAGACCGAGCCCGATCGCCCCGTCGAGTACGGCCTGTGCTGGCTGGTCGCCGACCTGCAGCGGGCTGCGCATCTGCGCGGACTCTATCGCGCCCGGCGCAATCGACAAGGCGTCATACGGGCCTGCCGTCGACCAGTAGCTTGCGCATCCCGGCCGCCCGCGCGGCGGCGACCGCTTCCTGCACTTCCTGCGCGGTCACCCCGCGCGCGATCACCGGAAAGCGCGAGGAACGGTATGCCGGGCGGAACTGCGAGAGCACGTTGAGGCAGAGATCGGGGGAGACTGCCGCGATCAGGGGCATGAGCTTCTCCGGCGCCGCGATGCCCGCGGGAAGCACCAGGTGCCGCACGATCACTTCCGCTTGCCGGTGCATCTCGCGCAGGGACCGATCGAGGGCCGCAGTGTAGCGGTGGCAGCCGGAGAGCTCGTAGGCTGCCGCATCGTCGCCGTACTTCGCGTCCGGCAGATACACGTCCACCACTCCCTCCAGGAGCCGCAAGGCCTCGACGCTCTCGTATCCGCCGCAATTCCACACCAGGGGAAGCGCGAAGCCGTGTTCCGAGGCGACCGCGAGTCCCTCGAGCAGCGCAGGCAGGACGTGCGTGGGCGTGACGAAGTTCGCGTTCCTGGCCCCGCGCTTCTCCAAGTCCAGCAGCAACGCCGCGAGCTGTTCCGGCGTGGTGCGCACCGCTCCTCGCCGTTCGAGGGAGAACTCCCAGGTTTCGCAGCTCTGGCAGGCGAGATTGCACCCGGCGATCAGCACCAGGCCGGAGGGCACGAGCTGCGGCTCCTCGCCGTGGTGGATCCCGGCCCCCGCGAGCCAGAGCCCGTCGCCTTCCTGGCAGACGCCGGCCGGCCCACGGGTCCGATCGACGCCGCAGAGGTGGGCGCAGAGATCGCAGCGGGCATAATGCTCGCGGGCCTCCGCGGCGCGACTGCGCAGCTGGCTCGACGAGAGCCTCACACCGGCTTCAACTGCCCGCGCGGCACCACCAGGAGGGCGCCGCCCGAGACGCAAAGATCCTGCCCGATGCAGTGCGAGGACGCGTCGCTGGAGAGCCAGAGGGCGGCGTTCACCACGTCGTCCACTTCGGCGACCCGCCGGTTGGGAAGCGTTGGGATCAGGGCCGGGCCGATGCGCCGCAGCGATTCCTCGGCCATCGGGGTGCGCACCCAGCCCGGCGAGACCAGGTTCACCCTTACCCGGGGACCCAGCTCCACCGCGATGGACATCATCATCGACTGCACCGCGCCTTTGGAGGCCGCGTAGTGCGAATGCCCCGGCTCGCCGCGCTGCCCGGCGGTGCTGCCGATGAACACGACGTTGCGCAGGCCGAGCGGGAGCAGCTCCCGCACCAGGTAGAACGCGGAGAAGGCGTTGACGCGGAACATCTCCTCGAGCGCGGCGGCAGAGATGCTGGCGATCGGTCCGGCGTTGTAGATGCCCGCCGAGTGCACCAGGAGGTCGATATTCCCCAGCTTTTCCTGGGCTGCGCGCACGGCCTCGACGCAGCCCCGCTCGGTTCCGAGGTCGGCCTGCACCGGGAATGTCCCCGGCGGCGACAATTGCGTCCGATGTTGCGCGGAAACGCGCATGCCCTGGTGCAACAGCGCCTGGGCGATGCCGCGGCCGATGCCGCTGGAGGCGCCGGTGACCAGGGCCGTGCGGCCCTCGAGATCGGGGTAGGTCGGAAACATTGCCCCTTCTTCGCACACATGCTTCAGCTAGCGAAGTGCTGGCCGCACTGATCATCTTCGTCGCGACCTATCTGTTTCTCGCCGGCGCCGAGTTGCCCTTCCTCAGGCTCGATCGGCCGGGCGGCGCGGTCGCCGGGGCGGTGGCGATGGTCGTCTTCGGGGTCCTCACGCCCGAGCAGGTCTACCGCGACGCCATCTCCTGGGACACGCTGGTGCTCCTGCTCGGGATGATGGTGATGACGAGCGTGATGGCGCGCGCCGGCATCTTCAAATGGATCTCCTGGCTGGCGCTGCGGCGGGCCCATGGCCCGCGTGCCCTGCTCGCGATCCTGGTGCTGGTGGCGGGCGCGCTCTCGGCGTTGCTGGTGAATGACACCGTTTGTCTCATGTGTACGCCGCTGGTGGTCGCATTGATCGAGGCGGCCGCGCTTCCCCCGCTTCCGTACCTGCTCGGGCTCGCGTTCGCCTCGAACGCAGGGTCGGTCGCGACGCTGACGGGAAACCCGCAGAACATGTTGATCGGGACGCTGAGCGGTATTTCCTACGCCCAGTTCAGCAAGGCGCTGTTCCTGCCGGCGCTGCTCTCGGTCGGCGCCGTTCTTTGCGTGCTCTTGATCGCCTTCCGCCGCGAGCTCTCCTGGAAAAGGCTTTCCGTCGAGGTCGCGCCGCCGCCGTTGGATCGACCGCTGGCAATCCTCTGCGCGGCGGGTCTGGCGTTCGTGCTGGGCGGCTTCTTGCTCGGCTACAGCCTTGCGTGGACCGCGATGGCGGGAGCAGCGCTCCTCCTGGTGCTCTCGCGACAGCCGCCCAAGGAAATGTTCGCGCAGGTGGATGGAACGCTGCTGCTCTTCTTCGCTGCCCTCTTCGTGGTCACGCACGGCGTGGCGCAGGCCGGGATCGCCGAGAGGATCCACGGCGCGATCGCCCCTTTCCTGGGTCATGACGCAACGCAGCAGACCCTTCGATTCGGCTTGTTCACGGTTGCCGCCTGCCAGCTGGTCAGCAACGTGCCGTTCGTGCTCCTGGCGGCGCACTGGGTGCCCAAGCTCGCCGATCCCCACCTGGGGTGGTTGTCCCTGGCCCTGGTCTCGACCCTGGCGGGGAACCTCACGCCGGTGGCCTCGGTCGCAAACCTCATCGTCCTCGAACTGGCTGGCGACAAAGGAAAAATCCCATTTCTGAGATTTCTCTGGCTCGGCGCGTTATGCACGTTCCTCCCATTGGCGCTTGGGGTCGCCTGCCTGCTCCTGGAGCGCATGTACCCCTGAAGTGAAATACTGTGGCTCCGCCGCTCGTAGAGCCCACGTGGACACGGCCCTCTCGTTCCCCTTGCCCTTCGCGCCTTCCACCGAGCTGGCCCGTTCCGCCTGCCCCGCCGACGAGGCGGAATGGGCGCGCGCAGCGGCGGCTGGCGACAAGGCCGCGTTCGCGCGGCTGGTGGAGAAGCACAAGCAGTCCGTGTACGGCCTCTGTTTCCGCCTGCTGGGTGGAGGCGAAGAGGCGCGGGACGCCGCGCAGGAAGCGTTCGTCCGCGCCTACAGTGGAATCCGCGACTTCGATCCCCGCCAGCCCTTCGCGGCCTGGGTGTTGCGGATCGCCCGCAACCACAGCATCGACCTGCTCCGCAGGCGCCGTCCCACGCTGGCGCTTTCGGCGGAGGGCCGGAGCGAGGATGGGCCGGAGACCGGCGTCGCCCCGGAGCTTCAGGATCATTTCGCCATCTCCGGCGAACAGCGGGTGCAGGAAGAAGAGGCGCAGCGCGACCTGGATCGCGCGGTCGCCGCCCTCCCCCCGCGGTACCGCGAGGTGATCGCCCTCTTCCACATCCAGCACATGAGCTACGCCGAGATCGCCGATACGCTGCGGGTCCCCATGGGCACCGTGATGACCTGGCTGCACCGTGCGCGCAAGGAGCTGAAGGCGCAGCTTTCGGAGCACCTGTCATGAGCCACCTGACCGACAGCCAGCTCCAGTCCCTGGCGGACGGCACGCTCCGCGGCCCGGAAGGCCTCGGTGCCCGCGAGCACTGCGAAGGCTGTGCCGAGTGCGGCGCCGAGCTGTCCATCTACGCCGCGCTCAGCGGCCAGCTCTCCACGCTGCGGGACCCGGAGCCGCCCACCGATTTCACCGCCACTGTGCTCGCCGCCGTGCAGGTGCGGGAGGCGCAGCTCGTCACCCGGCGGCATACGCTCCTGGCGGCGATTCCGGCCTTCGCGCTCGCCCTCTTCGCCATCGTCGGCTGGGCGCTGAACGCTCAGGTGAATCATCTCATCGACGGCGTGTCCGTCGCCCGCACGGTCTGGAGCGCGGTGGGCCCGGTGTTCGCCGCCGTGCGCGTGCCGCTCGGGATCGGCGCCTTCCTCTTCCTCGCCGTGGTGCTGACCGCGCTCTCGCGCACGCTCAGGCCTGTCTACGCGCGCTTGACCGCCGGGTCCTGATCGATGACCGGCTTCATCCTCAGCCTGTTGGTCGCCCACAGCGGCTTCTTCCTCGAGCGGTTCGGGGGCCACGGCGCGATGGGCAAGGTGATGGGCGGGCTCGCCGACAAGGTGATCACCCTGAAGATCACCAGCGCGGACGACGACGAGGGGTCGGGGGACGCCAGCAACGACTCCGAAACGGATGAAGGTTCCGACCTGGAGATCCTTCCGCCGATCCCGCCGGTCCCTCCCATCCCCCCCGTCCCGCCGGTGCCCAGGGTGAGGAAGTTCCAGGTCCCTGTCGACCCGGACTCGGGCCAGGTGCGGGACCTGCCGCGCTTCACGGAGAAGGCCAGGAACGTCCCCACCGCCGATGTGCTGCACCGGATCGCGCAGACCGCGGGCTGGTCGATCACGCTGGTCGGGTCTCCCAAGGAGCGGATCGACGTCGACGTCAAGGACGCGGACCCGCGCGAGGCGCTGCGGCAGGTGCTCAAGCAGAGCGGCTCCATGGGCGTGCTCAAGAGCGACAAGCTGGTGGTGGTGGCGACGCCCGACGCCGAGGGCGCCGCCGGCATGCTGATCGAGAAGATGTCCCCGGCGCGCCGCCGAGGCGTGAAGGCAGCGCCGGGTTCTTCCCGGCGAGGCACCGGCGAGGTGGTGCGCGTCTTCCAAGGCGACATCACCGTGCGCCAGGGCCAGATCGTCCAGGGCGACGCGGTCTGCGTCGGCGGATCCATCGAGCTCCAGCCCGGCAGCGTCGTCCAGGGTGATGCAGTGGCGGTGGGCGGCAGCGTGAACGTCAGCGAAGGCGCGCTGGTGATGGGCCAGGCCGTGGCCGTCCTCGGCTCCGTCGAGGTCGAGCCGGGCGGCCAGGTGATGGGAGAACATGTTCAGCTGGGGATCGGGAAGATCTTCTCGCCCTCCCGGCGCCACGGGCGGCTGACCAGCCTGGGTCCGTTCGGGCTCTTCCCCACCATCGCGCTGTTCGCGCTGACCTATCTGATTGGCCTGGTGGTGCTGCGGATGTGGCCCGACCGCGTGCGCAACGTCGGGTTCGCCCTCTTCGAGAACCCGGTGCGCAGCTTCGCCGTCGGCTTCCTCTGCTGGCTCCTGCTGCTCCCCCTGGTGGTGCTGCTGGCCATCAGCATCGTCGGGATCCCGCTGATTCCACTCCTTCCAGTCATCATCTTCCTCAGCATCGTCATCGGCCTCTCCTCCTTCGCGCTCCGGATCGGCGAGGCGCTTCCGGCCGGACCCGGGCAGCGCTTCGTTCCTCCCGCTGCGCTGGGCATGGGCATGGCCGTCCTCTTGCTGGTGGCGTTCGTCCCCTGGCTCGGCATCTCCATCCTCGCCCTTCTGCAATTCTTCGCCCTGGGCGCCTCGGTCGGGTCCCGTTTCGGCCGCGCCCTCCCGCCGCACACTGCGTA
>WNFT01004556.1_pt2 | contig 12094 bp, 9 predicted proteins | sample 5400191 | NCBI WGS metagenome assembly WNFT01 (sample SAMN13153359, study PRJNA577476) | soil metagenome | isolation source: 80 cm saprolite under Madrone tree | place: USA:California | collected 2016-06-14
CTCGCCGCGGGCGCAGGCGTCGCTGGCGGTGATTACGACTGCGTGAATCGTACTCGCCATGCATTGCTACCTACTCTTCTTCGACTTCTTGGCCGCGCGCGCCCATTTGCGAATCCTGGCCAACCAAGTGACCCGATCCATCTCACGGCTTTGCGCCAGAAAGGATCTTAGATCTGCACTGGTCAACAACGGCAGCACCCGGCTGTGTTCCTGCTCCACGTAAATGCCGCCTCGCAGTAAATTGATCGTTACCTGTTTGCCATCATAGCGCCAGACTTCAGGTATTCCCATTTTGGCGAAGAGTGGAAATTTTCTAATCGCCGAGCGGGTAATCTCGATCTCCACTACAAGTTCCGGCGGAGGATCGATGGTTAGGTCAATCCGATCTTTTGCTCGAATCCGAGCAGCATTCTTCACGTAAAAGCAGGAATCAGGCTCAAAGCCCCGCTTAAATGTTTTCCGGGTGAAGGTGGTTGAGCCTGCGCCAAGAATCTCGATCTTCCACTCTTCCCCAAGCGCACTCATTAGCAACTTGACGGCGTCATTGAATAGCTCGTGTTGTAGGGTGGGGCTCATGATCTCCAGTTCTCCGCGATCATAAGTGAGACGGGGCGCACTGCAATCTTCGAGATCGGCAAGCAAAGCCTCGTAAGTTTTCCAACTAACGTTGTGCAGCAGGACACGAGACTCTGCGGGCTCGATTGGCTTTATTGCCTCTGTCCGTTCCATTACCGCGGCCATTTCTTGCATCAAATCCCTCTCACCGAGTTGTCCGATAAGCTTCAGCTAGTCGATTTGCCTAAAATGACCGAATTAGCCAGGCGACGACAAACTGAAAACCCTAAGCGGACATCTATCTTCGCATGTGACCTTACAACCGGCAACGACGGATAGATCTCTATCAAAGCGCCGTCGCGCTGACAGCATGCAGCTCCTGCAATGCATGCACTTCGATCTCTTTTTGGTTCGCGCGCGAGGCCAGAGCTTCGACCAGCGCGTGCGCGCCGGTCATCGTTGTTACGCACGGAACGTTGTACTGCAAAGCCGCGCGGCGAATTGCTTGTTCGTCATAATGCGAAGTGCGGCCCAGCGGAGTGTTGATTACCAGAGCGATCTCGCCCTGCTTGATATGATCGGCGATGTTCGGGCGGCCTTCATTGACTTTGAAGACCGTCGCGCATTCGAGACCGACTTCGCGTAGACGCGCGGCCGTCCCGATCGTCGCCATCAGATCAAATCCGAGACGAGAGAGCCTGCGCGCCAGCAATGCAGCCTGACCTTTATCAGCCTCGTTAACGCTGATAAATGCAATGCCGCTCTCAGGCAGTTCGAGACCCGCGGCGGTCATGGCCTTGGCGTAGGCTTCGCCGAAACTCTCGCCGATGCCCATCACTTCACCGGTCGAATGCATCTCCGGGCTCAGAACCGGATCCACGCCCGGAAACTTTCTGAAAGGGAAGACGGGCGACTTGATGTAAAAGCGATCGACTGTCAAATCTTCGGGCAGGTCAAAGTCTTGCAGCTTGCGACCGGCCATAACCAGTGCGCCGATGCGTGCGAGAGGAACACCGGTCGCTTTTGAAACAAACGGCACGGTGCGCGACGCGCGCGGATTAACTTCGAGCACGTATACCCGATCGTCTTTGATCGCGAACTGAATGTTCATTAAGCCTTTCACCGACAAAGCGGTCGCAAGTCTGCGAGTATAGTGTCGCATCGTTTCCAGATGTTCTTCCGCGATGCGAACTGGCGGCAGCGCGCACGATGAATCGCCGGAATGGATGCCCGCCTCTTCGATGTGCTCCTGAATGCCGGCGATCACACATGCGCTCTCGTCGGCCAGTGCATCAACGTCGAACTCCGCAGCTTGCTCCAGAAACTTATCAATCAAGACCGGCCGATCGTGCGAGAAATCTACCGCCGTGCGCATGTATTCATCGAGACTGTCTTCGTCGTATACGATCGCCATCGCGCGCCCGCCAAGAACGTAACTGGGCCGCACCAATACGGGATAGCCGACGCGTTCAGCAATTAGCCGCGCGCCGTCGATTGAAACCGCGGTCCCGTTCTCAGGTTGGGGAATACCCAATTCGGTTAAGAGCGCGCCGAAGCGCTTTCGATCTTCGGCCAGGTCTATTGAGTCGGGAGACGTGCCGATGATCGGAACACCGGCTTCGTGCAGACGCATCGCCAGATTCAAAGGCGTCTGTCCACCGAATTGGACGATTACTCCGGTCGGCTTTTCGACATCGACGATGTTCATGACGTCTTCGAATGTGAGCGGTTCGAAATAGAGGCGATCGGACGTGTCATAGTCGGTTGAAACTGTTTCGGGATTGCAGTTGACCATGATCGTTTCGTAACCCGCTTCGTGCAGCGCGAACGAGGCGTGGCAGCAGCAATAGTCGAACTCGATACCCTGGCCGATGCGGTTCGGCCCCGAACCGAGAATCATGATCTTCGGCCGATCGGTTGGTTGAGCTTCGTCTTCTTCTTCGTACGTCGAATAAAGATAAGGCGTGTAGGATTCAAACTCGGCGCCGCAGGTATCGACGCGTTTGTAAACGGGAATCAGTCCAAGTTGTTTGCGGTAGGCGCGGACTTCGTCTTCACTTCGTTTCGTCAAGTAGGCGAGGCGTCGATCGGAGAGCGCGGCTTCTTTGAAGGCGCGCAGCAAGTCGAGAGGAATGTTTTCGAGGGCGGGAGGCCCGCCCTCAGTGTCAGAACCGCGAGCGGTAGCGACCGGATCATGTGAATCGATCTCAACTGTGGATCCGGTCGCTACCGCTCGCGGTTCTGACACGGGATTTGACGCAGGCGGTACCGACTCAACTTCACGCTGGATTTCCATCACTTGCTTGAGCTGGTCCAGAAACCATGGATCGATGCGTGAGAGGCGATAGATTTCTTCAATCGACCAGCCGTCCTCCAGCGCGTACGTGATGTAAGAAAACCTTTGCGAGTTTGGCCGCGCGAGTTTTCTTTGCAGTTCGTCTTTCGGAACATTTTCGAGCCGCAAAGGCTTGACCGCTTCCAGCGAGCGCAGACCTTTGAACAGCGATTCTTTGAACGTGCGGCCAATGGCCATCACCTCGCCGACTGACTTCATCTGTGTGCCCAGCACATCTACAGCTTCACGAAACTTTTCAAAGTTCCATTTGGGAATCTTCGTAACAACGTAATCGATCGTCGGTTCAAAGGAAGCGGGTGTTTTCTTCGTTATGTCGTTGGGAATCTCATCAAGCGTATAACCGACCGCCAGCTTCGCCGCAATCTTCGCGATCGGAAATCCGGTGGCCTTCGAAGCCAGCGCCGACGAACGCGACACGCGCGGATTCATTTCAATTACGCGCATCTCGCCATTGTCCGGATTGACTGCGAATTGAATGTTCGAGCCCCCTGTTTCGACGCCGACTTTGCGGATAATTTTAATCGCCATATCGCGCATTTGCTGGTATTCGCGATCGGTTAGGGTTTGCGCCGGCGCGACCGTGATCGAGTCGCCGGTGTGCACGCCCATCGGATCAAAGTTCTCGATCGAACAGATGATCACGACGTTATCCGCCAGATCGCGCATCACTTCCAGCTCGAATTCTTTCCAGCCGAGAATTGACTCTTCGATCAAGACTTCGTGAATCGGGGACGCCAAGAGTCCTTGACGCACGATCTCTTCGAATTCTTCCGGATTGAAAGCCGTGCCGCCACCGGTGCCGCCCAACGTGAACGAGGGACGAATGATCGCCGGATAGTCCGTTCCCTTAACAATCGCTTCGGCCTCGGCCCACGAAGTGGCGAATCCTCCGCGCGGCATTTGCAACCCGGCTTCGTCCATCGCTTTCTTGAAGAGCATGCGATCCTCGGCAATCTTGATCGCTTCGCGCTTGGCGCCGATCATTTCCACGGCGCATTCTTCGAGCACTCCCGCGTCATCGAGTGCGATCGCAAGATTCAACGCAGTCTGTCCGCCGACCGTCGGCAACAATGCATCGGGCTTTTCCTTACGAATGATTGCGGCAACTGAATCGACGGTGAGTGGCTCAATGTACGTGCGATCCGCCATCTCCGGATCCGTCATAATCGTTGCCGGATTCGAATTGACCAGAATGACTTCGTATCCTTCCTGCCGCAGCGCTTTGCATGCCTGCGTGCCCGAATAATCAAACTCGCACGCCTGGCCGATCACGATTGGCCCGGACCCGATGATTAGGATTTTGTGAATGTCAGTGCGTTTGGGCATCGTTTCTACAGCATTGGACCATACGAGCAACTAAACACAGAGTTCAGAATTTTATGCACAGCCCAAAGGAATGGTAAGATTGCTTTTCAGACGGAAAATGTCAAACGAGAACACATGTTCATAAGTAGACTTCATATAGAGAATTGGAAGAATTTTCGGAGTGGCGAAGTCCGCCTAGCGCGGCGGTTGTTTCTGATCGGACCCAACGCGTCGGGAAAATCAAATTTTCTAGATGTCTTTCGGTTTCTCCGGGACTTGAGTCTTCCCAAAGGTGGTGGGTTCCGCCAAGCCGTGGAAGCGCGAGAAGGAGTCTCCGCCATTCGTTGCCTGGCTGCGCGACGTTATCCAGACATCGTCGTCGAAGTTGAGATCCAGGAAGATTCGGGCAAAGACGGCGTTTGGAAATATCGACTCAGTTTTAATCAAGATAACAACCGACGCCCCTTGATTAAAGAGGAGTTGGTTGAATACAACAACACCATTCAGTTGAAACGCCCTGATGACGCCGATAGGGGCGACACAATGCGGCTGACGCAGACAGCCTTAGAGCAGATTACAGCTAATAAGAGTTTTCGTCCTGTAGTGAACTTCCTTCAAAGCATCAGCTACCATCATCTTCTCCCGCAGGTAATACGGGATCCTTTAGGCTTTTCTCCAGGTCAGATCGACAACGATCCCTTTGGACGGGACTTTCTTCAACGGGTCGAGAATACTTCTGCCAACGTTCGGGACTCCAGGCTGAAGAAGATTCTGTCAGCGCTAAAGGTCGCTGCTCCTCAGCTCAAAGAACTCAAAGTCAATCGAGATAATTTCGGGACTCCGCACTTGGTCGGCTTATTCGAGCATTGGCGGCCGCAAGCGGGCAAACAGAACGAGACGCAGTTTTCAGATGGTACTCTCCGGCTTTTTGGCCTGTTGTGGTCTCTCTTTGGAGGAGATGGACCCTTGCTCATGGAGGAACCTGAGTTATCACTGCATTCGGAGGTTGTCAGTCGACTGCCCCAAATGATCGAGCGAATCAATCGGCAACGAAAGATCAAAAGACAGGTGATCATCAGCACTCACTCCGAAGAGATTCTCTCTGATCCGGGAATTGGAGGTGAGGAAGTTTTGCGCCTGGAACCCAGCGCCGACGGCACGTTGTTCAAATCGCCTTCAGATGCTCCCGATGAGATAGAACTATTGCGAAACGGTCTCACAATTGCCGATGTTGTGTTGCCGAAATCCGCGCCCACGCACGCTAGCCAACTTGATTTCTGCTTCGATTGATGTCCGTCATAAACCCACTAGTGGAAGGTGAGATGGACGAGGCCGCAGCCTTTAAGTTAATAAACGCTGCCGGACATTCACCAGGCGTATGCTATGGGAAGAAGGGTTCTGGTTATATAAGGGGAAAGATTCAAGGCTTTAACCGAGCAGCTCGATCAACCTGCTATCTGACTCTAGTAGACTTGATGGACACCGAGTTTTCATGTCCACCCGAAGTCCTAGCTGGATGGGTGCCTCACCTAGATCCGAACATGCTATTCCGAGTAGTCGTTCGCGAACTGGAAAGTTGGTTGCTGGCCGATCGGCAGAACATTGCAGACTTTCTTAGCGTGAGCCTCATCCGAATACCGGAAAATCCCGAAGAGATCCAAGACCCAAAGCGGGAACTTGTCAACATTGCCCGACGATCCCGAAACCCGAGAGTACGAAGGTCTCTCGTTCCTGATGCTGGATCCACGGCGCTGGTGGGAAAGCTATACGTGTCCGAAATGAACGCCTTCATTAATTCTCTATGGGATCCGCAGATCGCCAGAAGAATCGCACCGAGTCTGGACAGCTGCCTCAATAAACTAGAGCTTTTGACGTCCTGAAGGTGGAATCTATTGTGCTGATCGGCTTGCAGGAATCGAGATGATACTCAAAACGCGACGAACATCCCTCTTGGTCACATTCCTCGCCGCTCTATTTCTGACTTCCACGTCATTCAATCAAAAGCCCGCGACCGAGAACAACAATGCTGTTCTTGAACCGGTAACCACCAAGAAGGATCTCTATCCTGCTGACGCCGACGCGAAAAAGGAGATCGACGAAGCTCTACACAAAGCTGTGAAAGACAAGAAGCGCGTGCTGCTGGTCTTCGGCGCCAACTGGTGTTACGACTGTCACGTGCTCGATCGCGCGCTGCACGAAGGTGAAGCCGGCCAAATTGTGAAAGAGAGGTTTGTCCTGGTGCATGTGGATATTGGCGAAGGCGACAAGAACCTCGACCTGGCGAAGAAGTACAAGACTCCCTTGGATAAAGGCGTGCCGGCGGTTGCAATCTTGCGCGATGATGGAGAATTACTTTACAGCAGTGGCGATGGCGAGTTTGAGTCGGCGAGAACGATGATGAAAAAAGACTTGAAGGCGTTCTTGCAGCGTTGGAAGGGAAATTAGTCGCCATCCGTTCGAGTCGTCGGTATACTCGTGATTTGGCAACGACGTTGGGCCAGGACCAATCTAATCTAAACGTTACCCTTGCTTCACGCCGCGTTCGCTATTATTCTCCACTCATTGAAAGTGCAGCCTTGCGCGAACGATCGGCAACCAGCTCAGTTCGCAGTACGCATGGTTCAAGAGAACCAACGCTCAAGCCGGTGACGGACGGCGTTACCGGTGCTTCAGTTTTGGAGATGATTAGACGGGCATCCGCGGTGGGGATTATCAAACTATGCTGCCGATCACGCATGCATTCTTTGCGTGTAACGATCACCGTGGCTTGTCCAACGATAAGATTGACGACATTAACTTCCTAAAGATGCTTCTGCTGAGAAATTAGCGAGACGAGCGGCATGATGAGCAAGGTAATACTGGTGAATCCGGCAAACGCTACGGTGGGCTATAGCGTGATCACTCCGCGGTGGCTCTTCGTTATTGCGGGCGCAACGCCGACGAATCTTGTCGGTGATCCGATCATTATCGACGTGCCGGTCGCGCCTTTTGAAGCTGAAGCTGTAGTTCCAGGCGATATTGTCGGCATCGGAATCCACTCGGGGAATTGTCGCTCCGCTTATCAAATCATACGGGAGGCAAAGCAGCGCGGAGCGATCGTTATCGCCGGCGGCATTCACCCTACTTTATTCCCGGAAGAGCCTTTGGAAATGGGAGCAGACGCAGTCGTCAAGGGCGGCGCTGATCTGATTTGGAGCAAAGTCGTCGAGGATGCTCTGCGCGGACGATTGCAGCGCGTTTATGATGGCGGGAGAGTGCCGGGAGAGCTAATGGCGAAGGCTCGTTGGGATCTTCTGGATCCAAAGAGATACTTGATAGCCTCGATCCAAACCGTGGCCGGCTGTCCGGAGAATTGTAGTTTTTGTTCAGTTTGGGTGACTGACGGCCGCACACCACGAATGCATCTTAATGAACAAATAATCGAAGAGGCGAACGCGCTACACGCGATGGGATTTCGCTACGTGTTCTTTGCTGATGACAACTTCACGCCGGCTACGCTGACTCGGATCGCGCGGGAGAAAAACAAACAAATCAAAGCCCTGCTGGAAGGCGTGCGAGAAGAGCGCCTGAGACTATTTGACGCCTACAATAGATCCGTTCCGAAATCTCTCTACGCTTTTACCCAAATGACTGCCGAAGTGATCGGCGACGACGAATATCTGGATGCCATGTACAACCAGATGCGCCTCCGCGGAGCATTGATTGGAGTAGAATCGTTTACCGAAGAAGGCTTGAAGACGGCGAACAAGACCTGGAACCCGGTCGGACAGAAAATGGTGGAGGCGATTCAAAAGATTCAGGACCACGGAATCTTTGTCATGGCCTCGATCATCAACGGGCTCGAGACGGATACGCTATCCACGCTTCGGACCATGCGCGAGTTCGCCAAGGCGTCCGGCGCCGCTTTCGTCCAGTTCCCACTGTTTAGCGTATATCCCGGAACCAGGGATTATCACGAGATGGTGCGCGATTGGAAGAATCGTGACGCGCCGGATTACAAGCCGAAACACTCTGCGAAAATCGTCAGTGATAAGTTCTGGCTCGACTATGAACATTGGGATATCGCAGTCAAACACCCGACGATAGCGGTCGATGATCTGAAGAAAGAGGTGCACAAGAGTTGGCGCAGCTTTTATAGTTTGAGAGCCATTATCAAGCGCACGCGGAAGGGCCCTCTGGGAACGCTGACCCCTGGCGGCAAACTGTTCTACGCCGCCACCTGTTTGGTTTTTCAGTCGCTCTATCCTCGTGGTATCGCCGCGGATAACGTTCGCAATACAAAGCTGGGACTATTTGCCAGGCTCGCGGTTCGGGCGCTTATTGCCTTATCAAGGGGGAGACGCCGCGACTGGTTTGGAATGCGGCCGCTTGGTCAAACGATGGATGTTGTCTATGTGGCGAACCATCGAGCCGGCCGCGGTAATTCCCGAATAGCCCCTTGAGTACAATGGCATTTTTTGATAATTTCCCCTTCTGTTTCCCCGCGATTCATCATTCAACACTTTGGGAGTCAATCGATGAAGGTTAGATTAATTGTGTTAGCGGCTATCACCTCTGCCGTTTCGGTGGTTACCGCGATCTCGTTCGGGCAAAGACGGCCGGATGATCAGAAACCGATTACCGGCGATTTCAAAATCACGATCAAAACGACGATGGCGGGAATGCCGACGCAAAGCACGACGATGGTCAAAGGCTTGCGTGAGCGCAGCGAGACAAACATGTCGGTGGCTGGCATGAACATGAGCCAAACCAGCATCACTCAGTGTGATTTGCGGCGCACGATTCAAATCAACGACCGTGCGCGCAAATACATGATCAGTCCGATGGAGACGGACGAATCCGGCGCCTCAACATCCAGCGCTGATGCCGCGACCATCAGCGGGCCGTCAAGGAGCGGTGGGGTCGTAATGATGACCGTCAATACGACAGACACCGGTGAGCGCAAGGAGATGTTTGGCTTCACGGCTCGGCGTATGAAGCGAACGACGATGTCGCAGTCATCCCCGGACGCATGCCACCAACAACAGATGAAGATCGACACCGATGGCTGGTACATCAATCTTGAATATGGTCTGAGCTGCCCAACGCAGAGACCACCACGACGACCGGGGATGGCTTCCCCGGGGTGTCGCGATCGCTATCAATACAAACATAACGGCCCGAGCAATCTAGGCTATCCGCTGGTTGAGACCACCACGATGTATGGTTCCGACGGGAGTGCGACCTTCTCAATGACGAAGGAAGTGGTCGAATTGTCCCGGCAAACGCTTGATGCCGCGCTCTTTGATGTGCCCGCGGGATATACCCTCGCGAATAGCCAGCAGGAAATGAATGGCGCGCCTTCGATGGCTGAGATTATGGCGATGGCGGGCCAACAACCCGGGCAGACAAATTCCGAGAGCGGCCAGAGTTCCTTGGCCGGAATGCCTTCAACCTCTAAGACGACAGGAAAAGCTCGTGTTGGCGTGGCCGAACTTAATAACAAAACAAAGTCATCGGTGGCGACTGATTCACTGCGCGAGCAACTTGTCGCCGCGCTAAGCGACGACGGCGTTGACGCGATTTCACTCAACGCAAGTTCCGCGAGCGAAGCTGAGATCGAAGCCAAGGCGAAAGGCTGCGGTTACATTTTGTACACGGACATTTCGTCTTTGAAGGCCGCGTCGACGGGAAAGAAAATTGGCGGCTTGCTTGGCCGCGCGTCCGGAGTTGGTTCGAGCGATACCGGCAAGAGTGAAGCGCGTCTGGACTTTCGTTTGATTCCTGTGGGAAGCTCGTCGCCGACGCTGCAATCGTCGGCGTCAACGAAAGAAGACACCCAAGAAGCGAGCGTCAGCAGCGCCCTTCAAAGCGAGGCCAAAGCAGTTGCCGCGAGCATTAATAAAATGTAACGACCTATGGCACGATCACCATCCAAAGCGGTTGCTCATGCGGCGGAAAATGACGCGCGGGTAATAGACGACGCTTCGGTGGAGGGCCTCAGACAGCGCGTCGCCAAGCTCGAGGAAGAAAAGCAAAAGCTTCAACAGTTAGTTGAGTATCGTTCAAGGTTTCTTTCGCGGCTCGCCCACGAGCTGCGGACGCCGCTCACTTCGATCCTTGGGTTCTCGGAGATTTTGATCAGCCAGGAGCGGTTGACTGAAACGCAGCGAGGCTTCTGCGAAAGGATTCAAAACTCTGCGCAGCAATTGCAGCAAACTCTCAATCAATTGTCTGACCTGGCGCGACTTGAAAGTGGCCAGTCGACGTTGCGGCACGAAGAATTTTCGCTCGACGATTTATTGCGTGAATCATGCGCGGCCCTGGCGCGACAGGCCAAGAAACAAGATGTTCGACTTAGCTACGAAGCGCCGTCGGATTTACCGCCGATCCTCTCCGATCGGATCAAGCTGGGACAGGTGGTTTACAATTTTCTCGCTTATGCGATTGCGCGCAGTCCGGAAGCTGCTCAAGTGACTATCACGGGTAACGAAGAGGCGCGCGGCTTCCGGATTAGAATCGAAGATGAGGGCGATGAGGTTGCTGATCCGGCCCGCTTTGAAGTGGAGTTAGCACGCGGTCGTGTCGGTTGCAGCGAACTCGGATTAGCGATTGCCAAACAAAATGTCGATCTGCTCGGAGCCGTCCTGAAGATTCAAAATCAGCCGTCGCGTGGATTGCAAATATCGATTCTCCTTCCCGCGGTTGCACCAGACACCCCAACGCGGTAAGGGCTTAACATCCCGGACCTTCAATGCAGCATCGACGGCTCGTGTCAGAACTGCGTAGCGACCGGATCATGAGAGCGGCGTAAGAAAGATAATCCCATCCAAATCGTCCCGGTGGTTTATTCAAGAAGTGTGAGTGATTCCGGTCGCTACCGCTCGCAGTTCTGATACGTGCAGCGTGATATCATTCGACCGATCCTATGTCTGAGACAAAAACCGTTCAGAGCGCTGGTGTTGAGATACGAGAGGTCTCTTCTATTGAAGAGTACGACACGTGCATCAAATTACAGCGCGAAGCATTTGGGCTCCCCGACGTGGAGATTTCGCCGCGCCGCCATTTGATCGTCTCGCGCATGGCCGGGGGATGGACGCTGGGCGCCTTCATCGAAGGAAAACTTATGGGCTTTGTGCATCACATGGCCGCGGCGCATGGCGATCGGATCTTCGGTTACTCGCACATGATGGCGGTGGCCGCTGAATATCAAAACCGTGGAGTCGGAGCACAACTCAAATGGGCCCAGCGCGCGCGAGCTTTGGCGGAAGGTCGTGATTTCATCAAATGGACATTTGAGCCGATGCGTGCTCGGAATGCGCATTTCAATTTGAACCGGTTGGGCGCGAACATCCGCGAGTACGCGGTCAACTTTTATGGGACTGATTATGGTAATCCTGCCGGGAAGACTATTGGAATGGATAGCGATCGGCTTTTTGCGGGTTGGGAGTTGCGTTCGCCGCGCGTCGAAGCATTGTCCGGAGGGCGTCAATATCCACTGGGAAAACCCGACGAAGCGATCGAAATCCCTGGTGACTTCTCCACAATGCTGAAATCTGATGTTCAGTTAGCGAAGCGCGAGGTGTTACGCGTGCGCGAGGAATTTTTGAAAGCTTTGAGCGCAGGCTTGGTTTGCGGATCTTTCGAACGCCATCCTGAAAAGCCGCGCTACTTGTTCTATCGAGAAGGATAGATACGCGCACAGACTGACACAAAGAAACGTTTGCCAAAACAGCAATCCATCAAAAAGACAATCAACCAACTCCGCGACGAGATCCGCCGCCACGACGAGCTTTACTATGTTCAAGACAACCCGGAGATTTCCGATCGTGAGTATGACGAGCTGATGGGAAGGCTCCGGGAGTTGGAACGGAAACATCCCGAGTTCGTCGCGCCTGA
>WNFT01005810.1_pt1 | contig 12090 bp, 12 predicted proteins | sample 5400191 | NCBI WGS metagenome assembly WNFT01 (sample SAMN13153359, study PRJNA577476) | soil metagenome | isolation source: 80 cm saprolite under Madrone tree | place: USA:California | collected 2016-06-14
CTGGCCGTTACTTCCCCCACACCTCGTTCGCGAGATCGACCGCGAGCTTCAGCTTGGCCCACTGCTCGTCCTCGGTGAGGATATTGCCTTCTTCGGTCGAGGCGAAGCCGCATTGCGGCGAGAGCGCGAGCTGATCGAGCGACACAAATTTGCTCGCCTCTTCCAGCCGCCGCTTGATGTCATCTTTCTTTTCGAGTTCACCGAATTTCGAGGTGATGAGGCCGACCACCACAATCTTGTTGCCCTTTGGCAAAAACCGAAGCGGCTCGAAACCGCCTGCGCGCTCGGAATCGTATTCGAGGAAATAGCCGTCGTAATTGGTGCCGGCCAGCATGGTCTCCGCCACCGGCTCATAGCCGCCGGATGAAATCCAGGTGGAGCGGAAATTGCCGCGGCACACATGGGTGGTGATCGTCATGTCGGCCGGTCGCTCCGCGATCGCGTAGTTGATGACGCGGGCGTAAATCTCCTGCAGGCCATCGGGATTGTCGCCGCGCTCGCGCGCTTTCCTCAACTCGTCCTGCGAGCAAAGGTAGGCCCAAACCGTGTCGTCGAACTGCAGATAGCGGCAGCCGGCGTCGTAGAACGCCTTTACCGCCTTGCGGTAGGTTTTCGCCAGATCCTCAAAGAACACCGCAAGATCGGGATAAACCTGCTTCGAGATCGACTTCCGGCCGCCGCGGAAATGCAGCACCGCCGGCGAGGGGATCGTCATCTTCGGCATCACATGCGCAATCTCGCATTGCTTTTTCAGGAACTTGAAGTGCGCGAGCATCGGATGATCGTCGGGGAAATCGAGCTTGCCGATCACCCGCACCGCGTCATGCCGGGTCTGGATGCCCGCGAACTGGATCCCTTCATCGGGGTGAAACAGTTCGCATCCCGTGAGCTTCGCCAGGAAATCAAAATGCCACCAGGAGCGGCGGAATTCGCCATCGGTCGCGAGTTTCAGCCCGATCGACGCCTGCTTGTGCACGACCTTTTCGATCTCGATGTCCTCGACCTTGCGCAGATCGTCGGACGATATCCTGTCCTTCTCCAGCTTGGCGCGCGCCTCCTTGATGCGTGGCGGCCGCAACAGGCTGCCGACCTCGTCGGCGCGGAAAGGAGCTTTTGTTCGTTGCATGTCTCACTCCCGAAGCACTGGAGCGTTTTCAGGCGAAGTGGATACCGTTCGCGAAGAAAACGCGTCAAGAAAACTAGGGTGGCGCGGCGCCCGAGACGCCCAGGAAGCGCTCGAGTACCGCGGGATCGGCCTTCAAGGCGGCACTCGCCGCGTCATGGACGATAGCGCCGCGCTCCAATATCACAATGCGGTCGGCCAGCCCCAGAATCTTTTGCGCGTTCTGTTCGACGATGATGGAACAGGTGCCGCCCGCGCGGGTGATGGTGCCGAGCGCCCTCAGCAGTTCCTCGACGATGATCGGGGCGAGGCCCTCGGTCGGCTCGTCCAGCAGCAGCACTTTCGGGTTGAGCGTCAGCGCCCGGCCGATCGCCAGCATCTGCTGCTCGCCGCCGGAGAGCTGGTTGCCGAAATGGTTGCGGCGCTCTTTCAGCCGCGGAAACATCTCGTAGACTTTTTCAACGGTCCACACGCCCGGTTGCGCCACCGCGGTCATGTTCTCTTCCACCGTCAACGAGCGAAAGATGTTGCGCTCCTGTGGCACCCAGCCGATGCCCGCCCGCGCCCGCTGGTCCGGCCGCATCCCGGTGATGTCCCGCCCGCCAAGGCTGACGGTTCCTCCAAAGCGGCGGGTGATCCCGACAATCGAATTGATCAGCGTCGTCTTGCCGGTGCCGTTGCGACCCAACAGCGCCAGCACTTGGCTTTCCGCAAGGCGCAGCGACATGCCGGGCAATACCACCGCTTCGCCGTAGCCGGCGCGCAGGCCCTCGATGCACAACAGCTCACGCATCGGCGCCCTCGCCGAGATAGACCGCCTTGACGCGGGCATCGCGCGCCACCTCGCCGGGCCGGCCTTCGACCAGCAGCGCGCCGTTGACCAACACCGAAATGCGATCGGCGAATGAAAACACCAGATCCATGTCGTGCTCGATCAGCAGCACGGTGACGTCGCGCGGTAATGCCGCGACGACGGCGAGGATGTCGTGGCGCTCGCTTTCGGGCACCCCGGCCGCGGGTTCATCGAGCAACAGCACGCGCGGCCTGGCGGCAATGGCGACCGCGATCTCCAGCAGGCGCTGCTTGCCGTAAGGCAAGGTTGCGGTGAGATCATTCATGACATCGAGCAGATGAAAGCGCGCGAGATTTTCCGCTATCTCGGTGTTGACGTCGTCGCGGGTGCCCATCACGCGCCACCAGTCGCCGCCGCGGCCGAGCCGTTCCGACACCGCAAGCCCGATGGTCTCGAGCGGCGTCAGATCAGCGTAGAGCTGATTGATCTGGAAGGTGCGCGACAGCCCGCGCAGCACCCGCCTGTGCACCGGCAAGTCCGTGATGTCGTTACCCTCAAGCAGAATGCGCCCGGCATTGGGCTTGAGCACGCCGGTCAACAAGTTGATGACGGTGGTCTTGCCGGCGCCGTTCGGACCGATCAGCGCGTGGCGCGCGCCCGCTTCAAGCTTGAGCGAAAGATCGCGGGTGACGATGAGCCCGCCGAACTGCTTGTGCAGCCCTTTGGTTTCCAGCGCGATACTCATGGCGCGTCGCTCTCGGGGACGGCAACGACAGCTTTTCGCCCGCCGAGCTGCCGGATGATCAGGTTCGGCGCCCATAGCGCCCAGCGATGCAGGCGCGCCCGGCCGACCAGCACGATCACCACCAACACCAGGCCGATCCAGAACTGCCAGTATTGCGGCGTGATGGTCGAAAACACTTCCTGCAGCATTCTGAACACCACGGCGCCGATCAATCCGCCGTAGAGATAGCCGGTGCCGCCGATCACCAACACCAGCATCAGGTCGGCAGACCGCTCGAACGAGAACACGTCGAGCGAGGCCAGCGCCGTGGTCTGGGTGAACAGCGCGCCGGCGATGCCGGCATAGAACGCGGCAAGCGTGTAAATCGCGATCAGGCGCCGGTTGACGGGGATGCCGATCGCGGCGGCGCGCAGCGGATTGTTTCTGATAGCGCGCAGCGACAGGCCGAACGGCGAGTGCACGATCCGCCGCGCCAGCAGGAATAACAAGAACAGCACGGCAAGACAGTAGAAGAAGCCGACCTTGCCGAACATGTCGAACGCGAACAGCCCCAGGATCGGCTGCATCTCGATGCCTTGCAGCCCGTCGGTGCCGCCGGTGATGTTGGAAAAACGCTCCGCCAGCGCCTCCAGCAGCAACGCAATCCCCAGCGTCACCATCAGGCGGGTCAGGTCGGCGCCCCTGATCACCAGGAAACTGGTGAGAAAGCCGACCGCCATGGCAACGAGGCCGGCCACAACCAGCGCAATTACCGGCTCGCTGACGATGCCGTGCAACGCAAGCAGTCCGGCGGAATAGGCTCCTACGCCGAAGAATGCAGCGTGGCCGAGCGAAACGATACCGGCGTAGCCGAGGATCAGATCAAGCGACAGCGCGAACAACGCCAGCCGCACGATATCGGTCATGATCAGATAGCGGGAAGGAAACAGGAATGCGCAACAAAGCGCGAGAATCCAGAACGCGATCTCGCTCCAGTGCCAGCGCGCGTGCTGCCTGGCCTGGTGTCCGACATCGGCTTGCGCACTCATTGACATGCTCAACGGGCGGCGCTGCGGCCGAACAGACCGTTCGGGCGCCAGATCAGGATCACGATCATGATGGTGTAGATGACGAACGGCCCGAGTTTCGGCACGTAATATTTGCCGGCGACGTCGCCGATGCCGAGCAGTAGCGACGCCAGGAACGGCCCGGTGATGCTGGAGGAGCCGCCGACGGTCACCACGATCAGGAAGTAGATCATGAACTTCAGCGGAAAATACGGATCGAGCCCCAAAATCTCTGCGCTCAGCGCGCCGCCCAGACCAGCAAGGCCGCAGCCGAAGGCGAAGGTAAATGCGAACACCTGCGGCACGTTGATGCCGAGCCCGATTGCAGCGCGCGGATCGTCCACCGCCGCCCGCAGCCGGCTGCCGAATCGCGTGCGTGCCAGTACCAGCTGCAGCGCCGCGGTCAGCAGGCCGCAGATCACGATAATCATCAGCCGGTAGCGGCCGATACCAACCCCGAAGAGGTCGAATTGACCCTCAAGCGCGGCCGGAAGCTTGATGAAAACCCGCGACGATCCCATGATGTAGTCGACCGCCGCCACCGACATGAAGACGAGGCCGACGCTGAACAACACCTGATCGAGATGGCTGCGGTTATAGAGATGACGATAGAGCGCCCGTTCCAGCACCGCGCCGATCAACGCGCTTGCGACAAACGCCAGCGGCAGGCTTGCGAAGAACGGCCAGCCGGATCGATTGACCAGCACCGCGCAGACATAGCCGCCCGCCATGGCAAACGCCCCATGAGCCAGATTGACAAAGTTCATCAGCCCAAGCGTCACCGCCAGGCCGCAGGCCAGCACGAACAGCAGCATGCCATAGGCGACGCCGTCGAACAGAATGGTGAACAGCGTGGTCATGGGATTTGCTTCCGGAAGACCTCTTGGAATTTGTCATTCCGGGACAGCGCGCAGCGCTGAACCCGGAATCTTGTCGAACAATATCGAGATCCCGGGTTCGCGCTGACGCGCGCCCCGGGATGACCTTCGGTCACTTCTTGGTCTTGCCGGCGTCCTTGACGGCCTCGAAAGTTGCGAATTCGACATTGTAGAGTTCGCCATCGACCTTCTCGACCTTGCGGATGTAGATGTTCTGCACGATGTCGCGGGTTTCCGGATCGATCGAGATCGGGCCGCGCGGGCTTTCCCACTTCATCCCCTTCATGGCTTCGACCAGCGCGTCGCCATCGGTCTTGCCACCGGTCTTTTTCAACGCCTCGTAGATCAGGTGAATGCCGTCATAGCCGCTCACGGCCATGAAGCCCGGGCGGTTGCCAAACTCTTTCTTGTAGGCGGCGACGAACTCCTTGTTCATGGCGGACGGATGGGCCGCGGAATACAGATGCGCGGTGACAGCGCCGAGCGCCGCGTCGCCCATGCCGTTCAGGAGATCGTCGTCCATGACGTCGCCGGGTCCGATCACCTTGATGCCTGATTTGTCGAGCCCACGCTCGGCATACTGCTTCATGAAGTTGCCGCCCTGCCCCGCCGGCACGAACACGAACATGGCGTCTGGCTTGGCATCCTTCATCCGCTGCAGGAACGGTGCGAAATCGGGATTGGCCAGCGGCACCTTGACCTCTTCGACGATTTCGCCACCGCCGGAGGTAAAGTTCTGCTTGAAGAAAGTCAGCGCGTCGTTTCCAGGCGCGTAATCCGACGTCAGCGTCGCGACCTTCTTGATCCCGTTCTTGGCGGCCCAGTCGCCGATGATGGTGGATGACTGAGCGAGGGTAAAACTGGTGCGCACAATGTAGGGCGAACGCTCGGTGATGATCGAGGTGCCCGCCGCCATCACGATTTCCGGCACCTTCGCCTGGGTCGCCAGCGGCGCCGCCGCCAGCGCCGCGGGAGTAACACCGAATCCGGCGATGAAATTGACCTTGTCGTTGACGATCAGTTCCTGCGCGAGGCGCTTGGTGTTGTCGGGCACCGCGGCATCGTCCTTGAGGATGATCTCGATCTTCTTGCCGGCGACGGTGTCGCCCTTCTGCTGCATGTAGAGTTTGACGGCGTTGTCGATCTGCTTGCCAGTCGACGCCTGCCCGCCGGTCATCGGCAGGATCAGGCCGATCTTCACGGTTTCCTGGGCCTGCGCTGGCGCCAAAGCCAGTGTCGAGCCAACCACCCCCGCAATCGCAACGCCGGCCGCGCCGCGCGACAACATTTTCCTGCCATTGAACATGAACGCTCTCCCCTGATCGGCTTCGTGCCTCGAACCAGTCCCCGGCCCTTGCCGCACCATAACCCGGATTTTTCAGCCGTGTACCGGGCGCGGCATGGCGTCTTAAGCCCGCGAGGATGTCAATTGCGACCATGGGCGCGATGGCTGGGAGCGACGGGCCACAGGGTGTCGTCGATCCGCTCCATCAAGCTCCGAGTGATGAGGTATTTACATACCTAGTCCTTTCCTGATAAGCCCATTTCACCCGTTTTAAGGAATAAGCTCGTCACGGCGAAAAAGGCTGCCCAGCACCGCAAATACACCAAATCCATTGGGCGGAAACCGAACGCAGCCGGTCAAGCCCGATGCAGATCCATCGCCTAACGAATCGCGACGCCTCGCAAATGCCAATCAGTATCCGTCATCTTGCTATCATCGTTGCCGTTGCGCTCCCCGCATGCGTGCTGGGCGGCTGCAGCGGCATCAACGAGAAGCTCGCGGCCGGAATCACCGATACTCTGCCGCAATGGGCCGGGGGCCTTCCGCCCGACGCGCCGCCCCGACCCGGCACCGCCAAATATGATGAGTTCATGCGGGAGCGGGAGAGGCAGCGCCTTGAGCCCGCAGCGTCGCGGGAGCAGACCGCGCAATCGCCATCGTCGGGACTGGACGCCGTTCACTGAGCGGAGGGAAGAAGCGCGAAAACCCTCAGTCCATGAACACCACCGTCTTGCGGCCGTTGAGGATGACGCGATCCTCCAGGTGGTAGCGTATCGCGCGCGCCAGCACGCGGCGCTCGATATCGCGGCCCTTGCGAGCAAGATTGTCGGGCGTATCGCGATGGCTGATGCGCTCGACGTCCTGATCGATGATCGGGCCTTCATCGAGGTCGCTGGTGACGTAATGCGCGGTGGCGCCGATCAGCTTGACGCCGCGCTCGTGCGCCTGGTGATACGGCCGCGCACCCTTGAAACCCGGCAGAAAAGAGTGATGGATATTGATGCAGCGTCCCGAAAGCTTCGCCGATATCTGGTCTGACAGGATTTGCATGTAGCGTGCCAGCACCACGAGGTCGGTCTCTGTCTGCTCCACCAAGTCCCAGATCGCGCCCTCCTGTTCGCGCTTGGTCTCTCTGGTCACCGGAAAGTAGTGAAACGGAATCTCGCCGAAATCCAGATTGCTGTAGGTCTCGCGTGGATGATTGGAGACGATGGCGGTTGGAATCATCTCGAGTTCGCCGGTCCGCCAGCGATACAGGATATCGGCCAGACAATGATCGGATTTCGAGACCAGCAGCATCACCCGGCGGCGGGTGGCGCGGTCGCGCATCTGCCAGTCCATGCCGAAGCGCTCGGCAATCGCGGTGAAGCCGGTTTGCAGCGCCGCCAGATTGACTGCGAGATCGGCGGCGTTGAACACGACCCGCATGAAGAAATGCCCGGTCTCGAGGTCGTCGAACTGCTGGGCATCCAGAATGTTCTGCCCATTGTGGGCGAGGAACGTGGAAACGGCCGATACGATGCCGGGGCGATCCGGACAGGACAGGGTCAACACGAATTGATGATCGGGCATGGAGCGGGCTTGATTACAATCTGGAGACCGGGATAGCACGGCGATTTCCGTCCTGCTCTATCATCCGCGACGCCCTTGCGCCAATCCCAACCCAAGGGTCATGATGAACAAACAGAAGGCAATCGGCGTTAGAGCAACATCATGGCTGACAGATTGAACGGCTATCGCATTCTCATTCTGGAATCCCGCGACGAAGCGCAGTTTTCCCGCTTGCTCACCGAGCAAGGCGCCCATGTCGTGCAATGTCCGATGTTCACGATCCACGACGCGCCCGATCCCAAACCGATCGAGGCCTGGATCCGCCGTTTCATCGACAGACCATGTGACGATCTGGTGCTGATGACCGGTGAAGGGCTGCGCCGCCTGATGAAGGTCGCGCGGCGCATGGACCTCGAGCAGGATTTTGTCACGGCCCTCGGCAGGGTGCGAAAATTCGCCCGCGGCCCAAAGCCCGGCCGGGCGCTGCGCGAGATCGGACTGGAGCCGCAGATGACGACGGAGAAGCCGACATCGGAAGGAATTGCCGAGATGCTCGCGCGCGTCGATATCAGTGGCCGTCGCATGGGCTTGCAGCTTTATCCCGACAAGGACCACAGCGTATTGATCGGAGCCATCACCGCAGGGGGCGCCGAGGTGGATAGCGTCGCGCCCTATGTCTATGACGCGCAGGCTGCCGAGGCCAACATCGTCACCGCGATTGACGAGATGGCGCAGGGCCGCATCGACGCGATTGCGCTGACCAATTTGGGACAGGTCCGCCGTCTCTTCGAAGTCGCCAAGGCGCGTCAGTGCGAAGCGCGGTTGCGCGACGGCCTGGCGCGGACGCCGATTGCTTCGGTGGGGCCGGTGGTTTCCGACGAACTCGAATCCCATGGCTTGCGCGCCGACATCTCACCCGCCAACGACGCCTACTTCATGAAGCCGCTGATATCGGCGATGGCGGCGGCGCTCGGGAAAAACCCACCGCGGTCTTCCGTCATTGCGAGCCAACGGGCCGGCGCATAGCGCCGCCCGATGACAGGCTCCGCGAAGCAATCCAACACTTAGACAAGCGGATCAATGGATTGCTTCGTCGCCTTGCTCCTCGCAATGACGCCGGCGGCGATCACTCAGCCGCCTGTTTGGATTCGCTGAGATACGCCCGATAGGCCAACCGAATTCCATCCTCAAGCGAGGTGTGCGCGCGCCACCCCAATTTGGCAAGGCGGCTGACGTCGAGCCATTTGCGCGGCGTGCCGTCGGGCCGCAAGGGGTCGAAGCTGATCTCGCCGCGGTATCCGACGGTCGCGGCCACCACGCGCGCGAATTCGGCAATGGTGATATCTTCGCCGCTGCCGATGTTGACCAGCTCATTTCCGGAGTAAGTCTTCATCAGATGAACGCAAGCGTCTGCCATGTCGTCGACGTAAAGGAATTCCCGCCGCGGCGTGCCGCTGCCCCAGACCACGACGTTGGAGACCCCGGACTGCTTTGCTTCATGAAACCGGCGGATCAGCGCGGCGACGACGTGGCTGTATTCGGGGTGATAATTGTCGCCGGGACCGTACAGATTGGTCGGCATTACATTGATGAAGTCGCTGCCATATTGGCTGCGATAGGCCTCCACCATCTTGATCCCTGCGATCTTGGCGATGGCATAGGGCTCGTTGGTCGGCTCCAGCGGCCCGGTCAGCATCGAATCCTCGCGCAGCGGCTGCGGTGCGAGTTTTGGATAGATGCAGGACGAGCCGAGAAACATCAGCTTCTCGGTGCGATTGGTGTGCGCGGCGTGGATCGCATTGGTGGCGATGATCAGATTGTCGTAGATGAATTCGGCGCGCAGCGTGTTGTTGGCGACGATGCCGCCGACCTTGGCCGCAGCCAGAAACACGACCTGGGGACGCTTGCTCGCGAACCAGTTGGACACCGCGGCCTGATCGCGCAAATCGACCTCGCTGCGCCCGGCCGTCAGCAGCTCGACATTTTCCTTCGCGAGCCTGCGCACCAGCGCACTGCCAACCATTCCGCGATGCCCGGCAACGAAGACCCTTTTGCCTTTCAGCTCAAACGGCGTTCTTGCCATTGGCAACCTCCCGCCTGGCTATCTCTAGATCCCCCGCCACCATTTCCCTGACGAGTTGCGAAAAACTCGTCTTCGGCTTCCAGCCGAGCTTCTGCCGCGCCTTGCTGGCGTCGCCGATCAGCTCATCGACTTCGGTGGGGCGGAAATAGGTCGGATCGATGCGCACGACGGTCTTGCCGGATTTCCTGTCGATGCCGGTTTCCTCGACACCCTTGCCGCGCCACTCGATGCTGCGGGAAACCTCCGCGAATGCCAGTTCGACGAATTCGCGCACCGAGCGGGTCTCGCCTGTCGCCAGCACGAAATCGTCAGGCGCGTCAGCCTGCAATATCCGGTGCATGCCCTCGACGTAATCCCTGGCATGGCCCCAGTCGCGCTTCGCCCCGAGATTTCCGAGATAGAGCGTGTCTTCCAGACCGGTCTCGATGCGGGCGACGCCGCGGGTAATCTTGCGCGTCACGAAAGTCTCGCCGCGGATCGGGCTTTCATGATTGAACAGGATGCCGTTGGAGGCGAACATGCCGTAGGCCTCGCGGTAGTTCACCGTGATCCAGTAGCCGTAGAGCTTGGCGACGCCATAGGGCGAGCGCGGATAGAACGGCGTGGTTTCCTTTTGCGGGACTTCCTGAACCAGGCCGTACAGCTCCGAAGTGGATGCCTGATAGAACCGCGTCTCCTTTTCCATGCCGAGAATCCGGATCGCTTCCAATAGTCGCAGCACGCCGATGGCGTCGGCATTGGCGGTATATTCCGGGCTCTCAAAGCTGACGCCGACATGGCTTTGGGCGGCGAGGTTGTAGATCTCGGTCGGTCGGATCTGCTGCATCAGCCGGATCAGGTTGGTCGAATCCGTCATGTCGCCATAGTGCAGCAGGAACGGCACATTGCCGGCGTGGGGGTCCTCGTAGAGATGATCGATGCGCGCAGTATTGAACGAGGACGATCGCCGCTTGACGCCGTGTACGGTGTAGCCGAGGCCGAGCAGATATTCGGCGAGATAGGCGCCGTCCTGACCGGTGACGCCGGTGAGGAGCGCAACGCGCCGCTTCGAATCCTGAACAGCCATGTTCACTCCAACAGAGCGCCGCGACTGCCCAACAGCAGTTCAACGCCGACAAGCCACGACACATTGCGCTGGGCCGGCCCGTGACTCTTGGCCCCATGGGCTAACGGCGCCGGGCGGCCCAAACCCCTATCATGACCTTATTACCTCAAGCAAATTGGGCCCGGGAGCCTTTTTCCGGCTTGATGGGCGGCGGGCTTGCGGCTTTCGGAGCCTTGGACCACAATCATCCCACATAGGGATCGATGGATCGCTGAAATTACAGCCGTTCCACCTTGTGTTGCCGATGTTCGGCGGCGCAGCGATGGCGCAGGAGACAGTCAAGATCGCTTATATCGACCCGCTGTCGGGAGGCGGCGCCAGCGTCGGCGAAATCGGCCTGAAGATATTCCAATTCATCGCCGACGAATTGAATGCGAAGGGCGGCATCCAGGGCAAGAAGGTCGAGATCGTTCCGCTCGACAACAAGACCAATCCGCAGGAGAGCCTGATCCAGGCGCAGAAGGCCATCGACGCCGGTGTCCGCTATCTCACCCAGGGCAACGGTTCGTCGGTCGCCGGCGCCCTGACCGACTTCGTTACCAAATACAACGAGCGCAATCCCGGCAAGGAAGTGCTGTATTTCAATTACGCCGCCGTCGATCCGGTTCTGACCAACGCGAAGTGCAGCTTCTGGCATTTCCGCTGGGATGCGAACTCCGACATCAAGATGGAGGCGCTCACCAATTACATGAAGGGCGTTCCGACCATCAAGAAGCTTTACCTGATCAATCAGGACTATTCGTTCGGTGAATCGGTCCGCTCCGCGGCTAAGACCATGCTGAAGGCAAAGCGGCCCGACATCGAAATCGTCGGCGACGAACTCCACCCGCTACTGAAGATCACCGATTTCGCGCCCTACATCGCCAAGATCAAGGCATCAGGCGCCGATACCGTCATCACCGGCAACTGGGGGCAGGATTTCGCGCTGCTCCTCAAGGCTGCAGCCGACACCGGGCTGAAGGTGAACTGGTACACCTATTACGCGGGCGGCGCCGGCGGCCCGACCGCGATCAAGCAGGCCAACCTGAACAATCAGGTCTTCCAGATCACCGAGGGTTTCCCGAACGTCGACAACGCCTCATCGCAGGCATTTGAGAAGGCCCTTCGGGCGCGGTACTCAGACGTTCCGGGCAACTTTTATCCGCGCGCTGTGAACCAAATGCGGATGTTCGCCCTTGCAGCGGAGAAGGCAAAGTCGCTCGATCCGGTAAAGGTCGCGGCTGCGCTTGAGGGCATGGAATTCGACGTGCTCGACGGCGGAAAAGGCTTCATGCGGAAGGACGATCACCAGTTCTTCCAGCCGATGTACATCGCGTCGTTCGGCGAGCTCAAGAATAACGAACCGTTCGACGAGGAAAAGACCGGGTGGGGCTGGAAAGGCGTCGGGAAAATCGACACTCAACAAACGATCTTGCCGACCACCTGCAAGATGGACCGGCCCAGCTGATCCTTCCAGCCCGCGTTTCATTCGCCCCGGTGCT
>WNFT01004558.1_pt1 | contig 12087 bp, 8 predicted proteins | sample 5400191 | NCBI WGS metagenome assembly WNFT01 (sample SAMN13153359, study PRJNA577476) | soil metagenome | isolation source: 80 cm saprolite under Madrone tree | place: USA:California | collected 2016-06-14
ATGATGCGGCCGCCGCTCTGCATGTGCTTCAGCGCCGCCTGCGTCGCGACCAATACCCCACGGACGTTGATGTCGATAACGCGGTCCATCTCTTCCAGCGTGGTTTCCTCGAATCTTTTCGGAATGACCGTGCCGGCATTGTTCACAAGGACGTCGAGCCGGCCGAATGTCGCCACGGTCTTTTCGACCGCGGCTTCGACGGCACCGGCATTAGTGGCGTCCGCCTGAATTGCGATAGCCTTTCCGCCATCGCGTTCAATCGCTTTGACCACGGCTGAAGCCGCGCTGGCGTCCTTCGCGTACGTGATGGCCACGCTCGCTCCATCCGCAGCCAGGCGTTTCGCGATCGCTGCGCCAATGCCCCGCGAACCGCCGGTAACGAGTGCCGCTTTTTCGGTTAACTTAGACATGTGACCTCCTATATCTTTCTGATTTACTACTCGACTGATTCAACTGACTCCTACGTTGCTCGGAGCCCTCAGACCTCCTATGTGATGTGCCGTGATTGCCAGCAGATTTGGCACCCTGGGGAATACCACCTATTCCCAATAGGAATGCTTTAGCGCGGGGAGGAAACCTTCTTGTGGCCTTTACATCTGACAATGAGGCGGAAGAATCGCTATTCCTCGCATAGAATCCATTCCATGGAGGAATACGGAGGCCGGTATGGACAAATTCGATGCAATGCAGATGTTCGTCCGAGCAATTGAAAAAGGGAGCTTCTCCGCTGTCGCAAAGGAACGCGGAATTGGGCAACCTGCTGTCAGCAAGCAGATCTCCGCCCTTGAAGATGAGCTCGGCACGGAACTTATTCACCGCACCTCTCGTGCGATTTCACTGACTGAGGCGGGTCGCGACTTTTACGAGTCTGCTTTGCACATTCTCGATGACCTCGAAAGCGCGACTTCACGAATTGGCCGGGGCCAGACGTCGCCGAAAGGCCTCATTCGTGTGACCGTTCCTCCCACGTTTGCCCGCCTCCATATGGTGTCAAGGCTGCCTGCTTTTTTTGCTGCCTACCCCGATATGGCGGTTGAGCTGGCAGCATCGGAGAGCCCGACAACGATCATCGAAGACGGCTTCGATTTAGCGATCCACTCCGGTGATCTTCCAGACTCCACCCTGGTTGCGCGAAGATTTGCGCAGACGACGACCGTTCTCGTGGCCACTCCTCAATACCTCACACGCTACGGTGCACCGGAATCGCCGGAAGTACTCAATCGCTTTCGATCGGTCGTCTTTGTCGAGCGGGGCTCCGTACAGCCGTGGAGCTTTGGCTCTGGACAGAACGCGACGCATGTTATCCCCACAGGGGTCTTTCGAACCAGCGATATTGAACAGATGCGGATGGGTGTCCTTGAACATCTGGGGATTGCTCAGGCGCCAGCATGGCTCTTCGCCGCAGAACTCAGAGAAGGCACTGTCATCCGTCTTCTGACTGCCTTTGAGCGAACCGTGCCAATCCTTGCCGTACGGCCTGCCAGCCGCCGGCTGTCCACCAAAGTTCGCATTTTCATCGAGCACTTGGAGAAAACTTTCGCGCTCTGTTCCCAGTTCAACCCGCGACCCAGTTAACCTCTGTGCAGGGATGGCAGGCCATGGAGGTCAGTAACCTTAAGTCGGCTCGTAGGAAGTGGTCTGCGCACTTGCCATCGACTCTGGACGGATCTACGGGCAAACCGGAACCTCAACCCTTCGGGTAAACCGAAGGGTTGGCATTATTCAACGGTTAGCAATCGGCGGATGCATTTCGCTGTTTCTTCGCTGAGGGGGAAATTGGGGGGACTCTATGCATGCGGAGCCACACTTCGGTACAACGTGCCACTGCCAAATATTTTTCTAACTCGTTTCTTTTCAAAAACAAGATTGAAAAGGAAGGACTTCCAAGAGATAGACCCGCTGGCTTGGGCGCAGGAGGTCCCGAGTTCAAATCTCGGCGCCCCGACCACTTAATTCATTCATTTCAATGAACTCTCTCCGAGGATGGGAGATCAACGAGGCACCCAATTGGGAGTTCGTGTGAAGAGCCCGTTGATGATGCCCATTTGATAGACGATAAAAAGGCCGAAGGCCAGACTTACCAGTCCTGAGAACAGCCCCAGTCCACGGTTGAGGCGCGCAAAGCGATTTTCGGAAAACGTAAAGGGGACAGCAATCGCCGCGGTGATCAACATCATTCCCGCGACAGTGCCAACTCCAAATACCAAGAGATATACGACTGCCCACCCGGGAACGCGAATGGTCGTGAGCACCAATAATGCTACGGCGGCTGATCCGGCAAGACCATGAACGATACCCACGGCCAACGGCCGGATGACTTGATAGAAACCCAGCCGCCCGAACACGCGATCCATCCAACCCACCGGTGTCGCATCCTCAGCATGGCCGTGTTTCCCGGGACTGTGACCGTGCGGATGGCTGTGAACGTAGTCTCCGTGTCCGTGGGAATGCGAGTGTTGAGACAGCTGCAAGGGCGTAACCGTCTCCGTTATACGGCGCAGGATCCCAGAGAGATTCAGAGCCCCCAGAAGAATTAGCATCAGACCAACGGAAAATTCCATCGTGAGACCAACTCTCGGCGGGATCACCAGACCGAACAGGATGATGGCGGAACCAACGATGAGAATCGTTATCGTGTGACCCAGGCCCCAGAGGGCGCCAATCAAAGCGGCCTGCCGGATGCTTCGCTGGCGGCTCACAATCGTCGTAACGGCAATGACGTGGTCCGGATCAGTCGCGTGGCGCATGCCTAGAAAAAAACCAAGAGCAATGATGGAAAGAAGCGTAATCATTTTATTCAGACCGCGGCAGCGCCGCGAAATCGAACGCGCCGGCTTTAGAGAAACTCGAGATATTCGTCCATTCCTTCTCCGGTGTTGGCGGATACTTTGAAGACTTCCTTACCCAACCATACTGCCTGGATGTTGCGTTTCACAGCTGCTCGTCAAATTCTACAGCAAAAGCGAGTTCCGATTTCGTTATGACGGCAACGTCCCTTCCGCTGCGGTTCAAATCCGGGCGCCTCGGCCACTTCCAGTTACAATGCTTGTGCGATCCGAATTTATTTTCGGTCACCAATATGTTCCCCCAGTCTTTCTACAGGCATCTCGTGCCGGCTCTTCTCGCGGGACTTGGGCTGCGCCTCTTCTTCATCTGGCGCTTCCCTTTCTACTCCGGAGATACGCCTTACTACGAAGAGCTCGCGCGCAACTGGCTCTACCACGGTGTATATGGCTTCTACTCGCATGGACAACTAGCGCCGTCGGATGCGCGTGTGCCGGGTTATCCGGCCTTCCTGGCGATTATTTATTTCTGGGCAGGCCCCGGCAGGAAAGCCGTCATGTTGGTGCAGGCCTTCGTGGATCTTGCCACCTGCGTGCTGGCCGCCGGCATTGCCGCGCGCCTGGCGGCGGGCAAATCCGAAGCGCGTCGCGAACGTGTCGCCGCCGCAGCACTTTGGCTGGCAGCTCTTTGTCCCTTCACGGCCAACTACGCTGCGGTGCCGCTCACCGAAGTTCTGGCGACTTTTTTCACGACGCTCGCGATTCTGATCTTTCTCTCTCCGTATTTTCTTCAAATCAATCTCGTTCAAACGGAAAAGGAACCTCTCCGCGCGGTTCGAATCTGGTTCTGCGGCGGACTTGTGGTCGGCCTTGGAACGCTGGTGCGGCCGGAGATGCCGCTTCTCCTGGTTGCCGTGTTTCTTGTGCTTGGGCTCCGATTCTATCGTCCTGAAAATTGGAGAAAACTCGTGCTCGCAACATTATGGATTGTTGCGGGCTCAGTGCTTCCCCTGATTCCATGGGCCGCGCGCAATGCAGCGAGTCTCGGGCGCGTGCAATTCCTGGCGCCTCGTTACGCTGAAACCTATGGCGATGTGCTGCCGACCGGCTTTTACGCGTGGACCGGGACCTGGATGTACCGATTTCGTGACGCGTATCTCTTCACGTGGAAGCTGCCTTCTCAGCAAATCGAATGGAAAGATCTCCCCGCCTACGCAACCGATTCGCCCGATGAGCGCGCGCGCGTCGCTTCACTGCTGGATCGTTACAACCGCATCCCCGGCATGACGCGAGCTCTCGATCTTGAATTTGCCGCGCTTGCTCGAGAGCGCGCCGTGCGTCATCCCATTCGAACCTATCTGTGGATTCCCATCGAGCGGGCCGCCGCCATGTGGTTCACGCCGCGGGTAACGTTGCTGCCCTACTCGGGCCGGCTCTGGCCTCCCGCCGAGAGTTGGCGCAGCAATCCCATCGATTTTGAAGTCACTCTTGGCTTCGCACTGCTCAACATTTTGTACGTCGGCATGGCGATCGCGGCCGTGTGGTCCTGCCGGTGGAATCCAGGAATTATCCTCATCGCGGCATTCATCCTCATTCGCACTGCGTTCCTCACACAATTGCAAACCTGCGAGCCGCGCTACGTCCTCGTTTGCTTTCCCGCGCTGCTGGCCGTGGGCGCACAACTTTTCACTGGCCGTAGAACTCAGATTGAAAATCCTTAAAAAGCTGGCGTGCCTTGCAACAACACTTACTTCTTGACAAGAATGCGGCGAGGAAGTATCTCAACGGCCGCAACGGAAAGGTCTTCCTGTGACTTGGACCCAGGTTTATGACCCTACGGGTCATTGGTGGCTCTCCACACTTGTAGCGGCGTTGCCGATCATCGTCCTGCTCGGTCTTTTGGCGGGATTGAAAGTGCAGGCCCATCTTTGCGCCATCGCTGGCGCAGCAACCGCGATACTTTGTGCAATTCTCGTACTCGGAATGCCCGCCAGCCTGGCGCTGAGTAGTTTTTTTTATGGCTCTGCATTCGGTCTTCTCAAAATTGTCTGGATTGTCATCGCCGCCGTATTTCTCTATGACATATCCGTCGAGACTGGCCAGTTCGAAATCATGAAGCAGTCCGTCGCCGCGATCACCCCCGATCGCCGCCTGCAACTCATGCTCGTTGCTTTTTGCTTCGGTGCTTTCATTGAAGGCTCCGCCGGATTTGGCGCGCCTGTCGCCATCGCCGGTGCCTTCATGATCGGCCTTGGATTTAAACCCTTTCAGGCTGCCGCGCTCAACCTCATCGCCAACACCGCCCCGGTGGCTTGGGGCGCCATCGGCACGCCCGTCCATACGCTTGCAGTCGTCACCGCGCTGAATGAAAGCGACCTCAGTGCCATGATCGGCCGCATTCTTCCTATCACCGCCATTATCGTTCCTTTCTGGCTGGTGCGCGCGATGGTCAGTTGGAAAGAAACTTTCGAAGTCTTTCCTGCCATCCTGGTCGTCGGTGGCTCCTTCGCCGCCACGCAATGGTTCTGGTCCAATTACGTGGACATCAATCTTGTGGACATTGTCGCCGGCGTCGTCTCCATGACTGCCACGCTTCTTTTCCTGCGTTTCTGGCAGCCAAAAAGGATCTGGCGTTTCGCGGATGAAGCAGCTGTAAACGCCGCTGAGGCCAGAGCCTCCATCAAGCACTACTCCGCCGGTCAGATCGCAAAGGCTTGGATGCCCTTCGCGATTCTCTCCGTTTTCGTGCTCGTTTGGGGATTGCCCGCGGTAAAGCTGGCCATGAACCAGGCAACGACGCCCTCTTTCAAAGTTGTTCTGGCGGATGGCAAAGTCCGCCCCGGTCCGGCGGGCTGGGACTGGCCGTACTTGCATGCCAAAGTTTTTCGAACTGCGCCCGTAGTGCAAAAGCCGGCCGCCGAAGCCGCGCGGTTCGATTTCAATTGGCTCACGGCCACGGGAACGGGCTGCTTCTTCGCAGCCCTTCTTGCGGGCGCCATTCTCGGCCTCAAGCCAGGAAAAATGTTTCAAATCTTCGGCCGCACTCTTTTCCGTTTGCGTTTCGCCATCGTGGCCATGACTTGCATGCTTGGCCTGGGCTACGTCACACGATATTCCGGCATGGATGCCATCCTGGGTCTCGCCTTCACGCGCACCGGCTGGCTCTTTCCTTTTTTCGGCACTTTCATCGGCTGGCTCGGCGTTGCGCTGACCGGCAGCGACACCTCTTCCAACGCCCTTTTCGGCGGCTTGCAGAAAATCACCGCGCAGCAGCTCAACCTCAGCCCCATTCTGATGTGCGCCGCAAACAGCGCCGGCGGAGTCATGGGCAAAATGGTGGACGCACAGTCCATCTGTATCGCCACCGCGGCCACCAATCAGGTCGGCAACGAAGGCTCCATCTTCCGCTTTGTCTTCTGGCATTCCGTGGTGCTTGCGGCCATCGTCGGCATGATCGTCATGTTCTACGCCTATGTCTTCCCTCAATTCATCCCCAATGGGTTAAACTTCATCCACTGATGGCGCAATTTTCATCTATCCGGTGGACTGAATCCCATGGATGTTAGGATTCTTGCGGAACTGCGCGTAATCGTTGACGATCGCGGCCTGGTTTCCTCCGCTGAAGAACTTCGCACCTATGAGTGCGATGGCCTGGTTAATTTCCGCGTCCTGCCTCGCGCGGTCCTCTTGCCCACTTCCGCGGAACAGGTTCAATCCATCGTCCGCATCTGTCACCGGGAACGAATCCCCTTCGTCGCGCGGGGTTCCGGCACCGGCTTGAGTGGCGGAGCGACGCCGGTGGAGAACGGAATCGTCATCAGCCTGGTCCGCATGAATCGGATTCTCGAAGTGGATTTTCCCAACGCTCGAGCAGTCGTTGAGCCCGGTGTCCTAAATCTCGACGTCACCGCGCGCATTCAGCACAATGAATTCTTTTATGCGCCCGATCCCTCTTCGCAAACGGTGTGCACCATCGGCGGCAACGTCGCGGAAAATGCCGGCGGCGCGCACTGTCTTAAATACGGTTTCACGACGACACATGTCCTTGGCCTTGAGGTTGTTTTGCCCGATGGCTCGCTCGTCCACCTCGGCGGAAAAACTCTCGACGCCCCCGGCTACGACCTCGCCGGAGTTTTCGTCGGTTCCGAAGGCACGCTCGGCATCGCGACGAAAATTATCCTGCGCATCGTCAAGCGCCCGGAGTGTGTGCGCACCTTGCTCGCCGCGTTTGATTCCACCAACGAAGCCGGCGCCGCCGTCAGCGGCATCATCGCCGCGGGGATGCTCCCTTCCGCCATAGAGATGATGGACCATCTCGCCATTCAAGCCGCGGAAGCCGCCGTCCACGCCAACTATCCAGACTGCGGAGGCCTGCTACTGGTGGAGCTCGACGGCCCCGTCGCCGAAGTGGAATCCTTGATGACCGACGTCAACGGGATTTGCCGTTCGAACGGCGCTTGGGAAATTCGCATCGCTCAATCCGAAGCGGAGCGCGCCCTGATCTGGAAGGGCCGCAAGTCCGCTTTCGCCGCCATGGGCCGCATCTCCTCCAACTACATCGTTCAGGACGGCGTAATTCCGCGCACCGCCCTCCCGCAAGTCATGGCCGAGATCCAGCGCCTCAGCCAGGAAGCAGGTCTGCGCGTCGCCAATGTCTTTCACGCAGGCGACGGCAATCTCCACCCGCTTGTTCTGTACGACCGGCGCGTTCCGGGCCAGCAGGAGGCCGCCGAAACGCTTTCTGCCAGGATTCTCGAACTGTGTATCGAGGCGGGCGGTTCCATTACCGGTGAACATGGTGTCGGTTTGGATAAAAAGAAAATGATGTCGAAAATGTTCGCCGAGCCCGACCTGCTTACCATGCAACGCGTCCGCTGCGCTTTTGATCCCCAGCAGCTTTCGAATCCGACAAAAATCTTTCCCACGCCTCGTCTCTGTGGCGAAACTCCCGGCGAATACACGCCGCATCCGCTCGAATCCTCCGGCCTCGCGGAGCGCTTCTAAGAACGAAGATGGACGCCGCGACGCATTCTCGGAAAACTCCTCTTCACTCCTCGCTGCGGCACAGGCTCATGTCGTTCATGGGCCATGAAAATGTGCAGGCGGCAATTGCTCCTGATGTCGTCGCGGGTGTGCCACCGAAACTTGTCCTCATTCCCAGCAGCGAATCGGAACTTGCGGAAGCACTTCGACTTGTCAGCGAGGATGGTTTGGCGGTCGTCCCGCGCGGAGGCGGCACAAAAATTTGCTGGGGGAATCCACCATCTCGCGCGGACGTTGTTATTTCGACGGCACGGCTCAACGAAATCACGGAGCACGCCTGGGCCGACCTCACCGTTTCCGTTGGAGCCGGTTGCACCATTCAAGCGCTGCAAGAAACACTCGCCCAGCACGGCCAGCGCCTGGCGCTCGATTCGCTTTGGCCGGCAAAAGCCACCGTAGGCGGCGTGCTCTCAACGAATGACAGCGGCGCACTGCGCTTGCGCTTCGGCGCGCTCCGCGATTTGGTCATCGGCGTTACACTCGCGCTTCCCGATGGCACGCTGGCCAGCAGTGGCGGCAAGGTCGTCAAGAACGTGGCTGGCTACGATCTGCCCAAGCTCGCCACGGGGGCTTTCGGCACTCTCGGCGTGATCACTCGCGCGGTTTTTCGGCTGCACCCGCTGCCGCACAATAGCCGCTCTTTTTCCATTCCCATGAAGGAAGCGGAGGAAGCTCGGCGCCTCATCCACGCCATTCAGAATTCGAAGCTCGCGCACACCGCGCTGCAAGCTCGCTTCGAAAATGAGGCAGCGCCGCTCGTGGATATTTTGTTCGAAGGAACCGAAGTGGGACTCGACGCGCAAGAAGCTCATCTCAAAGAACTCGCTGAGACGGCAAGCGTCACCGTAGCGTCGCCGGACATTTGGAACGCGCGCCAGGACCTTTGGTCCTTCGCCAAGCCGGAATCGGCCGCCGTCGTAAAAATCAGCACCCTGCCCGCGGAGATGGATAAGTCGGCAACGGCAATCGCAAAGTCCGCCAAAGTGCGGCAGCTGCGCTTTAAGACTGTTTTACAAGCTACTGGGATCGGCTTTCTGAAGCTCGAAGGAGACCCGGCGAACTTGCGTCTTTCTTTGCAAGACCTGCGTGAACAGTTCGAAAGCAACGCTGGCTCTCTGGTCGTCCTTCATCGGCCAATCGGAATGGCGCCCATCGATGCCTGGGGAAACGCAGGTGACGCGTTACCGTTGATGAAAGCCGTAAAGAAGCAGCTCGACCCGGGGAATACGCTGAATCCCGGCCGTTTTGTGGGGGGCATCTGATGTCCGGTCCGACCCCGACGCGAATTGCCGGCAGTGCCTTCGACGCACATCATCCGCCTTCGAATGAACTCATCGAAAAGTGCGTTCATTGCGGCTTCTGCCTGCCGGTCTGCCCCACGTACGTCTTGTGGGGCCAGGAAATGGATTCGCCGCGCGGCCGCATCTACCTGATGAAGCTCGCCAGCGAAGGTGCTACGGAGATGACTTCGAATTGGGTCACTCATTTCGATAGCTGTCTTGGCTGCATGGCTTGCATGCCCGCTTGCCCTTCCGGCGTGGAGTACGGAAAACTGATCGAGGCCACGCGCGCCCAGATCGAGCGAAACACCCATCGTTCACCAGCCGAAAAACGCTACCGGCGCTTCCTCTTCGAAAACTTCACCCGGCCGGAACGATTGAAGCGCCTGCGCTTACCGCTGCTCGCCTACCAAAGAACTGGACTGCAGGCCGTCGTCCGCGCCTCGGGCTTGCTGAATTTGTTGCCAAAGAGACTGCAGGTGCTGGAGGCGCTGCTTCCACGACTCGGACGCAATGAGGCCGTGGCTGAACTTACGCCCGCCGCCGGAGCAAAGCGCCTCCGCGTGGGCTTGCTTCTGGGTTGTGTGCAGCGCGAATTCTTTCCGCAGGTGAACGCTGCGACAGCGCGCGTTCTCGCCGCGGAAGGCTGCGAGGTCGTCGCGCCGCGGACGCAACCTTGCTGTGGAGCGTTGTTAGTTCACGCCGGCGAGGAAGCAGCCGCGCTGGAACTCGCGAAGAAGACCATCGACGCATTCGAAGGCATGAACGTGGACGCCATCGTCTCCAACGCGGCGGGCTGTGGATCCAATGTGAAGGATTACGCTTACCTGCTGAGAGACTACCCGGCCTATGCGAATCGCGCTCGAAGTTTCTCCGCAAAATGCAAAGACGTCAGCGAAATTCTCGCCAGTCTCGAGCCTCGCGCCGCGCGCCACCCGCTCAAGCTCCGCGTGGCCTTTCACGATTCATGCCACTTGCAGCATGCACAAGGGGTGCGATCTCAGCCGCGCGCACTTCTCTCGAAAATCCCCGAACTCCAACTGGCTGAGATTCCCGAATCTCCCATCTGCTGCGGTTCCGCAGGCATCTACAACCTCGTCCAGCCTGACGCTGCCAACGCCATTGGAGATCGCAAAGCCGGCCTCATCGCGCCATTGAAAGCCGACGTGGTTGCCACGGGAAATCCCGGATGCATGCTGCAGCTCCAGTCGTCTCTGGCGCGAAACGGTCACCAAACTCCCGTTGTGCACACCATTCAATTGCTCGACGCTTCCATCCGCGGAACCGCGCTAAAATCTCTTTTGAAATAGAAATGCGCCTATGCGGGAAGGCTTTGCCCGCGCGTTTCGGCTCCAAACGGAAGAAGAAGGAGTCCAATCGCGAATGCGATAGACGTTAACGCAACCGGAATTCCCAAAGAGCCAAAATGTTGCACGCCCGCGCCGACGAGGAACGTGATCCCCGCTCCGCCAAAACGGGCAAAGGAAGTACAAAACGCAAACGCGCTTGCGCGGCATTCCGTCGGGTATTGCTCTGGCAGCCAGAGCGTGTAAACGGCAAAGTTTGCTCCCCCCAATCCAAGAAAGAATAGGCAAACGAAAAACCAAGGCAACGCCGTTGGGCCGAGATAGAAAACCTTGGCAAACGTCAGCACGATAAAAATCATCATCAGCGTGAAATAGGACGCCAGTGCCCCGCGCCTTCCGAGCCTTTCTGCAAGCCACGGCATCGCCAGACATCCGAGAATCGTCGCGAACGCCACCAGCATCGTCGCGCGCGAAGCAAGCTGGGCTGCTTGCGGCCCGGCGCGCCGCGCGGCCTCCGCGAGAGCGGTCACAGCCGCTGGAACGTAAACCGTTCCCGCCCAAAGTCCGCTGATGGAAGCCAGCATGAAAAGCGAATTCAGAATGGTCCGTCGCCGCCAAACGCCTGAAAAAAGCACCGCGAACGGCCGCCAGACCTGCCACGTTCGAACGACGTTTGCTTTCTGCCGCCATCGCTCGGGTTCCGTCACTCCGTGGCGCACCCACGCCAGCACCAGCGCCGGCAAGCCGCCGACGGCGAACATCACCCGCCAGGCGTTGTGGCCAAAGTGTGTTCCAACGACGTAATTAGCCAGCGCCGCCAGAAAAATCCCCACGTAGTAGCCCGTGTGCATATATCCCGCACCGGCGCGCCGCCGGTTCTCCGGCCATTCTTCGGCGACAAACGTTCCGCCCATCGCCCATTCGCCGCCAATTCCGATTCCGGCAAGCAACCGCAGCGCCGCAAGCTGCCAGACATTCGTCACCAGCGCGCTAAGAAACGTGAAAACCGAGTACCACACTACAGTCAGCATCAGGGTTCGAACGCGCCCAAACTTGTCGCCGACCGGACCCCACAGGAACGCCAGTCCCCATCCAATCAGAAAAAGCGCAAACAGCAACCCGCCGTAGTAGCCGATGTTCCCTTTAGTTGCCGCAATGCCTGAGCGCGGCAGCAGGTCGCGCAGCGAAGACACCAGCACCAGCGCGTAGATGAACGAATCCATGCCATCGAGCGTCCAGCCTCCCCACGAAGCCCAGAAACCGCGAATCTGATTTCGCGTGAGCGGCGCCGTTCGAACGTTTCGCGCCTCCGGTTGGCTCGCATCGGTAAGCATGGCAGCGGGACTATATCAAAAGCTGTCGCGACCCGAACAAATATCCCTGCTATCACATCAGGAACCCAGAAGCATCATCGGTACGCAAGGAAGAAAAAATAAATGGTCATTGCAGTTCCAACCAAAATCACGAACGCCTTCACCCAGGCTTGCGGCAGCTTTTGAGAAAAATGCGCGCTGGAGTACCCGCCGAGAATGGAACCCGCCGTCATCACCATCGCCTGCGGCCACACAATCGTGCGTGCGGCGATGAAAGCAATCGTCGCGACCCCGTTGATCACTCCGCCGAGCACCACTTTCAGCTTGTTCATCGCGTGAATGTCCGTCATCCCCAGCGCCG
>WNFT01004779.1_pt1 | contig 12086 bp, 11 predicted proteins | sample 5400191 | NCBI WGS metagenome assembly WNFT01 (sample SAMN13153359, study PRJNA577476) | soil metagenome | isolation source: 80 cm saprolite under Madrone tree | place: USA:California | collected 2016-06-14
ATTCTCGATCCAACGAAGGTGACGCGGCTTGCGCTGCAGAATGCCGCATCCGTCGCGGGCCTGTTGCTCACGACCGAGGTGATGGTTGCCGAGGCTCCGAAGGACGAAGAGCATGCCCATGGCGGCATGGGCGCCGGCGGAATGGGCGGGATGGATATGTAAGAAGGACGGACGCGCGCAGCGCGTTCAGACGGCATAAGCCGTCTTTATGCTGACGTAGCGCCCCATATTCGCGCCAAAGCTTGAGCCCCGCAGAGCGCGAGGCTTTTTTTTGGGACCCGTATTCGCCCAGCGGCCGCCCTCGCACTCGGGGCAGTGGACGTCTTGCCCGTCGCCGAGCGGACACCGAGACTCCCCTGAGGAGGCAAGTTGCTTCGGAAACCAGACAGAGTGGTGTTTCACACGCGTGCGGACCCGCCGCGGTTACTACCGCCAAACCCGCGGGACTGGGGTACGCTGAACTTCACCCCGCAAGATCGTGCCGTGCTGAGCGCCTTGCTTGCGGACGACGGCTGGCCTCGGGCCACGATGGATATGGCGATGCTGGAGGGTTACTTAGTCGCGTTGCTCGTGTGGCCCGTGGGTGTGCAACCCGGAACATGGCTGCCACCGATCTGGGGACAGACAGGCTGGAAAGTCCCGTCGATAATTTCCTCACCGTGCGCATACGCCAAGTTTATCGAGCTCGTAGTCGGTTTCCTGCAAGAACTCGACCGTAAGCTCGGCGCTCTCCCGCCGGATGTCGCCGCGATCCTGTCACAACGAGAGCCGTACGCGCCGGGGCGCAGCGAGCCCTCCGCGCGTTGGGCGCAGGGATTCCTGAAGGCTCTGCAACTCGGCGTGCACGGCCTTGAGTGGCGCTCCAGTTCAGCCCGATCCGCCGTGACCCACATCGCGCGACATGCATCGGCCGCTGCAACGCCGACCGCCGTCCTGCCGGTACGCATTGAGGAGCTTACGGCGGCCGTGCTGACGCTCGCCGCCGAACGCTCATCCCGCGGACCGCTCGGCGCTCTTCCGCCTAGCGGCTCTGCTCGTGTCGTGGCGAGGGCGGATGGTGGACGCCATTGAGGAGTACGCGGCGTCTGCGGTGTAATCCTGCCATCCAACCAGCGCTCCGCCATGGCAGGTCACGTGGGCTCACGAGTGATCTCGTAAGTATCGGATTTGAAATGGTGGGCGGTACTGGGATCGAATCAGTGGCCCCTGCCGTGTGGAGCCAGCAGGTGGGCCACTACTGAGGGCCGGCCACGAGCGTTCCTGGCTTCTTCAGCGTCGCACGCAGCAGATGCGGTCGGGTGACAGCGCTTACGAACTTGCCCCATTTCGGCCGGCCTGCACCGAGAATGCACGGAACTGAGCTGGCCAGTTCAAGAACCCTTTGAACACAACAGCTTGGTGGGTACGTCGACGGATACGCAGTCCGATGGTTTGAGTCTCGCGCGTCGGAACCGTCCTCGGAGACTCGGAGACACGGGTTGACTTGAGTCCTAATTTTGGGACGATGAACTGATCGACTGGTGAACCAGTCGGGATTGAGGAACAGTAGAATTAGGGGAAGCGAGAGTCTCAATGACCATAAGATTGACTGGGACCATATCTTCCTGGTTTGCGGTCTTATCCGCGGCGGTCTTTGTCTTCAACCCCGCGGCTTCCAATAGAGCGCTGGCCTCAGACAGAGGCAGTACAGCCGGGACGTTGGAGATCTACTTCGTTGACGTCGAAGGGGGTCAGTCGACATTGATCGTGACGCCCACGCATCAGTCTTTGCTAATCGATGCTGGATTCCCCGGTGACGGAACGTTTGATTCAAAGCCGGGAGACCCGACCCAAGCACGAGACGCAAATCGCGTTCTCGCCGCTGTGCGGGACGCAGGTCTCAAGCAAATTGACTATCTTCTCGTCACGCATTTCCACGCCGACCATGATGGTGGGATTCCGGAGCTCTCGCGACTCATCCCGATCCGCACCTTCGTCGATCACGGCGATCCGAACCCAGATGCAGATAAAGATGTGCCAGGAACTCTCGACGCCTTTCGTGCCTATGAGACAGTTCGAGGTAAGGGCCGGCATCTGGAGCCGAATCCGGGTGACCGTTTGCCGCTCGCGGACGTAGACGCCGTTATTGTCAGTACCAAGACGCTGACTCTGGCCAGACCAATGGCAGGCGCCGGTGGAATGAATGACCTGTGCAAGGCATCCCCAATCCCTGCCCGCGATCCCTACGAAAATCCGCGTTCGACAGGCATTTTGCTCAAATTCGGGAAGTTCCGCTTTCTCGACGTTGGTGATCTGACAGGCTCGCCCTTGTTCGACCTCGCTTGTCCCCGGGACAAGATCGGCCCCGTTGACGTCTACCTCGTCGCGCACCATGGCGGCCCCGATGCCGCCGATCCAGCAACATTCGCAGCGTTCAGGCCGCGAGTGGCCATCATGAACAATGGACTCAAGAAGGGCGGTGCGCGCGAAACCTACACCACCCTTCATCAGGTTGCTGGTCTCGAGGGTGTCTGGCAGCTGCATCACTCCGAAGCCGCCAGCGACCAGAACTTCTCCGCCGATCGCATCGCCAACCTCGACGAGAGTACCGCGTACTGGATCAAACTCACCGCCCATGCGGACGGCTCTTTTCAAGTCCTAAACCCGCGCACCAGTACTGCGAAGGCGTATCCACCGCGATAAGGCTGGTGTCCAGGAACCGGCAGACCGGCCGCAGCCGCACCAGCGCCCGTCCGGTTTCGCCTCGACACGAAAGGGCGCGTCGTCAGCTACGCTGTGAGACATTGATAGAACTGCTCGCACACAGCTTGGTTTACGCCGCTGCCGACCTGATTTCGACGCCCGAGATGCACCGAAAGTGCACACAGTGGGAGTGCCGCAGCTCGATATTCGTGGGCAAACAGCACCTTGGCCGACCGTCAAGCGGATACGCAATCCGTTGGTCCAAGCATTGTGAGGACCCAGATGCAAGGGAGCGATTGACAACAGTGCAAATGGTCTGAGGCGACAGTGGCGCCCTTTCACGGCGGTAACAGGGGTTCGAATCCCCCTGGGGACGCCACAAAATCGATAACTTAAGAAGACACTGACCGGTGGTGTCCAATAAGTGTCCAATGAAAATGACAGCTACGTCTCTAAATTTCTCCTGGATCTCGATGGTGGAGCAGTGGAAGCGGATCGCTGCGGCAAGCTCGCTCTTCTTCGATAAGGTCGTCACTGCCTGCAAAGCGCCCCGGTATCCTTCAACTATCAAGGAACAGTTGGGTATGCTGGACGAACAGGGTCGGATACTGGAACAGCGCTCCGTGCCCGGAACGTGGGTAGATGATTAGCTGCGCATTGGGAATGTGCTGGGACAAGTTATAGGCGTTTATTGTCGGTAACATGATGTCGCGATGCCCGTGCACCACGAGCGTCGGCTGTGCGATTCGTTTTAGCTCCTCGAATTTTGTTGGCCCGTCGTCGTACCACTCGCGAAGGGCCGCGGATTGAGCTTCTCCCGCTTGCGCAGAGCTGGGCGGATCGACCCCCGCTGTGCGCTGATGGCGGCGCTCCCAAAAGCTTCTTCCAGCCGCTTGGCTTTCGGGGGACGGATCAAAAAATAGGAATAGGAAATCCTCCAGTGTCGGTGTTGGATTGCCCGCGACCCGGGCAACCTCCGGATCCCGTCCCCGGCCACCACTCGACTCCCCGCCTTTCGGCCGGGTCCCGACCAATACGAGGCGTCGCACGAGCTCGGGGTACTGGAGGACAAGGCTTTGCGCAATCGTGCCCCCAATGGAGAAACCTAGGACGTCCAGGGACTTCACATCCAGAGCCGTCAGAAAATGGCGCAGATCCTCCGCCATCGCCTCAATCGTGTCGGGGGTGGCCCCGCTTGAGCCGCCGACGCCTGCACCGTCTACGAGGATTACTGATCGACGTTCGGCTAGGCCGTCTGTAACCAGAGGGTCCCAGTGATCCATACCTCCACGAAAATGCTGCAGAAAAAGGAGCGGCACGCCTTTATCCGAACCGAAGCGTCGGTAAGCGTAGCGAATACCGTTTGCCTCAAGGTAGCGGTTAGGCGTCGTCGCGTGAGCATCCACAGGAGCGGTTCTTCCTTAGCAGGGACGAATGATGAGCCTTTTCAGAACATCGAATTGCCGCTGGCGGTGGCGGCAGCGGGGACTTCTTCCTGCAGAACGTCCCAATGCTCAACGAGCTGGCCGTCAACGACGCGGAATATATCTACCGCTACCATCGGTTTCGGGCCCCAACCAGTGTAGCGACCGTGAATCATGACCAGGTCGCCTTCAGCGATGATCATTCCTGGCTCATAGCGGAACCCCGGAGCCAGATGCGAAATTAAGGTCGGAATGGCATCTCGACCGTTGGGGACCGCTGGATTGTGTTGGATGTATGCCCGGGCGAAGTACCGGTCCACAACGCTGCTATCGCGCCGAACAAAAACGGCGTCCATCACTTTGCTGACCAGCGCTTTGTTCGCCGCGACGGCGCTTGAGGATGTCATCAGATTTGCCTCACGCTGAAATATCTACGATGAAGAGTCGTCTACAGGACAGGGCGGCTCGGAGAATGAATCGCTTTATCGATGTCTACAACAGGGGGGCCGCATATTCGGATCGAATTGCACAATAGCAATCGATTTTGAGAAAAAGGACCACGGTACCGTTGAGGTCTCGATTTACTCTTTGAACGGACTTGCTTGCAGCTGGCTGGTGAAGCTCGGGCAGTGGCAGCCCGGTACGTGCTCGTTGGCGGTCTCGCACATCCAGGTCATGGCCGCGCTCTGCGGCGCGTGGGCGATCGTGTCGACCAGCACGGAGAAAAACGCTTTGTTGAAATCGTGACGCGGAAGTGCTTCGATCGTTTGCGCGACGAGGGTCGGCGGAAGTTTGTTGAGCTCGAGCCCCAAGACGTCGATGCCCGCGCCGATATGGACCAGCGCTATCTCGGGGCGCTTGCGTGAGGCAATGCCGACGGAGGTGTGGAGCGCGATGGCGTCCCAGATGATCGCGCGCCGCTCGTCGTTGACGCCTTGATCCTTCAGGAAGGCCGCGGCGGCATCAGCTCCGACCACTTCAAAACGCTCAGTGCCCCTAAACTCGGTCGTAAGCCCAAGGTCGTGCAGTACAGAGGCCAGAAAGAAGAGTTCCTCGTCGTAGCGTAGATGCTGCGCCCGCCCGACTAGGGCACCAAAGACAAAGGTCCGAAGCACGTGCGTCCATACAACGGCCGGCGAGACGCGATAGGCCAGATCGACCGCCTTCTGCGCTAGCGGGCTGTCCGGAATCCTGACGCTGGCGATCTCGCGCGGCAAGGTGGGATGTTGAGACAGGGTTCTTTCCAGTAGAGATGGCATTTGAATCCTTGATAGGCCTAAGGCCTGCACTGAAGCACCCTGAGCGAAGCAATCGAGACGCCGGGCGATCTCCTCAGGGGCCTCAAGCGGGGAGAGGTGCCCGACGTTCGGAAGCACCTGCATAACGGCGCCAGAGATCCGGGGCAACAGCTCGCGCCTAAGGGTCTCGATGGGTTGGATCTTGTCGTGATCGCCCGAGATCACGAGGGTCGGCGCGTCAATGTGGCTAACCGCGTCGGTGATGTCCTCGAGGCTGGTCTGGCGACCCCACGCAGCTCTGGGGGATCGGTGGCTCAAGGTCAGTCGTTAGACAACGCACCCAGATTCGGCTGGCGCCAAAATCAAGCGGCCTTATCCTCCGAGGTTGCTCACCACCGAGGTCAAGATCGTCAAAGGTGGTCGAATACGCAAAGACGGTTGTCTTGGCAGCAATTAGGGTGACCCGGTCTCTGGACTCATCAAGGGCATGCGGGCCGCCAGTGACAATTCTCGTAGGGAGCGATAAAGCGCAGCATCTATTCGAAGGATCCCCGCCAGCAGCAGCGCACGGGCTCGAGCCGTGCGCGGTGGCGAATACACAGCGACCCACAACCATGTCGCAGATGTATACCCACTTGTTGCCCTGACCTCGCAGTGCGCCGCGCCGTAGGGCGGAGTCCGAAATCATGACACTTAGGATTGATAGGCACGCACTCGGGAAGCAGGTAGTTCTGCAGTTGGTCGGTAACCTGCGAAGCGAACATCTCGATGAACTCAAGCAGCAGATCAAGGCCGCGGGTCCGGACATGGTTTTGGACGTCGGCGCCGTTGCGCTGATCAGCGTGGAAGGTGTCCGGTTCCTCAATTCTTGCGAGGACAACGGGATTGCGATTAAAAACGCTTCCCCATATATCTCAGAGTGGATGGCGCTCGAACGCAAGGCGGGCCCAAAAGGTCCCTAGGATCATCTACGGCAACGTGATGTGCCTATTGATCGCCTGCTGCCGACGCCATTGACCAGGGGTCGTTCCAACGATGGCCTTGAACGTGCGACTGAATGAGGCTTGGTCAGAGAACCCGGCCTGTTGCGCCACTTCAGCGAGGGCGCGGGTCGAGCCCGAGAGAATCGCCTTCGCCCGTTCCACGCGCTGCAGTACAAGGTAATGGTGCGGGGGTGTGCCGAAGGATTGACGGAAGGCACGCGCGAAGTGGCTGACGGACAATCCACACACTCCGGCCAAGGTAGGTAGCCCCAGTGATCCGTCCAAATGCTGCCTGCAAAGATCTATCACACGCCTCTTTTGCCAAGGCGCCAGACCGCCGCGGGGACGACTGGTAGTTTCGACCGAAGGTGCGTATTTCTGAGCCACGTGGGCGCAGAACAACAGACGAAAATAGTCGAGGAAAAGCTGAGAGAATGCCCGCGGCGCGCTCAGAGACGGCAGGATCACCTGAGTCAGCTGGTGCAGAATCGGGTCTACCGCGCCATGTACGCTTTCAAGAGTTTTAATTCGGGACATGCCCACATCGTCTGCAAAAGCCGCAAGCGTCGCGCGGGGAACGTGATAATGCACCCAGTCGACAGGACCGCGATTACGGACCCGAGGATTGGACTCAAGATCGTAAATACCTACGCCGCCCGCGGGCCAGCTCGCTACGCTGGAATAACGATCATCGACCCAGATCTCGCACCCTTGCAGACACGCGGGCGTGAGGTGCATCGAAACGACGAATGCTTTTTCAGCGGGAATGCCGTGTGTGCGCTCCGGCAGGCCGATATCCGACACCAATCGAGTGATCGCAACTGGGGGCTTGGCGGCGGGCCTAATGACGAGGCTCGGCGCCTGAGGCAGCCGGAAGTACGTCGCCATCTGTGCTCCGTAGGCAGGACCCCGTTCAGCTTCATTGCTCACGATCCCTCCGCGTGTTGTATCGCGGAACGCCCAAGAGAAAGCAAGATTCACACCAAGCCGCAAGAAACTGAAGAAAATGGAGTTTTCGTTCGAAGCTGTGCCGAATGTTCGGCAATTGCCGAAAATTCGGCGCGGGCGCGCAATTGGGTAGATGATGCGGAGGAGCTGATCGCGACTAACCCGGCGAGCGCTCCCATCGATCGAGGACTGTATGGCGGTAGCGAGAAGAGTGGACCAACCCAAGCGCAAGACACGAACGGCGGCTGAACGCACGGGCCGGAAGTCCAACAGCGCCGACGCGCTCACTGCTGCGCCACTAGGCGAGTTTAAAGACAACTTTCGCGAATTCCTTGATAGGGCTCTTGGACTGGCATGGACAGCCAATGCCGACGGAGGGCACCAACTCGTGAATCGCCGCTGGGTCGAGTACACCGGCGACTCAGCCGACGGCGGGGACGGAAGCTGGCGAGCACTTCATCCGGAAGACTCGCAACGCATGCCGGACACTTGGACAGCATTGCGGCGTGCGGAGGGACCCGGAGACTTTGAGGCCCGGCTCAAACGACTCGATGGCGTATTTCGTTGGTTTTTGTTCCATGCGGAGCCCCACCGCGGCCCAGATGGGGCGTTGGTGGGCTGGTACGGAACAGCCACGGATATAGAGGATCGAAAGCGAACGCAATCGCTACATGCCGCGGAGATGCGCACGCTGCAAATGATCACCGACGGCGCAAGTCTCACCGAAATTCTGAATCAACTGTGCGCGGCTATCGACTGCCAAGTCTCCCCCTCGAGAACGGTGATATTGCTGTTAGATCCGGATGGAAAATGGCTGTGGCCAAGCGCGGGTCCGAAGATATCGCCCGAGTGGATGCGCGCGATCGCGCCGCTACCCGTCGCCCCAGAAGTCGGCCTATGCGGTACCGCTGCTTGCTTGAAGACGCCTGTCATCGTGCCGGACATTGCGACCGAGCCTCTGTGGCTTTACGAGGAGCATCGCAAATTGGCGCTCAGGAGCGGAATACGCGCCGCGTGGTCCCGACCGATCCTGACGAAGGATAATCAGGTACTCGGAACGTTTGCGGTCTACTCTCCGGAGCCTGGGGCTCCGAGCGATACGGATCTTGCGTTGACCGAATCCGCGAGCCATATCGCGCTACTCGCGATTCAATGCCAACGGTCCCATGAAGCATTAGCCCGAGCGCTAGACGACATCCGCAAGTCCGAGGAGGACCTGCGACGCACGACCGATGCGATTGCTCAGGCAATCATGGTGCTGGACCCCGATGGAAAAGCAATCTATGCCAATCGAGTCGCGTTGGAGTACACCGGTTTGTCCCTCGAAGAGGTTCGCGACGAGGGCTTCCGCAAACGTGTATTCCATCCCGACGATGTCGAGAGACTTCGCGCGGGACGGGAAAGCGCTTTGGCCGGCACGGTTCCCTTTGAAAACGAGCAACGGGCTCGTCGTAGAGACGGCCAGTACCGCTGGTTCCTCATTCAATACAGCCCGTTACTTGACGACAGCGGTCGTCCGATACGCTGGTATGCCACTGGTACGGACATCGAGGACCGCAAACGGTCCGAGAACAAGCTTCGGCAGGATGAGCGGGAGTTACGCCAACTCATCGACTTTCTGCCGCAGCATGTGCTCGTTCTCGATGGTGACGGGTCGGTGCTGCAAGCCAATCAGACGTTGCTCGACTACCGAGGCTCCACGCTGGAAGAGATACAAGGTGTCCCTGCGGGAGCGTGGTTGCGTGCCGGCATGCATCCGGACGACGTGGAACGAGTGCAAACCGAACGAACGGCCGCGGTCGCGGCGGGGGTACCCTTTGAGCTCGAGCAACGACTGCTTGCTAAGGACGGTCAGTATCGTTGGTTCCTGTTTCGCTGTAAGCCTGTCGAGGATGATGCGGGGCGGATTGTACGTTGGTTCGCCACCGCCACAGACATCGAAGATCGTAAGCGCGCAGAAGACCGCATGCGAAACGAGACAGTGGTGCTGCGTGAAGATCTCGTGCGCTCTTCCATGTTCGAAGAAATCGTCGGCTCCGCGCCCCCGCTGCGTCGCGTATTGGCGCAAGTCGAGCGGGTCGCTTCCACGGATTCCACGGTATTGATCCTTGGGGAGACCGGAACCGGCAAGGAGTTGATCGCACGAGCGATTCATGCCAGATCCAAGCGTTCGAACCGCGCTTTCGTCTGCGTGAACTGCGCCGCGCTGCCACAGTCGCTCATCACCTCGGAGCTCTTTGGGCACGAGAAGGGCGCGTTCACGGGCGCGATTCACCGGCGCGTGGGTCGCTTCGAATCGGCGGAAGGCGGAACGATATTCCTCGACGAGATTGCTGAGCTCTCGCTCGAGACACAGGTGGCTCTACTCCGCGTGCTGCAGGAGCGCGAATTCAATCGGGTCGGTGCACAACGCCCCATTGCCATAGATGTTCGTGTATTAGCCGCGACCAATAGGGACCTGCATGCGGCGATCGCCGAAGGCACCTTCCGCGAGGATCTGTTCTACCGTGTGAACGTATTCCCCATCCATCTCCCTGCGCTGCGTGACCGGTCTGGCGATATCCCATTGTTAGTTGAATATCTCGTGGAGCGCTATGCCCAGAAGGCGGGAAAAAAGATTCGCCGTATCTGCAAGGAAACGCTGGAGCTCTTCAGAGGATATTCGTGGCCAGGCAACGTCCGCGAATTGCAGAATGTGATTGAGCGTGCCGTAATCCTCTGTGATGGCGACACGTTCTCGGTCGAAGCGAGCTGGTTGGGTACTGCTAGTCCAAAGTCTTCGGTGCGAGGTGCTACTCTCCCAGCTGATATTGCCGATCGCGAAAGGGCGATGATCGAGAATGCCCTACGCGAGGCCTCAGGGCGCGTCGCTGGTTCGAAGGGCGCTGCTGCAGTCTTGGGCATCCCGAGGCAAACGCTCGAATCTAAATTGAAGAAGCTCGGCATCGTGCCATATCTATTTAAACAAGCTGGCGGGGATTAAGAGCACCGATCGCCGAGGGCCTCCATGGATAGGAGCCCGCAAAGTTTGCCGGCCATCAACGGTGCAAATCGTGTCGACCCCAACGGGGGCAGTGTAGCGCTGGGCCACCCGTTCGGTGCGACCGGCGCGCGGATTCTGAGCCAGGCAGTTAAGGAACTCGCGGCGATGCCATCCGGAACGCGTGGCATTGTCAGTATCTGCGCGGATGGGGGCCAAGGCAGTGTGGCGCTACTGGAGAATCGGTAAGGCCGAACCCAGGCTCAACGCCGTCATGAAGCGCCGTGGAACAGCATTCGCCGTTCGAAGCGAGCGTCGCTAAGCCGAGCTATCTCAGTTCTCGGTAGAATTCGAGTACAGCGGCAAAGGCTGAACACACTCCGAACAGTCTAGCGAAAGCGGCCTGCGGTCGCTGACACGTTAATGACCATCTCAGTACGACTCTGCGGTGGTCTTCAAGAAGAAACAACAAAACCGCGGGTTTCCCACAATCGCTTGGGAAAACGCATTGATACCCTTCCAGGCCTCCAACCTAATTTGGCGCTGAGCTAACCGAATCCGATCATGGCAACGTCAACAAAGAAAACCATAGTTCTGTTTCGGAAGACATTCGCTCGAATCCTGTTCCTTCGGTGCGCCGCCAAACACTGTTGCACGAGTGAATTGCGAAATTCCGCCATTTGTTTGCGACAGTAACGGAGGCGATATGGTTCAACGCGCATCAACATACCGTGCAGTCCAAGCCGTCAGCAAGGGCAAACTGGAGCTGGCACATAAGCCGCTAACCGATCCGCCGCCAGGTTACGTGCGTATGCAAGTCGAGGCATGCGGCGTATGCCATTCGGATTCCGCCACTGTAGAGGGACTATTGCCGATCCAGTGGCCAAGAGTTCCAGGCCATGAGGCGGTGGGACGGATCGACGCGACGGGCCAGGGCGTCGAAGGCTGGAAAGCGGGTCAACGCGTCGGGGTCGGGTTCCTTGGCGGCAACTGCGGGTATTGCGCGTATTGCCGCGATGGCGACCTCGTGAACTGTATCAACCAAGGCTATACCGGAGTGCAGCACGACGGTGGCTATGCCGAAGTGATGATCGCCAAAGCGAGCGGTTTGATCGCCGTACCGGACGATCTTTCGTCGGTCAATGCGGCACCGCTGTTGTGCGCTGGCCTTACCACCTTCAGCGCGTTGCGGAACTCACCGGCGCGGGCGGGAGATTTGGTGGCGGTGTTTGGGGTGGGTGGGCTTGGGCATCTCGGCGTGCAATACGCGCGTCACATGGGATTCGAGGTCGTCGCGATCGACCGCGGCAACGACCGGGCCGAGCTCTCAAAAAAACTCGGCGCGCATCACTATATCGACAGCTCGGCGACCGACGTCGCCAAAGCGCTTCAGGAGCGCGGGGGCGCACAAGTGGTGCTGGCGACAGCCTCGGGGGGCAAAGCGGTCGCGGCCGCCCTCGGCGGCTTGCGACGGGGTGGCACCGTGATTTCGCTCGGTGCCACTGACGAGCCGATTGAGTTGTCGGCATTCGAGTTGTTATTCAAAGAGCTTGGTGTCGAAGGCGCTCTATGACCGGCAAGGCGCGCTTCCGGATGGTTCTCACCATGGTGTAGCCGGCAGAGTAGCCAGCTGCAGCCTTACTGGAGGTCCCTTGAGCAGCAATCCCGATGTGAAATCGATCACCCAAAGATTTTTTGCCGCCTACGACGCTCATGACGTTGACGGCATGCTGGCTCTTTGCGCTGACGGCGCACAAGGACGTTACCTTCCTTACGGCAAGAACAGCGTCATGCCGGTCCGTGGTGGTCTTGAAAAAATCTGGCGCGGCTT
>WNFT01019630.1_pt1 | contig 12082 bp, 13 predicted proteins | sample 5400191 | NCBI WGS metagenome assembly WNFT01 (sample SAMN13153359, study PRJNA577476) | soil metagenome | isolation source: 80 cm saprolite under Madrone tree | place: USA:California | collected 2016-06-14
AGCCGGCGCCGACGCCGGTCCTCGGCGCGCTCTGCCCCGGCCTCGGCGCGCCGGGCCCGACGATAGAGCTCGGGCGGCATGACGACGCCGAGCGTATCAGTCCGTGGCGATTAATGTCAATGCGGACGCAGAGTTAGACTGAAGTGGCGCCTCGGTCGCGCGCGCGAACGATCGGCGTACAATACGCCCCGTGCGCAAGATCTGGCGCGCCGCCGTCGAAGCCGTCACGCCTTACGAGGCGGGCAAGCCCCTGGAAATGCTGGTCGCGGAGCTGGGAGTGGCCGAGCTCGTGCGCCTGTCGTCGAACGAAAACCCCCTCGGCGCCTCCCCGCGCGTGATCGAGGCGGTGCGCCGCGAGGCCGCGCACATCCACCTCTACCCCGACGGCGGCAGCGGCGCGCTGCGCGACGCGCTCGCGCACGGGCTCGGCATCTCGCCGGAGCAGATCGTCGTCGGCAACGGCGCCGACGAGCTGATCACGCTGATCGCGCTGGCCGCCTTCGATCCAGGCGACGAGGTCGCGATGCCGCACCCCTCGTTCGAGCCCTACGCGACGGGGGCGCAAATCGCGGGCGCGCGCGTCGTGCCGAGCCCGCTCGCCGGCTACGAGACCGACCTCGACGACCTGCGCCGGCGCGTGACGCCGCGGACCAAGGTCGTCTTCCTCTGCTCGCCGCACAACCCGGCCACGACGATCATCCGGCGCCGGGCGCTCCTCGCCTTCCTCGACGCGCTCGGCGACGATCCGCCGCTCATCGTGCTCGACGAGGCGTACCGCGACTTCGTCGACGATCCCGAGTACCCGGACGGCGTCTCGCTGCTCGCGCGCTACCCGCGCCTGCTGGTGCTGCGCACGTTCTCGAAGATCGCCGGCCTCGCCGGCCTGCGCGTGGGCTACGCCATCGGATCGCTCGAGACGATCGACCGGCTCAATCGCGTGCGCGCGCCCTACAACGTGAACCGCCTGGGCCAGGTGGCCGCCCTCGCCGCCCTCGAGGATCCGGAGCACGGCGCCCGCACGCGCGCCCTCGTCCTCGAGGAGCGCGCGTACCTCGCGGCCGGGCTGGAGCGCCGCGCGATCGCGTTCGCGCCGTCACAAGCCAACTTCATGCTCGTGCGCGTCAAGGACGCGGCGGCCGCGCGTGATCGCCTGCTGCGCGGCGGGATCCTCGTCCGCGACGGCGCCGCCGTCGGCTTCCCCGGCCACCTGCGGATCACCGTCGGCACGCGCGAGATCAACGAGCGCGTGCTGAAGCTGCTGGAGGACTGATGGCCAAGGACGTCGCGATCGTCCACCACACCGACCGGCGCACCGACGTCCACATGCCGTACGCGCCCGGGATCGTGGTGACGCGTGGACGGCTGGTCTTCCTGTCCGGCGTGACGGCCGCCGCCGTCTATCACAGCCATCCGCACCGCGACGAGGAGTTCGACCTGCCGTCGACCATGCGCGAGCAGGCCGTGCTGACCATGGAGAATCTGAAGAAGACGCTGGAGGCCGCCGGCTGCGGCCTGAGGGATCTGGTCTCGGCCACCCGCTTTCTGACCGACGTGAGCGAGCAGGACGACCTCAATCGCGTCTGGGCCGACTATCTCAAAGGGCACCTGCCGACGACGACGACGGTGGAGGTCTCGCGGCTCGCCACGCACCCGCGCTGCAAGATCGAGATCAGCGCGATCGCGGTCACGGACGATTAGCGCGTGCCTCCGCTCGCCTTCGTCGGGCTGGGCGCGATGGGCAGCCGGCTCGCGCGGCGCCTGCTCGAGGCCGGGCACCCCGTCGCCGGCTACAATCGCACCCCGGGCAAGGCCCGCGCCCTCGAGGCCGCCGGGCTGAAGCTCGCCGCGATGCCGCGCGCGGCCGCCGCGGGGGCCGTGGCCGTCTTCAGCATGGTCACCGACGACGCCGCGCTGCGCGCGGTCGCGCTCGGCGACGACGGGATCGTGGCCGGGCTCGGCGGCGGCGCCGTCTGGGTGGAGATGAGCACGGTGAGCCCGGCCGTCACGCGCGAGCTGGGCGAGGTGGTCGCCGCGCGCGGCGCCGCCATGCTCGATGCGCCCATCTCCGGCAGCACCATCACCGTCGAGCAGGGCGCGGCGTCCATCGCGGTGAGCGGCGACCACGGTGCGCTCGAGCGCGTGCGGCCATATCTCCTGGCCATGGCGCCTGGCGGTATCACCCACGTCGGGCGGCTCGGCCTGGCCAAGTCGATGAAGATCGCGACGAACCTCGGGCTCGCCGTGCAGATGCTCGCGTTCGCCGAGGCCGTGCTGCTGGCCGAGAAGGCGGGCATCGCGCGCGAGACGGCGGTGGAGGCGTTGCTGAAATCCGTGGTCGCCTCCCCGATGGTGAAGTACCGCGGGCCGTACGTCGTCGGCAAGATGCCGCGCGACGCGTGGTTCAACGTCGGCATGATGCAGAAGGATCTTCAGCTCGCGCTCGACCAGGGCCACGCCACCGGCGTGACGCTGCCCACCACCGCGCTCGCCCAGCAGTGGCTGACGATGGCGCGCGGTCTCGGCCTCGCCGAGCGCGACTTCGGCACCCTCTTCGACGTTCTCGCCGGGCTCAGCGGCCTGCCGCCCTCGCCCAACCATGATGGCCGTGCGAGCCGAAGCCGTTCGACGGGTGAGGCGAGTCTATGAAGTGGCCGTGCGAGCCGAAGCCGTTCGACGGGTAAGGCGAGTCTATGAAAGAGGCCCCCCATGGATTTTGAGTACGCCCCCGAGCAGGAAGCGTTCCGCAAGGAGTTCCGGGCCTTCCTCGCCGCGCACCTGCCCGCCGATCTCCGTGTGGACGACCCGGTGGACGACCGCGTCGCGTCCAATCGCGAGATGTTCGAACGGCGCGTCGCGTGGCAGAAGACGATGCACAAGGCCGGCTGGGTCGGAGTCGCGTGGCCCAAGGAGTATGGCGGGCGCGGGGCCTCGATCATCGAGCGCGTGATCTGGGACGAGGAGTACTCGGCGGCGCACGCGCCCGTGCTGCCCGGCATGGGTCTCAACCTCGTGGGGCCGACGATCATCCACTGGGGAACCGACGCGCAGAAGGTCCGGTACCTGCCTCGCATCCTGAACGCCGACGAGATCTGGGCCCAGGGCTTCTCCGAGCCCGGCGCGGGCTCCGATCTGGCCAGCCTTCGCACGCGCGCCGAGGACAAGGGCGATCACTTCCTCGTGAACGGCCAGAAGGTGTGGACGTCGGGCGCGCAGTACGCGGACTCGATCATCCTGCTCGTGCGCACCGATCCGACCGTGCCGAAGCACAACGGCATCTCGTGCCTGCTCGTGGACATGAAGGCGCCCGGCGTCAGCGTGCGTCCGCTGGTGCTGGCGACGGGCCACCACCACTTCAACGAGGTGTTCTTCACCGACGTGATGGTCCCGAAGAGCCAGCTCCTGGGGCCGCTGAACGCGGGCTGGAAGGTCTCGACGACGACGCTGATGTACGAGCGTCACTCGTCGGGTGCCCGCAATCCGGTCGGCCAGGTGCGCGACCTCATCACGGTCGCGCGGCGGCTCCCGGTGGACGGCCGGACGGCGTGGGACGATCCGCGCATCCGCCAGCGCCTCTCCCAGCTCCTGATCGACTGCGAGGCGATGAAGTACACGCGCTTCCGCGCGCTCACCCGTCAGATCCGCGGCGAGGCGCCGGGGCCCGAGGGCTCGATATTAAAATTGTCGGGCACCGAGATCGGCGTGCGCATCGCGGACGCCGCCGGCGAATTGCTCGGCATGCACGCGCTCGTGAACCAGGGGACGGAGCTCGTGCCCGACGCGCCGCGCTGGTTCAACCGTCTCGTCGCCGCGCGCCAGTACACGATCTCGGCGGGGACGAGCGAGATCCAGCGCAACATCATCGGCGAGCGGGTGCTCGGACTGCCGAAGGGCTGAGCGCTAGCGGCCGGCGAGCCGGGCGACGACCGGCGCCAGCGCGTCGATGAACGGCTCGTGGGTCATGACGTAGGAGATGCCCCAGCGCTCGCGCCGCGCCGTCAGGTCTTCGACCATCTGGTCCACGGTCCCGACGAGCACGTAGGGGCTCCCCAGAATCTCCTCGGGTGTGAGCTGCGCCCAGCGGCCCGTCGCCAGCTCCTTGGCCGCCTTGCCGCGCTCGTCGGTCACGATCACCCGCTGCACGAGGGCGTTCAGCTCAACCTGGTCGTAGCGCGCGCCGGCGGTCTCGCGCACGAGCCGCACGCGGTCGTCCACACTCGCCGCCCGGAAGTCCGCGACGTCAGGCTCCTTGCCGCCGCCGCGAAACGCGATGCCCGTGAGGCCGACGATGTCGGCCTCGCGCGCGGCGACCGTCAGCAGGCGCGGGGCGTTGCCGCCGATGAAGATCGGCGGGCGCGGGCGCTGGACGGGGCGCGGGTGGATCGTGTGCCCGGTCACGCGATAGTGCGTTCCGGTGTAGGTGACCGCTTCGCCCTCGAGCAGGCGCTTGACGACGACAACCGCCTCCGCCAGCCGCTCGACGCGGGTCGCGCCGGGGTCGAAGCCGAGTCCCGCTGCCTCGTACTCGGACTGCATGTGCCCGGCGCCGAGACCGAGCTCGAGCCGGCCGTCGCTCAGCACGTCGAGCGTCGCCGCCTCACGCGCCGTCAACACGGGATGGCGGAAGTCATTGTTGAGCACCGCGGTGCCGACGCGCAGGCGCGTGGTCGCCGCCGCGGCGCCGGCCAGCGCGGGAAACGGCGCCAGCAGCTCGGCAAGATGATCCGGCACGAGCAGGACCGAGTAGCCAAGGCGCTCGACCTTGCGCGCCTTCTCCGCCCATTCGGCGTGCGAGCCGGCGGTCCGCACGTTGACGCCGAACCTGAACGGCTTCATGGCCGCCTCAGCAGTACTTACACGGCGGGAACTCCCGCGAGTACACGGGCTGCTTCAGGAACTCCTCCGGGTTGTACTTCCAGAACTGGCTCACATGCGGGTACGTGTGGATGACGGTGTTCTGCAGCTTGCCGCCGACGCGCTCGACCTTGCGGATGTAGATGTTCTGCGTCGGGTTGCCGTAGGCGTCCATCTCCACCGGACCGCGGGGCGCGTCGGTGATCCGCATCCGGCGCAGCGCGGCCATGAACGCCGCGCGGTCCTCGACGTTGCCGCCGACCGCCTTGATCGCCTCGCTGACCATGCGGGCGCCCGTGTAGCAGTTCTCGCCGTAGAAGCCCGGCGTGCGCGCGTACGCCTTCTCGTAGGCGCCTCGGAATCGCTGGTTCGCCGGCGTGTCGAGCGCGGCGGAGTAGTGATGCGCGCTGATCACGCCGAGCGACTCGTCGCCGAGCTGCGGCAGGACGTGCTCGTCGCTGTAGGTGCCGTTGGCGATGAGCGGCTTGCCCCTCAGCGCGCTCTCCGCGTACTGCTTGGCGAACAGGAGCGTCCAGCGTCCCAGTGCGTTGACGAACACCGCGTCGGCATCCTTGCGCACCTGGCCGAGGTACGGCGCATAGTCCTGCACGTTGAGCGGCACCCAGATCTTCTGGATCACCTGCCCGCCGTTGTCCTCGAACGACTTGTGGAAGCCGCCCACCGTCTCCCAGCCGAACGCGTAGTCGAGCCCGATCATGACGACCTTCCTGTAGCCGAGCGTCTTGGCCGCGAACTCCCCGAACGGGTGCATGTTGCCGCCGGCGGAGAAGCCGGTACGGATGAGCCACTTCGGCCGCTTGCGCTGCGTGAGGTCGTCGGCGGAGTTGATCGGGTAGAGGGTCGGGATCCCCTGCGCCTCGACGTACGGCACGAGCGCATAGGCGACGTTCGACAGGATGACGCCGGCGAGCATGTGCACCTTGTCGTTCTCGACGAGCTTGCGCGCCTTGGTGAGCGCGGCCGCCGGCTGGCCTTCGTTGTCCTCGAGGATGACCTCGAGCTTCCGGCCGCCCGCCTGCCAGCCCGTCTCCTGCCAGTACAGCTCGCAGCCGCTGTACATGTCCTTGCCGGCGGCGGCGATGGCGCCCGACAGGGGCGAGATGAAGCCGATCTTGATCGGTCCCTGGGCGGCCGTCTCGCCGGCGACGAGCGCGGCGAGCGACACGGCGACGAGCAAGAGTCCGACGCTGCGCATGAGCGCCTCCTGAGCCGCTATACTCTGCGCCGTGATCCTAGCAGCGAACGGTGCGCCCCACACATAGAGGACCTCCATGGAGATCGATCGCCCGTTGCCGAATCCGATGACGCCGGAGGCCAAGCCGTACTGGGACGGCCTGCGCGAGCAGAAGAAGGGGCGCGGCACCCTCCATGCGTTCGAGATCGGCTACCAGTCGTTCAACAAGGCGTTCAAGGTTCCGACGCCGTACGTGCTGGCGATGGTCGAGCTGGCCGAGGGACCGCGCATGCTGTCGAACCTCATCAACGTCGAGGCCGATCCCAGGAAGCTCACGTGCGACATGCCGGTGGAGGTCGTGTTCTCCAAGCTGACCGACGAGGTCACGCTGCCGCTGTTCCAGCCGGCGGGGCGGTGAGGGCCATGGCCAACCTGCGCGATCTCTCCAACGTCGCCTGCATCGTCGGCGTGGACGAGTCCGACGAGATGGGCACGCTGCCCCACAAGAGCCAGCTCAGCCTGCACGTCGAGGCCGTCACCAACGCCGTGCGCGACGCCGGGCTCAAGGTCTCCGACGTGGACGGCATCTTCACGGCCGGCCAGCACTCCCCGGCCACCATCGGCGAGGCGCTCGGCATCACCGCGCGTCACGTCGACGGCACGACGGTCGGCGGCTGCTCCTTCATCATCATGGTCGGTCACGCGGTGGCGGCGCTGCACCACGGCCTCTGCGACGTCGCCGTGATCTCGCACGGCGAGTCGGGCCGCTCCCAGGTGGGCGTGAGCCCGCGGCGCGACACGGCCATCCCGGGCCAGTTCGAGGCGCCCTACGGCTTCGGGCCGGCGCCGACGATGTTCGGGCTCATCACCACGCGCCACATGCATCGGTACGGCACCACGCTCGAGCAATGGGCGCAGGTGGCCGTCTCCACGCGCAAGTGGGCGGCGCTGAACCCCAAGGCGCTGCGGCGCGAGCCGCTGACTGTCGAGGACGTCCTCAAGGCGCGGCCGGTCGTCTACCCGTTCACCGTCCTCAACATCTGCCTCGTCACCGACGCCGGCGGGGCCGTCGTGCTCACACGCGCCGACCGCGCCAGGGACACCGCCAGGAAGCCGGTCTACGTGCGCGGGCTCGGCGAGGGCACCGAGCACGTGAGCCTCACCCAGATGAAAGACCTGACGTTCAGCGAGGCGACGCGGATCTCGGGCGACAAGGCGTTCCGCATGGCCGGGGTGGGTCCCACCGACTTCCAGCACATCATGCTGTACGACGCGTTCACCTCGGGGCCGCCCATCATGCTGGAGTCGCTCGGCATCGCCAAGCGCGGTGAGGGCGTGCGCTTCTTCGAAGAGGGGCGCTCGACGCCGGGGGGCTCGCTGCCGATCAACACCAATGGCGGCGGCCTCTCCTACACGCACACGGGCATGTACGGCATCTTCCCGATCATCGAGGCCGCCCGCCAGCTTCGCGGCGAGTGCGGGCCCCGTCAGGTGCCGAACCTCAGGACCTCACTGGTGAACGGCATGGGCGGAATGCTCTCCGCCGCCGGCACGCTGGTGCTGTCGAACGAAGCCTAGCGACGCCGGCCACGCAAGGCGGCCACCTCGCGCTCCAGATCCTCCAGGCGCCGGGCGATGGCGTCGCGCTCCGTCGTCACCGCCGAGAGCTGGCGCTCGCGCAGCGCGTGGCGCTGCTCGTTCTGCGCGAGCTTCGTCTGCAGGTCCGCCTCGCGCGCGTAGAGGTCCTTCAGCTCGCGCTCCAGACGCGCGACGCGCTGCTTGGCCGGCAGATAGCCGACAAAGAGCGTGTAGGCAAGGAGCGCGGCGAGCAGCGCGCAGGCAACGACGAGAAACCAGGGGAACGTCCCGCGCGGACCGTCCGGCACGGGCGGATTCTAGCCGAAGTCTGTTATGATGCGCTTGTGGAGCTTCGCAGCTTCTTCGACCGCGCCGTGCGGGCGAGCTTCCGCGATCTGGCGCTCCACGACGAGGCGGCGGCCGGCTACCTCGCCGACCTTCTCACACGCTTCGCGCGCACCGAGCAGCTCTTCCCCCGCGGCATCACCGGTCAGCGTCTCGAGACCGTCGTCGACCTCCTCCTCGAGACGCAGGCGCTCTGGCAAGAGGGCTGGTTCGCGCCCGAGCGCGAGGTCACCCTGCGACGCCACATCGGCGACTACACGCTGTTCATGCTCGGCGTGTTCCGCGAGCGGGTCGAGCGCATGGCCTCGTGCGGCTACTACGTGACGCAGGGCAAGCGCGCGTATCGCTATGTCTCCGAGCACGACCGCGCCAGCGCGCGCCCCGTGCGTCCCGCCGGCGGCCCGCTCTTCGGCCGGCTCGCCGACAGCTTCGAGGGCTACGCGCGCGCGCTCGACTACACCCGCCGCGTCCACTTCGGCGCCGGCCCCTCGTTGCCGTTCCTCGTATGACGGATTCCGCGGCCTGCCGCGCCGTCCTCGAGGCGGCGCTGGCCGAGCCGAGGCGTCTCGACGCCGCCGCCCGTCAGACGCTCGCCGCTGCCGCCGAGCCCGTTCTGGAGACAGCGCTGCGCGACTTCGCCGCCGCGCGCGGCGCCGCGGCGCTGCCCGTGCTCACCACGCTCGCCGGCGACGAGGCGGCGCGCGGCGTGCGGCGCGCGGCCAGGCGCGCCCTCTACCGTCTCTCGCAGCAGGGCGTCGCCACCCCCGCCAAGCCTCCACGCCGGCTCGTCGTCGAGCGGCGGCCCGAGCGCGCGGTGCGCGCCTGGCTCTCCGGCATCGACGGCACGGGCTCGCGCGCGGTGTGGGTGCTCTTCGAGGGCGGCTTCGGCGGCGCCACCCTCTGCTCGCTGATCGTCAATGACAGCGCCGGCATCCTCGACGTCGCGGGCGGCGACATCACCAAGAAGCGACTCGAGGAGGAGCTGAAGTCGCTCCGCGCCTCGCAGAAGCTGCCGTGGATCGAGGTCGAGCCCGCGCGTGCCCTGAGGGCCGTCGTCGAGGCGCTGACGCTGCACGCGACGCTCGGGACGACGCCGCCCGCCGCCTTCGATCGATGGAAAGCGCCTTTCGAGAGCGCGCGTGGCCTTCATGCTGGAGCTGGGGGGCCCCGACATGGCCCCCCAGACCCCCCCGCCGCGGACACTCCGCTTTTCGAGCGCGCGGGCGAGCTTCTCGCCCTCCCCGAGCTCGCGTCGTGGTTCCTCGACCCCGAGTCCGTGCAGTCGGACGCGCTCGCGCTGCTCGAGGCGCGCGAGAGCCGCCTGGTCGTATCCGACCACATCAAGGCCGAGCGCGAGGCGGCGATCGTGACGCGCATCGTCGAGCGCGAGCTGGTGCCCGACGCGCGCCGGCGCTGGGCGCGGCGGCTCGACGAGATGGCCTTCGTGTTCGACGCCACCGCCCGCCCGGAGCCGGCCGGCCTCGCGCGCGCGGCCGCCGCCGCGCTGGCCGACGAGACGCGGGAGGTCGCGCACCAGCCGTTCGCGACGGGGCTGGCGCGCCGCGCGCTGGAGATCGCCGGCGAGGTCGCGGCCGGCCGGCTGCGCGCCGCCGACGTGAGCCGCAAGCCCTGATCACCGACGTGCCCGGCGTGCGCGTCGGTCACGCCACCGACGCGGCCGGGCTCACCGGCGTGACCGTCGTGCTCTGCGACCGGCCCGCCGTCGGCGGCGTCGAGCTGCGCGGCGGCGCCAACGACGTGCTCGGCCTCGACTACCTCGACCCGCGTCACCTCGTGCCCACCGTGCAGGGCGTCGTGCTCGGGGGTGGCAGCCGCTTCGGCGGCGAGACGGTGTGGGGCGTGATGCGCTGGCTCGAGGAGCGCGGCGCCGGGTTCGCCGTCGGGCCGACCGTGGTCCCGCACGTGCCGGGCGAGTTCATCTTCGACCTCAGCGTCGGCGATCCCAAGGCGCGGCCGACGCGCGAGATGGGCTATGCGGCGGCCGCCGCGGCGGCGCCCGGCGCGATCGCCGAGGGCAGCGTGGGCGCGGGCACGGGCGCCTCGGTCGGCAAGCTCTTCGGCGTGGCCCGCGCGATGCGTGGCGGTGTCGGCACCGCGAGCGCGCGCGTGGACGACGCGACCGTCGGCGCGCTGGTCGTCGTCAACGCGGTCGGTGACGTGCGCGACCCGGACACCGGCGCGCTGATCGCCGGCACCCGCGACGCCCCCGACGGTCGGCGCCTGGTCGACACGGCGCGCGCGCTGCGCGAGGGCGGCGCGCTGGGTCGCTTCGCGGGGCCCGGCCACACCACGGTCGGCGTCGTCGCCACCAACGCGCGGCTGTCGAAGCCGGAGGCCGCCAAGCTGGCCGCGCTCGGCCTGGTGGGGTTCGCGCGCGCGCTATCGCCGCCGCACACCGCGTTCGACGGCGACGCGCTCTTCGCGCTCTCCGTCGGCGACGGCGGCGCCGATCTCACGCGGCTGGGCCTGGCCGCGGCCGACGCCGTCGCGCGCGCGATCGCGCGCGGCGTCCGCGCCGCGACGTCATTACCGAACCTGCCCGCGACTCGCGACCTTCAATCCAGCTGGCCGAGAGTCACTTGACCGGGAGCCTCGTTGGGCAGATCCTCGGGCGCATCGGGCGGCTCGCGTGGCGTCCCACGTGAGGACGATGCAGAGGGCTCCCAGCGACGACAACCTTTCGGCGCATGCAGATCAAGCCTCGCGCGAGGACCGCACGCAGGAGGACTCCATGGAATCCAAAGACAGGCAGCACGGCCGCGCACCATTTGGCGTGATCTCGCGTCGCGACTTACTGAAGGGCGCGGCAGCGACTTTGGCCGTGGCATCGGCGGCACCCGCTTCGGCGAAGCCAGCGGGGACGATTCTGGCCTATGTCGGGACCTACACTCCCAACGGGCAGGGCATTCACCGCTTCAACGTGGACCCCTCGACCGGAAGTCTCACCCAACAGAAGATATTCCCAAGTACGATCAACCCCTCCTGGCTCGCGTTTCATCCGAGCAACACATATCTGTACGCCGCGGATGAGATCAGCAACTTCAACGGCACGACAAACGGCGCGGTGACCGCGTACGCCGTTCTGTCGAACGGCGATCTGATCGCCCTCAATACCGTGAGCTCCGGGGGGTCCGGTCCGGCTCACGTGAGCGTCCATCCTACCGGGAAGTGGGTGCTCGTGGCGAATTACGGCGGCGGCAACGTGGCCGTGCTCCCGATCAATCCGGACGGATCGCTCGGCAACGCTACCGACATCAGAGTCGATGTCACCGCGTGCTCACCCGCGTGCCTGGTGGGGCCAACCCATGCGGCAGAGGCCCCGCCTGGGAGTTTTGCCATCAGCGGCCACGACGCGCCTCACGCGCACATGATCCAGAGCGATCCCGCGGGGAACTTCGTTCTCGTCAATGATCTGGGCCTCGACCTGACGATCATTTGGAGCTTCGACGGCGTGAACGGCAAGCTCCTGAGTCCCAAGACCGTGCCGTCGTCTGCGGGAGCGGGGCCGCGTCATTTTGCCTTCCATCCGAACGGCCTCTGGTTCTATTCGCTCAACGAAGAGGCGTCGACGCTGGCGTTCATGACCTACGACGCGACGACCGGCTCGCTGAGCCCGGTCCAGGAGATTTCGACCCTGCCCGATGCCTTCGTCGGCACCAATTTCACCTCGGAAGTGATGGTCTCGCAGGACGGAAGATTCGTCTACGCGGCCAACCGACTCCACGACTCCATCGCCGTCTTTGCCGTCGACGGGACGGGCTTGCTGACGCGTGTCGGGGAGGAGTGGACCCGAGGCGATTACCCGCGCAACTTCAACATCGAGCCGACCGGCAAGTTCCTGTACGCGTGCAATCACAGAGGTGACAGCATCACCACGTTTCGCATCGATGGCGGCGGCGGCAAACTCAAATTCACCGATCAGTACACCGCCGTAGGGAGCCCGGCAGTGATCGTCTTCCTCACCCTCTAGCGTCCGAAGCGCGGGGGTGCGCGCGCTTCGGCTAGACTTGGACGCCCGAGACAAGCCTGCTCTTGAGAGCGCGATATCGAGGAGCGCCACGGGTTCCCCGGGGCGCTCCGAGCGTTTGGGGG
>WNFT01025516.1_pt1 | contig 12081 bp, 10 predicted proteins | sample 5400191 | NCBI WGS metagenome assembly WNFT01 (sample SAMN13153359, study PRJNA577476) | soil metagenome | isolation source: 80 cm saprolite under Madrone tree | place: USA:California | collected 2016-06-14
TGTCTGTTAGCGCAACGCGTTCCGCCATTTCAAAGGCATGGCGCATTTCGGCGGTGCGCCCGATCATCTGTCCAAACTGTCCCTCGCTGGTTAGCCGGCGGCGCAGCGCATCATTCTCTTTCTCGAGCGAAACGAGTTTCAGGAGGTTCGCCACGCGCTGCCGCAACTCTTCCAGCTCAAATCCCTTCACCAGATAATCCGCGGCCCCAATTTGCAGCGCCTCCACGGCAGTTTTCGCTGTGTCCAGCGCCGAGACCATAAGGACCGGAGTTTCGTTGCCCTGTTCGCGCACCCATCGCAAAAACTCGATTCCGCTTTGACCGGGCAGAACGACATCCAGCAGCAGCAAATCGGGCCGTTCGCGCGGGAGCGCCTCGCGCGCCGCTTCCGCTGAGTCCGCTTCCACTATGCGATACTTCGACTCCAACGCGCGCCGCAAACCGTAGCGGGCGGCAGGTTCATCATCGACAATCAGGATCGTCTTCATTTGATCTATTTGGTTGCGTCCTTGCCTGCTCCTTCCATCGGTAGTATCACCTCAAATCTTGTTCCCCGGCCGTTGCTCACCGGACTTTGCCAATCCAGTTTGCCGCCAAACTCTGCGACGCGACGTGCGACGATCGCCAGCCCCAGTCCTGTGCCCTGCGTCTTGGTCGTAAAGAACGGTTGCAAGAGTTTGGCCTGCGCCTCCGGCGAAATACCCGGCCCGCTGTCCTCAACAGTGAGGACGCACGAGCCATTCTTTACTGCGGCCAGGATGTTGACGCAGCCCCCGCGAGGTGTCGCTTCGAGTGCGTTCACAACGAGGTTGGACACAATATCGCTCATCACATCGGCTGGCGCAGCGGTTCTCGCGCCGTTCACGCCGAGCCGTAACTCAAGAGCGACTCCTCGCCGCTCCGCTTCATGTCGTAAGACCCCTGCTACTTCTTCGATGACAGCCGAGGCGTCACACGCAGCCGCCGCATTTCCTCCAAGCACCGCAGGCCTGCTGAATTGCAGTAATTGATTGAGCTTCGCCGAAAGCCGCCCGACCTCATTCAGCACGATTTGCGTCTCGCCACGCAGGATTTCGGGGAGTTGCGGATTCTCCATTTGCACCTGCAGGATCGTTTTGATGGAGCCCAGAGGATTTTTTAGATTGTGCGAAATGCTTGCGGCCATCTGTCCCAGCAAAGCCAACCGCTCGCGCTCCGCCAATTCCCTTTCCAGGCGCACCTTTTCATCGATTAACCGGCACAAGTCCAAGGCGCCCGGCAGTTGCTCGCACAGGAATTCGAGCGTCGCGCGTGTTTCGCCCGAGAGCGCAGACCCGTGAGGCTGCGCGCGAACGATTCCCACGGTGTTACCCCAGGTCACAAAGGGTTCCGAGATTTTCCCCTCCGAGAAAGCGATCTTGGGCTTGCTGAGTGTCAGAGGCCCGAGGCCCGCTTGTTTGGCAAAGGCGCGCTGCTGCTCGAGGATCTCCTGTTCTTTATGGAACGTGACCTGCACCGCTGCGAGCTCGAAAACTTCCTTCACACGCTTCTCAATAAAATGAGCGAGATTTTCCGAGTTTCCTTGTCGGGCCTCGTGCTGAATCTCTGCCATCAGCCGCTGCACGCGATCCGTCTCTCGCTGCGCTGTTTCTTGCAACCGCCTTCCCAGCATACGTTGGAGAGGCTCGATGAAAATCACCAAGACGAATAGGAGCACTGCCGCCGAGGCTTCCGGCGGTATTTCCGGGGCCAACCAGGTGCTCACGCGACGAACCAACGCGAGATAGAGCAGCGCCAAAAACGTCACGGAAACCGCGTACATCAGGTTCTTTTGCCGGCCAATCTGCAGAAAGTTGAACTGTTGTACAAGGTAGATCAGCACGGCCGACGGCACGATGGCCAGCAGCGCCAGGAACGTGCTGACGCCATCCGCCAAGTCGCGAGGCAGCGGAGTACTTAACAGGTGCAACTGCACTACAATCGCGGCGCCGATAGCCAGCACACCCGCCAGTAAACTGTGAAAGAAAGACTCTGATTGCTTCGCCGCTCGCAACTGAAACCGTACTTCCCACCCCGCGCTGAGCACCATAGCCGCAGCCAGCCACACGCCATAGCCGCGTCCTAGCACGTTCCCCGGAACGAGAAAATCAAAACCCGGTGAATTCGCCAGCAAGGGAGACACGTGCAAAGCGAAATAAAGAGCCGGAGCATACGCTGCGAGCAGCAGCGCCCGCTTTAGCCCGGCCTGGCTTGGGAGGATCCCGAGAGTGTCCGCATATTCCAGGTGCAAATGAATGAGCAGCGTCGGCAAGAAGCAAAGCCCGGCGCACAGCAGCGCCTTAGCAAAGGCGGCTAGCAGCGGCGGCGGCTCCGGATAATAGATTTGGGCGTTTAGCGCCAGCAGCGAGCCCGAATAAAACAGAAAGAGGGCGAGCGAGAGAAAGAAGAACACGCGCTCAAAGTTACGCTGGCGGCGGTAACCCAGGATGACCACCATCCAAAAGAGGTGCAGGAGCGTTCCCGCCGTGAAGGTAATCAGCCGAACATAGAGAAGTGAGGGCATAACAGCGGTGTAGAGCGCCAGTGCGAAAATCTCAGCGCTGATTCTACGTCCCTACTGGGAGCACGACAATACCCAAGTGCCAGATTTTCCTTGCACCACGTAAATAACTGAAATAATAGCACTTAACATAACGAGTGCTTTGAGCGTGAAAGGCTCAATCTGCTGCCCTTTCGCTTGACACGTCAGGTGAATCTGCTATATTAGCACTCGGCTTCGAGGAGTGCTAAACGCCTTTTTGCTCTCCCGGCTACTCAAATCGCATCGCAAATCCACGGAGGTTCTTTCAAGATGGCAGTGAATCTTATCCCGCTCCACGACCGCGTCGTTGTGAAGCGCATTGAAGAGAAGGAAAGCGTCAAGGGAGGCATCATCATCCCGGACACAGCCAAAGAAAAGCAGCAGGAAGGCGAAGTCATCGCCGTCGGTTCCGGCAAGCGCGAAAAGGGCGAGCTCATCCCCCTGGACGTTAAGCCTGGAGACCGCGTTCTGTTCGGCAAGTACAGCGGTACGGAAATCACCATTGACGATCAAGAGTTGCTGATCCTCCGCGAAGAGGAGATTCTCGCGAAGCTCGGCGGCGCCGCAAAAGCCGCAGGCTCCCGCAAGTAATTAGTTCGCGTGGTCACGGCTGGTTTCAGCCGGAACCATAGTGAGTGTAGTGGCCGGTCGGCAGACCGGCGAAATACGCAGGAATTAGCAAAGAATCTCAGGAGGAAATACCAGTATGGCGAAGCAGATCGTAACAGGTGAGAATTCCCGCCAAGCGATTCTACGCGGCGTGAATGCTCTTGCCGACGCAGTGAAGATTACGCTCGGCCCCAAGGGCCGCAATGCGGTAATCGAGAAGAAGTTCGGCGCACCGATCATCACTAAGGACGGCGTGACCGTTGCCAAGGAAATCGAACTCCGCGATCCCCTCGAGAATATGGGCGCGCAGATGGTTCGCGAAGTGGCTTCGAAGACCAGCGACGTTGCTGGCGACGGCACCACCACCGCAACCGTGCTCGCGCAGGCCATTTTCCGCGAAGGCGTAAAGACTGTCGCCGCCGGCGCCAGCCCGACCGCCCTCAAGCGCGGTATCGAGCGCGCCGTAGAAGTCGCCGTGGAAGAGATCAAGCGTCTCTCCCGCGACGTCAAGGGCGACATGATCGCGCAAGTCGGCACCATTTCCGCCAACAATGACAAGCAGATCGGCGGCATCATCGCCGAAGCCATGAAGAAGGTCGGCAAAGACGGCGTTATCACCGTGGAAGAGTCCAAGACCATGGAGACGACGCTGGAAGTGGTCGAAGGTATGCAGTTCGACCGCGGCTACCTGTCCCCCTACTTCGTAACTGATCCGGAGCGCATGGAGTGCGTTCTGGAAGATGCTCGCATTCTGATTCACGAAAAGAAGATCAGCTCGATGAAGGACCTGCTTCCCCTGCTCGAGCAGATCGCCAAGATGGGCAAGCCGCTGCTGATCATCGCTGAGGACGTCGAGGGCGAAGCGCTCGCGACACTCGTGGTGAACAAGCTGCGTGGCACGCTGCAAACCTGCGCGGTTAAGGCGCCAGGCTTCGGCGATCGCCGCAAGGCTATGCTCGAAGACATCGCTACCCTGACCGGCGGCAAGGCTGTCACCGAAGATCTCGGTATCAAGCTCGAAAACGTGAAGGTCGAAGATCTCGGCCGCGCAAAGAAAATTGTCGTCGACAAGGACAATACGACGATCGTGGAAGGCGCCGGCAAGTCCTCCGAAATCGAAGGCCGCGTCAAGCAGATCCGCCAGCAGATCGAAAACACCACCTCTGACTACGACAAGGAAAAGCTCCAGGAGCGCCTTGCCAAGTTGGTTGGCGGCGTTGCGGTCATCAAGGTTGGCGCTGCTACCGAAACCGAGCTGAAGGAGAAGAAGGCTCGCGTTGAGGACGCCATGCACGCAACTCGTGCGGCCGTCGAAGAAGGCATCGTCGCCGGCGGCGGTACCGCGCTGCTCCGCTGCATCGGCGCTATCGAGAAGCTCAAGCTGCACGATGACGAAGCCGTTGGCGTCGGAATCGTGAAGCGCTCGCTCGAAGAGCCCGCACGCCAGATCGCTCATAACGCCGGCGCTGAAGGCGCTGTGGTGATCGGCAAGATCCGCGAGTCGAAGGACGAAAACTTCGGCTTCAATGCGGACACTGGCGACTATGGCGACATGGTCAAGATGGGCGTCATCGACCCGGCAAAGGTCACCCGCTTGGCGCTGCAGAACGCAGCTTCCATCGCGGGCTTGATGCTCACCACCGAAGCGCTCGTTGCAGAACTCAAGGAAGACGAGAAGAAGGGCGCAGCGGCCGGCGGCCCGGGTGGACCGGGCGGCGGCATGGGCGGCATGTACTAAACTCGATTCGCAAACGCGAATCTTTCCGGCGGGCCGATTCCAAATCGGCCCGCCTTTTTTTGTTTTCCGTCAGCTTATTTGTCGTGACTCCGACGATCACTTCAAGAATCGTCGTGTATTTGATAGGTTGGCGTTTCTAGTGGGAGTCTCTGAGCTATACTGCCCCCACTGGCAGGCTCAATTCAAAAAACAATGGAGAGATACGATGGCAACGACTGCGCAGGCGCATACACCCCCAGCTCACGCGGAGATGTTTCAACTATTGCAAGGCGCGTTTATCGTGGGAGCGATCGCCTGCTTGGCACAACTGGGAGTGCCTGATCTTCTCGAGGCTGGGCCAAAGTCAGCCGATAATTTGGCGGAGGAAATCGGAGCCGATCGGCGCGCGCTCTATCGCCTGATGCGCGCTACAGCGAGCGTTGGTGTGCTCTCGGAAGGAGCCGACGGAAAATTCTCGCAAACACCCCGGTCCGCCGTTCTGCGCACCAAGGCCAATCCCAGCTTGCGCGCGTTTGCGACGATGCACGGTCGCGAGTGGCACGAAATGGGCTGGTCCAATCTCGAATATTGCGTTCGCACCGGCAAGCAAGCGCTCGATTTCAACCAAGCCATGAGCGACCTCTCAACAATCGACGGTCCGGCTGTGGTGGAGGCGTACTCGTTTGAGCGTATCCATTCCATCGTCGACGTCGGGGGCGGGCACGGTTTCTTGCTGGCCGCGATTCTGGCCGGAAACCCACACATGCAGGGCACCATCTACGATATCGAACACGTTGTCGAAGGGGCGAAGGATGGCCCGCTGAAACCAATGGAGAATCGCTGCAAATTTGAATCTGGTGATATGTTCTACTCTGTGCCAAATGGTGCGGACGCTTACATCATGAAGCACATTATCCACGACTGGCCAGACGATGTTTGTCTAAAGATACTGAAAGCTTGCCGCAAGGGTGTGAATGAAGGTGGCAAACTGCTGGTAGTAGACAATGTGATTCAACCCGGGAACGACTTTGCGCCTGGCAAATTTCTCGACCTGCAAATGCTCATCTTCCCCGGTGGACGTGAACGCACTGAAAAGGAATTCCGGGAACTGTTCGCCGAGGCGGGCTGGCGCCTCACGCGCGTTATTTCCCTGCCAATTCCGGAATCCATCGTCGAAGGCGTTCCGGCGTAGCCGCAAAAACCGCTGGAAACTCTCGCTGAAGAAGTCAGCGACATAATTCCTAAGTGGCCGCGCCGGTTGCGGGGACTTCAAGACAGTTTCTGGCGCAGCAAATCTTCCACGTCGCCGATTTTGTCGCCGAGCAGATTCAATTTGTGAGCCAATCCTTGAATCTCCGACTCCGCGCGCCGGTTCACGTCAAAATCAAGTTCACTACGCAAGCGATCCTTCGTGTCCTGGCGATTTTGGCTCATCATAATCACCGGCGCTTGAATCGCGGCCAGCATCGACAGAAATAAATTCAAAAGGATAAAAGGGTACGGGTCCCAGGCCGATTTTCCGAGGCTGATGTTGACTATGGTGTAGATCACCAGGACGGCCAGAAAAGTGAGAATGAATGTCCACGAGCCCCCAAAGCCGGCGACGCTGTCTGCGATGCGCTCGCCGAATGTGGCTTCTTTCTCGATCATCTCATTTGGATTGCGGCTGGCACGCACGCGTACCAATTGTTGCGAGGCGTGAAACTGTTTGCCCAGTACGGTGAGCATATCCATGCCCGCCATGGGCTTACGCTGCAACAGCACTGCGATATCGTGGCGGTCGACCTCAAGGCATTCTGACGCCTCGAGCGCAATCGCGGTGGTTTGGTGCGGCGTCTGCTCCAGCATCGAGGCGAAGCCGAAGAATTCGCCGTGCGCCGGCTCATCGATGACCACTTCCTGGTGGTCCTGATCGAGAGTCGTCACGCGTACGCGGCCGGACACCATCACATACGCTTGTCCCGCTGCGTCGCCCATTTTGTAGATGCGCTGCCGCGGCGCAAACTTTTTTAGCTCGACCTGCCCGGCCAGCACGGCCGTTTCTTCGTCATCGAGCAGCGCAAACAGCGGCACATGCTTCAACGCTTCCGGATTGCACGACATGGCTCACCTCTCCTGTGACCCGGAATCGTGCCGAATCCTTTGCCGCTTTTCAAGTTTTGCGGAGAGCTGTTTATGCGGCCTCCGGTCGCATCACGAGGCGTGAGCCCGCGCGCCCTGCTGCGCGCCTGGCACCTTCTCCGCGAGTATCGTCACATTGTGAACCTCTGGTTCACTCTCGAAAAGTTCCATCGCCTTGGAAAAGAGGTTCTTGGCAATTTCACCGTTCAGGTGCGTTTCGCGGCCCTTTTCATCGGCAAAGGTGTCGAAAATTGCATAGCGCTGCGACCCTATGTGAATCGCAAACCACGTCGTGGTGCCCTCCTCTTTTTCTGCAAGGGGCTGCGCGGACTTCAAAAACGCCTCTACCTCTTTTTCCTTTCCAGGCTTTGCATCCAGTATTACCAAAAGTCCGAATTTGTTCATGATGTGCCTCCAGGCGTTAGGATGCAGTCGCCCGTCCTCTAGATGCGGGCCTGGTACTGTAGCTCGGGATATCGTCAACCAGCCGTTTCAGATATCGCAGGGCGAGCCGGAGTCCTCAAGTAAGCGATCACGAAGAGGACGCCGAACAGCAAGTCTGTGCCGGCGAAGACAAGGTCCGAGCTACTGGTGCGGGATTGCAAAACCAGAATGACGACAGCGGCGGAGTAGCCGAATTTCTCAAACATTGATGGGATCATCAGAGGCCGATAGCGCACCGGATCGCCGGCGATAAAAAAGAACGCGATTTGCCAGGCCAGCGCCAGTCCGACAAATCCATAGAAAAATGCCGGATGCGTGATGGGCGGCGGATCCTGACGGCCGATAAGATCAAATATGAAATACAAGGGCGTGATAATCAGCACGCCCCAAATCGCTGCCACTCGGAACACGACTTTAGCGAATTTCATCGCGCCAATTGTATTACATAGCGTAATACGCTTACTCGATGGAATTGTCATTACGGCGCGCCACGCTCCTGCAAAAATGCGACGGTCTTGTTTTCGTTGCCGGGAAACAACTTCGCGTAGCCTAGTGGCGTGCATTCCACGATTTCGCCTGTGCGCTCGTAATGACCGGGTAGTTTGGCTCGTAGCGATAGTTCTGCGCCGCGTTCTACCAATAACCGCGCAACGGGCAAGCCCCAGTCGCCATATTGCGTTACTGCGTGGAAGATCGGAGTTTGTCCGCCGATTCCCTGCCTCAAGATCGTGGCGCGAGCGTTTACGTCGGCGCCGCGATCGAGGAGGAGCTTTGCGGCTTCAACGCGTCCGTACTCGGCTGCCACATGCAACAATGTTGCTCCTTGCAGCGTAAGCTGGCGTGCGCCGGTGACGCCAAAGTCCAATTCGGGGAACCGACAGTCAACTAGCGCCGGGTCGGCACCGAGCTGTTCGGCAAGACGATCCAGACGGTCGCGAAGCAAGTCCAGCACGGGCGGCAGGTTGTACTTAGTAACCCCACCGGCGTCGAGAAGAATGTCGACGCACGCGCCCAGCTCTCGTGAACGGGAGTAACTGGCGATATGATGGGATAGTAGCCGCTCCATTCCGCGTTTACGTCGGCACCGTGGGAGACCAGAAGCTCCATCATAGGAATGCGATGACCGACGAGGGCGGCGCGCATGAGGGGGCCATCGCCGCCCTGATGCACGTCCGAGCCGTTTTCGATCATCCACCGTGCTATCGCTAATCTTTTAGGACTGGGCGGCTCCCAAGGCACGCGGCACTCGGCTACCCAAGTGAGCGGACCGTTTTTGCCGTAGCCCAGCGGAGCGCGATGGAGCGCCGGGTTACCCGACATAAGAGTCTTCACTCCTTCCAAATCGTTGGTGTCGATAGCGCGCTTGAGTTTGCTGAACTCCTCAACGGCATCGACGTGCTCCTTGAGCTTGGGCCAGCTTGCGAAACCGTAGAGACGCGCGATCTTGAATTGCGCGTCGGTCAATGAGTCAGCTCCGCCGGAATTCAGCAGATCCTTTGCTTGATCTTTCAAATGGCGGAGGTTAGGACGTTCTGGAAGCGGACGCGGAACTTCTTGCGGATTGGTCGGCATTGCGACCTCCTCTCAACAAACGCCCGTTGTCCGCATATAGGGCTGAAAGAAGGTTCGCCAGGATGGATTTCAAATGGGTGGGCTTCTACCCTTTCCGCGGACGGACGCGTCCCTTTACGCTGTGCGCAATCGTAGCACGAACTCGCAGCACAAATTACCGGGTTTAGCCCTCTTGCCGGGCAGCACGTTCTGCGAGCGTGGTGGCCTAAAATCAAGGAACATTTTGCTCGCGACTGCGTCTAGTAGGGTGGCGGGAGTGTGGGCATCGTCTACATCGACGATGAGGCGAAAGCCTGGTACCGTTCTTCACGAGAACGGGTGATTCGGCTGAGGAGGTAACGCGAATGCGAACCTTTGGCCTGTTCGATACGCTGTGGGCGGACGTACGCTATTCGACGCGGAGCCTGCTCAAGAACCCCGGTTTCCTCGTAGTTGTGGTTCTCTCGCTCGCTTTGGGAATCGCCGCCAACAGCACGATTTTCAGCGTGCTCAACGCTCTGCTGTATCGTCCCCTTCCGTACCCCGACCCCGAACGCCTGGTTGTGCTTTGGCAGACCGTGCCCGGACATCCGGATTGGCGCAACGCTCCGCCCATCGCCGAACAGGTCGACTGGTCCAAGCAGAACAACGTTTTCGAAGACATCGCGCTGATTAGCCAGAACGATACCGCTAGCGTTGCCGGACTCGGTGAGCCGCGCCCGCTACATGTTCAATATGTGACGCCGAACCTGTTCGCGATGCTGAGAGCCAAGCCGATACTCGGGCGAATTTTTCTTGCATCGGAGGCTCAGGATCATGCGCAAACCGTCGTCTTGAGCCAGGAGTTCTGGAAACGCGAGCTAAGCAGTGATCCGAATGTGTTGGGGAAAACCGTCATCATCGAGGGCGTTGTGTCCACGGTCGTTGGCGTGATGCGTCCACACTTCTTGCCTTTTTACGGCGGCCGCATCGATTTATGGATCCCCATCAATCCGGCGAGCAGCCGGTACGCGGCGCGCATTGATCATTGGCTGATGCCCGTTGCGCGAATGAAAACAGGCGTCACGCTGCCGCAAGCGCAGACGGAGATGGATGTGGTGGCCAAGCGGATGGAGCAAGAGTATCCGGTCACTAATAAAAATGTGGGCGTGAAGGTCTTTCCCTTGCATGAAGACCTCTATCGTGGTGCTGGACAATTTTTATATCCGCTGCTTGGCGCGGTGGCATTCGTCCTGCTAATAGCCTGCGTGAACGTTGCCAACTTGATGCAGTTCCGCACAGAAACGCGACAAAGGGAGTACGCGCTGCGTGTTTCCCTCGGTGCCGGGCGACATCGTTTGATGCGGCAGTTACTCACCGAAAGCGGCTTACTGGCTCTCTCCGGCGGCCTGATTGGCGTGGCTTTGACTTATGCCGGGATCCAACTGTTGCTCGCATTGGCCGGCGACGTCCCCGATGCCTCGGATATTAACGTCGACGCCCGCGTGCTGCTGTTCACCCTAGGTCTTTCGCTGGCCACGGCCATCCTCTTCGGCCTGGCTCCCGCCATTCAAGCCTCTCGCCCCAATCTCAATCTAGTGTTGCGCGAGGGCGAACGAAAAGGAACCAGCGTATCGAGCCGTGTCGCGCGCCACGCGTTGGCGGTCGCCGAGGTGGCTCTCGCCATGGTGCTCTTGGTGGGCGCGGGGCTGATGATCAACACCATGCTGCGCCTCCAGCGGGTTAATCCCGGGTTTGATTACACCCACCTACTCACCATGGAAATGCAACTGCCGGAAGGCGGGAAGTACGTCGAGAGAGTCCCCGGCGGAGACATGGAGAAAACGATGCCTGCCGTCACGGCCTTCTATCAGCGCGTGCTGGAAAAAGTTAGCGCACAGCCCGGCATCGAGTCCGCCGCAGTCATTGGCGCATTGCCTACGCGCTGCTGCCCGGAGTTTTACTCGTTCTCCATCCTCGGGCATCCTGCTCCGGCCCCCGAAAACCGCCCGCAAGCGGGATACAGCGAGGTGAGCGCGAACGTCTTTCAGACCCTGAAGATTCCGCTACTCAAGGGCCGCTATCTGGATGAACACGACACCGAGGACGGCCCATGGGTCATCGTGGTGAACGAGACGCTGGCACGCAAATTTTTCCCTAATGAAGATCCCATCGGCCAGCAAATTCTTCTTCGCTACGATCCTTATCCTGTCGATGAGTTGCGGCCGCGGCAGATCGTCGGAATCGTGGGTGACGTAAAGCACTTTGGCGCGGGGCGAGACACTCCTCCCTTTGTATATGCGCCGTACGTGCAACAGCCTGCCGTTTTCCCAGGCGGCGCGGCAAGGGCACACCTGCATAAGGGTTTGGTACTGCGAGCTGCAGCCGGACCATTGAGCGCAGGCACGAACCTCGCGAGCATCGCGAAAAAAGCTGTCGCGGAAGTCGATCCGAATCAGCCTGTGACTAACATCATGACCATGGATGAGGTGTTGTCGAAGTCACTCGGCGATTGGCGCTTCTATATGGAGCTGCTCGGGATTTTTGCGGGCGTGGCCGTGCTGCTCGCCGCCGTCGGCATCTACGGTGTCATGTCTTATTCCGTGAGCGAGCGCACGCACGAAATCGGCATTCGCATGGCGCTCGGCGCATGCCAAACCGACGTGCTCGGCTTGGTCGCCCGGCTCGGCCTCAAGCTCACTGCCATTGGCCTCGCGATCGGAGTCGCGTTGGCGCTCGGTGTCACCCGCTTGATCTCCACGTTTTTGTACGGTGTCAAGCCGAGCGATCCACTGACGTACGTCGCGGTCGCGCTGGCGCTCGGCGCCATCGCACTCCTGGCCTGCTACATCCCCGCTCGCCGCGCAGTCAAAGTCGATCCCCTTGTGGCCTTGCGCTACGAGTGATGTCGCGACTCGGTGTCGGAATTTTCTAGGCATTTGGCCTTTTACGCCGTGCTTGCATCTTATCTTCAGCGCTATTTAAATATGACGGAGGACCAGTATGCCTGTCATTCGCGCTTGTACTGATTGCGAACGAAAAAATCGCGTCCCCGCCAAGTATCTTGCCAGCGCCGGCCGTTGCGGAGCTTGCAAGTCGCC
>WNFT01005488.1_pt1 | contig 12080 bp, 13 predicted proteins | sample 5400191 | NCBI WGS metagenome assembly WNFT01 (sample SAMN13153359, study PRJNA577476) | soil metagenome | isolation source: 80 cm saprolite under Madrone tree | place: USA:California | collected 2016-06-14
CTCCACGGACCGCAAAGCGATTCGCCTCAAAACCGTCCTTTGGGGGCTCGGCCTACAGATCTCCTTCGCCTTTTTCGTCTTGCGGTTTGATATCGGCCGGCAAATCTTTCAGGCGGCTGGCGCGGTCGTGAACCGCCTGCTCAGCTTTTCTTATGTGGGATCGGAATTCGTTCTGGGCGAAATCGGCAAGAAAACCTCTTTGTTCGGTTTTTCGTTTGCATTTCAAGTGCTGCCGACGATTATTTTCATCGCCGCTTTCTTTGCGCTGCTCTACCACATTGGCGTTATGCAACTCATCATCCGTGTTGCGGCGTGGGTAATGACGCGCGTTATGGGCGCGAGCGGGGCGGAATCGCTGAATGTCGCCGCCAGCATTTTCATGGGGCAAACGGAAGCGCCTCTCACGATCCGCCCCTTCCTGAACAAACTGACAAAGTCCGAATTGATGTGCGTGATGACCAGCGGCATGGCGCACGTTTCCGGCGGAATCATGGCGGCCTATATCGCCTTCGGCATCGAGGCCAAACATTTGCTGACGGCGGTAATCATGACCGCGCCGGGCACGCTGCTTATGGCCAAAATGCTGGTCCCCGAAACGGAGCAGCCGCTCACCGCCGGCCGCGTCGAAATGCCCGAGATGGAAAAAGAACCGAACGTTCTTGGCGCGATCTCGCGCGGCACCGTGGACGGGCTGCACCTCGCCCTGAACGTCGGCGCGATGCTCATCACGTTCATCGCCTTGCTGGCTCTGGTCAACGCGATGATGGGCTGGGGGCATAACCACGTGGCGTGGTTCCCGGACAGCCTTCAGAGAGTATTTGGCTGGGTCTTTGCGCCCGTCGCCTGGGTCATTGGGATTCCCTGGCACGATTGCATTCGGATCGGGAATCTACTCGGCACACGAATGGTCATCAACGAGCTGGTTGCCTTTCAGCAACTGGGAGGCATGAGAGAGATGCTTGATCCGCGCTCCTTCACGATTGCCACCTTTGCGCTTTGTGGTTTCGCCAATTTTAGTTGTGAGCCCGAAGAAAAATGCGGATTCCGGCAACAGGAAATCGGTGTCGCTCAAAAAAAGCGCTGCCACCACCCCGACCCACGGCAAATCAGCAGGGGAATTTGAGCGTGCCGGGCTGGCCGCCGATTTCATTTTTTCTCAAACGTCTCTGCGGCCCCAGATTGCGCTCGTTCTTGGTTCTGGCCTTGGCGCTTTTGCCGACGAATTCACCAGCGCCACCAAGATCCCCTACGCGAAAATTCCGCACTTTCCTCAATCGACCGCCATCGGCCATGCCGGTAAGCTGGTCATTGGAAAAGTGGGAGCGATTCCGGTTGCCGGGATGCAAGGCCGCGTCCACCTTTACGAAGGCTATTCCGCGAAGCAAGTGGCCTTTCCTATCCGCGTTTTCGCGCGAATGGGCGTGAAAGCCGTCATCCTCACCAACGCCGCAGGCGGCATCAAACGCGAATTCTCTCAAGGCCGCCTCGTGGTCATCAGCGATCACATCAATTTGCAAGGCGTCAATCCGCTCACTGGACCAAACGATGAACGCTTTGGACTGCGATTTCACGACATGACCGCGGCTTATGACAAGCGCTTTCGCGAAATGACCGTCGGTGAAGGAAACCGCATGGGCATCGGCGTGTACGAAGGTGTCTATGCCGCCCTCCCCGGTCCGAGCTACGAGACTCCAGCGGAAATCCGATATCTGCGCGCGATCGGGGCCGATCTCGTCGGCATGTCCACGGTTCCGGAAGTGATTGCCGCGCGGCACAGCGGCATTCGCGTGCTAGGCATTTCCTGTGTGACGAACGCGGCGGCGGGAATTCTGGATCAGCCGCTCAACCATCTTGAAGTTCTGGAGACCGCCGAGCGCGTAAAGGGACAATTCATCGGCTTGCTGAAAGCGGTCATTCCGAGAATTGCGGAGGCGATCGCATGAGCAAATACGATACGCTGATTTCTGCTGCCAGGCAGGCGAGGGAAAACGCGCATGCGCCGTACTCGAATTTTCGCGTGGGCGCCGCGCTTCGCGCCACTTCCGGACGAATTTTTGGCGGATGCAACGTTGAGAACGCCACTTACGGCCTCACCGTTTGTGCCGAACGCATCGCCATCTTCAAAGCTATCAGCGAAGGCGAGCGCGGCTTCGACGCCATTTCCGTGGTGACGGATACCGATACTCTTACACCTCCCTGTGGCGCCTGCCGCCAGTTGATCTGGGAATTCTGCGGCGATGTTCCCGTAATCATGGCGAACCTCAAGGGCAAGACCGAAACCATTCAGATGAAAGATCTCTTCCCCAAACCATTCGATTCCTCCAACCTATAAGAAGGAAAAGCCGAAATGAAGAATCCCGGTGCGAAATTCAAATCGATTTCAACTCGCTTGTTTTGTTGCGCGATTGAACTCTTCCTGATTTCCTCCGCGCATGCGCAGTTGCCATCCAAGCAAGCGGTATCTGTCGATTTACTGATCACAGGCGGCGCGATCGTCACCATGGACCCGAGTCGCCGTATCCTCGAGGACGGATTTATCGCCGTGCGCGGAGAGGAAATTGTCGCCGTCGGATCCGGCGTCAGCGCCAGTCTCCGCTTTGCGCCAAAAGGAATAGACGCCAAGCTAAAGATCGATGCGCGCGGCAAACTGATTCTTCCTGGGTTCATCAACGGCCACACCCACGTGCCCATGACCTTGCTCCGTGGCCTGAAGGATGACGTAACCCTGGAAGAATGGCTGACGAAATTCATTTTCCCGGCCGAAGCGAAGAATGTGACCGAGGAGTTTGTGCGTTGGGGCACACGGCTGGCCGTAGCGGAGCAGATTCGCGGGGGTGTGACGACTTTTGCGGACATGTATTACTTCGAGGACGCAATAGCCGAGGAAACAAAAGCCGCCGGCATGCGCGGTGTGCTGGGCGAAACCATCCTCGACTTTCCTGCTCCAGACAATAAAACCAACGACGCTATGTTCGAATACACGGAAAAATTCCTGAAGCGCTGGCAAGGCGACCCGCTGATTCACGCCGCCGTGGCGCCCCACTCGATCTACACCGATTCCGAGAAAACATTGAAGGACTCTGCTGCGCTCGCCAGAAAGTACAACGCCCCCATCCTGATTCATGTCGGGGAGACGAAGAAAGAGTTGAACGATAGCCGCGAGAAAAATGGCACCACGCCAGTGCAGTATCTCGACAAACTCGGAATCCTCGGGCCAGATGTGCTCGCGGCACATTGCGTCTGGGTCGACGAGACCGACCGCAAGATCCTGGCGCAGCGGCAGGTGGGCTGCGTGCACAATCCTTCCAGCAACATGATGCTGGCGAGCGGCGTCGCTCCCGTGATCGAAGAGCGTGCTGCGGGCATTGCCGTCGGCCTCGGCACGGACGGCGCCGCAGGCAGCAACAATGATTTGAACTTGATGGAAGAAATGGATCTGGCGGCAAAGCTCCAGAAAATCACTAAAATAGACCCGCGAGCGCTGGGGGCGAAAGCCGTCGTTGAAATGGCCACCATTGAAGGGGCGCGTGCGTTGCACATGGACAAGGAAATTGGTTCGCTGGAAACAGGGAAGAGAGCAGACTTGATTATCATCGGGCTGGACGCGCCGAATGCCGTGCCGATGTACGACGTTTATGCGCAGTTGGCGTATGCGCTGAAAGGAAGCGACGTGGAGACGGTAATCATCGGCGGCCGCATGGTGATGCGCGACAGAAAACTTCTGACGGTGGATGAACCGTCGGTGATCGCAAAGGCCAAGGAATTCAAAGGTAAGGTCGAGGCCTCGCTAAAGTAAGCCAAGAAGAATCGGACTCAGAGAACCCGCGAAGGCGCATCAGAAACTACAAATGGCAGCGCGCCCTCAGGACTTGGCGTAGCTGATCCCACAGCGGAATCGTCTCTCTTGCTTCAGTTCCGTGGCGTGAATGATCTGCGCTCGGACAAAAATGGACTGTGTACCCGGTGAATAGGGCACAGCCACTTCGACTTCAGTCTTCACAATGTATTCTTTCCGGCTCTTGAATCGTATGCCGCCTCGGGACATGTCCTCGCATGTCACGATATCTTCGCCAAAGGCGGAGCTGCGGATGCATGCTTTGAAATTAACTTTGGTGCGTATGTGTTTGCGTTTGTTTTCGATCCGTGCTGCGGGCTGCACCGGGGCTTCCGTCTCTGGCGGCACGGCCGGGAGCGCCTCAACAGGTTGCGCTGTTTCCTGAGCTTCCGGAGGCGCTATTTCCACCGGAACAGGTTCGCCGCTGGCATCGTCAACAGCCCTCCTCCAATACGTTGATGACCCGCACCTTTTGCAGGTGCGCACAATTCCGTCGTTGACGAGATATACGTCCGATTCCAGGTCGCTTTGCTCAACTGTTTCGCGGACCTTGCAGCTGCTGCATTGAAGCAGCACGCGGCTGGCCTCTCTTTCAGACTCCGTCATGCCGGGAAACTTGATGTCCCAGAGGTCCGTCTCCGGGTTCACGAAGGCCACGCCGTAAGTGTAGCTCTTGCCTTGAGCGCCGAGGTTGCCGACGACGCGAACTTCAGCTTCCTTGTCGGTATCCAGCCTGCGAAGGATCAGTTCTTGCTCTGCGGAAAGTGCGTATTGGGAAACAATGCCAGCGCCATGCCGGCTGAGCACAACCGTCTTGGTCTGCTCAGAAAACATTTTCCCTTCCATGTCGCTGCCCACCAACAGGATTGCAATTTCTCGAGGAATTCGGCTGCTGCGACGCATGCCTTCTGGAGGCATTCCTACCCCACGTTGAGGTTGTCCAGGAACTGCAAGATGTTACTTGGATTTCTCGAGGGAAGTCACTGACTATTCAGAACCCTGTTTTCTGGCGCTCAACAACCAGAGCAAGCGCAGGCCGCCGATGACGCACACGTTTCCGAAACGCACGCGACGGTCGTCTATTCACACTTGGCAGCTAAAAAAGCTCTGGAAGTTATTCCTTGTCTGATTTGCGAACCGCCACCTTGCGCTTGTCCTGAACCGCCACTGCATCGTTTGGCATGGACTTCGAGAGCTCGCGCGCTGAAGCAAGTTGCATGGTCGCCTCAGAGCCAGTCTTCTTGTTCCGGGCTTGGTATGAACCAATTGCCGGTGTCGCTTTGGTTTTCGCAGCCACAGGTTTCCGGGCAGCGATCTCCCAAGGGTCTGTTCCGTCGAAGTGATCAGGGCTAACTTCCGATTACGCCTTGCACGTGGGCGTGAAGACCGCCAGCGCTCCGAAGCCCAATACGATGGCCGGTATCTTCAACAAACTAAATAGTTTCACGGGCGACCTCCACTTTATCTCTTTGCCAGAAACCTGGGGATAACCACTCCAGAGAGGGAACCGAAAGATTAGACTTCTCTGAATTGAACCGATGTTCTCGCGGGCTCCCGTCGGCGTCGATAGGCCTCGAGTACTATCGTGTATCCGGCTCGCCAACACCCGCGGAGCTCGGGATCCTTGTGAACCAATGCCTAGTGCCGTTTTGGAATACCTGCTTAATCCGTTGCTGGCAGGCGTATAATGGTCTTGTCGTCGTTCCCACCCTCGACACCCATCCAGCCAATTTTCCATAAGTCAGCGGAGTGTCCGATGCAAGCCACCGTGCGCCGGTTGGAACCACGCATTCCCTTGTCAGTAAGAGTGGATCTCTGCAGCTTGGATGTCCGCCAACCTGCCCAGGAGGGCGTCACGGAAAACATAAGCGGCCACGGCGTGCGCGTAGTTTCGAGCAATCCCTTGAAGCGGAATGAGCGGCTGAATTTGTGGTCGCTGCCTGGAGATTTCCGGGCTCGGGCGCGAGTCGTCTATTGCGAGCCGCTCGGACACCATTCCTTCGCCATCGGCCTGCATCTGTTAGCCTCTGCTGGAGAATGGAAGTAGCTCGCGAACGAAGCCCCGCCCGTTGTCCTGCCGTATTCCTGAAAACCACGGGGGAAGTTAGCGCGAAAGTGCCAGAAGCGATTCGTTGAGCTTGGTCAAGTCGGAGTCGAGCCGGTAATAGCCGGAGCGCCACCCTGCCGGAGTCTCATTCGGTGGGAAATTAAGCACCGCGAAGTCGTTTGCTGGCACTTGCTCATTGGCCAGTTTCGGGAATTGATCCCCGACATAAGTGGCGGCGTGCTGGCTGACGACGCGCTCGCATTCATTGACGGAGAGCACTGCGCGGAGCATACCTTGATTCTTTGCGTGGGGTTGGCAAAAGTAGAGCGTCGGCATACCAAGCTATCATCGGCAATTCGCAGTAAATCTTAAATAGTACGATAGGACCATTGGCGGAAACATTGGCGAATCTCGCTCGAAAGCCTTTAATCCTGTTTAACTGGCAACATTTCAATGACTTACACGTCATCTCTGTTCCTTCGAGGCCACCACCCGGTAACTAAAGAGAACATTTGCCGAAACAAGACACGTTCGCTGCCATCCCCCTAAACTCAAGGATGAAGCAGGTCTAAGGCCGTGAGCGCATAGATCGCGGCGCAATCGACTATTTTTCGCAGGTCAATGTATTCGTTTGGTCGGTGCGCCACGGAGAGCAGGCCCGGACCGTAAGCATAAGATGGGACGCCCTGAGCGGCGTAGAAGCGTATCTCCAGCAAACCGGGACACATCTCAAATCGCGGCGCTTCGCCCGTGACCTCTCCTACGCTGCGCCTCAGCGCGACTCCGAGCGGCTCCCCCTCTCCACATGCGCAAGATTGCCCCTCCTGCAATATCTCCCAAGCGAGTGGAATGCCTTCGCGCCTGCAACTCTCCAGCACCCCGATCAACCTGTCCTTCTCCTCCGCAAGGCTTTCCTCGGGATTGATGCGCCTGTCGACGGTGAACCAGCACTCCTCCGGCACCACGTTGAAGTTCGCCCCGCCGCCGCTCTGTCCACCCAGCAGCAGAATCGATTGCAGCGTTTGATCTGCCCCGATGTTGAAAGTGGTGGCTCTTTGCTCCACCTCCTGCTTCAACTTTTGGAGTCGCGTAACGACTTCATACATGCGCTCGAACGCGTTTTCCCCCTGGTGCTGCAATCCGACGTGTGCGGATTTTCCCAATACTCGAACTCGTAGCGAAATGGCCCCGCGGTTTGCGCTCCACACCACGCCGCTGGTCGGCTCCGCCAACAGCATGCCAATCCCGTTGCGGCCGAGCCTCCCCTGACCCGCTAGCCACGCCGAGCCGCGCTCGCCTCCCGTCTCTTCATCAGGGACCAGCATCAAAGCAGTCCTTCCGCCTAGCTCCGCGCCGCATTCTTTCAGCGCCAGAATGGCATAGATCATCGCGACAATTCCGCCCTTCATGTCACAGGAGCCCCGGCCAAACAAGAAATGTTCCTTGCGAACCGGCTGGAACTGTTCCGGAGACTGCGCTGGCACAACATCGTAGTGTCCGTGGAAGTAGAGAACGCGTTCTCCCCGTCCGTACCCGGCAACCAGACAAACAGGGACTTCGACGGTCCCTTCTTTCGCACCGCTGACCTCCAGCCGCTCGCATTCCAGTCCCGCCTGCTTCAGCCGATTTTCAAGGAGATCGGCACAGGCGCGATAGTTTTTCCCCGGCGGGTTCTCCGTCGGTATGGCCACCAGTTCGGCCAACAGGGCGGCCATCTCGTCCTCGCGTTGTTGCAGCCTTTCAAGCAGGGCTTTTGCCTGACTGTCGCCTTCTCCCGTATTCTTCGTCATGATCGAAGATGCTAGGGAATCGCGCGCGTCGAGCAAAGCTCCATATTGGAGTCCGGGCTTGGGCGATTTCACGTCATCGAGCAGGCTAGGATGGTGAGTGTCCGAAGGAACAGAATTGTCTCTGCCCAGGAATAAAAACGGGTCGACGCGCGTCTAACTCTCTAGAGCCGCCACCTGCGAACCCATGCTGGCACGCATTCAAACCGTATTCCTGCTAATCGCCATTGTAGCGACTCCCCCCGAGCTGGTGACCCGCGTTTCTGCGCAGGCGAAAGACCAGTGCCATGGCATGTGCTGCCCTGCGCGTAGCGCACACTCTGCGGCGGAACAGCATCGGGCACGGGCTTCCAATGAGGGACGAACATCTTGCCCACGAGGCATCGCCGGCCACTTCGCAATCTGCGTGGGCAAGTCCAAACAAAAGGTCGTTTACGAGATTGTCGCGCCGCAGCGACCGGCCACGCTCCCCGATCATCCCGGCTTCGCCGGACCGCAGTTTTCAAGCCCGGCCTCGCTTGTGAGAAAAGACTTTCTGCTCTCCGGGTTTCTCCCCGCGCCTTTCGAGCCACCGCGAAGCTAACCTTCCCCACGTCATTTCGATTCGTACAATCGCCTCGCGCTCGTTGCCGAGTGTCGCGAAGTGCCTCCCTTGGCAGACCTTCGCTGACCCCCTCGACAAGAGTAGTTCCGCAACTCACGGTGCCGCAGATTAAACGCCACTGCTGCGCCATAACTCCGCACCTCGGGCCTCGCGCCCTCTTTTAAAGGAGAATGCATTGCTATGAAAAAGATTGAAATGACACGCAGGCAATTGCTCCAAGCCTCATCAGCCTTGGGTTTCTCGGTCGCCATTCCGTCGATCCTCGGACTTGCAGGTTGCAATTCCAAATCAGGTCCGCGAATCACTGCGGAAAGCTGGCGGAAAATCGCTGCACCCCCTCCTCGGGGAAGCATCACGCCCCGAGTTACTGCCATGGCGGGTGGCAGCGTAATTCTGAGCTGGCTCGAACCGAACGAAGATGGCACTGCCGCGTTGCAATTCTCGCTCCGGCGGGATGGCGCGTGGTCCCAAACCGTAACCATCGCGGGGCGACTCTTGTTCAGCCGGGACCGTGCGTCCGCACCCGGAGTCATCGCTCTCTCGAGCCGCAATCTCATTGCCTACTGGTCCCAAAAGCCGGCAAACAAGGAACGATCCGCGAACGCCATTGAGCTTTTCATGGCGGTTTCGACCGACGGCGGAGGCCACTGGTCATCTCCTGCACTCGTCAATCGCTCCGCCGCTCAACCCGGCGAGGACAATGGCTACGCCTCCGCTGCGGCGCTGAACGATACCGACGCCGCGTTCATTTGGCTCGATGGCAGAAACTGGGAGAAAGACAAGCGCGTCCAGTTGATGTCGCGAACCGTGTGCGCCGACGGCACCATGAGCGGAGTCAGCCTTCTCGATCCCGACACATGTACATGTTGCTCAACCGCGCTCGTCCGAACCGGCTCCGGCCTACTCGCTGCTTATCGCGGCCATACACCGGAAAATATCCGCGACATCTCCCTGATTCAAAATCGGGGCGCTTGGTTTCAGCCGCGCATCGCCCATCCAGATCGATGGCATATCGAAGCATGTCCCGTGAACGGTCCGCATCTTGATACCGACGGCGCGCGAACCGCCTTGATCTGGTTCAGCGCTCCGCAAGATCAGCCCGCGGTGAAGCTCGCCTTTTCCGAAGACGGCGGCGCCACGTTTACTCCGCCTCTGCGCATCGATACGGGGAATGCTCTTGGCAGGGCCCAGGTTATGGTGCTTCCCGACCAATCAGCCCTTGCTTTCTGGCTGGAAAACAAAGCTGGGACGGCAGCGCTCCTGGCCCGCCATATCCGCAATAACGCTCTTCGCGATGAACCATTCGAATTGGCGCGCGGAGGAAACATCGGCTATCCGCACGTCGCCCGCGCAAGGGACGGAATCTCGCTGACTTGGCCCGAGAAAGACACAGAGTCTGTCTCGAGAGTGCGTGTCGGTTTGCTGAGCATCGCCTAAACCCGCAAGAAGTGATCGGTAACGAAAGCCGCGGATCGGCTGGCAATTGTACGCTCGCAAACGTGAGCCGAAACTTTCCAGCCGATCCGGCAGTATTCGGTCGGAACCTGATTCCCCACGGCGCTACACTCGGGGCCGCGAACGGTGGTAGTCTGTGCCCGTTTCTGGGAGTTCTCGGTGTAACACATGACCACTGTCACGAACGCGTTCCCGGTGTTGCGATGGGTCGGGTTACTGTGGACGTTGGTGTGGCTTCCTGCCTACATCCGGTTTTGGGGTTGGGCCAATCTGCTGCACTTGTGCGATGTCGCGGTGCTCCTTGCCTGTGCTGGTTTGTGGTGGGGAAGCTCCTTGTTGATTTCCAGCCAAGCGGTCAGCTCGCTGGCGGCGGGAGTCTTTTGGGCCACAGACATTGGTTGGCGGCTCGTCACTGGGCGATTTCTAGTCGGCGGAACGGATTACATGTGGGATACCCGAGTCCCTCTTTGGGCGCGTCTGCTTTCCAGCTTTCACATCGGTCTTCCCTTGGCGCTGCTTTGGGCCATGCGCAAAACAGGGTACGACCGTCGTGCTCTTGCCTTACAAGCAGCAATCGCGGCCGGGCTCTTCGTCGCTTCGCGCTTTTTGTCTGCTGGGTACAATATGAACTATGTTTATCAAGATCCTCTCTTTCATCGCTCCTGGGGACCTGCTCCTGCGCACCTTGCTGTGATTTTTGTTGGAGCCGTCGCGTTTGTCTATTGGCCGACACACTTACTCTTGAGCTGGATGTTTCCGGTGGCCGGCGCCGCCAAATAACGTAACAAAGCCGGAAAACTCCGGACCAGGTGAAAATGAGCTCGGACGCTGAAAAGCATCGTGAAAAATATCTCGCCATGCTCAAGGTAGCTTTGGAAGAGGCTCGCGCTGGACTAGCTGAGGGCGGCATTCCCATCGGGGCCGGTCTATTCGATCACGACGGAAAACTGCTCGGACGCGGCCACAACCGCCGCGTGCAGGAAGGCGATCCCTCCGCCCATGGTGAAACGGATGCGTTTCGCAAAGCCGGCCGCCAGCGTACCTACCGCGACAAAATCATGGTGACCACCCTGGCTCCCTGCTGGTATTGCAGCGGCCTCATCCGCCAGTTTGGCATTGGCGCCGTGGTCGTCGGCGAGTCCGTGAATTTCCGCGGCGGCCTTGACTGGCTCCGCGAGAACGGGGTCGAAGTCTTCGACGCCCATTCGAGCGAATGCGTCCAAATGCTCGGGAGGTACATTGCCGATCATCCTGAGATTTGGAACGAAGATATCGGTGTGGACTGAAAATTTGGAGCGGCTATCAGAAAATTCATGCACGTGGAATTGCCTGAACATTTCAATGTGGCGTCGCATTTTCTGGACGCACCGGCTGCGCTGCATTCTGAGCACCCCGCCATCGCTGGCGAACCACGCGAACTAAGCTACGGCGAACTGGCCACGCTCGCCAATCGCGCGGGGAATGCGCTTCGCGCGCAAGGTGTTTCCCGGGGCGACCGCGTTCTCATTGCGCTGCCGGATTCCGCGGAGTTTGTAGCCGCCTTTTTTGGCGCTGCAAAAATCGGCGCGGTCGCTGTCCCCGTGAATCCTTTCGCGCGCTCTTGCGATTACACTCATTACCTTGAGAATAGCGAGCCTAGCGTAGCGATTGTTCATTCTGAATCGCTTGCGGAGTTTTTGCCGGCCTCCAGTGTGCGCTCCCAAATTCCGATCATCGTCGCGGGCGAGAATAAAATCGATTTGCACGGAGTGCCTTGCGCAAAGTGGAGCGCTTGGATTGCCACAGCCGGCGAAAAACTCATTGCAGCTGATACTTCGCCGGGCGATCCAGCATTCATGCTTTACACTTCCGGAAGCGGCGGCGCGCCCAAAGCAGCCGTGCATCGCCATGCCGACATGCTCATCGCCAGCCGGAATTATGCCCAAAACATTCTCGGCCTTCGCGCGGACGATTTAACATTTTCGGTGTCGAAATTATTCTTCGCATACGGTTTGGGAAACGCAATGTATTTCCCACTTTCAGCGGGCGCGCGCACGCTCCTGAATCCACAGCGCACCAGCGTGGCGCACGTGCTCGCGATGGTGGCGCGCCACCGGCCAACCATTTTCTTCGCGGTGCCGACTCTTTATGCCGCGGTTTTGCGCGAAACGGAGCGTCCGGACCACCACGTCGATTTTTCTTCGGTGCGCAAGTGTATTTCTGCCGGTGAAACACTGCCTGCTGAAATCTTCAACGCGTGGAAACGGCAATTCGGAATCGAAATCCTCGACGGCATCGGCTCCACGGAAATGCTGCATGTTTTTATTTCCAGCGTTCCCGGAAAATGCAAACCAGGAAGCTGTGGTTTCCCCG
>WNFT01024849.1_pt1 | contig 12079 bp, 12 predicted proteins | sample 5400191 | NCBI WGS metagenome assembly WNFT01 (sample SAMN13153359, study PRJNA577476) | soil metagenome | isolation source: 80 cm saprolite under Madrone tree | place: USA:California | collected 2016-06-14
TTTCTTTTCGCAATTCCCGGTGTTATGGCCTCGGCCTTAACACCTTAGCGCAGGTTTATAGCATGTAGTATGGGACCTGAGCCAGAGCGAACCACCCATTTTGGACGCACCTTCATCCAATGGGTGAGCAGCCACCTCTCTATTCCTAACGCATTAGCCGTCCCATTTGTTTCTAAATTTAGCCCGCTATACCCCTTGTACCACAGGCTTTTTGGAGTGCGGAAGTCTTGTTTACCCTGAGCTTCGAAGGGCTCCCGCTTTATTCGTGCAGGCATACCTCAAGGCGTCAGCGAGAAAAACCTCTAGGTCTGCCGAAAACTCCGCGGACTCTGCGTTAAGCCTTTCCTTCCCCCCTTCCTCCGCCAGGCAACCAAAGGCCACCCAAACAAAACTACCAACGCCACCAAGATCCCATACCCGTTCGCCCGATAAAAATAATCCGGATGTCGGAGCATTTCCCCAGCGCCACCCAACAATGCAATCCCCGCCAAAATCAGAAAATATCCCAGCACGTTAAACCGGATGACGTAGCGCACCGCAAGGTCAATCACCGCGATCCACACCGCTCCGATGATCATCTTCTTGGCCACGTCTATCGGGTCATGCCAGTTGGCCCCAATTCCTCCCAGCGCCAGCACCGCAAGCACGAAAACGGAAACACGCTGCCACTTCGCCCGAATTATGCTCGCGATAAACGCCGCCGTGATCGCCACCAGAGCCATGTAAGTCAGTCCTCCGCGCACCCCCGAGCCGAGAATTGCCCCCACCGGAAAAATCGCATCTAGGTTCGCGCCGAAACTCGCAGCCGCCCCCTCTTGCGCCCCAGGCAAATGCTGGTAGACCCACTTCGAAATCGCATCCAGTCCCACCCAAGCCGCCGTCCCACCAAGTCCGATAAACAGTGCGTCGCGGTAATACGCCTTCGGCATGCCTATCCATTCCGGTATTCGCTCCACGCCGAACGCCCGCGTCGCGTAATACCAAGCCGCACCAAACAACAGCGCCAGAAATCCAAAAGAGAACAATGCCCTTAGCAGCGCGAAGATGGCGCTGGCACCGAGCATTGTTTTGAGAGGTACCGCAGTCGTGTAGGCATTCAGCGTGGCTTGAATATAGTCGCCGAACGCGAGAGCAAGAACATAACCTGCAAGACCCCAGAGAGACCACAATGCCAGGCGCTTCCAGGGAATCGAGCGCGCGAGTTCGGACCGAAGATTTTTCAAGAACACGATCAAAACTGTGATCGCAAATCCAACGACGATTAGGATCGGCATCGCATACCCAAACACGATTTTTGCCAGCGTTGCCTCTTCCCGCTTGCGCCGCCACTCATCAGGGATCTTGATGTAATTGCAGAAAAGTCGAGGTGAAGTAGACGGCTTTCGCGGGTCGCAATCAGTGACCTCATCACCTCGAACCATTAATTCAATCCGTTCATAAGCGTGGTCGGCAGGCTCGGCCGCGGAAGTGGCAGTCGAATCTAAAGGAGTATTTAGCTGCCACGTCAAGGTGTGATCCGTACGGTGCGGGAGCTTTTCTGAGTTTGCTTCAACTAGGCTCCATCGGCCGAGGTCCAGCTTCCTTTCTTCGCGCAAAAACCTCTCAGCCCGCGCGACAGCCTCTTCCTTGGTTAGCGAAGCCCCAGGAGTCTCCTCTGCAAGGATATGACGCACCCCTTGCAGCGACCCGTCGGGCCTCAGAATTACCGCGTATTCTTCCGGCTGCGAATCTCGAAAATAACGCACTTTCCACAGCGCTCCAGGCACCTGCTTGTCGTAAATCTCATTCAGCCGCGCAATGCCAACTCTTTCTCGCAAGAACTCGTTTGTTGTGGGATCGGTGACGCTTACAAACACGGTCGAATGTATGTAGCTGCTCGGCTCCAGTCCCCGTTGACGTGTTATCGCATCCGCCCGTGTCCGCGCCGACCGCGCGTTCACCGAAAGCTTCAAGTAGTCGCCGATTGATTCCGGTTTGAGTTTCCATGCCACCGCCCCGCCTGCCACTAGGCACACAGCCAGGAGCGCCAGCGTCCTCGAAGACAGTGCGTCATAGCGCCGCGTCGAAACTGCTGCGGAAGCTTCCTCCGGCCCCGCAGCCAGGCTTATCTCCGGAGCTGGTGCCGCCTGATTCAGCAAATCTTCATCGGTCTGAAACCTCCCTCGCGACAGATACGAAATCGCCGCAAACAGCAGCGGAGCCGCTGCCGCCAGCGCCACCACAATCCCCGAAACCCTGAAATACAAATTGTTCGAGCGCACCAATAGCAAACCCACCAGCGAAGCGTCCACGGTGTAGTGCCAAATCAGCGTGGCCAAGATGCCCCACCGCAACATCACGAACCCCGCCACGATTCCGATCAACCCGATTTCGATCCCGCGAATGTACGGCGGCTCCTGCGGATAATTGCTGTGCAGAAAGCTCCACAGGAACGCCGGAACGATCACCGCAATCCATCGCGAGCCGGTCAGCCGCGTAAAAAACGGAATGGCAAACAAGCGAAACGTAAACTCTTCGTTCGTCGAGGCCAGCAAACCGATCGCCGCTCCCGAAATCCACGGGAACAGCGTGTTTACCGACTCTTCGTAATTAATTTCCTGCGGCGCCCAAGCTCCGAAATGGCTGGCCACCACGTAGAACGCCACGACATATCCGATGTGCGCCGCCGCCAACGATAGCCCCACCACCGCCGCTGAAAAAAATTCCTTCGACCGCAATCCCCGCAACGTAAGTGCTTTCGACAACTGCAATCGCTGCGGCTGCGAAGCCCGGTACAGCGGTTCCGCCGCCGGCAGCACCAGCGTCACCGTAATTGCCGTCAAGAGCGCAAGCACCAGCGCCATTCCGATCTTCGCCAGAAGGAAGCCACCGTAAGAACTATTCGTGTTGTAGCTCGCGCTCCACAGCGGCCAGTCATTCAGGTTCTGCAAGAACAGCAGTCCCGCCACAAGTAATCCCAGCACAATCGCTCCATGCCAGGAGGACTGCCCGGAATTCGTCAGCTTGAACGCCACCCACACCGCAAATCCAAGCAGTAAGATATAAGGAACGGTGAATACCAGCGCCAGCGTGTCGTTGCCCGAGCGCAGCCGCTGATAGCTTCGCTCCCACGCTTCCGGCACCCGCAGATATTCCTGCGACCCGCCGACGTGCTCCCCCTGCAACGACACGGTCAGCCGGTAAGGCGCGTCCTTCGCGCGAAATCCGTGCTTCTCCCAGGTGAAATCCCAATCCGTGCGGTTCGGCCTCTTCGTCGAATTTGCTTCTTCCGGCAGGAAGTCCCATTGGCTCGCGTCGAGCCCAAGTTTTGAAACCAGAAAGTTCTGCGCGCTAGCCTGCGCCGCAGCCCGTTCCAGCGCCGCCCCTGGGCGCGCTTCTTCAATCTTGTGCCCGTACCCCACAACGTTTCCCGCCGGACTCACCCGCACGGAAAATTCCTCTTCCTGCTGTGGCCGGAAAAACCGTACGTCCCAATACCAAATGTGCAGTTCCGACGACATCAACTGGTTGGCCTGCTGCAATCCCAGCTCGCGCTCCAGATACGTCTTCGCGTGGAATGCTGTGCCTCCCGGTTCGAAGTCGTCTTCGACGCTAAACACGATCGCCGACCGGTACCCGCTCACGTTTTTGCCCAGCCCCGCAACAAACCTTTGTGCCCGCTGCAGCGCCTCCCCGCGCGTGACGCGGAAATCCACCGACGCCTCCGGAAACGCGCGAAAGAAATATTTGTAAGCGAAAATTGTTCCGATGATTCCGAGCGCAACCCACAGCAGCAGCGCCCGCTTCTCCGACCCGCTCAGCCGTTCACCAGCCACAGCAGCCTCCGCCATCGCATTTCATCTTGAGGTAAGACCCTGATGTGTTGCGTTCAGACTCACTTCTTAAACACAATGGCCCACTTTATAGATACGCATCCCGCCCACGCAAGTGACCCACGTAGGGGCGCAGCACCGCTGCGCCCCATCTCGGCACGAATTGAGCCACCTCTCTTGCTGCGTTACAAACGATTCTCAAGCGTCGCACTAGAGCCGCCGACTTTGGCGGCCACCTTTGTCCCAATGGTATAAAAGACTATCGATGCCCCTCTCCCTGACCACCGAAGTCCGCATGATCAAAGGCGTCGGGCCCAACCGCGCCGAACTTCTCGCCAAACGCGGCATCTACACGGTCGACGATCTCCTTCACTATCTGCCGTTCCGCTACGAAGATCGCATCCACTTCTCCAACATTCGCGACATCAAGCCCGACGGCATCTACACCATTCGCGCTCGCGTCATGAGTGGCCAGGCCGTGCGCACCATGCGCGGACGCGACGCCATCTATCATCTCCTCGTGCAAGATCCGACCGGCCAGCTCCCCTGCAAATTTTTTCACGGTAGCTATCTCGAAGGCCGCCTCAAGCAAGGCCAGCTCCTTGTCCTTCACGGCAAAGCCGAGATCGATAAAATGCGCCCCGCGCGCATCGAAATGGTCAATCCGCAAATCGAGCTCCTCAGCAGCGTCGATCATTCCCTCGCCGCCCACGAAGCCGATCGCACCGCCGCGCAGGAGGAAATCGACTCCACCGAAGTCGGCCGCATCGTTCCCATCTACGAAGCCATCGGCACCTTCGGCTCGCGCTCCATTCGTCGCACCATCTATACCGCGCTGCAAACTCTCGATCCGCGCATGCTCGACGTCTTGCCCGAAGACCTGCGCGCCCGTCTCGGCTATCCTTCGCGGTTTCAAGCCCTGGCGCAAACGCACTTTCCCGCTGCCGAAGAATCCGTCGACGCCCTGAACGAATTCCGCTCCCCCGCGCAGCAGCGCCTCATCTTTGAAGAATTTTTCCTCTATCAGCTCAGCCTCGCGCTCGACCGCCGCGCCGCCCGCAAGGAAAACGCCATCGCCTTCCGCCTCCGCGAAGAAAACATTCGCGAAGCTCTTAAGCGCATTCTCCCGTTCAAGCCCACCGCCGCCCAGAAACGCGTCCTGGCCGAAATCGCCGCCGACCTCGAAAAGCCCGCGCCCATGAACCGTCTTCTCCAGGGCGACGTCGGCAGCGGCAAAACGATCGTCGCCCTGCAAGCTGCGGTTGTCGCCATCGAAAACGCTTGCCAGGCCGCGCTCATGGCTCCCACGGAAATTCTCGCCGTGCAGCATTTTCTTTCCGCCCGTCGCATACTCGAACGCGGCGGTTATCGCGTCGAGCTCCTCATCAGCGGCCTGAAATCCGCCGAAAAATCCACGGCTCTCGACCGCATCCGCTCCGGCGAAGCGCAACTCGTCATCGGCACGCACGCCCTCATCGAAGACAACGTCGAGTTCTCCCGCCTCGGTTTCGTCGCCATCGACGAACAGCATCGCTTCGGCGTCCTTCAGCGCAAGCGCCTGATGGACAAAGCGGCCGCCCACGGCCGCGCGCCTCACGTTCTCGTCCTCACCGCCACGCCCATCCCGCGCACGCTCTCTCTCACGCTCTACGGCGATCTCGACGTTTCCGTCCTCGACGAGCTCCCGCCCGGCCGCACGCCCATCGAAACGCACCTCACCTCCGAGCCGCACCTCCCCGGCGTCTGGAACAGCATCCGCCTTCTCGTCGCCACCACCGTCGTCGAAGTCGGCGTCGACGTTCCCAACGCCACCGTAATGGTCATCGAGCACGCCGAGCGCTTCGGCCTTTCCCAACTTCACCAACTCCGCGGGCGCATTGGCCGCGGCGCGCAAAAATCCCACTGCGTCCTCGTCGGCCCCGCGCGCATGACCGACGAAGCCCGCGCCCGCCTGGAAACCATGGTGCGTACCTCCAACGGCTTCGAAATTGCCGAAACCGATCTAGAGCTTCGCGGCCCCGGCGAATTCTTCGGCACCCGCCAGTCCGGCGACTTCGGCTTCCACATCGCTAGCCCGCTTCGCGACCGCGAACTCCTCGAGCAAGCCCGCCGCGAAGCCTTCGCCATCGCCGACTCTCCGTCGCAAAAGATCGCGCTGGACCGCATCCTCCGCGGCCTCCCCCCCGAATGGCAGCGCCGCTACCATTTGGCGAAAGTAGGCTAACTCCCCGTAGGGGCGCAGCACTGCTGCGCCCCTTCTCGCCGCGATGTGATCAGCCCAGCAAGGCCGTTGGTTTCTCTTGACTAAAAACCAAGACCTGATAACTAAACAACTGTAGTCATGCGCATCATCGCCGGCAAATATCGCAGCCGCATCCTCAAAAGCCTCAAGGGCACCGCCCTCCGTCCCACCAGCGATCGCCTCCGCGAAACCCTCTTCAACGTCCTCGGCCCCAACGTCTCCGGCTCGCGCTTCCTCGACGTCTTCGCCGGCACCGGCGCGGTCGGTATCGAAGCTGCAAGCCGCGGCGCCATCGACGTCGTCTTCGTCGAAAACCATGCCCCCGCCGCGACTCTCATCCGCCGCAATCTCGAATCGCTCGCAATCACCAACGGAGCACAAATCCTTCCCCTCGACGCCTTGCGCGCTCTCGAGAAACTCGCCTCCCGCCACAAGCCCACGGACCCACCATTCGATTTCGTTTTCGTCGACCCGCCCTACTCCGAAAAAGATCAATACGACCGCGTCCTCGGCTTCCTCGGCTCCGCCCCATTTCTCAGCCAAGGCAGCCTCGTCATCGTCGAGCATCGCCGCACCTTCGAGCTGCCCCATCCCGCCGAGCCCGACGAAATCCCCGAAGCCGCATAGCAAGTGTTGTAGGGGCGCGCTCTAGCGCGTCCCAGCGGCTTCAGCCGCCGAAGGGCCGAGTGACAACTGCCTTCACAAAAATTTCACGAGCGCATCAGTCGTTTCCTTAGGTCGTTCTTCCAGCACCCAATGCCCCGTGTCTTTCAACACCACCACCGTCACGTCCGAAGCGACCAATTTCATCTGCTGTCCCAGCACTTCGCCCAGTGATTTGTCTCCCCCGATCGACAACACCGGCATGGTCAGCTTCGTCTGCGCTTCGTCTGCGACAAGAGGATGAAATCGTCCCCCGTTTGCGGGAACGACGTGAAGTACGCCCAGCCCGCTTTCATCCGCCCCGGCCGCGCGTACGCCGCCGCGTAAGCCGTCCGGTCCGCTTCCGATAACGATCGGTTCTTGTCCGCCGCGAATTCATTCCAGTAGTAATCGAAGTACATTCGCTCGCGTCCCTTCACCAGCGCCTCCGGCGTCGATCCATGAAAGCGGAAATGCCACAAACCGGGGTTGTTGTACACCACATCCCCTCCCTCCACGCCCGGCAGAAACGCATCCATCACCACCAGCTTCTCCGTCTCCCCCGGAAACTGCGCGGCATATGCATACGCGACCATCAGCCCGATGTCATGCCCGACGACTCGAGCCTTTTCCACACCGAGCTTCCGCGCAACCGCATGAATCCGCATCGCCGCCGTCTTCATGTCCAAACCGTCAGCCGGAATCGACGAATCCCCGATCCCTCGCAAGTCCGGCGCAATCACCGTAAACCGTTCGGCCAACAGCGGAAGGATCGGCTTCCACATCCGCGAGGTTTCCGCATAGCCGTGCAACAAAATCACCGCCGGACCCCGCCCGGCCGTCAGGTAGTGCAGCCGCACTCCGTCGACTTCTTCCGTGCGCGAGTCAATCGCCTTGTCCTCCGCGTTGGCGGCCACCGCCACAAACAAACCAATGCATGCGAGCACGCTGACTACAGCAATCTTCGCCAAACCATGAAAGTCTCGTTCCATAAATCTCCTGGAATGCACGTTAGAAAAACTGAGGATGCAGCCCCGAAATGCTATCACACGCGTTCACGCCGCCGGTCCGTCCTCAAGATCCCCATGGTTCATCGCATGGTGATGAGCTACGATCATCTGGCCGAGCTGCGGGCATCGCTGCCAGCCAAGCTGAGGAGATGCTCTATGAAAAAAACAAAATCCGGCAATCGCGCTTCAGCCGCAAAAAGCAGCGTCGCCGCGAAAAATATAGACGAGTACCTTGCATCCGTCCCCGAACCCGCGCGCGCCACTCTAAACACAATTCGCGCTGTGATTCGCTCCGCGGTGCCGCCGGAAGCCACGGAAGCCATCACCTATGGCATTCCCACGTTCAAGTACAAAGGCTCGCTGCTGGCCTTCGCCGCGTTTAAGAACCATTGCAGTTTGTTCCCCATGAGTCTGTCCGTAATCGACGCGTTCAAGAACGAGCTCAAGCCTTTCCTCGCATCCAAAGGGACCGTCCGCTTTCCGCTGGACAAGCCGCTGTCCGCCGCCCTCGTGAAAAAGCTGGTGAAAGCGCGCGTCGCCCAGAACGAAGTCAGGAAAAATCGCTGAGCCCGCGTCTCGGCTACCTCGCCGCTGCGCTAAGCGTTCCCGCGCTCTCCTAGCGCAGGGCCCGCTGCAACCGCTTCGTCGTCTTCAGCAGCTGCCGCTTCAGAGCCTCCACCTGTTTGCCAATATGCTCCAGCTCCTGCTTGACCACCGGCCCCGCCTTGGCCACCTGATGCGCCTTGCGATCCGCTTTCCCAATCGCCGTTCCGATTCTAACCGCCACCCGGGTGAATCTGCTTTTCCGCGCCATCATGTCCTCCCGCAACAGACGCCCGACATGGTATACCTCAACCATCCCGCAGCCAAGCTGTTGTGGCTCCAACCTTCCGTTCCTCATCGCGCGGAAACCATCGCCAGCTGCTCACGCGCGCCAGGCCTCGTATAATTAATCCAAATCTCCGCCGCGATCATCTGCAGCGTAAACCCGATCCAGAACGCCGCGCCAAAAAATTCGTGCGGGTCCGGCCTGTGCCCACTTATCATCGCCGCCGCAAAGAACGTCCCCATGATCGGCCGAATCGTCGCCACCGCCAGCCCAATGGCATATCCGCGAATCATCCATTCTCGGTGCTGCGCGAACTCCCTCCGCATCGCATGCCACAGCCCGCGCGCCAGCGCGATCAGGAAAAACGTTCCGAACAATGCGATGGCCGCCTTCTCATCCACGCCGCCAATGGTTTTTCCATACGCCAGCCTCAGCCCGGTGACTCCCACCACCGCGCTCGCCGTCAGAAAAACTCGTCCCGACCAGCGGTGCACCCGTGGATACTTCGACCGCAACCTCCGCACAAATTGCAGCGGCCCCAGCACCATGAACAGGATTGCCGGCAGAATGTGCGTCAGCGTCAGCGTTTGCCGATCCGCGAACGCCTTGTCCAACTCCGCCGCCGGATTATTCCGCGCGCTCAGCGCCCCTGGCTTCAACAGCACGATGCTTCGCCGCGCCGCCACGGCGATCCCGATAAATGCCAGAAAAAGCACTGCGGTCCACACAAGTCGTACCAGCGCGCGATTCACCTTCATAACCCGCGGCGCCTCCTTTTAAGCATACGCGCGCGCCCGCCAATTTATAACCGCTGTACTGGCCGCGGCGCCGGTCGACTGAACTCCTCTTTGTCACTTCACTCGGCGCCGGCACAATCCACCATCCAACCTTTCTTTGACACTTCGTACTCCAACTACATGTAAAGGCGCTACCACCAGCCAGTTGCTCGCTCCAGGGGAGCCATGTTCTCTCTGGTGCTTCCCAGCGGCAATTGCGGGTGGAAAGCGCGACCCCGGCAGGCCACGAAGGCCTGCTCGGCTCGGATGAGTCGAGCAGGTGAAGTATGCACGGCTACAGCACGGACTCTGGTGAAAGGAGGGTCGTTCCTCTTTTGCTCGCGTCTGTTGCGATTGCTTTGGCGTGGTTGTCCTCCAAGATTCTCGCCGTCATGCACCTCTCCCTGCCGTGGTGGCTGGATGCTCCCTCCACCCTCGGTTTCTACGGTGCGCTCTACGCGCTGTTCGATAGAAACCTTTGGCGCAACCGCTTTGTGCGCAAATTGGGCTTGGTCCGAGTCCCAAACCTGACCGGACGCTGGCGCGGTTACCTCATCTCCTCGTTTGACGGCCATGCGAAGCGCCACGATCTGATGATCAATATTTTCCAAAGCTGGACGCAAATCGCTGTCTTCCTCGCCACCGAGACCTCCGTCTCCCGCAGTTGCGCCGCCGTCATTCAAGTCGACGACCCTGACGGCCTCTCGCTGACATACCAGTATCAGAATCAACCGCTAGCCAACGCCATGCGCACCATGCACATGCACTTCGGCACCGCCATGTTGCGAATGTCCGATGACGATACTCTGACCGGTGATTATTACGCAGGGCGTGACCGCCGCACCTTCGGCCGAATTTCCTGCTGGAGAGAGCAGGGCACAGCCGCGTCGCCCGCCGAATTCGTCCTCTCCCTTCCCGCCAATTCGCGATGAGAAATGAGCCCTGCGCAGTCGCAGGTGGAAGCCCGCGACTTCAGTCGGGGGAGCGGTGCCTCCAGGCGCCGTGAAAAACGCCCATCGCTAAATGGGCTTTAGCCCCTGAAATGTAGAGGCACTAGACGCCCCAAAGAGTTAGGGGAATTACCGGTACCGCAATTACAGCCTTTCACTGCTTGTCAATCGATATCATCAATGCTCTCTTAACCCTAAGCACTGCTTTTAGAACCCCTACTGGAGGCGGGCCATGGCGTTGCCAAAAAGAATCGAGCCGGTCGGAAATTTAAGCGAGCAAGCTGATTATCGCGGTGCGCAGCGGAAGGTTCTTCATCTGAAGACTTTCGACGCGAGAATTGAGAGGCGCGACCCTCTCCCCGTCCAAGTCTACCTCGCCAGCTTGGAAGAGCCGCGGGCTCGCGAACGGACCATCACGGAAGACGTCAGTCCCCACGGCGCTCGCGTGGTGTCCAGCCGGTACTGGCAGCCGGGTGATGTGCCGCTGCTTACCCCCTTGATTGGCCAGCACCCAAAGCACGCGCGAGTCGTCTATTGTGTTCCGCAGCCGAACGGCCGCTATTGTGTGGGCATAAAATTCGAGGGACCCACATTCAAGTGGCGGATATAGGACGAGCGCTCCGACAGAGGCACTCTCGACCGAAGCCGCGCCCGTTTCGTCCCGACCCCCGGGCGCACTCCTCTTCTCAGAAGAGACTCATCATCTACGCGGCCGAACGCAGCTGCACCCAAGACGCCGATTGCTTCGAGCAAATTGCTCTTTCCGCTGCCGTTCGCACCGACAAAAACGTTAACGGAACCGAGCTCCACCTCGACTTTTTCGAGTGACTTAAATGATTCGACCGAAAACCGTGTGATCATTGAAGAGAGCTTATATCAAAGCACCAGTACCAGGCACGAACTTAGAACGGCGCGTAGTGTGACGCCGAGGAGTCGAGGCGGATAGTAGAGGCGAGAGCTTGGGCAGGCGGGTAGCCGTCAGGCTCGTGGAGAGAATTTCGGTGCCGCATACGCAGGTTTTTGCCTGTGCGGGTTTAGAGTCACCTTCGCAGAGACCAAGTAGGCAAGCGCGCTGACCAGCTCGAACACTCGTGTCACTCCCCTGACTCGCGTGCCCCGCACCTCGATTTTGCTCCGGGTCTTCCCAATTGTTACCTTTCTACCCCATCTTCTTTGCAACTCTCCGCGTTTGAATGACTTAGCAAACCGTTCGACTAAGTCCTTACAAGTAAAAGATTCCTATTGACAACCGCCCCGATCCCTGCTACCATTCCGCATGAAATCGGCGCAGAGGAGAGGCTTGCGTGAACGGCGAGCGAAACGGGTTGGTGTCGCCCCGAAAACAATCAACTCCGAAACCGCAACCTTAACTACCTTTAGAATCAACACTTGCAAAAGTGTATCAAAACAAATGACTTTAACTCCGTTTAGAATCAACACTTACACAAAAACGGGGGGAGGGGGGCCTCCCACGCACTACCCACTACTCGCCGCCCACTGCCTACTCTCCCAATATTTGCAACTCAGGCGACGCCCGTCACATACGCCACGTGGCGCCTCTATCCCCTGTGCCCTTACTCGATTGCGCATACTTCCCGTCACAACGGGGGTGTGCCTGTCGCTCGCTCCACTGCTCACTTTTTGTCGCCCCTTTGTTTTCATATTCTTACGAATTGCTTTTCCCGCAAGCCCTTTCTTTTGACAACGATCCGCATTGCCCCCGGGTGTACCCCTCCCGACCTTCAAGACCTTCCGACTTTCAAGACTTTCGGACGTTCCGAGGCAGCCTTAAAGACTTTGCGACCTTCAAACTTTCCG
>WNFT01005571.1_pt1 | contig 12078 bp, 10 predicted proteins | sample 5400191 | NCBI WGS metagenome assembly WNFT01 (sample SAMN13153359, study PRJNA577476) | soil metagenome | isolation source: 80 cm saprolite under Madrone tree | place: USA:California | collected 2016-06-14
GCGCGTTCAAAGCCCATCGCCTCGATAATGTTCGCCACTGAGTCTCCCGGTACGGGTGTCGGCGCCAGCGATAAATCGATTATGCCGAAAGGAATGCCCAGGCGGCGCGCCGCTTCCCTGCCCACCAGTTCGCCCGCGCGCGAAAGTTTGAACGAAAGCTTCTTGATGATCTCCGCCAAATCCTGTAGCGGCATATCGCGCGCGGCGCGACTCACTGCATAGTTCACAACGCCCGGCCCTGAGACACCAACATTGATCACAGCCTCGGGCTCACCCACGCCATGAAACGCTCCCGCCATAAACGGATTGTCTTCAACGGAATTTGCGAAGCAGACAAACTTAGCGCAGGCGATGCCGCCCTCGTTACTGGTGCGCTCAGCGGCTTCTTTGATGATGATGCCGACCTGGCGCACTGCATCCATATTGATGCCGGCCCGCGTGGTAGCGACGTTGACTGAAGAACACAAACGTTTTGTTGTGGACAACGCTTCAGGAATGGAGTTTAGAAATTCGCGTTCCGAGTCGGTAGCGCCTTTGTGGACCAGCGCCGAATAGCCGCCGATGAAGTCCACGCCGACGGCGCCCGCTGCTTCGTCGATCGCGCGCGCCAGTTGCACCGGATCACCACTAGCGCCTTCCGTAATCATCGAGACCGGTGTAATCGCAATTCTCTTATTGGCGACGCGAATGCCAAACTCATCGCCAATCTGATCGACGGTTTGCACCAGGCGGTCAGCGAAACGATGGATTTTTTCTGAGACGCGCTGGGAGGTGCGCTCAATCGTCTCTGAAACGCAGTCGCGCAGACTGAGGCCGAGCGTAATGGTGCGCACGTCGAGATGTTCCATCTCGGTCATGGCAACCGTTTGTAGAATTTCCGCTTGCGAGTATTCCATGGCAAAGTTTCAGGTTTCAAGTTTCAAGTTTCGATCCGTTTGACTACACCCCAGGCTTCCGATTGCTGACACTTGAAACTTGAAACTTGGAACTTGAAACTTCTAAGTAATCACCTTGCTCAAAAACAACATCACCAGAAACAAAATAAACAGCGCGGCGGCGATCAGCACGAACCGCAAGCTGGCATCGTAACTCGCTTCGTCGATTACCACGCTGGAAGCTTCGCGCAGTTTCTGCACCCGATGGGCCACATTGCCTTCAACATCACGCGCGACGTGGGTGGCCTTTTGAATTCCTGCGCCCATTTTCCTGGGAGCTTTGCGACTCTTTACCGGCGCAGCTTCAGGCGGCGCAGTTTTTGCCGGCGACTGTTTCGGTGTGGCCGGTTCGATCAGTTCAGCGGTGTCTCTTTTCTTTGTTTCCGGAGGGGCAGACTCGATGATCGTGGCGCTAAAGTCCGGGTGCAGCTGCGTCAAGTCCTTGCCACATTGCGGACAAAAGAACGCTTGTTCGCGAATAGCCACGCCACACCAGGGACAACGACGCGCGATTAGAGGGTCAGACATGCGGGGTAAATAGTAAATGGTAAATAGTAAATAGTCATTGCCTGGGTTGCGAGTTGAAGTTGAAATGCAGTAATCGACCTTACCGCGGGCGCGCTCGGGCTCCTATTTACTATTCACTATTTACCATTTACTAGATCCGGTGCATGGCATTGAAGAGATCTTCGCGCTGCGCGTAAATGCGCACGCCGAGTTGTTCGCCTTCGCGGCGCAAGCGCTCCTTAAGTTCCGCGGCGCTCTCGCGCGCGCGCGCGGTGTTGGCGATTATCACCATCGCAAACTTGCTCTGCACCACTGTCTGATTGATGTCCACAATACTACAGTCAGCGGCGGCGAGTATCTGGGAAACGCCGGCAACGATGCCGGGGTGGTCCACGCCAAACACGGATATGATCATGCGGTCGGACGAGCCCTCGCGCGTTTCGGCAGCCGTGGTGCCGCTGGTGGAAAAAGATTGTGAGGCTGAATAAGAGGAGCCATTCGAACCAAGAAAGGGTTCGACAGTGCGGTACAGTTCCGTCACCAGTTGTTCGACAGTTTGCTCGTCAGTCCTGCCGCCCAGACGGTTGTAGACGGCGGTAGTTAGTCGATAAATCAAGTCTTCATTCGCCATAAGAAAGTGACAAGTGACAGGTGACAGGTGACAAGCCGAAACAAGTTCTTTGACTTGTCACTTGTCACTTGTCACCTGTCACTTAACCCTGGCCGTTATCGCGCGCCAATTTTACCGCGGCCTCGCGCATCTCTTCGGAAGCGGTGTCAGTAATATCCACACGATCCACGATGCCGACCACCGCGGCCTCGATCGACATGTCCTGATTACCAATTGCCGAGCGCGCCGCCTTGCCATAAGCGCAGATCACCGTCTCGCCGGTGCCCGCGCCCAGCCGGTCGGCAACGACTACAATGTTTCGCGTCGGTTCCTTATCGAGATCGTACGGGTGCACCACCAGAAACCGGATGCCTTCAAGATCCGGCGTCTTCTTAGTGGACCAAACTGTGCCGACGACTTTTCCTAAAAACATGTCAGTGGTCAGTTGTCAGTTGTTAGTTGGTAGTTGTTAGTTGTCATCGCAGCGGAAAACCGTTTTGCCACTGACTACGGACCACTGACAACTGACTGGTTTCAAGTTTTAGCAAAAATCTCCGCCGGCTCGCCGATGTCGCGAGCTGCCGGCGTAATAATGGTCTTGGCGGTGATATAAATCTTCTCGCCTTTTTGGATTGCGCGGCGGACGTCATCTTCACTGACGAAGTCAACCGTCTTATGCCCGTTCGCCGACGGCTGTGCGGCACTGGCTGCGCGGCCTTGAGTTGCTCCACCACCATTTCCTGCGCCTGCACGTTCAGCCGGTCGAGCTGCTTGCGACGGGGCACTGTACATACTGCCGACTTCAGCCTCCTCTGCCGGTCGCTGTGGTGCTTGCGTTGGTTGTTGCGCTGGCTGCGGCTCTCGTCCCGCGAGGAAGTGATCGACGATCGCGGCAATCTCTTCGCGATTGATCTTGCCGGCACCAGCGGCGACAGGTTGCGTCGCAGTTCCGGGCGTCGTTGCCCGCTGTGGCACTGACTGTTGGGCAGGTCGAGCAGGAGCAGCCGACGTTGAGCTGGAAACAGCCGGGCGCGCACTCTTCACCGGCCGCGTCTCAAACGCCACTCGCTTGATGTCCATCAAATGTAGCGGCGAGACATTATCCGATGTCACATTGCCGCCCCATGAACCACAGCCCAACGTCATCGATGGCGGCAGCGCAGTTGAAAACCCGATCGCGCCATGTGTGGTGGGCGTGTTGACAGTTATTCGCGATGCCGGCATCTCGCTGCCAAAACGAACGGCTGCTTCGCGCGAACGCGTGTGCACTCCAGCCGTGTGGCCCATGCCGCCATAGCGCAAGATTTCGTAGCTGCGTTCGGCCCCGCGCGCGATGCCGTCGGCGACATAAAAAGCGAGAATAGGCGAAAGTTTTTCCATCGATAGCGGAAACTCCCGCCCTACGCCGGCAACGTCTGCAATTAGACAACGAGTACCCGGAGGCACGTTGAGCCCCGCCAACTTGGCAATCACTTCCACAGACCTGCCAACTATGCTCGGATTCAGCGAACGTTGCGGCGTCGCCACCACCTTGCCTAATTGACCGGCTTCGGCGGCAGACAGAAAATACGCGCCCTGAGCTTTGAATTGTTCGCGCACCACGCTTTCAACTGGAGCGTCGCAAACGACAGCCTGCTCGGAGGCGCAAATCGTTCCGTTATCAAAACACTTGCTGGTCAGAATATCCTGCACCGCTTTTGGCACATCAGCCGACCGTTCAATAAAAACTGGAACATTGCCTGGTCCAACTCCAAATGCTGGTTTGCCTGATGAATAGGCTGCGCGCACCAAACCAATGCCGCCGGTCGCCAGGATCACAGCCGTCTGCTTGTGCTTCATCAACGCTTCGGTGCCTTCAATTGTCGCCGTTGTCATGCAACCGATCGCGTCGGCGGGCAAGCCTTCTTTGATACCCGCTTCACGCATAACGCGAACACTCTCGTTAATACAACGAGCTGCGGAAGGATGCGGCGACAAGACAATTGCATTGCAGGATTTGATAGCGATCAGGACTTTGAAGATCGCAGTGGAGGTTGGATTTGTAGAAGGTATGATGCCGGCAACTACGCCGCGCGGACTGGCAATCTCGACTACATCTTTCGACTCGGAAACAATGCCGACCGTGCGCAAAACGCGAAAGTAGTTCCACACGTCTTCTGCTGCAAACCGATTCTTCTCGCGCTTGTCATCGGGAACGCCGTAACCGGTTTCTTCCACGGCCATGGCGCCCAGGCGCGCTGCTTCGCGCAAAGCCGCCCTTGCCATGGTTTCACAGATGCGATCAATCTTTGCCTGATCGAAGCGCACAATTTCTAACTGCGCTTTGTGCGCTGCGTCAACCAGATCTCGCGCCTGTTGCACTGACAAAAGATCTTTATCTGTGGACATAACAGCCTCCAACAGCGTCAGTGGTCCGTTGTTAGTGGTCAGTCGCAGTCGAATACAACGAACAACTGACTACGGACAACTGACAAACGTCTATCGGGCGCGTTCCTTACTTCCCTCGCGCGCGCCCGCCTGCAACGAGCGTCCTTCACCCTGTCCCAGTTGACCACGAGCGCCGCCCTGCAACGATCGCTCATCGGGACTCAAGCCAGTGCGACCGTCAACCGGCAAAACCCGCTCAACTTCGGCGTGCGGGCGAGGAATAACGTGAACACTAATCAACTCGCCAACCCGACGCGCGGCTGCCGCGCCTGCATCCGTGGCTGCCTTGACAGCGCCCACGTCGCCGCGCACAAAAATCGTTACGTAACCGGCTCCGATATATTCTTTTCCCAGCAATTGAACATTCGCAGCTTTGACCATTGCGTCAGCGGCTTCGACAGCGCCGACGAAACCTTTGGTCTCGACCATTCCGAGTGCTTCTAGGGGCATCTCTTGTGTCCTCACTTTTTCTATTGTAAAAATTAAAGTCGAGTTGTTAGTCTCTGGCGTCAACCTATCACCGCGCGCCGCAAGAATCAAGACATCAGGGGTCAGTGCAGAGGTCAGAAGTCAGAGATCAGAGGTCAGAGATCGGACGCCTCGATCCGGATAACGAATGTTCTGAGATTAAGTTAAGGGGTGCCGCTGCTTAACTGATCTCTGATCTTCTGACCTCTGACTTCTGATCTCTGACTTCTGACCTCCGAACTCTGACCTCTGGCGCCCAAGTTTGACAGCGTTTAGCCGCGCAAGATATATTCGGCCAAATAGTTAAGGCTGGTCTTACGAGATCGATCACAGCCGCCTTTTGCTCCAGGAAACCAAGTGCAAGTTACTTCAAATGAATTGACAACCGGCACACTTACCAAAGCGCTAAGGACGCCCGCGAACTGGTGATGGCAGAAACGATCGGCGAACGATTGCGACTCGCACGCGAGGAGCGCGGGATTCCCCTCCGCGAGATCTCAGATCAAACGCGAATAACGGTGCGTTATCTTGAAGCCATAGAAACCAATGACTACAAACGACTGCCGGGTGGAATCTTTAACCGCAGTTTCATAAGGGCCTATGCGCGTTGTGTTGGATACGACGAGAAAGAGGCGGTTGAGGCATACACGCGCTATATGCGTGACCAGGGCGACACGGGAGAAGAGGTTGGTTCCACGCCGTATCATTCAAAAGTTTACACCGACATGCCTGCCACCAGGTCTCCGTTTTTGACTCTGGTGCTGGCGATTGTGATCCTTGCGATACTTACGGCCGTAGCGCTGGCCGTGATGAAATGGGGACAACGGCGCGCGGCCGCAGAACATCAACCAGTCTTATTTGAAATTGCGAGTAATAACGTGGGAGCGGAGTTTGACAGATTTAGCCCTGCCGGCAGAACGGATAGTTGGAAAGCTGATTACGAAAACGTCTGGCAATAATAATTATTGGATTACGAGCTTTTGCGTTACTGCGCGTTGCACCTTCGCTCGTTCGCGAGTCAGCAAAATAAGAATAAACATAATGCCCGTCCTGAACCGGCGGGCGTTTTTGTTTTTGCGATCAGCTTTCTGCGTTGCAATCAATCTATTTAGAGGAGAACTAATTTATCCATGATCTCAGCCACCATCAGTGAAGGTCTAACCTTTGATGACGTCTTGTTATTGCCGGCGCGTTCCGACGTGCTGCCTTCAGAAACGGACACGTCCACACAATTCACTCGCAACATTCGGCTGCAAATTCCGCTGACGTCGGCCGCGATGGACACGGTAACCGAAGCCGCGCTCGCCATCGCGCTGGCCCAGCAGGGCGGCATTGGCGTGGTGCACAAGAATATGAGCATCGAGCGCCAAGCGGAAGAAGTTGACAAGGTAAAGCGTTCCGAATCAGGCATGATTGTCGATCCAGTCACAATTCTGCCGAACAAGCCGGTGCGTGAAGCGCTGCAGGTGATGGAGCGATTTCACATCAGCGGCGTGCCTGTCGTCGACGAAGACGGGCATCTCGTCGGCATCATCACCAATCGCGATCTGCGATTTGAAACTCGTTTTGATATTCCGGTGTCGGAAGTGATGACGCGCCAGCCGCTGGTTTCGGTGGCGGTCGGCACAACGCTTGAGCAGGCCAAGGCAGTGCTGCAAAAACATCGCATCGAAAAACTCCTGGTCGTTGACGATGACAAAAGAATTAAAGGTCTGATTACCGTTAAAGACATTCAGAAGGCGATTAAGTACCCGACTGCAGCAAAAGACGATCTGGGGCGACTGCGGGTGGCGGCGGCGATTGGCGCCACCGGAGATTATCGCGAACGCGCCGATGAATTAGTTAAAGCTCGCGTTGATTGCCTGGTGATTGATACGGCGCATGGCCACTCGCTGCGTGTAATCGAAGCGGTCGCGGAAATCAAACAACGTCATCCAAACACAGACTTGATCGCCGGTAACGTCGGTACCACGGAAGGAGCGGCGGAATTGATCGCCGCTGGCGTCGATGCCGTTAAGGTGGGCATTGGCCCTGGTTCAATCTGCACCACGCGCGTCGTAACCGGCGCCGGCGTGCCGCAGATAACGGCAATTCAATCTTGCGTCAAAGCCGCCCGGGCGAAAGGCATTCCGATAATCGCCGACGGTGGCGTTAAGTTTTCTGGTGACGTGGCGAAGGCGTTAGCCGCTGGCGCTGACGTGGTCATGATTGGTTCTCTTTTCGCCGGAACTGAAGAAGCGCCCGGCGAAGTAATTCTATTTCAGGGTCGTTCGTTCAAAACCTATCGCGGCATGGGCTCGCTTGGCGCCATGCGCGAGGGCTCGCGCGATCGTTACGCGCAGGAAATGGCAGAGAGCGAGTCGAAGCTCGTGCCGGAAGGTATCGAAGGCCGCGTTGCTTACAAAGGAACGATTGCAGAAATGACTACGCAGTTAGTTGGTGGTTTACGTTCAGGCATGGGCTACACCGGTTGCCGCTCGATCAAGGAGTTTCAGGAAAAGAGCCAGTTTATTCGCATCACTTCCGCGGGCTTGCGCGAGTCGCACGTTCACGACGTGATCATCACCAAAGAAGCTCCAAACTATCGACTGGAATAATCGCGCCCGGTGTGGCGAGCTCTTAAGAATTTGGTTGGAGCGACGGACGCTTGCCTGAGATCAACGCAGCCACTGAAAGGTTCAGCAGTGGACCGCTAATGTTGAAAACGGCGCGTCCGAAATTCCCTCCTGAATCGATATAAACGCCTAACGTCAACGCCAGGATTGACGTGACAGCGGCGGCTACTACCCACGATTTCGGAAAAGTCTTTAACCGAATCATACCTAACGGCAGAAGCCATCCAAAAACATACCAGAAACTGCTTTGAGTAAAGCACCGTCGGAGGGCAGCGAAGAAACCAACTTCAGTCTTTACTTGTTCGGCGAATTGCCACGGCCAGCGAAACTGTCCCACCACGGCTGCACGAATTCCCAATGCTCCTCCGAGGCCGACGAAGGCCAGCGCTATCACCCAGATGAAAGCCCCCGATCGCACCTTATTTCGACGATATTCAATGAACCACCAGGCTAGCGCAAACATGCCGGCGAACGGCACAAACGTTTCTTTTGCAGCAGCGCCAACCAGACCCCATAAAGGCAGCAACCGCCATTTGTCGTTAATCAGACTCCAAGTCACCGCCGCCATAAAACAGGCTTCGCCTGCATCAACCATACCGGCCAGGAGAAAGTTTGAAACAGCAAAATTCAAGAGATAAAGCAGCGCGCCAAGCAGGCCAAGGCTCAGGTCGCCGAACACCTTTACGCCCAGGCTTACGATGAAACACGCTGTCGTGGCGCAAAAAATGGAGGCCGAAACCAGCAAACCGAAAAACACCGGATTCCAGGCGGGAAGGTGAGACTGTGCGAACCAATAAAACGGTCGCGCAATATAAGGGACCAGCACGCGGCACCGCATTATTTCCCTGAAACCAGACTGATCCTCGCCGGTGGTTATCGCGTAATATTTTATGGTGTCGCTCAGTCCTCCAGTGACGCGCGGGTCAAAGCGGCGCAAGGATGGATAACCCAAACCTCCGCAGATGAGAAAAAAGAGCGGCCACAGAAGTAAAAACTTTCTGATGCCGACTGGCTTGGGAGTTGAAAGCGTGGCGGTCAAGAAAAGACTCCTCGTTTCGCTTAGCCTTTCAGCCAGGCCTGGCGCAACGCTTTCTGTTTCGCCGTTGCGTCCTTCCGTTCTTCCATTTTGTATTCGAAACGTTCCGGTTCGCGCAGAACGATTGCCGTTTGAATAGTCCGCCGATCGCGTTTCACCGCAACGGGCACGCGATCGCCCTGCTTGTAGCGGGCCAGCGCCACCAGCCAGTTTTCGCGCGAGACCCCCTTGCGGCCCAGTGAAACAATTTCATCGCCCTCCTGTAAGCCGGCATCTTCCGCCGGTGAATCATTGCGAACCGAACCAATGGTCAGTGTGGGCTTCTCCCAGTCAACCCCGATCCCCGCATTGAATGGCTCGCGCGCCTGCTCGCGCACGAGATGCATGCCTACATGAGAAAGCGCTTCGTCATAAGGCAGCACCTCAACGCCGCGCACGTAACGTTGGAAAAAATCGGTTAGATCAAAACCGCCGGTCTCCGACGCAACTCGCTGAAAATCTTCGTTAGTGTAACCACGCCCGCGCAGGTAATAAGTCGCATTCGGACTTTTCAAATAAAACTCGTTATACATGCGACGCATAACATCGTCGAGCGAGGAATTTCCATTGGTCTTGCCGCGAATCAGCAAATCCAACACGAGTCCGATTAACTCACCTTTCGGGTAATAACTGATCGAAGTATTCGCAAGATTGGTTTGTTGCGCATGGGGCGCGTCGTCGAGAAACGGCGCCAGCTGTGACGACTCTTCGGCGCTCATCAAGTGGCTGCCGGGCGCATTTTCGATTCCGGTAACGGTCTGATTTTCAGTGCGAAAAAAGCGTGTGTCGTCCCAGATGCCGGCACGGCGCATCATCAAATGTCCGTAGTAATTTGTTATTCCTTCGGCAATCCAAAGCCCTCGCGTATTCGCAGGGCGAGTGAAATCCCACGGTCCGAGTTCAACCGGACGGAGTCGTTTCACATTCCAAACGTGAAAGAACTCATGCGCGACAGTGTCCAGCGCCTCGCCATACACGCTGGTTTCACCAAGCACGCCGGGCTCGATGATCTGAGTAGAAGTCAGATGTTCCATGCCGTCGCCGGAATGATCGTCAGCGGCGAAGTGAATGAGAAAAGTGTATGAGTCAAATTCGGGCGGTCCCCACATAGCAGTTTCCGCGCGCACAATTTTTTCGATGTCACGGACCAGGGCGGCGCGTTTGCCGCCTTCGTCACCAAACGAATGGACCATTACGCGATAAAGCTTGCCGTCAACCTGAAACTCATCGAGCGTGCTGTCGGGTGCAATCTCAGTGGGCGTATCTGTAAGAATGTCCCAGTTGGGAAACTGCCACTCGCGCTGGTCCAGGCTCGTCATGCGGCCGTTAACAATGCGCCAGCCGGCGGGCGGATTAATCTCCAACTTCACCGGATCCGGCTTGTGATTGACCACATACATGAAAACCGAGCCGCCATTGTAGTTTGCATGCCGGCTGTCTAATTGTGAGAAAGTGCCGGACAAATCGTCGCCGAAGACCTTGTAGCGAATCGTCAGGCGCTGCGTGTTCATGGTCGAAACGCGCCACGTCTGATCATCCACGCGATTGACCGGAAACGTTGGCAGCTTGCATTGGGCGCCGCGCGGACAAATACCGCCCAACGCCTCAAACTGTTGCACGTTCTTGGCAAAATCAAAAACCGCGTAGCGTCCTGGCGACCATTTAGCCATCTGGAAGTCGAGAGAGTTTGGCACCTGGCCCTCGGGTAGTTCCACTTCCATAGTCACTTCGAACAGATGTGCAACCGGACGTGACATTGACAGGCGATACGTGATGGAACGCAACGGCGGTTCTGATTGAGCGAATGTGAGCGCAGCAGACGAAAGGAAGAATGAAAGCAGTAATAGGCTGCGGATAAGTTTATTTCGCAAAATGCACTCCATGAAGTTTCCCTGTGAGCTAAGTTGGAACCAAAAAGTTAGGCGAGCAGTCGCGGATTATCTTTGTTTTCGCGAAACACTGTCAAAGAATACCGGTATTTGGTCACTCAACTAAGTAACTCAACTCGACGAAAGTAACCTCATGGTCGGGAAGGGTGGTTTACCCCCGCTCATTTGCGGTGCACACCTCATTCGGTAAGTCTAAGAGCGGGCGTAAACCACCCTTCCCGCCCTTGAGACTACTTTTGCTGAGTGGTTCGCTTGCACCCTTTCATTAAGTGAACTATTAATTCCTTTATGCCGGCAACCGAACGTCTTTACTACAACGATTCTCATCTGATCGAATTCGAAGCTCGTGTTGTGGAAACTTCGGAGCGCGTCAGCGGCTGGACTGCGGTTACATTGGACCGTACGGCGTTTTATCCAACCGGCGGCGGACAACCGAGCGACACCGGAACGCTGAATGGCTTGCGCGTTGTTGAGTGCATCGACGACGAAAACGATGGTGTGCTGCATGTGATTCAGGGACGGCCACCCGAAATTGGCGCAAACGTAAAAGGACGGGTTGATTGGTTGCGGCGTTTGGACCACATTCAGCAACACACCGGCCAGCATATTCTTTCGCAGGCTTTTGTCACTCTCTTTAACGGACCAACAAGAGGCTTTCGCGTACTGGGTGACTGCTGCGAGATCGACGTTGAGTTGGCAAATCCGAGCAACGAAGTGATCGAGCGCGGAGTGGAATTGGCCAACAATATCATCTGGGAAGATCGACTTATCACGATTCAAACCGTTACCTCGCAAGCAGCGGCCGATCTGCCTTTGCGAAAGGAACCAGCGCGCGACGGTGATTTGCGAGTGATTGAAATCGAAGGTTTCGACTTGACGCCTTGCGGCGGCACGCATGCTTATCGCACGGGAGAGGTCGGATTGATCGCGGTGCGATCCTGGGAACGCGCGAAGGGCTTAACCCGCATTGAGTTTGTTGCCGGCATGCGCGCGCTCGCCGATTATCGACTCGCTAACAAGACGGCGCGTGAAGTGGCTTCTCTTTTCAGTTGCGCGCGAGATGATGCGGCGAGTCTCGCTTCAAGAATGCTCGATGAGAACAAGGAGCTTCATCGCCGTGTGCGCTCGCTCGAGGAAATCGCGGCCCGGGTTGAAGCTGAGGAACTAATTGCTCAAGCGTCACCAAACGCGGCGGGCCTTCGAGTTGTCACGAAGATTCTTGATGAGCGCGATGCTGAATCTCTGAAGCAACTCGCTCAGGCGCTCATTACCCATCCGAGTACGATCGCGTTTTTGGGTTCGCGTGATCAGGAAGCAGCTCGTTTAGTGTTCGCCAGATCTGCCGATGCGTCTGGCGACATGAATGCGTTGATGAGAGAAGCGTGCGTGTTGCTGGACGGGCGCGGCGGCGGCAAAGCTGATATGGCCCAGGGCGGCGGTAAAAACGTAGAGCGGCTGACTGAGGCGATTGAACGCGCAAGTTCCTTGCTGGGATCGCGGACGTCTCGTCCGCAATGAGCGCCGAAGGCGCGAACTGATCTGCCGATTCAAC
>WNFT01032771.1_pt1 | contig 12078 bp, 23 predicted proteins | sample 5400191 | NCBI WGS metagenome assembly WNFT01 (sample SAMN13153359, study PRJNA577476) | soil metagenome | isolation source: 80 cm saprolite under Madrone tree | place: USA:California | collected 2016-06-14
CCCCTGCGACGCGACCGAAGTCGATGCCTTTTTCGCCGATCTTACCTTTTGTTCGTTTGCCAGGCTGCGGTTCGCGTTACGGCTGTCCTACGCGGAGCAAAAAAATGTTCGGAGAGAACGACTCAGTTGACAATCTCAGCCGCAGTCTCGATCGCGCGCGCGAAAAACGCGACGCACTTGCATCCGAGGTCACGACACTGACGGCTCAGATTGACGAAATCGAAGCCCGCCTTTCTGAGGAAAAAAACCGGCGGGAACGTGATCGCGTTTTGGGCGAAATCGAAGCGATAAAAAAGCGCATAAAACAAACAGCCAGCGCGCTTGCACCTCTTATCGCCAAGCTCTGCGAGGCGACCGAGATGGCGGCGGCAGTCGTGCCTGAAGCTCGCACGCTTGATAGTTTTCTATTATCGGTTGCGACCGAAGTCGACAACGTAATTGATCCCTTATTGCGCGAATTGGACCGACGCGCCGATGAGGTACGACTCGGCCACGCTGCACTAGATCTCCCGTGTTTTTCCGGCCTGTTCCGGATAGTGTCAGCGATCCCGAAGAGTCGCGACCAGTACTTCGACCGCTTGTAAAAGTTTTCCGCTTTCCGGCGATTTGCTGTTCCGCGTTCTACATGAGAAGGGTGCGGGACCAGACCGGGGAGCCGGGTTGCATCCGCGCGCAGCTTGACGGTGGACTTTTTGAAGTCGCGTCGCAGCGGTCTACTTCCGGCACTTGGAAAAGAGTTGCCTTGCGACGGCTCAGTTGGCCTTGCGGCGCAGGAAGGCGGGAGTATCGAGAATGTTTTCCTCGATTGAATTGCGCACGGGAGAGGAGCGGCCGTACGGATCGAGACCCTGCGGAGCCGCGTCGCGCGCATATTCCGAAATACGCTCGATCCGGTCGGCGATTCGACGGCTGTCGTTGCTTAGCCTGCCGGCGAGTTCCGTGAGTGAGCTTTCCCCTGGGTGCGTCTGGCGCGCCGGGGCGAGATTATCGATGCCGGTCGCCACCACCGAGACGCGGACGATACCTTCCAGGCTTTCATCGAAAGACGCGCCGACGATGATGTTGGCGTCCTGGTCGGCCTCTTCGCGAATGCGGGTAGCAGCTTCGTCGACCTCGAATAACGTCAGGTCCTTGCCGCCGGTGATGGAAATGATGAGGCCACTGGCGCGCTTGATCGAGGGGTTTTCGATCAATGGATTGGAAATCGCGGCTACAGCGGCGGCGAGCACGCGCTTCTCGCCAGAAGCCTCGCCCCTGCCCATCATGGCCTTGCCCTTCTCGCGCATTACGGCGAGAACGTCAGCAAAATCGAGATTGATCAGACCTTCCTTGACTATGAGATCGCTGATGCAGGCCACACCCGAAAAAAGCACCTGATCAGCCAGGGCGAAGGCATCGGCGAACGTGGTCTTCTCGTTGGCCACCCGAAACAGGTTCTGGTTGGGGATGATCAGCAGGGTATCCACCACCTTCAGCAGTTCCGCGATGCCGGCTTCGGCAAAGCGCATGCGGCGCTGGCCCTCGAAGTGGAATGGCTTGGTGACGACACCGATGGTGAGTATGCCAAGCTCACGTGCGGTCTTGGCGATAATGGGCGCTGCGCCGGTGCCGGTACCACCGCCCATGCCGGCAGTCACGAACACCATGTGTGCGCCGGTCAAATGATTGCGGATCGCATTGATTGCCTCTTCGGCGGCGGCGCGCCCCACTTCGGGCTGCGATCCGGCGCCAAGGCCTTCGGTCACCTGAGTGCCCAACTGAATGAGGCGCTTGGCCTTCGACATGGTAAGCGCCTGTGCATCGGTATTGGCGACGATGAAGTCGACGCCTTGCAGCCCGGCCGCGATCATGTTGTTGACGGCATTGCCGCCGGCGCCGCCGACCCCAAATACGATAATGCGCGCCTTCATCTCGCGAATATCGGTGATGTTGGTCATTTTTGCCTCACGGTTGCTCCGGCAGGAAGAGGACACGGATTTGCTACCTACATGCCTTGCGGTCTGCTTCCACTATGGTCGCGGCTAGATGTCCCAGTCGGCGTGCAGCTCGTCCATGGATGTCGATCGAGCCGTCAGCTCGGCCAGCAGTCCGTAGAGCCGAAACCTCACCTTCAAGCCGTGCCGCCGCCTCCTTGGCTGCCATAGTCTCGGCGCTCGCCTGTAACAGCTCAGCCGTCAGGCGCTCGGCGCGCTCACATTCACGCTCGAAATCTGCTCTGTGATCGGCTGCCGTTGCTTCGAGCCGCGCGATCTCCGCCTTCAATGCCTCGATCTTTGCCGCTAGTAGCGTGATGTTGCCTGCCTGGTGGCCACCCGGCGGCCGGGGCGTATGCCGTATCTCAGCGGGATCAACGCTCACCAGAGCTTTGCCATCATCCGAAAGTGAGCGCGGCGACTGGAGTCGCCTGGCAAGCGAACGAGCGGCCTCTGGCGAGATTTTCAGACGGGCACCAAGGGCGGCATATGTCAGCGTCTCAACGGACATCGGCTGTTCTCCTAGAACGAACCGGGCGGTATCGGCTGATGATGACCGGGCGATGACCGCAGGCTAGGCTGCGTTGGTTAATGGACTGATAACGGGCGAGCGGCGACGTGCCACCTGAGTGAGGGATGCGTCAGACCATCTGACTTGGCGGCGGGAGGCGCCGGCATCGTGGGGCTTGCTCCCAGCCGATCTGTAGCTCTACGCCAACCGGTCGGCAAAGGATTGTCCGTTCTCGCCAGATGTGGCGCGGAGCACAAATGTCCGACCCGCGCTTGTCGGTGTTGCATGAAGTCAATAGTGCCGCCTCGAAATTGGAAGTCGAAAGGAAATCCTTTTGACTGGAGTAACGGAGCAACGAATCCTATCCAGGTCCGTTACTATTGCGGCGGGAAATCTGCCTAAAGTGCTCATTAAAGCACACCCGCCGCCAACGGCCCCGCCCTTTGCAGCCGCCAAGACGGGGTCGTTTGGTACGGAATAGACCCCCAAACGCACAACGCCGCCTGAGCGAAATATGATCGCCCGGCGACGCTGCGTAGTAGATCCGGTTAAAGACCTATAGAAAATCCCGCAGGCGGGCGAGTTCAATGATCTGCTTCGCTGACAGGACTGCCGTGACCAATTCACCTTGGGGAGCGGTGTGAATCTCATACAGGTGTTGCTGAGAAATGGGCTTGGACGTGAACTGCCTCATGCATTCGTCAAGTGTGCCCTCAGCAACGGAGTAGGGACTGGCGCTGCTGATGCGCTCCTTATTCAGTGAAGGCCATTTCCGTAGAACAGCCGGAGCACCAAAATTGATGTGAGCGCCAGTATCCGGCACCGCTCCGCCCTCCTGCCTGAGCACGGCGCCCGCTCTTGGGTGATGCGGCATGGCGGGTGCCGTGCCGGGCCACGGACCAGCGCGGCTAACGTGGCCCGATTATATCAAAGCGGCTGCCGGACGGATTGTTCCCAGGTGATCGCCCAAGCCCTCATTCCTCAAACGGCAGGTGCGCCTGATCTTCCGTCCAGTCGATGACTTCGAAAAACATCCCGCGGTTGATCATTTCGGCCTCGAGGTCGGCGGCGTGCTGTTTCCAATCGGGGGTCTCGCGGACGCGAAATCTGGTTTCCTCGCCTTGCGCCTTGATCACATCGTCGGCCGCCAGCGCACCGCGCACGCCCTCGTACATCATGGTGAGGCTGGCGTTCGTGAACGCCTGGTAATTCATCGGAAATTCCCCTTGCGAAAAAGCCGCCCCTGATCACCAGCGACGGCTTTCCGACTCAATGACCACCAGAAGGTCACGCAGATGATGCGCCAGAACGGTTAATTCGTGGTTAGAAGAGGCGGGGGAGCGCATGCTGCCGGGTATGAAGCACCGGACTTCAGTGTGCGTCAGCCCAGCGACAGATCAGTCAGGAGGACTGGGTGGAGGGAGTTCATTCAAAATCGGGACGCTAGCGTGGGCTATGCTCGGCGGGAAACCGACTGCTGCCATGACTCTCACCTCTCCGAATACAAACTAAGGAATGGGGCAATCGTAGTTCGAAAAGCCACGAACGGGCAAGCGCGCGCCTACTTCCCCATGAAGAGGCCGCCAACTGAGGCGGCCTTACTGCGATCAGATACTTATAAAGTAGAGATCGTCGATTTCCTTTTTCGCGATCACCACGCAGGTATTTCCGCGCAACTGGGGGCGGGCCGTAGACAAGTCCCGCGCCAACCTTTGCGCGGCTCGGAAGGCTTCGAGATCGCCGGCATACAGCAGCCCGGCCGGATCGCTGGTGTTCTGAGCGCCTTGAAGGTTGAAGAAAAAACGCCTCATGGCTCTTGTCACTAGCTACTGGCAGGGCGCTCAACGCCGGGCGCTACGGGCGTCAGATCGGGCCAGCTGGATTCGTCAACCTCGTTTTTGAGATCGGCGGCCATCTTGATTAGCGCCGCCGCAACCTTCGGGTCAGTTGTTGATTTTGCCAGCTTGAGAAGGGTCGCGGCTTGCCGCGCGAAATAGTTCCTGTCGATCACGAATATTTTCCCCGCCGTATACGCAAACCACTACGCGCAGGTCGGGGATTAGTTCCGGTGGGTTCCAATGAACTATCGGGCCGGTCGTTGGTAGATTCTGTGCCGGCTATGGCTTCTGTTTGACTGGCAGGGCAATTGGAAGTGGCCGGCAGGGGCCGCCTGCTTTCCAAGTTACAGGCGGCCCCACCCAAGAACTAAGGGGTCAATACTAAAACTCATCAATACTAAAACTCAAAAGGGAGCTTGGAACTTTTTCCGCGCTAGCGGCTTGGGTTAACCCGTATTGGGTTTTCCCAATGCCGAGGGAGGCACCGATAGGTCCACCCCCCAAGTCACCTGTCGGGAGTCTGAATAGGAGCGGCCTCAGTGCAACTTGCCCACCCGCGCTGGGGCCGTTTCTCTTTTATGTTGCGATTCATTACGAACACATCGGTGCCCGATGGCATGCGGGAGGATGTGCATGGCGCCACGCTTCCTCACCATCCTAACCCGGCCGCAACCTGCCGAAAGATCCAGCGGGCTGCGAGCCTGAGCCGTCGACATCAACGAAAAGACGATCGCCGATCGCGAGCTCGCGCATGTCGATAGCCGTGTCGCCAATGTGAAGCTGTTCGCAAAACGCCGCCTGAGCGGAGTATGATCCCTCGGAGGATTTACACCGCAGGCCTAAAGCAGATTCACCATCACCAATACCCCCAGGGCGAAACGCCGGGGCCGAAGCCCACGAAGAACGGGAGTGCGTAATACGGATAAGGCCGATAGTAATAGGGATAAGGCCGAACATAGGTTGGCCGGGCAAGATCGTCAGGCCGGGAGTAGCCGTAGTGATAGCGGCGGCGCGCGCTGAAGTCTGTAACTGTCGACGCGTCAATTGCCTGTACGCCGGCCTTTGGCGAGGCCGCGGTGGCCGGACCAATTGCCGCCAGTCCGGAAAGCGTCAAGCCTCCCGCAACGACCGCTGCTCCGATCAATGTCTTCATCGCAAGCTCCTCTCCTCATGTTTCCTCAGCGCACTGACAACGCACGGCAGGCGCCCAGGTTTCATGCTACATCACGGTGCGTTAGGAGAATAGCGCGCCCTGATCCACTTTCCGCATGTAACAGCGGCTCAAGCGGCCGACGGGATTCGACGCTGAAATGAAGTGCGCTCTTTGCGAGGACTGCGGTTGAGTGTGAGAGAGTCACCCTAACCGACCGTGGAAAGGCGAGCACGCCTGCACCTGCGACGGTGCCGGAGCCCCGCGTCCCCGGTGCATCCCGATTGACGATGATATGCCACCTCGGATGCCGAAAGGCTCAAAAATACTGATCTAAAGTTCAGGGTGCGTTGACCGCCGGCATGGGGGCGGTAGCTCGCAACGCGAAGTGAGGCTGCTGCTGCCCCCGCATGACCAGGAGCGCCGCGAAGGTAACGAATAGGATTGCGAGTCCGCGCATCGCTAGAAAATACCACGGAAGCGAGGTCGCCAATGTGAAGCGGTTCACTCGAAGAGGTAGCCCCCTGCAAGCTGGGATACCTAAATGGGTGTCTTGGAAATAAGGGTTAATGGATTGTATTGTTTGCCTGTGTTTCTGGGCCCCCAGACACAGCCTCCACGGCCCCAGCGTGCCCCCTCGCGCTGGGGCCATTTCTTTTTGGGGGCGATTGCCTGCCCGCCCCCACTGCGCTTCAATGGCGGATGGCCATTTCAACGAACAGAGAAAAAACGCTCGAAGAATGCAAGCGCCACATTGACGAGTGTGCGGCACTGCTGGAGAGAACTTCTATTCCGGAGTATCGCGAAGCCATAATTGCCATGGGCAAAGCATGGATGAAAATCGCGGAGCAAGCGAAGCGAGCCGTTGACTAGCGCCACAGGATTTTGCTCGTCGTGCCATCCGGAATCCGGGACAAGCGGAAGCGGCCCGCAAGTACTTAATAGACGCGACGCGGCCGCCGATAATGTGGTCCCGCGGGCACTTACGCGCTTGCGAAATATGGATTGATGACGCACTGTGCCGCGCGCCCGGATGCCGACGCGTTGCACTGAGGCAGCGACGTGTAGCGGCATTCGTAATAGTTGGCTCCCCGGCCGTACACGTGCAGGCAAACCGGATAAGCCGGATCGTACGTCTGGGCCCGAGCCGGCGCCGCCGTCAAAACCATCGCGGTCGTCAAAATCGCCAAAGCCGGAATGCGCATTAGAGCCTCCGTTCAGATAGCGAGCAGACGGGCAAGGTTGTTCGAAGTCAATTCACGTTCGCGCGTTGGCACTCGCGCCTGTCGCACCGCCACCGCGCGGAGTGCCTGTCCGAAACCAAAAGCACAACGGCGGCACTGCGTATTAGAGCGGGGCCTCAAATCCCCAGCACGTTATTGGGGGCGGCGGAAACTGGCGAGGGATCGAACTTGCGACCCTGACAAATCACGGGACGATGAAACTGCGCTCGGCAGTAGTGAGAGCGATGATATTGTCTGCCAAGGAGCGTAAGCGCGCGACAATCGTCCGAGACGGCAAACCAGCGATGCTGAATTTCAAGCAGATCAGTAACCTCGGGGCAAAGTGGGACGAACGGCGCGGATCGAGCACGCGCGGGAATCGTTCTCAGGAACGACAACGAAAGCAAAGACGCATTCGATCTCGTGGGAATAGGCGGAAAAGCCGCTCGATAACCCGCTGACGATTGATGCCCCGCGATCCATGATGCTGTGAGGGCCCAGCCGCCGGACGAGACCAAGACGTGGCCCTCGCCATTGAGCGAATTGAGAAAGGTCACGGGCTGCGCGGGTGAAATGAAAAATCCCGCCGGGGTAAACGTGCACGGTTTTCGAAAAAGCCTCGAAAAAAACCTAGGCCTTAATGCGGGATTAACCGGCAAGCAGCCATGATCTAGAGCGACCCGACGTGCAACGTTTTCCGACGACACACGTCAGGTCCCGGCCAAGCCACCAGCGCAACCCGTCGGCCTAGCCGAATCAAAATGTAAGCGAACTTCGTGGCAAAAACCCGCCTGTACTCATCTGTGCACAGGCTGGATTTGTTCGTCAGGCCGTCTTTACGCTCTCGCGCCTGGCCAGATCAGGTGCTTTGGCTGTATGCACTTCCACCAGTGGCTCTCCACCGCCCACTCGGGAGCGCTGTCCTCACCCAGCGATTTGCCAAGCCCCCGCGGGGCGGCTTTCGCGCGAGTGTATAGCGGGGAAATCAGCCGGCTCTTTCTCGCGCCCCCGTCTTTCTAGTCGTATCGTGCCCCCGATGATTCCCACCTAGGGAGCACGTGCGATGGGAAATAGCGCGCCTGCAAACAGCACGGAGATCCCCGAGCGGCTGAAGGGGAAGATATTGACTGCGGCCGAATGCCTGGAAATCGCCGACCGCAAAATGGGAGAGGCCGTAGGCGACCGCAGACATGGCAAAGAGCTTAGATCGACGGCTCAGGCTTGGCTGGTTCTCGCCGAGAGGATTGCACGGGTCGAGGCGATTGAAGCGCTAAAGGCGAAGGAGAGATGACCGACGAAGACGAAAGCACCGACCCCAGCATCATCGCCGCAGAGCGCGCGATTTTTAAATTTCTTGGAGGCCGCGAGGCAAACGACGCCACCCGGGAAGACCGCGGAGCGTCCACCGTCAACCAATTAGCGCAGCATCCGGCACCCGCAAATCCTGTCAAACAAACGAAGACCGTCGAAGAATTGGCGGCAATGATCCACCAAGACTTGAGCCAACTCGAGGACTGTCCGAAGCAGGGCGTCAAGGTGACCGTCTACGGCCTCAAACCCCTGGAATTCTATGCTGACCTTTGGCGTCGACGCCGGCCCCGTTCCCAACAAAACCGATCTGCATAGTTTTTGTGACATTATCACGGAGCGATTAAAGCGGCTGTACGATGTTGGGCGCCCGCACATCGAGGGATGAAGGCAAAGAACCGGTCAATATGACGATCGAAACCACAAACAATTTTGGCTATCGTTTTGAGACGCATCTTAGCGCTCCCTTTCGGCATCACAACGATCAAAGGTGATCGTGTATTGCCCATGACGGCGCGAATCGGCGGGCTGTTGCGCTGGCTACAAGACAGCTCAAAATTCGCCAGGCTGATGTATCGCTTTGTGGTGCATCCGTGCAATGCCAGGCGACATGGAGCACGCGGTGATTTCGCCCCAGAAGCTCGATGAAGTCGTTGCGTTGGTCAAGACGTACCTCACCGAGGAAGCCGATGCCGGCTTTCCCAGGCTGAGCCTGTGTCCGAGTTCCTACACGATCAAATTCCTCGACTGCTTCGCCACGCTCGGAGCGGCCGATCGTGGCGCGCTGCTGCAGTCCCTCGCGCGCATCCAGGGCGGCCGCTTTTTTATCCATCAGCGGGAGATCATGGAACAGGTCCGCCAGGTGGCGATGAGTGATCCGACCACACCGTCCTACCGGGCAGCCATGCAATCCCCAGTTTACACGATGGGGATGCGGCACATCGGCTTGCGAATGGCGAAAGCAATGTTGAGCGATGCCATGAGTGTGGCGATGATGGCGCAAACGCGGGCAGAGCTGGATTTCACGCCGCGAGACGATTTGCCGGCGGCACTGGTCCCCGATCCCCATTTCGAGCGGATCTTCCCGGCGAAGGCGCCCTTGTTGCGACCGATGATCAACAAAGCCTTCAAGGATATGTTCGCCACGGAGAAGAAGAAGCTTCCCGGCGGTGAGACCGTCTATCCGCCATAAGAGAGATGATTTCCGCCATAGCATCGGCTTTAGACCCCGGATACGTCATAAAAGAGCATTATTTGAACCCGCACGACATGGTTGCAATTTTGCAAATCGGGCGCGATTGAGCTTCAATGAAACGGATTTTCTGCAGAACGAACCCAATCGCATTTTATATTGTTTTACAAAGGCATAGCCCTAGACCCTAGAGGGCCTCGCCAACCGGATAAAGGGATGCGCCTCGCCAATCTCACCTACGAGGACTGGCTCGAACACGCCTTCGGCCATGAGGTGCGTATACAGCAGGCCGCCTGGTTCTTTGACCACGATTGCGATTGGTGGGATCCGGAACCGGCCGTGGTGGTACCTTACCTTGCGAAATTGTTTGAGCATCCCGAGCCGGCGCTGCGCTGGTATTCGGATAGTCAGATCGCACAAGGGCTGACCTATCTGGTCAGCACCAATGCCACCGGCGACAACGGGTGGCTCTACTCAACTGAGGTGCCGATCGCGGACCGCGTTCGCTGCGTCGAAGCGGTGGCATCATTGTTCGCGCAACTTTTCGTGCCACGCTGCACCCCGCATCTGTCGCATCTGAGCGAGACCGAAGCAGGGTCACTCAATGGCGTTTGCCATATGTGGTGGGACGGATTTCCGTGCCTAGCGCTAGCCGGCGATCCGAATTTGCCCAAGATGCAGGAAACCGCGCTGCGAACGATGGCGCGCATCCTTGGCTTCAATTCGCTCGCCTGTCAGGAGAGCGCCTTGCACGGGCTCGGGCATTGGCAGCGGGGCCATGATCGTCAGGTGAGCGCAATTATCGACGGCTTCCTCGAAGCCAACCCGGACCTCGACACGCGCCTTGTCAGTTACGCAAACGCGGCCCGCTGTGGCTGCGTGCTTTAGGACCAGGATACGCTCCATTCGCACCTTGGAGGACGCCCGGCGCATCCTTGGGCAATGCATTGAACCCGAACCGCGTGACGGCACGCGAAGAGATGAACGTGCCGGCCATTCTCGATTTCACGAGCTTGCGCGTATAGAGTGGCCGTAGTCCTCAAGCCTGAGCGAACTTTCATGACCGCACAATCGAACCGAAGCCTTTCGCCGCGAATCGTATTGGCGCTCATAGCTATTGCCGCAGCTGCGACAATTGGCGTCCTCGCATCCATTCCCATGAAACAGAACCGGATTACGGCGGCTCCGGACGCGACTTCCCTTGCGATCCGTGACCTGCAGGCGTCGCAACAACAGGTCATCGACCAGCTGAAAGCCCTTCAAGAAAAGGTCTCATCCGACCGTGCCGGCGTGAAGCGACTATCCGACGAGGTCACCGCGCTAAACGCCAAACTGGACGCCCTCCAGCAATCTTTCGCCAGTGCTCACCAGCAGACTTCTCCCCCCTCGGCACCCCCGCCAGCACCCACCGGGCAGAAACGCGGCGCTCGATAGCTCGTGTCTGATGAGTTGTCTCAAAAGCACAACGCCGCCTGAGCGGAGTATGATCGCTCGGCGGCGCCGGTTTAACTACTGGGCCCTCAAATCCCCCAGCAGCATTGTGTCTGCACAGACCATGCCAAGGTCCATGTCTTGAATTGGCACACTCGGCGGCCTCCTGGTCCCAACAGGGTGAAATGCTCTGGGATTCCAATTGGGCTAATGTCGAGCATCGCGCCGGTGTCCGACCAGTTGCGAACAGTGCAGGTGAGCGCGCCGCCACCAAACTCAATTGTTGCGGACTTCAAAACGCGATTCCGGATGACGCTGCGCTTACTCATCGGCTTCCCCGAAAAGAACCCTAGGTCGTCAACAGTTCTCATTTGGTTAATGGCCAAATCAGTTTGGGGGCGATGGGAGGTCTTGCAAAACGACGCGCCAGGTGAACGTATCGCTTGGCCGGCGCGGAACAATCCAGGCTGCTGCCTTCTCTGGTGGAGTTTTACTTAACCCGGGGCGCGGCAACAGATAGCGGACTGCCATCGCATTGGCGCTGCTCTGGTCGAGCACAACGTCGCCGAGTTTCTTGCGGTACTGCGGCAAGGTGGTCAAACTGGAACCGGCCAGTCGACCGGCTCAGTGAAGCGGTTGAGAACGGTCGGGACTGATACAATTGGCGCTCAGAGAGCCCGATTTTCAACCCTCTCGCCGCTCTTTCGCGCATCCGCACCCGGCGATAGTCTTGCACCATCCAGGTTTGATTCTCGACAACCGGCGGAGACACGCAATGGGTGACGAGCGGAAGCGGTCGGGTGACAGACGAACAACCAAGGAAAGACGGTCCGGAAAAGATACGCGCTCGGAAGAAGAAAAGCGATTAACTGGCGAACGCCGATCCCAAGTTGATCGGCGATCCGGCGAGGATAGAAGGGCCAAGCGTAGTGATACTCCAAAGACCAAGTAATGTTCCGGCATGGCCTTAGCCTCCCCGGCTGGGGCCATTTTTCTTTTGCTGGCGCGATTGCCCGGCCCTGCTGCGCTTCAATGGCGCATGCCCCGCGGGCAGTTCCCGATTGTCTTGTAGAAGAGAGGAGGAGAGCAAAATGGCGTTTGATTCCCAACTACGGGATTGTTTTGGGGAAAGCGATCTGATCTTCGCGGGACATCCTCTTGCCGAAGTCAGCGCCTTCAAATGGTTGATCTCTCTAAGTGTCTGTCCGAAGAGTACTTGAATCATATGAATCACCTGTGATTCAACAGTAGTGGCCTGATTCGAGGAGGGGCCACTGATGTGGACGAGCAAGAACCGCGCCCGTTACGACCGTAGCAAGTTGCGATATCCGAGCGATCTGACCGACGAGGAATGGGGACTGGTCGAACCGCTGATCCCGCCGGGCAAGACCGGCGGTGGCAAGCGGACGGTGATCATGCGGGAGGTGGTGAACGGCCTCATGTACATTCTCT
>WNFT01004561.1_pt1 | contig 12077 bp, 12 predicted proteins | sample 5400191 | NCBI WGS metagenome assembly WNFT01 (sample SAMN13153359, study PRJNA577476) | soil metagenome | isolation source: 80 cm saprolite under Madrone tree | place: USA:California | collected 2016-06-14
GTCCGACCCCGGAAGGGATGCACCGCGACGGCGTCGACTGGGTCCTGGTGCTGATGGTGCGCCGCGAGAATATCGCGAGCGGCGAGACCACAATCTATGATCTCGTAAGGCGGCCGCTCGGCAGCTTCACCCTGACGGCACCGCTCGACGCGGCCCTGGTCGATGACAGCCGGGTCTATCACGGCGTTACCGCGGTGACGCCGATCGACCCACGCCTCCCGGCCTATCGCGATGTGCTGGTGGTGACCTTCCGGCGCGAATAGCGGGAGGCCAGCGGCGAGAACTCGTTAACGCCGATCGGTGACAGCCGATCGGCGAGACGTTATCGTCCGCGCCGATTGACCCCAGCCGTCAACCCGGAAAGGAAACAGCGATGCTCGATCTCCACTTTTGGCCGACGCCGAACGGCAAGAAAGTCACGATCCTGCTCGAAGAGCTCGGCCTCGACTACAACCTCGTCCCGTGCAACATCGGGCGCGGCGATCAGTTCAAACCGGAGTTCCTGAAGATCAATCCGAACCACCGCATGCCGGTGCTGGTCGACCATGCGCCAAAAGGCGGCGGAGCGCCGATCAGCATCTTCGAGTCGGGCGCCATCATGATGTACCTGGCGGAGAAGGAAGGCCGCTTCTTCGCGCAGGACACCCGCGGAAAATACGAGGTCACCCAATGGGTCATGTGGCAGATGGCCAATCAGGGTCCGAAGCTCGGCGAATGCGGCCATTTCCGCCGCGCCGGCCCCGAAGCGGGTGACCTGAGCTATGCGATCCGCCGCTTTACCGACGAGGCAAACCGGCTCTACGGCGTCATGAACAATCGGCTCTACGACCGCCGCTACCTTTGCGGCGACGATTACACGATCGCCGATATGATCTCCTATCCGTGGACGGTCAGCGCCGAGGCCCAAGGCCAAGACATGGCCGAGTTCAAGCATTTCAGGCGATGGTTCGAGGAGGTCGGCAACCGCCCGGCGGTCAAGCGCGGCATGGACGCCGGCAACAATCTGCGGGTCGACCCCAGCACCCTGACCGCCGCGGAGCGGGAGCAGATGCGCAAGATCATGTACAACCAGCGCGCGATCCCAGCTCTCGCGTAACTCGAAAACGCCATCCGAAGGGCTTCGGGTCAGCGAGATTGCTTCGTCGCGTCGCTCCTCGCAATGACCAAGGTTGTCATCGCGAGCGTAGCGAAGCAATCTCGCCCCGGTTTCGCAGCGACCGGACCAGGGCGAGCCTCTGTCGCTACTTCAACAATTCCTCAAGCTGGAGTCGGCCGGCGGCATCGTGCTCTGCGCAGCCGCCATGATCGCGCTCCTCTTGGCCAATTCGCCGCTCGAGCCTCTCTACGCCCAGCTCCTCGAATTGCCGGTTGCAATTCAAATCGGCGGCCTCGCCATCGCCAAGCCCCTGCTGCTGTGGGTCAACGACGGGCTGATGGCGATCTTCTTCATGCTCGTCGGGATCGAGGTCAAGCGTGAGATCATCGAAGGAGAGCTGTCGAACGCTTCGAACGCAGCACTGCCGGTAGTCGCGGCGTTGGGCGGTATGGCCGGCCCCGCGCTCGTCTACCTCGCCTGCAACTGGGGCGATGAGGAGGCGCTGCGTGGCTGGGCGATCCCGACCGCGACCGATATCGCCTTCGCGCTCGGCGTCCTCGCCTTGCTGGGGCCAGGGACGCCGCCACGGCTCAAGGTGTTCCTGCTGGCGCTGGCGATCATCGACGATCTCGGCGCGATCATCATCATTGCGGTCTTCTACACCGCGGAGCTTTCCCTGGTCGCGCTGGGTCTTGCCGGGCTCGGTGTCGTCGTGCTCTTGGCCCTCAATCTGTTCGGCGCTCCCCGCCGCGCCGCCTACCTCCTGCTCGGCGTGTTCATTTGGGTATGCGTGCTGAAGTCCGGCATCCACGCCACCCTGGCGGGGGTCATCGCCGGCTTGGCGGTACCGCTGCGGGCAACCCGCGGCTCTTCGCCGGCCCACGACCTCGAGCAGGATCTGCACCCCTGGGTCGCCTTCGGCGTGCTGCCGGTCTTTGCGTTCACCAATGCCGGGGTCGGGTTAGCCGGCGTCGTCCCTAGCCATTTGCTGCATCCGATCCAGCTGGGGATCGGATTGGGGCTCTTTGTCGGCAAGCAATTGGGCGTCATCGGATCGATCTGGGCTTCAACCCGGATCGGGCTCGCGACGCTGCCGGAAGGAACCGACTGGCGCCAACTCTACGGCGTGGCGCTCTTGACCGGGATCGGCTTCACGATGAGCCTCTTCATCGGCACTCTCGCCTTCCCCGCCGAGGCCTACGACGTGGATATTCGCATCGCCGTGCTGATCGCCTCGGTCGTTTCCGCGATCTGCGGTTATCTTGTTTTGCGTCGCGCGTCGCAAAGGCCCACGCCGGCGGAGTAGATCGAGGCGTTGTACACTCTGCGACGCCCGTCAGGGTTGATCTCCGTACAGAAGTGTAGCGGGAGCCGTGCGCCTATCACGGCATGTCCCAAAAATGACCCATCGAGAGGGGACAAATCTGCATTTACCACTGGACTGTTGCGGGACGAACCCACCGCATTCGCCGTTCACGCAGGAGGGGGCGAAATCGGATCGGAGTCCTCCATGCGTCCAACTCTCTTCGTCGCGACTGCCCTGCTCTCCTTCTCGATTATCGGCCTCGCCAAGGCGGCCGACCCCATTCGGCTTGCGGAAACAGGCGCCTTCCTGTTGGGCAACGCTCACCGCTGCGGCGTCCCGACCGCTCGCGTCGAACGGGCCGGAAAAGTCATTCATCACCTGATCGTCGCTGCTTCTTCCGATCCGACCGAAGAGGATACCGCCGCTTCGCGCTTTGCCGAGATCTTCATGGCCAGCGCATACCCGGACCAAGAAGGCGACGCACTGGTCCCAGCCTGCAATATCGTGATCGCGCAATTCCAGCGCCTTGAGCGACATCATCAGCAAGCCGGTATAAACTAACAAACCCCGGTATGAACTAACAAACCCCGGTATGAACTAACAAACCAGCGGGACGGGGCTTGAGCGGGCGAGGAGGCCACCGACAGGCGACAGCGGCATCTTTGACCGGCCCGGTCGCAGCGACTGCGGCCGAGCTCATACCGCCGCGCGGTGCTGCCGGGGAAGGAAGGTGGCGGTCGCCAACTCGCCGATCAGCGAGCCCAGGAACAAGCCCGCAAGCCCGTAGATGGCTGCGGCGAACGACAGATCGAGTTGCGCCACAAAACTTTCGAACACCGTTTGGGCGATCTGACGGCGCGTGCCGGTGTCGTCGTTGAGAACATCTCGGGCGGCGGTGATCGGGCGCCACAGGTCCGGGTCGCGCTCGATCCGCTCATAGGACGCCCGCAGGCTTTTTTCACGCTCGACCGCGCCCGCGAGGGTTTCGGCGTTCGACGGTTCGACTGCACGCAACCTGGCCATGAACCGCTCTTCGTTCTCGATCGGGATGTCGTAGAACCTCTGTGCTGAGGCCTTGCGCCGGGCAATGTCCTCACCCGAGCTCCGCACCAGCTGAAGGAGTGCTGCCTGATATTCCCGCGTGACGGCCGGCGCCTGCATCGCCACGATGGCCATTCCAAGCGCCGCGGCGAGCCGAACCGAATGGAGAAGCCAGGCGCCGAGAAGCATCGTTGCTCCGGTAGCCGCTAATACCCTATTTGACTTAACCCTGTCTCAAGTGGATATGCTGCAGTGATGGAAGAGATTTATTGCTTTGCCGGCAACCCGCTCGACCGCGTCAGCGAGCGTCGGCGGGACGCGGGCTGGATTGCCTCCCTGCTCGACGAGCCTGGCACGAGGTTGATCCCGTTACGAGACTTGAAGCCGGCGATCCACAATGGCAGCCAAATGGCGCTCGACTGGCAGCCTGTCGGCCCGTGGCGGGAATCGATCGCGGCGGGGGCCACGCTGGTCCTCCTCGGCATCGCCGAGGGGCGAGCCCATTTCGCGCTCGACGCGACGGGCGCCGAACTGCCGCCCGACCCGGCAACCGAAAACATCGACGTCCGTACCCTGGCCCCGCTGATCTCTGGGCCCGAAGCGGCGATCCTGGCCGAGGCGCGCTCGGTCGTCGATTGGCACGCGCGGCACCGCTTTTGCGCGCAATGCGGGACGCCGAGCAAGGCGATGGTGGGGGGTTGGACGCGGCACTGCCCCGCTTGCAAGGCGCATCATTTTCCGCGCGTCGACCCGGTTGTGATCATGCTCGCCGTCAGAGGCGAGCGTGCCTTGCTCGGCCGCGGCCGCCGCCGCCCTGGTGCGCGATTTTCCTGCCTCGCCGGGTTCATGGAGCCGGGCGAGACGTTGGAGGATGCGGTCCGGCGCGAGGTCCGCGAGGAATCCGGCATCCGCTGCGGGCGCGTCCGCTACCTCGCCTCCCAGCCCTGGCCATTCCCGTCGACCCTGATGATGGGCTTCCTCGCCGAGGCGCTGAGCGAGGATATCACCGTCGACCCCGAGGAACTCGTCGAGGCGCGCTGGTTCGATCGCGAGGAGATCCGTGACATGGTCGGGCGCGCCGCCGCCGGCGACCCCGACCCGGCGACGACGGTGCCGTCGCTGCCGGGGCCGGTTGCCATCGCGCACCAGATCTGCCGCCGGTGGGCGACGGGCCTCGATAGCGTCTAGGTACGGGCGAGCTTGCGCTCGGCCAGGCGGGCGAAGAGGCTGGCACCGAGCGGCAGGATCGCGTCGTTGAAATCGTAGCCGGGGTTATGAACCTGGCAGCCGCCCGGCTCGTCGCCGTTGCCGATGCGGATATAGGCGCCGGGCGTGCAGTTGAGCATATAGGAAAAGTCTTCCGAAGCCATGATCAGGGCGCTGTCGCGATCGACGTTGTCGGCCCCAACAAGCTCGGCGGCGGCGTCGGCCATGAAGCCCGATTCGGCCGCGTCGTTGACCAACGGTAAGGCCACAACCCGGAAACCGACCTCCGCGGTCGCGCCGAACCCGCTGGCCACCCCGCTCGCAATCCGCCGCATATTGTGCTCGATCAGCGCCAAGTTCTCGTTGTCGAAGGCGCGAACCGTCCCCCCAATCACTGCTTGCTCGGGGATTACGTTATAGGCGTCACCGGCCTGAAACCGGGTCACGCTGACGACCGCCGTATCGACCGGCCGAACGTTGCGCGACACGATCGTCTGCAGCGCCGTAGCAATGTGGCTCCCCACAATCACCGGATCGATGCCCGCTTGGGGTGAAGCCCCATGGGCGCCCCGACCGACCACGGTGATGTCGAAAAAGGCGCCTCCGGCCATCATCGGGCCGGTGCGGATGGCAAACTTGCCGACGGCAAGCATCGGCGCATTGTGCATGCCGAATACGGCGTCGCATGGGAAGCGGTCGAACACCCCCTCCTTGACCATAGCCTCGGCGCCGCCGAGCCCCTCTTCCGCCGGCTGGAAAATGAAATTTACCGTTCCGTCGAAATCGCGCGTATCGGCGAGATAGCGGGCGGCGCCGAGCAACATCGTGGTGTGGCCGTCGTGGCCGCAGGCGTGCATCCGCCCGTCATGACGCGAACGATAGTCGAAGCTGTTGGCCTCATGGATCGGCAAGGCGTCCATATCGGCCCGCAGGCCGACCGCGCGCGGCGAATCGCCGGCTCGCAACCGGCCGACGACCCCCGTCTTGCCGATACCACGATAGACCTCGCAGCCAAACTCGGCGAGCTTCGCCGCCACCACATCGGAAGTGCGCTGCTCCTCGAAGCCGAGTTCCGGATGAGCGTGAATGTCGCGCCGCCAGCTCGTCAGGTCGTCGTGAATTTGCGCAATGCGGTCAATGATCTGCATATTAGGTCCTCTGACGGTCACAACCTGTCGGAGCTTCTGCCGCCAACAGTAAGCGTCGCAAACTGCTAATGTCGAGTAACTCCAACGGAACCACGCGGATCGCGATCGTCACCGGGGCTAGTTCGGGCATCGGGCTCCACACGGTGCTCGGCCTTGTCCGTGCGGGAATGCGAGTCGTCATGGTCGGTCGCGACCGCGTCCGGACCGAGGCGGCGCGGCGATTTGTCCGCGAGCATTCTGGCTCCGATGGAATCGACATCCTGCTGGCCGATTTTTCTCGCCTTGGCGAAGTGCGCCGCCTGGCGGGTGAGATCCTGTCGGCGCACGACCGGATCGATCTGCTCGTCAACAATGCCGGGCTGATGTCGCGTAGATACCGATTTTCGTTTGACGGGTTCGAGCTGACTTTCGCGGTCAACCATCTCGCCCCATTTCTCCTGACCTATCTTCTGCTGGATCGGCTCAAGGCTTCGGCTCCGGCGCGAATCATCAATGTGGCCTCAGAGGCGCATCGCGGCCACCGTTTGAATTTCTCCGACGTTGCTCGACCACAGGATTGGGGAACCTTGAAGGCTTATGGCCGATCCAAGCTCTGCAACATCCTGTTCACGCGGGAGCTGGCGACACGGCTCGACGGCTCCGGCGTGGTTGCGACCTGTTTGCACCCCGGCGTTGTTGCCACCGCGATTGGTCAGCGCGGCGGCCTGACCGAGCTGGTGTGGCGGATGATGAAGCCGTTCATGAAGAGCCCCGAGAACGGGGCGGAAACATCGCTTTTTCTGGCGACAGTTTCCGACCCGCAGCCCTTCCACGGCGGGTACGTCATTGGCAAGACCCTGGCTCGTGCCGATCCTGCTGCCCTCGACGGCAGTGTGGCGCGTCGCCTGTGGGATGAGAGCAGCCGCCTCACTGGCCTGTAGCCTCGCCCGCGAGCAGTGACGCGGTGGCTAACGTCGTCTTGTTGCGGCAGCCGATCCGGCGGCCGGCGGCGTCTCACGACCCTCCGAGCGCCGAGGACGCCGCCCGACCGGCGTGTGCTCCGGCTACGTCAAGAATCATATCGTCCCGCCGACCTGCGGCGGACCCGATTCGGTCGCAAACCTCCAATGGCAGATGATTCGCGACGCGAGGGCTAAGGACAGTCGGGAGCGGAAAAGCTGCGCTCGCTAGTTCCGCCCAGACCGAAGTCGTCTCGTTGTTAAAGACTGGCGGCGACCTGGCTGAATGTGCCGCTCAGGTTGGTGCCGACCGTTCCCATGACGACCACGGCGGCTACCGCGATTAGCGCGGCGATCAGCCCATACTCGATCGCGGTAACGCCGCGGCTGTCCTTGATCAGGCAATACAGGAACCTCAAGTCTCGCATCATCGGCTCTCCACATTGACGGATTGGCCGGCAGAAATTGGGCCGCAAATATTGCTGAACGCTTAATATTGGATGCTGGCCCGATGCGGCAGGCTGCCGCACCTCCAGCGCCTAGGCGTCGATTGATGAGGTCAGTGACGCAGGAAGTACACTCGGTAGAGCTGGTCGCGGAAACTCCTGCTCGCCTCGATCGCGGCGCGGAACTCGTCCTTGGCGAGCACGTAGGTCTCGACATTGTCGTTGGCGACCACCGTCGCATTGCGCGGCTCGCCGGTGATCAGCGCCGCCTCGCCGAAAAAGTCGCCGGCACCCAGTCGCGCCACGTCATGGCCTTCGCGCATTACCTCGACCGTACCGTCGGAGATCAGAAAGAAGTCTTCGCCCGCCTCGCCCTGGCGGATGACGACATCGCCGGCGACAAACTGCCGCTTGGTCACCTTTTCGGCGACATTCGTCAGCTCGATCGGCGTCAAATTCTTGAACACGTCGACCGTTTTCAGGAACTCGCAGATCCTCAGCTGATCGTGCAGAACCACGTCGGAAGCGATGCGCCCGTCCACCATGTGAACCAGGCGATCGGCCTTTTCGATGATCCGGTGGTCGTGTGTGACCATCACGACTGTCGAGCCTCGTTCGACGGTGTTCTCCTTGAGGAGATCGACGACTTTGTATGCGGAATCGCGGTCGAGGGCGGCGGTCGGTTCGTCGGCCAGGACGAGATTGGGGGAGTTGACGAGAGCCCGCGCGATCGCCACCCGCTGGCGTTCTCCCCCGGATAGTGATCGCGGCTTGTGGTCGATCCGGTGCCCGAGCCCGAGGCGTTGAAGGATCGCCGTGCCGCGCTGCCGCATCTCCGCAGGCTGCCCGCCGCGAAGCTGCATTGCCATCATCACGTTCTCGTAGGCCGACAGGGCATCGAATAGATTGTGCAGCTGAAAAATGAAGCCGACGTTGCGCCTGGTCACGACCAGCTCGCTGCGGCCGAGCTTCGAGAGATCATGACCGAGGACCTCGATCCTGCCATCTTGGACCGAGCGCAAGGCTCCGACCAGGGTCAGCAAGGTGGTCTTCCCCGCCCCCGAGGGACCCGTCATGACCACGAGCTGTCCCGCGCCGATCTCGATCCCGTTGTCGAACAGCACCTGGCTGCGCGATTCGCCGCGACCATAGAAATGGTTGAGCGCCTCGACGCGAATTACCGGTACCGGCGCTGCCATACCCGCCGAATCGACAGCCGATATCGCATCAGCAAACATGGCCGCACACATCAGAATACCTCCGCGGGGTCCGCCGCGATGACCCGCCGCACCGCGAGAATCGCCGATATCAGACACATGCCAAGGGTCAGTCCGAGGCTGATCAGTGTCAGATCCGCGGTCATCCGCATGGGGAGAAGCGCCAGCTCCCCGACGGCCCGGTAGAGCAGAACGGATAGGAACCACGCGGGGATCCAGCCGGCGAGCCCGGTGAAGGCGGCCTGCTCGAGCACCACGCGGATGAGATAACTGGTGCGATAGCCGATCGCCTTCATCGTCGCATACTGAGGTAGTTGCTCGGTGAGGTCAGTGTAGATGATCTGGTAGGCAATCAGCATGCCGACGACAAAGCCGACCAAGGTACCCATCGCGAAGATCGGCCCCGCCGACGAGACGTCGGCCTGAAACCTGCGCTCCAACTCGAGCAGCTGCTCCTTGGTCAAGACGGCAATCCCAGGCGGGAGCGCCGCGCGGAGCGCGCGTTGCACCGCCGCTGGGTCAGAATCGGCCCGCAGCTTGATGACACCCGCTTCGACACCGGGTGGACCGCCGCCAGGCCCGGGCAGCAGCTTCGCATAAGTCCGATCGCCGATCACCACGGTGCCGTCGCTCTCGAAATCCGGACCGAGCGAAAAGCTGCCGACAATGCGCACCGTTAACCCATTCAACTCGGATTGTGCTGCACCCCTGTCCATCCCGAGAAACCGTCGGGCATGCCGGTCGACCATTGCCGTGTCCGGATCGCCCAGCTGTGCCAGCCTCCCCTTGACCTCGGGAAGGCGCAATACCGGGTGATCCGGGTCAAAGGCGAATACCCGGACCAGAAAGGTCTTGCCGTCGAACGGGTTCTTCCAAAAGACGTCAAACCAATCGGCGTAGAACGGCCAAGCGCTGGCAACTCCCGACACGGCGCGGGCGGCATCAAGTTCGCCGCGAGAAAACGGATCGCGTGTGGCAAAGCGGTATTTGCTCGCGCTCTGCAGAAATATATCGCCGTCGAGCAGATGAATGATCTCGAGCGCGGCGTTGAAGAAAGCCCGCTCGAAACCGAGCTGCATCAGAATCAGCAGCACCGCGAACCCAATGCCGCCGCTGGAGCGCAAGAGGCGCGGCTTGTTTGCCAGAAGATTGCGCCAAGCGAGCGGCACAAACCTCGCCGGCCGCCACAGGCGGCGGAGAAGTGATGTGCCGGTCCAAGACAACACCTCCGCTTCTCAGAACAATTCGGCCGGATCGGCACGCCGCAGGCTACCCAACGAAAGCAATGCCGAGATCGAGGCCATGACGAGAGTGGCGACGAACACGGCGGCGAGGCGCGGCCAGGTCATCGCAACCGGGAGCAGCGTCTCGTCTCGGATCACCGAATAGATCCCGAGCGCCGCTGCGAGCGCCGGAACAAACCCGACGATCACGATCAGCAACGATATCGTGATGACCGTACCATCGAGGGACCGCTCCCGGTAGCCAATCGCCTTCAAAGTCGCAAACTGCGGCAATTGTCGGCTGACCTGGGTCGCCAGTGTCTGGTAGACGACCATGATGCCGACGACAAACGAGATGATCAGGCCGGATCCGAAGATCAGGCCCACCGAGGTTCGTGTCGTCCAGTAGGCGACCTCGCGGGCCTCGAGCTCGCCGCGTGTAAAGATCAGGGTGTCCGGACCCAGCCGCTTGCGCAATTCCGCGGCAGCCTGGTCGGGGTCGACCCCCGGCTTAAGCTGAATCGGGCCCAGATTGACCAGGTCTAGGCTGCGGTAGGGAAACAGGCGAGCGAAGCTTTGCTCGCTGACGAGCGTGACGCCGAGGCCCATGAAGCCGGTGCCGAGAACGTAGCGCCCACCAATCGTCACGTTGCGATCGCCGATCTTGACGATCCGCCCCGTGGTCAGGGGACCGAACATCGGCCGTGTCGCGCTGTCGACCAGCGCCGTGTCGAGCTGCTCAAGTACCGCGAGCTGACGATTGATGGCGTCGACTTTGAAAATGGGCCGTCGGGGATCGAGACCGATCACAAAGACGTCGGGCGACTTGCCGTCCTCACCGCTGCGCCATTTCGCCGACCCAAAATAGAGCGCGGTCGCCTGGGCGACCTCGGGCGCCGCCCGAGCCCGATCGAGCTGGCCTCGCGGGAATTGGCCGGGCTGCGCCTGGTATTCGTACCGGTTCGAGGTCATCAGCAGATCGAATTGCAGGTTGTCGTACAACAGCATCCCGCCCTGCGGGACGGCGAAGAAGAATCCGAGCTCGACGAAAATCAGCAGGATCGCCATAAAAACCCCGGCGATCGCGAGTATCGTGCGGGCCTTATCGTGCGTCAGTATGCGCCACGCGAGCCAAACCCTTGCCGCCCGGCGAACACGGCCGAGGCCGACCTCCCCCTCTGTCATTTGCCGGACTTCACCCCTGAACGAAACCTTCTCCAGCCATCACGCGTTCGCCGCCATCGAGCGGCCACGGGAAGTGTTGCCCCTGCAACAGCAGAACACCCTAACCTGGACAGCCCAACACCGGCTATGGGATTATGGCGGGCATGATTTCGGCTCGTTTTACCGTCGTGGCGGCGATCGCGGCCACAGTTTTGGTCGCCCTTGCCGCACTGGCGGCCCCGGCGCAGGAAGCGGATCCCGTCGAGCTGCGGATTGAAGTTTACGGCTTCGCCGGTTTCCATGTATTGACCAATCGCACCCGGGTTGTGGCGTCGGGGGACCGGTACACGATCGCGACGGATCTCGACACGCGCGGCATCGCCACCATCTTCGTTGACCTGACGAGCCACTCAGAGGTTCACGGAAGGCTTGTCAAAGACGCAGTTCAGCCCGCTGGATATCATGCCGAGGTGCGGCGAAACGGCACCGATCGTAATTACCGAATCGATTACCGTGCCGACGGCTCCGTGGCGAGCGACCAGACGCCGCCCGTGGCCGCTTTGCGAAGTGCGGCGGCCGCGGATCAGATGCGCGGGACCGTCGACCAACTGACGGCGTTTTACCTTCTCGAGCGGCAGCTCGCGCAGCGCGGTACCTGCACCCTCGTCGTTCCGGTGTTCGATGGTCTCAGCCGCTACGATCTGCGGTTCACCAATGCCCAGTCGGAGACACTATCCCCGGAGGGGCGTCAGCGCTTCAGCGGTTCAACGAAAGCCTGCAACGTCAAGCGAGAGGACGTTGCCGGCTTCCCGACCGATCAAGTCTCGGGCACTTATAAGCGGGGGAAGATCTGGTATGCTCGCTTGGGCGGCAAGCAGATGGTTCCGGTGCGGATGGAATTCGACACCGAATTCGGCAGCGTCCAGGGCTACCTTGGTCAGCTGCGCGGGGCCGGTCTCGACCTTCGTTTCATAGATTGAGCCTCGACCGAGCGCTCAGGGTGTGATTCCCATCCGGGTCTCCTCGACAAAGCGCTCGGTAGCGCCGTCGATCGCGCGCCCCGTGCGACCCCGAGGCGGGTGAATGTAGAGCGCGTTGCGAGAGGCTGCCGGTCCAGCGGTGGAAGACCGCGGTAGGGGTATTTGGTACGCCACCGGCAAAGCGTGATCGGCTAACAGAAGCTCCGGGCGGAATACCCGATCGAGGTGGAAAAGGCTTCTGACGAAATTGGTCTGGCCATGCATCAGATGCCCGGCGATGACCCCCGCCGTGTTCATGACCCGCCGCCAGCC
>WNFT01008811.1_pt1 | contig 12076 bp, 11 predicted proteins | sample 5400191 | NCBI WGS metagenome assembly WNFT01 (sample SAMN13153359, study PRJNA577476) | soil metagenome | isolation source: 80 cm saprolite under Madrone tree | place: USA:California | collected 2016-06-14
CGCCCCAGGAGCGGGTGCTTGCGAAGCTGTGCAAAAGGGAGTCCTTCAGTCAGCGCCTGTCGTTCCGCAACGGGAAGGCCGACACATTTGTTGATTTCCGAGTCGCGGATGATGGCTTTTGGATCCTTCCCCTGGGCAATGAGATCGAGATCGTTCAGGAACCGCTTCCGCAGCATGACGATTCCCTCGTCGCTCGTGCCCAGATGTTCCTTTGTTCGATCCGCGGTCGTCCCCTGTCCGGTCCAGGCGATGAAGTCCTGATTCATGATGTGACTCGAAATCCACCGGCCGGTGTAAGGATCCTTGACCGGGCCGTGCCAGGCGGGAATGCGATCCTGCACGTAGGGCTCCCGCTCTTTAGGCACCCGGCTGAAACACCAGGTGACGCTGAGCGTGTTCTCGTCATCGACCGGCACACGCCACTCGAAGTGATTGCCCGTAAACAGCGCGTTCGGCCATAAGCAAACCCGGCCGGTGGTCCAGAGAGGATCGGACTCGTTCATGCCTTCGCGTATCCGGCGATAGACGAAGCCGTACTCGAACTCATCGAACGCCACCTTGATGTGCTTCGGCGAATAGGGTCCGGTCTTGCCCCGAAGCCGGACGCTCCAGTTCATATGCATCCACTCGAAGTGCACCGGATCGATGGAGTTTTCCTGACCTTGAAACCAATTGCAGGGAACATCGGCGAAGACGATCTGCCGGAAACCGTTCGTCCAGGTGAACGGCTCCCAGTTGGGGACGAGCGGCGCGGGAGCCGGCCCCAGATAGGCCCACAAAAGTCCCGTGTGTGATTCGACCGGATAAGCCTTGATGTGAATCTTGTCCTTGAAACGTGCCTGCGGCGCCGCCGTGTCCTCGTACGGCTGTTCGAGGCACCGGCCTTTCTCATCGTACAACCATCCGTGGTAATTGCACCGGAGGCCGCACTCCTCCACGAAGCCGTAGGACAGGTCGGCACGGCGGTGAGCGCAATGGCGATCGACGAGCCCGAACGTGCCGGCCTGGTCCTTGTAGAGAACAAGATCCTCACCCAGCAGGCGGAGGGGCCTGACGGTCTCTTTCTCGAATTCCGTCACGGCCGCAATGGGCATCCAGTAGCGGCGCAGCAATTCGCCCATCGCGGTGCCCGGCCCCACTCGAGTCAGGAGTTCATTGTCCTGATTCGACAACATCCCTGAGGCTACTTTCCGCCGAGCTCCGCGTATAGCTGGTTGATGAACCTTTCGCCTGTTGTGCCCGGCTGTTCAACCTTCGAATCGAAATCTGCGGTCGGTTTCGCGGCCACGATCTGCTGGGCGTTCTTGCCTTCCTTGATCATCTGGGCCACACGGTCACGCAGTGTGAGAATCATGTCGCGATGCGCGGTGACAGCCTGACGATTGACCGTGCCGCCATGACCCGGAATGATCTTGGTATTGGGACCCGCGAGTCCAATCGTCGTACCCAGACCTGCAATCATTCCATTGAGCGAGCCGCCGTTGGCCCGGTCGATGTTGGGATAGCCCACAGAGCGGTAGTAGTCGCCGGTCATCAGTATGTCCAGGCCGGGAAAATGCACGAGCGTGTCACCGTCGGTATGGGCAGCGCGAATGGGAATCAGCCGTACGTCCTCACCATTCATGTGAATAGTGACGGCGTTATCGTAGGTCACCACCGGCAGCGCAGCCGCGGGCGCGGGCTGGGCGTTTCCGCCCGGCTGAGCCAGTCGTGCGCGCAACTGGTCTCGCGAGAAGAGTACGGCTCCCATCTTGGCAAAGTTTTCGTTGCCACCGGTATGGTCGCCGTGAACGTGAGTGTTCACAATGAAGCGGATCGGGCCAGGCGTGATCTGCTTTATCGCCGCGGCGATTTTCCCCGACAGCGGAGCAAATTGAGCATCAACCATGAATACTCCGTCCGGGCCGGTCAGGATACCGATCATGCCGCCCTGACCTTCAAGGGTGTAGAACTTGTCGTTGATCTTCGTGGGTTTGATTTGAACCTGACTAAAATCCGGCTGGCCCTGGGCCGCGGCCGAAACCGCCACCAGGACCAATATCGCTACGAGAATCCCCGTTCTTCTCATTGTCGTCGCTCCTTTTTCTTGATGGGCTGCTTTCTTGATGGGCTGCGCTTGAAAACGCCTTGCATCATAGCTTGCGGGTGAGGGCGTATTCAAACAATGTCCGCGACACGAAAACGGCCGTGAACAGATTGGAGATCAGGCCTATGACAAGGGTGACGGCAAAACCCCGGACAGGACCCGTCCCGAACAGGAACAAGAACGCCGCGGAAATGAGCGCCGCCAGATGTGTATCGAGCAGGGTGACGAAAACCCGTTTGAAACTAATCGCTACCGCTGTTACCAGTGGTTTTCCGGCCCGCAGTTCCTCGCGGATCCGCTCGAAGATCAGAATAGTCCTGCTTCGCCGCTTGCTCGGATGCGTGGGGCCCACTGTCAACGAGCTTCAGTTCCAGTATCGCCGTCGCCTGGATGATCGATTTGATCCGCGTCGCTTCGGCAGATCCCGGGATCTGGATGAGAATTTCATAGTCCCTTTGGCTGCCGTGCCTCTGGATCGTCATCTCGCTCACGCCAAGCTTGTCCAGCCGATTGCGAATCGTCTGCATGGCCTGATCGACGGATTGCTCTCGCAGGGTTTGTTCCACCTGCAGTCTCATCCGCAGATCGTAGGTGGAGCTGAGATCCCAGTCCGAAAAGCGTTCGGACAAGATACGTCGAAGATTCCCCTCTTTAGCCGGATCGACGCCGGTTACTTGAAACCGATCGTTCTGCACTCTCGAAATCTGCCGAACGGCAATGCTCTCTTGCTGAAGTTCCTGGCGCAGTCTTTCGATCGCCCGATCCGTCTCGGCGCGGATGGCATCGTCCGTTACGACCTGCAGTATAAGCAGTGTTCCACCACGCAAATCCAAACCAAGGCGGATACCCTGCTTCATCAACAGAAAAACCGATAAGGCACTCACAAAAAGTACGAATAGCAAACGCACACGGATTCTCTTGCTCATAGCGTCCTCTTTCTGAAAGGAATTGTTTTGGGACTGGCTTTGAACGAGAGAGGTCGCTAAATCCGCAGAACGTGGATCCTGGCGAGGGGGCTTTCCGGAATCGATGGGTTGGCGTGCGAATAATGGCACCGCTCGATGACGACGCCTCTGCTCACGGGTCGCAACGAAACGTCGGCCGCAATTTGTGACAGCTGAGGCTTCTGACCGGCCGCATCCATCTGGACATCGAGAGATTGAGGCGTGCCCACAAATGCGAAAGGCGCATAGAGGGTCGAGAGAAACAGGCCAACGAGGATAACCGTCAGAAGCCGCCGAAGCATGAACACATTATGTCTGATTTCAAAGCGGAGGAAAACATTCTGGATGCAGCTGTAGCGGCGGTCTATGACCGCCGGCGGTCTCGCAAGCTGCTGTATTGTCGGCGGTCATAGACCACCGCTACAGTGATTTGCTTCCGCCACCAAAATTTCCAACAACTCGCTCGCTCCTTCCGCCTTGCTCTATACGGTGCCCTCAAAGCAGCCGAGTTTTGTAGCGGCGGTCTATGACCGCCGGCGATCTCGCAAGCTGCTGTATTGTCGGCGGTCATAGACCGCCGCTACAGTGATTTGCTTCAACCGATTGACGCTGTTTCACCAGGAGCCCCATAATTCTGAAGAGGCATTCATCCATGACAATTTTCAAGCGTACACAGAAAGCGTTCCTTTTAGTCCTCCTGGCCATCACTTGTCTGACTGCTGCCCCGGCGCAAGTGGCGCCTTCTCTCTCCGATCCAATACCGGTCGAGCGGGAGATCACAATCGGACGGCTGTCCAATGGGCTTCGATATTACGTTCGGGCCAACAAGAAGCCCGAGAAGCGGGCAGAACTTCGGCTTGTTGTGAAAGCCGGATCGGTTCTCGAAGACGATGACCAGCAAGGTCTCGCGCACTTCGTCGAGCACATGGCCTTTGACGGCACGGCCCATTTCCCAAAGAACGAAATCATCAAGTTTATCGAATCGCTTGGCATGCGGTTCGGCGCCGACCTCAACGCCTACACCAGCTTCGATGAGACGGTCTACGTGCTGCAGGTGCCGACGGACAAGCCGGAAGTCATCGACAAAACGCTACTCGTTCTCGAAGACTGGGCGCATAACGTGTCGTTCGATACCGACCAGATCGACAAGGAGCGCGGCGTCGTCATGGAAGAATGGCGGTTGAGGCGCGGCGCCGGCGCGCGCACAACAGACAAGCTTTTCCCGATTCTGCTCAAGGGCTCGCGGTATGCCGACCGCATACCTATCGGGAAGCCGGAAATCATCCAGAACTTCAAACCGGACACGCTCAAGAAATTCTATAAGGACTGGTACCGGCCCGATCTCATGGCCGTAATCGCCGTCGGCGATTTCGATAGAGGCGTCGTCGAAAATCTCATCAAGTCGCACTTCGGCTCGATTCCGGCGCCGACCGCGCCGAGGCCGAGGCCGGAATATGAGGTGCCGGAGCATGAAGGGACCGCGTACGCCATTGTCACAGATAAGGAAATAACGGCGACTTCCGTCTCCATTTCGAATATCGTGCCGGCCCGCAAACAAGGCACATTCGGCGTGTACCGGCAAGACATCGTTGACGGCCTCTTCTCGAGCATGCTGTCGGCGCGAATGGCCGAAATCGCGCAGAAGCCCGGCGCCCCGTTTCTGGGCGCGGCGGCCGATCGCAGCCCTTTCATCAACCCGGCAAAGGACGAAGCCCAACTGAGCGCGCAGGTGAAGGAGGACGGCATCGAAGAGGGACTGGACGCGCTCCTCACCGAGGTGGAGCGGGTCGCTCGATTTGGCTTCACAGCCACCGAACTGGATCGGCAGCGGCAAAACCTGCTGCGCGCTTACGAACGCCTGGTCATCGAAGACCAGAACCGCCAGTCCGACAACCGCGCCGATGAGTACGTTCGAAACTTTTTAACCGACGAGCCGTTGCCTGGAGCTGAGCTCGAGCAAGCTTTGAATCAACGGTATCTGGCGGCGATCACTCTTCAGGAAATCAACGCGATTGCCAGAACATGGTTTACAGACCGAAACCGGTTCGTCGTTCTGACAGCTCCCGAAAAGCCCGGCCTCGCGATTCCAGACGAAAAGCAGCTGGCCGCTGTGATCAAGGCGGCCCCCGGCAACGATCTGAAACCCTACGTCGATGAAGTCACATCTGCAGCTTTGCTCGATCCACTGCCGTCCGGCGGCACCATCGTGAAGACCGCCACGAAAGGACCAATCGGCATTACCGAGTGGGAGCTGTCCAATGGTGTGAAAGTCGTCCTCAAACCGACCACGTTCCGTGAGGATGAAATCGTATTCCGCGCCACAAGTCCCGGCGGTACATCGCTCGCCAGCGATCGGGACTACATTCCGGCCAGCACCGCCACACAGGTCCTCAGCGCCGGCGGCCTGGGGCACTTTAGCGCGATCGATTTGCAAAAGATGCTGACGGGCAAGGTCGCCAACGTGAGCGCCTTCATCGGAGAAACCGAAGAAGGCCTGTCCGGCGGCGGCTCCCGCAAGGATCTTGAAACAATGTTTCAGCTCATTTTCCTCAGGTTCACGCAACCGAGGGCCGACAAGGACGCCTTCACTGTCCAGGCCACACGAGCCAGGACCGCGCTTGCGAACCAATCGGCGCTTCCTGAGTTTGCGTTTCCCGAAGCGCTCTCCATCATCCTGGGCCAGAATCATCCGCGCAGGCGCATCCCGACAGCCGCCACCGTTGATGAGTGGAATCTCGACAAATCGCTTGCGTTCTATAAAGACCGCTTCGCCGATGCGAGCGACTTCACGTTCTTTTTCGTCGGAAGCTTTGACCTCGCCACGATGAAACCGTTCGTCGAGCGATATCTTGGCAGCCTGCCATCGATCCATCGCACAGAGACCTGGAAAGATGTTGGAGTGCGTCCACCGGTCGGGGTCATTGAGAAAACGGTCGAGAAAGGGATCGAGCCGAAGAGCCAGACCGCAATCGTTTTCACCGGACCCTTCGAGTATGACCCGCCCCACCGGACCGCCATACGCGCCATGACGCACATACTGGAGACAAGGTTGCTCGGGATCCTTCGCGAAGAGTTGGGCGGCACCTACAGCGTCAATGTCAGCGCGAACGAGCAAAAAATTCCCCGCCAGGAGTACCAGGCAGCGATCCAGTTCGGCAGCGACCCGGAGCGCACCGAGGCCCTTGTCAAACGCATGTTCGAGGAAATAGAGAAATTGAAGGCAAAAGGTCCGACTGAAAAGGAAATCCAGGACGAAAAGGAAGCGATGCTTCGGGAATTCGAGACCAGCAGCAAACAGAACGGATTTTTGCTGAGCCAGATTGCGGCGAAGTATCAAGTAGGCGAGGACGTGGCCGGCATCTGGGAAGCGCCGGAGTTGTACAAGAAACTCGACTCCGCTTCGATCCAGCAAGCGGCAAAAGCTTATCTTAATACGAACAATTACGTGAAGGTGACGTTGATGCCCGAGAAGAGGTAACGGTTCCGTCCACTGTAGCGGCGGTCTATGACCGCCGGTATTTCGTTGATTCCCGGAAAAACCGGCGCTCATAGAGCGCCGCTACAGTAAGAGCCGCACCCTCTGCTAAACTCAGACTTATGCAGCAGGCTGCAGGACTTTTGATTGCTCTCCTTTTAGCCGTGATCCCTTCTATGGCCGAGGACAACATCGACGGATTCGTCGGGAGGGTATACAAGAGCCAGCCTCGTGAATCGGTTCCCTACCGCCTCTTCGTACCTCCGGCCTACGACAAAACCCAAAAATATCCTCTCATTCTCTGGCTCCATGGTGCGGGCGGTATCGGCGTCGATAACAGGAAGCAATTCTCGAGCGGGAATCGCACCGGAACGCACATCTGGACGAGACCGGAAATCCAGTCGAAGCATCCTGCGTTTGTGGTTGTGCCGCAGTGTCCGGACAGCCTGAGATGCTGGGGATCGCATCTGCCGGCGGTGCTCGAGATCCTGGAGGTGTTGAGGTCGGAGTTCAGCATCGATTCGCAGCGGATCTATGTGGCTGGACAATCGATGGGCGGTTTCGGAACGTGGGACATGATCAGCCTGAAGCCCGATTTATTTGCTGCTGCGATTCCCCTCTGTGGTGGCGGCAATACGGCGCATGCCGCAAGCATTGTGAATATCCCAATCTGGGCATTCCATGGAGCGGCCGACACGAATGTTCCCGTAACCGAATCGCGAAGAATGATTTCAGCCGTCCAGCAAGCGGGAGGTCATCCTCGTTACACGGAGTACAAAGGAGTCGGCCACAACGTCTGGGACCGGGCCTTCAAGGAGCCGGACCTTGTGGAGTGGCTGTTCGCGCAACATAAATAGGAATGATTGTCTATAACGGTTCCCTGGAAGATACTCGCGAGCTCATTCAGTTTTTTCGCTTTGAGTCGCCCAAGCTGCGGGCGCTTCGCAAGCTGATCATCTCCCGCGAAAAGACCATCGTGAAGGACGTCAATGGGGATACCATCGAATTCCCCGGGCTGACTTACGGCTCGGCAACTCTGGAAGAACTTCTGCGGGAGCTCGGCGTCGTATTCAACCCGCAGTCGCTCCATAATCCGAATGCCACGGCAAGCGGCATAAAAGAATTCGACCTCAGCTCCCGCTGGACCTGGGGTCACGATCGTATACTGTAGGATTCGAATGAAATTACGACTGGATTACGGTACGGATGGCCTGGCCGTTGAAGTTCCAGGCGAACGGGCAACTGTGATTGAGCCTGTATTCCTTCCGCCGGCACCCAACCCCGGAAACGTGTTGCGCCAGGCGCTGCGCTCGCCGGCCGGCAAACCGCCGCTGCGTGACCTGGTTCGGCCCGGACAAAAGATTGGCATTTCCGTCTGTGACATCACACGCGCGCAGCCCCGCCAGTTGATGCTCGAAGCTCTCTTTTCGGAAATACCCGACCTTCGGATGGAGGATGTGACGGTCTTCATCGCTACAGGCACTCATCGCCGCAACTCCAATGAAGAAATCGAGCGAATGCTCGGCCGGGAAATCGCGCAGCGCTGCCGGATCGTCTGCCACAATGCGCGCGACAATGATTCGCTCGTTCACGCCGGCAATACCAGCACCGGCGTAAAGGTCCTCTTGAACCGGGAATGGGTAAATTCTGATTTCAAAATAACTACCGGCTTCGTGGAACCCCATTTCTTCGCGGGCTTCAGCGGCGGTCCGAAAATGGTGGCCCCCGGCCTCGCGGGCCTTGAAACGGTGCTGGAACTCCACAACGTCGCCCGCATCGGGCACCCGAACGCAACATGGGGGATCACCGAAGGAAATCCCGTGCATGATGATGTGCGAGAGATCGCACGCATGACCGGCGTGGACTTTGCTCTTGACGTGACGTTGAATCGGGATCAGAAAATCACCTCCGCCTTTGCCGGCGACCTGTTACAGGAGCACGCGGCCGCCTGTATCGAAGCCAGGAAAAACGCGATGCGTGCCGTCGACAGACCTTTCGATGTCGTGGTCACGACGAACTCGGGATATCCTCTCGATCAAAACCTGTATCAGGCAGTGAAAGGAATGTCCGCAGCCGCGAAGGTAGTGAAGTCCGGCGGCACGATCATCTGCGCAGCAGAGTGCCGGGATGGCATTCCGAATCATGGCGCGTATGGCGAGATCCTCGCGTCCGGATCATCGCCCCGTGAGCTCCTGGAGATGATCGAAACTCCCGGCTACTCCCGCCCCGATCAATGGCAGGTACAGATCCAGGCGCAGATTCAGCTCAAGGCAAAAGTATTCGTAAAGGCGGACTGTTTGTCGGAGAAGCAGATTCGCGAAGCGCACTTCGCGCCGGTGAGCGATGTTTCAGCGGCGGTGGAGGCAGCGTTGCGCAGCGCCGGTTCGAGTGCCACGCTCTGTGTCCTGCCTCACGGTCCACAGACGATCCCGTATTTGAGGTAATTCGGGGACAGACGTATAAATCCCCTAATTACAACCAAGGAAACCTGGATCGTAATTAGGGGATTTATACGTCTGTCCCCGAATTACCTACTTCTTTAAATTCTTGATCTCCGGAATCCCAAACTGTCCACTAATGTTTGACAGATCGTCCGGACGAATCGGACCGACAAGATTCACAACTGTCAATTCGTTAGCACCCGCAACAAGTATGGCTATTCCTGCCGACTTGTCACGTTCTGAATAAGTCCATATCCCAACTTCTTCCTTCTCCTGAACTGTGAGTATCCGCTTCCATTGCGGCGACTTGAGCTGGTCGCGGATCGGCTTCAAGTCCGCCTCCGTATACACCCCGGCCCTCTCGAACTGGAACACGCGGACGAAGATTCCTTTCAAGCCGGAACTGACCTTCCTGGCCGCAGCCTCGTCCTTTTTGTCACTCGACAGGAAGCTGGATGCGAACTGTAGCGTGGCCTGATCGAGGTCCATGACCACTTTTTCCTTCGCCTGGTCGGCGAATTTATCGAGGGACTGAAGATTCAGCTGCTGCGCGTCAAGGCGCGTGGCAATGAACAGCATCGAAATAAAAATCAGTTTTCGCATCTTGGTGTTCTCCGATCGTGTTTACTTCTCCGGTACTTCGATCACTCGCTGCTGAACTCTGGCCAGGCGTTCCTGAACGCCTCGAAGCTCCGAACCCGTGAGGCGCAATGCCAGCATGACCTGCTCCTTGGCTCTCTCACCTTCGACCCGGCGCAGGTGTTCCCTGTATTCCAGCGAACCGACGGTCAGGACCAGAACTGCGGCCGCGGCGGCCGCGGCCCACCGCCAGGCGAAGAAACGCTTTGGCCGCGAATCCAGTTGCCGTGCCCGGCTCAGCACTTTCTCGGCAAACCCCGGCGGGGGCTCCCGGCGCTGCAGGGCTTCGCGAAAGTCTTTATCGAATGGATTCACGGCTTTCCTCTTTCAAGTATCGCGATGCCTTTTCCTTCAGCAACGCGATACCGCGTTGCTGATGGCTCCATACCGTGCGAACAGGCATCTCGAGCGTGCGGCCGATCTCCTCGGCATTCCATGTCTTCGCCATAACGAAGGATCAAGACGGTCCTGGGGGTCTCCGGCAGCGAAGCGACGAGCCGCCGGAGTCTCTCCTGAAGCAAAGGGTCCGTTTCAGCCCGATCGTCATGGGTCTCCGGCAATTCGTCGAGCTGCACTTCATTGTGGAAGCTCCGGTGCCGCACCACGTCGATGCAGCGGTGCGTCGTGGCCCGTCGCAGCCAGGCAATGACGTGGGACTGAGATTCGACCGAGCGCCGGTTTTCGTACAACTGCAGGAAGACGTCCTGAGCTACTTCCTCCGCAACTGCAACATTGTTAAAGAAGTTGTAGGCGATACTGTAAACCATCCCCTGGTGCTGCCGGACAATCAACTCGAATTCTGCCGTCGTCATCTTCCGCTCTAATCCCTAATTACGAATTTGCCGGCCCTTTTTACGCAAAATCTTTATGGTAGGATTCACGCCTATGGGAATGACGATAGCTGAAAAGATTCTGGCGAGGAAGTCCGGGCTGGCCGCGGTGGTGCCGGGCCAGATCGTCGATGCCTATCCCGATCTCGTCATGAGTCACACGGCGACGTGGCGATCGGTCAGCGTGATGGAAAAGGTCGGCGCAACGACGCTGTACGACCCCGAACGAATCGCAGTCGTTTTGGATCATATCGCTCCCGCGAAAACGGAGAAGAATGCGGCGGACCACCAGAAGAGCCGCAACTTCGTCAAGAAATACGGCATCCGCAAGTTCTACGATGTGGACGCCGGCATCGCTCATCTCGTTTTAATGGAAGCCGGACATGTCGCACCCGGAGACCTGATCGTCGGCACGGATTCTCACTGCACGATCTACGGAAGCCTCGGCGCACTGGGTACCGGTATCGGATATACGGAAGTGACTTCCGTGTGGCTGACGGGAAAACTCTGGATGAAGGTTCCGGAGACGTACAAGATCCGCTTGAATGGCAACTTCTCCAAAGGCGTTTACTCGAAAGACCTGATGCTGCATCTCATCGGAAGTCTCGGCGCTGACGGTTGCACGTACAAGTCGGTTGAGTTTTATGGAGACACGGTCACAGATCTCAGTGTTTCTGAACGGATGACGATGACGAACCTCGCGATGGAGATGGGAGTGAAATGTGCTTTCGTTCCGCCTGATGCGAAAACGCGGGAGTACCTTGATGGCCGCCTGAAAGATCGCACTTATGAAGAAATCCAGGCTGATGCCGATGCAGTCTACGGCAAAGACCTCGAAGTGAACGTCTCGAAGCTCGAACCGATGGTCGCGTGCCCGCACGAAGTCGAAAACACGAAGCCGATCGGAGAGGTGATCGGTACTCATATCGATCAGGTGTTCCTTGGCTCTTGTGCAAATGCGAAGTATGAGGATCTCGTTGTAGCGGCCGGCATTTTGAAGGGACACCATATTCATCCTGATGTCCGGTTCATCATCACGCCCGGTTCAAAGCAGATCATGCTGGAAGCCATGAAGAGCGGCGTGCTCTCGACGCTCGTCGAAAGCGGTGGGGTGCTCACGAATCCGGGATGCGGGGCGTGCGCCGGCGATGGAGGGATTCTCGCCGACGGCGAAGTCTGTCTTTCGACCGCCAATCGAAACTTCCTCGGGCGAATGGGAAGCAGCAAGTCCGAAATCTATCTCTGCAGCCCGGCCACACTGGCTGCATCGGCAATCAAGGGCGTTATCGCGGATCCCAGAGAGGTCTGATGCAAAACCTGATCCAGGGCAAGGTTTACAAATTCGGCGACAACATCAACTCCGACATCATCATTCCCGGCCGCTACCTTATATATATAGAGCCGGAACAGCTGGCGCAGCATGCCTTCGAGGTTCTTGGCGACGGCTTCCCCGACAAGCTGCGCCGCTTCGACGTCTTCGTCGCGGGCCGGAACTTCGGTTGCGGGAGCGCCCGCGAACAGGCCGCAACCGCCATTATCGGCCTGGGCGTGAAGGCGATTGTCGCCTGCTCATTTGCCCGGACCTTTTACCGTAACGCCATCAACTCCGGCCTCACCATCGTCGAATGCCCGGAGATTTATGACACTGTCCACGAAGGCGA
>WNFT01008812.1_pt1 | contig 12074 bp, 8 predicted proteins | sample 5400191 | NCBI WGS metagenome assembly WNFT01 (sample SAMN13153359, study PRJNA577476) | soil metagenome | isolation source: 80 cm saprolite under Madrone tree | place: USA:California | collected 2016-06-14
TACGTCCCGTTAGCAACGCGGTGCGAGTCGGCGAACAAAGCGCGGTGGTATGAAAGTCGTTATAACGAAGGCCAGTCGCCGCCAGCTTATCCAGTGTTGGCATCTTGCACGGGCCACCAAACGCGCTCGATTGTCCGAAGCCGATGTCATCGAGCAACACAACGACGACATTCGGCGCTCCCTTCGGCGCCTTAACCTCAAAACGCGGCGGCGCCTTCGCATCGCGCGCGTCCGGTTCCGTGATAGTTGGTGGCTTAGGCTCGGGGACCGGCAAGACGGTCCGATCGATCTGTTGCGCTGGTATTGCTAGCGGGAGCAAGCTCACCATAACGGTTAGAAAATGTATCACCGGCCAATTCTTCATAACGAATTCTGATTTCATAGGTCTTGGATTGATCCTTCTCATTTTCACTTCGCTCTTGGATTTGCTCAAATGATTGTCAGACAGCTATGGCTAACTCCTGTTCATTTAGGTGTAGCCCAGTTTGGGCGCAACCGCTTGCCAAGACGGAATTGCAAGCTCTGAGTGGTAGCGTTCAAAAGTAATAAACGACCGTTACGCCGACCTGAAATCTCTTCGCTCCGCTACTAAGTGGCTTTTGGAATGTAGCACTAAGCACAACCGGAACCTTTGAAAGACGCTTCGCTATGCCAGCGGTCAGAGTGTGAACCCATCGATCGCCGTTGTTGAAATCCACCAATGTCCGATATTTTGCGCTCACCGACCAGTGCTGTGGAAGAATGAAGGTGGCCGGTACCGAGATTTCAAGATAACTGTGCGGCCGAACATTGTTTTCTTCGGCAATGGAATGGTTATAGTCGGCATCGGCTGACAAGCTCAACCAGTGGGTAAAGTCATGGGCAACTCCCCAGCCCCACTTCAATCGCCACACGTTTTCTGCAAAAGATGGATCTGAAGCGCTATCGGCATGTAACTCGACGCCACCAGCGGTTCTCCAGGTATCACTCAGACGAAACGCGGTGCCTGTCCCGATTTCGACGTCACCCACACCTCCGGTGTCGCGGTGATCTGATCCTCCAGCAATTCTGTCATAAACAAAGGGCAAGTTGAAGCGTATCGCCCAGTCCTGCCAGTCATTGACACGCCAGCCCAACAATCCATTGACGGTCCAAATCCCCTTTTCACTGTCATCTTTGAATTGATCCCACTCGAACTCCAGTGACACGCGGGTTGCAAGCAGGGTCCGATCATTCAATTGCTTCAGTTCATCTGCTGTTGTCGGGCGAGGCGGTTCAACCCCAGTCGCGTTATCGTACACAAACAGCAGCAGCGTAACGATCAGGAACCACTGCAACAATTTCGTGGTGACACTGGTAGATTGAATGAACATTGGCGGGCAGGCACCAGCTACAACAGGGACGAGAGTTTCGATCACCCTGATTAGCCCGTCTGGTTTGAAAGGTGGTCCAGCGTTCTGATCATCGGTTCACTGGGAATCCGCACAACGCCAGCAAATGGATGGTCGAGATCAAGGATAATGAACACTGCGCACGCGACAGAGAACGCGCCGGCCATAAGAGCGAGAGTGTTTGTGGCGTTGGCAGGCGCCAGAAGACTAAAGCCGAGGAAGATTACCACAAGCCATATTACCAAGGCAATCAGCAACGGCTTCGAAACTGACGAAACCGCTTGCGCCCGCACCAGAGTCCGAATCTCCGCTAATTGGACGATTAGCGTGGTTGCCTCCGTTTTAAGAGCACGTTGCGCGTCGTCCTGCGGCGCGAGCCGACTAATCGCGACGTAAACAGCATCGCCCATCTCTTCGTTAGGCTCCAGTTGGGCTGGGCGGCGTCCGTCTGCCGGCCAGGTGCGTCGGACGCCTTCGGCGACTGAATCGCGAAGTGCATGACGCGCGTCAGCTGTCTGCGGTCCGTAAAGCTTCAGCACGCGATCGAGCAAAGCGATCTTCGCAGCCATCTGCATCACTTCGCTTCGCGCAGTGTCGAAAGAACTCTTCGCTGAACTAACAAGAAGTCCCAGGAGTATGGCCGTCATAGTCGCGACAAGCCCAAGGGCGAGTTTCACGGCGTCCTTGGAATCGGCGCTGAGGTGCTCAGCGGGAACGAGCCGGCGAAGACGCGCTCCGAGTAGCGTAACGCCCACAAGAAATAGGAACAGAATTGCAGCGAGACTAATGGTAATCATGCCGATGTTTCCGCGCGATTATTTCACAATGTTAAATCTGAGATTGTCAGCCAAGACATAAATATCTTTGCTCGTGTTTGCCGTGAACCGCGACTGCACGGCAATTCAATCGGAACTTCCGGCCGCAGCCAAAATCAGGTTTTTATTACTGTAACTGCCTAGGTTCCTGCAGGCTTGTCCTTTTGCGCAACCAGAATCTGGAAGTTCGGAGGACTCTGCGTGCTTGGATCTACAGGCCGATCAGTAAACATAAGCGTCGTCCCCGGCGTGATGACTGCCTTTGCCTTGTCCAGGAACGCAGCTGGCAGTCCGCTCTTCTGCGACGTCAAAAAAATGTTCTCACTCGATTTGCTCTCGCCTGTGGATGTGACTTCCGCCCACTGCAGATGTCCGTCCGCATCCGTTCCTTGGAGCGCGCTAAAGACCAGGTCGTTCAGAGGCAAAGTCACCTGCGGATTTGGTATTCCGGCTCGCCCAATTTCCATGCCGTTTCGATAGACGTACACCGTTTTATCGGCGCTGCTGACGATCACGGAAACGGGACCGGTGGGAGACTTATCTGGATCCCAGTCGAATTTGCCGGCCGTGGTCGGCTCACTCTCCTGGCCACTCTGCGCAAAGAAAAGACCGGGATGCACAGTTGTCGCAGGCGCGGAATGTGCGTCCGCGATGATAACCGTCGCGCCTTTCATTGTAACGCCGAAGAGGAGTTTGGAAAATTCCAGCGGAAGCCGGACACATCCATGAGAGTCAGGATAACCCGGCAAGTCGCCGGCATGGAGGGCTATGCCGCCCCAGGTCACCCGTTCCATGTATGGCATCTCTGCACCCTTGTAGATACTCGAGGTATGATGCACCTCCTTTTCCAGGATCGTGAAGACGCCGGTGGGAGTACGATGACCGGGTCGTCCAGTGCTGACGCTTGATCGGGCGATGCGGATACCATTGCGATACACATACGCGACTTGCTCGGTGACGCTGGCCACGATCAAAAGCGGTCCTTCCGGCGCGCGCTCAGGTTCCCAAACATATTGACCGGGTTTCAGCGTTAGCGTTTCCGGAGAGACTCGGACGCCTTCGGTAAAGCTTTCGGCCAGTATGACTGACCACCCGACAACAAACAACCCGGTAACGGTGGCAAGTAAACTCGGACTGCACTTCGCGATGATTCTCTCGTCGATCAGCGGATGGAAGATGCGAATCCAGAAAGCCGAGTGCGTGCGGCACCTTGATCACGCGCACCCCAGCCTTGCGTTGTTGCTCAACGATCTGATCACGCAGCGTCTGCATTCGCGTCCAATGCACCTTCGGCCGGAAATGATGTTCGGCATGGAAGCCATTGTAGAACCACGTCCAGTTATAGAGCTTGCCATAGGTGCTCACGCCCCAGGCAATCGGCTCGTCGGGATTGCCCCCGTAATGCCGATAGTAGCCGTTCAGATAAGAGAGGCAGTGGCCAAAATACCAAAACGGAAGAAGGAAACAGATGTAATGCCAGTTCAGAATTCCGAGAATAACAAACGTGGTAACGAAGCATGCCAGCTCGAACACTCCCCAAAACGCCTCGCGCGGGTTCTTGCGCTTCAGTTCCTTGAGGACTGTCTTGGGATCCTCGCGAAAGAAACTGATAAACGTGTATTTCAACGGATGTTCCGCTTCACCGTCATCGCCGTGCTTGTAAATCGAAATCCAATCGATCGTGTCACCATGATCGTCGGGTCGGTCGGCGTTTCCCTTGTGATGCTGCATGTGAATGCAGTCGTAAAAAACTTGGCCGAAGCCGACGGTGATCGATTCCATGATGCTGAATAGGCGATTCAGCAGCGCGGAACGAAAATAGGGATTGTGAATGAAGTTATGGGATATGCCGTTGATGTTCCACGAAATGCTGATCGAATAAATAAAACCGAGAATCAGCATGACCCAGAGCGGGACGCGCGGGAAAAGGTAAAACATGCCGAAGAAGTAGACGCAGTGCAGAACGCCTGCCGCCAAAGGGATGACGTCCCAGCGTGTGTGCGCAAAGATGCTGGAATTTGTCTTCGGACGCTCGATCGCGACCACATCACTCGAAGAAGTTGGCATTTGTGTTCAGGAACGCGTCTTGGAATACACACTTTTCACTTATAAATCCAGTCGGAAATTCTTCTCGAGGCGATTTACAGCCGGTCCCGAGCGACGTCACATTGCACAAAGGGCCAGCCGAACGGCAGTGAGAAATTCTTCATCGTCGAATGGCTTAATGAAAAAAGCCGACGCACCCGATTTTAGCGAGGTAGCACGCACGAGCGGATCGTCTTTGCCGGTGAACATGATGACACGCGTCGAAGGCGAAAGCTCGTGGACCCGCGATTGAACCTCGAGTCCATTCATTAGCGGCATCCACACATCAATGATCGCGACCGTAGGTCGATGAACCTTCACATAATCCAAAAATGTAATTGGATCGCTGAACTGTTCGGGGTGCCAACCTGCCGACAACAGAAGCCGATTAAGGCCTCTCAATACAGAGGGATCATCGTCCAGCAGACAGATCAAATCTGGGCGTGGAGCATGCAAAACAAGTGAATACTACGCTGGCGTTCGACGCAGCCATATTAGACCTTAGTCTCACGCCACCTAGGGAACGGAATCTGTGCTGTTTCGACCAAACGCACCAAATCAGCGACCGACACGATGCCCAGTTTTTTCATTACGCGGCCGCGATGCACCTTGATGGTCTTTTCCGCAGTGCCTAGCTCACTTGCAATCTGTTTGTTCAACATGCCTGTAATCACCAGTTGCATCACTTCGAACTCACGCGGTGTTAACAAATCCAAAACGCGGCGGGCTGCAGCTTTCTCGATGGCGCGCTGTCGTTGATCCGCGGAACGCGTCAGCGCGCGTTCGACACATCGCAGGAGTTCGGTGCCTCGAAACGGCTTCGGGAGAAAATCGACCGCGCCGGCTTTCATCGCCTGCGCACACATCGAGATGTCTCCGTGCCCTGTGATGAAGACGAGTTGTTCTTCCCGGCGCCGCTGAATCAAAACATTTTGCAAATCCATGCCGTTGATCCCCGGCATGCGCACATCCACGATGACGCAGGCAGGTCCTGAGTGTTGTTCACGCGTGAGAAAATCAGGTGCCGAGGCAAAAGCCTCGCTGCTGTAACCGGCTGAGCGCAACAACCGTGATACTCCTTTTCGGACCGATGCGTCATCATCGATCAAAAACACAAGGCTATTCGAGGGAATCATGTGGAGGACATGCCGTTCACTGGAAGAACAAATTCAAACCGGGTGCCCCCGCCGTCGGCATTTTCAGCTGTGATCGTGCCGCCGTGCGATTCAACGATGGATCGTACAATGGCTAATCCCATTCCGAGTCCTTCGGTTTTCGTACTAAAGAAAGGATCGAAAAGACGGTCCTGCATCTCCTCGGAAATGCCGACACCATAATCGCGCACGCTCGTGCGAACCATGTCATCGCCGTTTGATTGCGTCGCGATGAGGACCTTCCGTTTCGAGGCCGGTGTGTCTCGCATCGCGTCAAATGCGTTGATCGCAAGATTCAGCAAGACCTGTTGAAGTTGAACCGGGTCGCCGTCGATCGCGGGCAAATTTGGATCCAGGGAAGTCTCAAACTGACACGAATGAAGTAGCGCATCGGGTGATGCCATGCGCAATGCGTCCATCACGATCTCGTTAAGATCCACCGACCGACGCGCGAGTTGTTCCTTCTTTACCATGCCGCGAATGCCGCGAACTACGTCACTGGCACGGCGCCCATCTGAAACGATGTCACCAAGCAGTTCGCGAACTTCGCCAAGATCAACGTCCCCACGATCGATAAAGCGCTGTCCAGCCGAGGCGTTACTGAGAATTCCAGACAGCGGCTGATTCAACTCATGTGCAATCGATGCAGACATTTCACCCATCAACGCCACACGACTGAGATGAGATAGCTCCGCGCGACCGCGCTGCGCATCGAGTTCCGCCTGTTTACGCGCTGTGATGTCGATGCTGATTCCCAAAAGCCGTGAGGGCTTTCCCGCGCTATCAAACTGAATGCTGCCGCGTGTTGACATCCAACGCACGATTCCGTCGGGTAAAACGAGGCGGTACTCCGATTCGTAGTCTTTTCCGTCGCAAACCGCGTCATTGATGGTCTGTCTGATACGGCTGCGGTCTTCTGGGTGTACTCGAGATATGAAATCTTCAAAGGTGACCTTTCCCGTTGACGGCCACCCCAGAACTGCTCGCCGCGCGTTCGTAGCCCAGATCTCATTCGTCGCCAGGTGCCATTCCCAAATTCCGAGGTTAACCGCGGCCGCCGCCAATCGCATGCGCTCCTCACTTTGTCTTAACGCCTCATCTTTGGTCATCAATTCCGTGACGTCCACGCACGATCCGATGTACCCGGCGAATGTTCCTTGTGCGTCATAGCGTGGAACGCCCTGGTCCGATATCCAGCGATACTCGCCATCGTCTCGTCTCAAGCGGTATTGCATAACGAATGGCTGCCGCGCATCGAATGCGCTGGTGTAAACCTGCACGCATCTTTCCAGGTCATCTTGATGCACGCCTTCAGCCCAGCCGTTTCCAAGCTCCTGTTCCATGCTGCGTCCCGTAAACTGCAACCACGGCTTATTAAAGAACGTGCAAAGCTTGTCCACGCCAGCCATCCAGATGAGAACGGGCGCAGCATCCGCGACGAATTGGAAACGCGATTCGCTTTCCTGCAACTCGTTCTCTCCGGTTACGCGCTCCTCGATCAAGGCCGCCAGAAACAACAGCGGAATCGCCAGACCGATCAAAAATATTTCAATAGAAAGGGCGCTTTGTTCAGCTGTTTCACCCGAGAATGGTCCATGTCCGTGGGATGCGCTCCAAATCGCCAGGAAGCCAACAATCGAAATGGCTGTGCTTGTTCCCAAAGCGCCGAATCGTACCGCCACCCAAAGCAGAAATGGCAGAGGGAGAAACAGAAGAGCCAGATCCGCTCCCGATCTTAACTCATAAAGGACAGCGTAGCTGACCGCCAACAAGCCGAGAAAGACGCCGCAGGCCTCCAAGTAACGCGAACGTGATGCTGTTCTCAGGGGCTGAACCCCATGCGTGACCCATGTTACGATCAACGGCACGATGATTAACGCTGAGACGGCATTTGAAGATAACCGCATACGGATCAACTCCCAGTACCGGTCGTGCCCCCAATGATTCCACACAACGAACGCGGCATCTAAGAACGAGGACAAAAACGGGCCGATAAACACTACGCAAAGGCAGAAAATGCCGACCTTGCGGAGACTTGTGAAGCGCATCGGGCCGCCAATAACATAGCGCGTCAAACCTGCGCCGATCACCGCTTCTGACGCGTTGCTGATGAACCAGCACATGATCATCAGCGGTGGAACGTCACTCTGTAACTGCGCCGCCAAATGCGCTGGAAGCGCCGCCAATAACACAAGCCACCAGCTGCGCGGCGGCGTCAGCAAAAGCGCTGCGACCAGGACAGAATTCGGAGGCCAAAGAACGGATACAGGATGCGGTTGAAAGGTGAGTGCAAAACCGATTTTGCACCCAAGATAGTATCCAGTGAACACCCACAACCCGATCATCAATAGATGCCGGTCAAAAACGGCATTGAGACCGTTTGCGTTCTGTTCTACTGGCTCAACGCCCGTGGCTTCAAAAGAGATGGAAGCGCGCTTCATCTTCAGCGAATCTCACCGCGTCAGAAAAGCTAATTTCTGGGAGAACGCTTTGTCGGATAAGTGCGAAAGACATACGCGTGCAGAAATTAGTCCCGATAGGGTTGTGGCGGTTCCGGCATAAACGAAAACCACTGCACACGCTCGCGTAGAAAAGTCTTTCCACAGCACCCCGGATTATACATGGCCTCCGGCGTCGGGAGAAGCCTCATTTTATGTATGAACCATCGTGTCGCTGAGGCCGATTGCGCTGTGCCAGGGAGGGGACTCGAACCCCTACGGATTTCTCCACCAGATCCTAAGTCTGGCGCGTCTGCCATTTCGCCACCCTGGCTGATATTTCAGGCAATTATCTGGCACAAATCCTAGCACAGGCGGCACCTTCCCAACAAGTGTGGAACGTGGCAACCGATTTGCCGCTCCAGACTTACACTCGGGCGATTCAGGCAAGTGACTTTGAGTCACGTTTCGGGGGACAAATTGCACGATTGCGAAACGGCAACGACAGGGCCTAAGCTGGATACGGTCGGATCGCCCACGCCCAGAATGAAAAAGGAACCGCTGCTCGTCCACTTGCTGTTCCATCCCGAGTCGGTTTCTGCGCGGGAACTGGCGCGGTATATCCATCGTCAGCTCAACGGCGACCTTATGGTGCCGGGGTTGCGAGTGCCGACGGTTTTTTGCCCGACACGTGACGATGGCGCACCCTGCGCGCGGCTAAGGTTCAATTTCGCCGAGCGCAATTTTGTCGTCGTCCTCGCAGATGATCCGTTGAGCATCGACGAGAGTTGGTGTGGTTTTTGCGCCGACGCGTGGGCGAGTTGCCAGAATAATGCGTTCGCACGTTGTGTGCCTTTCCAATTGTCCGAAAATGCGTGGCCCCTCGATGCGCGGCTGAAGGAAGTCAGCTTTGCGAAAGCATATTTGCAGGATGCGGGGGAGGCGCGAAACGCATTCGTTGTGCGCTGGATCGTGGTCGAGCTTTGCCGTTACCTTGCGAATCTCGATAAGGTTGCGGATAGCGCTTTCCAGGCGCCGATCACGCTTTTTTTGAGCCACACGAAGGCGGATCTGAACAAGGAGCCGCGAGTTACTCAGCAGTTTATTGAATGTCTGCGCCGGGATCAGCCGATCGAGGCGTGGGTCGATTCGGGTGACATTCAAACTGGCTCGAAATTTGCCGAGGCGATCAAGCGGGGGGTCGAGCGCACCTCTCTGTTAGCTGTCCTGACCGACACCTACGCTACGCGCGAATGGTGCCGAGAAGAGATCCTGCTCGCGAAAGAGCATCAGCGGCCGATCACAGTCGTTGACGCACTTACGATGTATGAGGTTCGAAGCTTTCCGTACCTCGGCAACGTTCCGCGAATTCGTTGGGATGGTGATCCACAGAAGGGCGTCGACCTCTTGCTAAAAGAAACGCTACGGCATCTGCATGGTAGTGCTTTGCTGGATCGGTGGAAGCAACCCGGCGACCTTGTGTTCGCACGCCCACCCGAGCTTGCGACTCTGGTGGGGCTTGAGCCTGGAACGACGGTACTCTACCCCGATCCACCGGTCGGCGTGGGTGAAGCACGGCGGCTGCAAAAAGCGAACGTGCGAATCACGACACCGTTCCAACGTTTGGCGGCAGAACAATCGCTCAAAGGGCGAGCAATCGCACTTTCAATGTCTGAGAGCACCGATATTGCAAGCTGCGGAATGGATTCGTTGCATCTAGAGGGCGCTATGATCGCCCTCTCGCGATGTTTGTTGATCAAAGGGGCCACGCTCGCTTATGGCGGACACTTAGGTTCGGAGGGCTACGCGCAAATGGTTTTCGAACTTGTGCGTGCAAATAACAATCTCGAAGGCGTCCAGCCTTTCGAGCGGATTGTGAATCATCGCGGCTGGCCCTTACCGCGGCTAACGGTCGAAGAATTGGCACGGCTAAATCAAGTCTCGAAGACGGTCGAGCTTCCGCGTCCGCGAGATATCGATGAGACACTGAGCGCTGATTTTGTAGCAAGCCCGAAGTTCTTTCCTGCGGACAAATCTCCTGAGCACCGGTTCGCGTGGGCGCGAGGCATGACGGAAATGCGTGCATACCAGGCGGACATGGCGCGCAGCGGCGTAATGGCACGGATTGTCATCGGCGGAACTTTTGGCCCCACTGTGAAGGTCACTGAGGACGGAACTCGAAAGGAGCAATGGTACATGAGCCGAATCCCCGGAGTGCTCGAAGAAATCGTGCTCTCCGTAAAAGCCGGACAGCCCGTTTTCCTGATTGGTGCATTCGGCGGCGTCGCGAAGCTGGTGATCGATCTAATCCGTGGGAAGGACCACAAAGAGGCGACGTGGGATTATCAAAAGCGCGCGCCGTTTGCTCCCGAGATGCGTGCACTCTACGAACAGCGCCGCGTCGTGTGGATGGACTATCCTGAGATAGTCTCTTTGTTCCGCGGCAAGGGTCTGGAAGGCGTCAATCCATTGCTCCGCGGAGAGGAGCAGAACGAGTTATTCGAGACAGTAGATCTTCACCGAATGGCTGAATTGATCCTGCAAGGAATGAACCGCCTCTGAAGCTTTTTTGCTCGATAGTATCGAACCGTGAGACTTGGAACTAAAACGGCCATCATCCTCATAAGCTTGCGTATTGTTCGACTAACGATGGGTTTGAGCAATTCAGAGCGACTCCAAAACTTCGTTTAATCTTTGCCCCGTTTGTCTTTTTCTTCTACAAACGAGAGGTACGCGTTGGAACAATCTAAAATTTGTTAGCCTCCCATTGGGCGCGAAAAAGGTGGATTTCTTCACCTTCATGCTCTCGATGATCCAAATTTCATGTGTGATTCCGCAATCAACGATCAAATCGTCTAATTTGTCCTAGAGCAAAGCATGGCTCTCCAAAACATCATGGGGCGGTTAGTCGATGTGATTTTCGGCTATGATTTCTTTGTTTCGTACACGTGGGCGGATGGCAGCAAGTACGCCCATAGCCTTTGTGAGAAGCTAAAGGCGCAAGGTTTTACGGTTTTTCTTGATCAGGAAGAGTACGCACGCGGTGATAACTGGACTTTGCTCGGTCGAAGAGCTCTCAAAAAGACGCGCCAACTCGCATTGATCGTAACTCCCCGTGTTCACGGCAGTGGGCCGGTGCTGAAAGAACTGACGGCATTTCAATCCACCGGCAGACGAATAATCCCAATAGAAATCGGAGATTCACTCAATCGAGAGAAGTACCCCAAATCACCACTGCTGCCTCTTATTCCTCCGGAGCTTCTCAAGATCACTCAACCGCTTCAAGAAGGCGCGATTCCGAACGAAGCTCCTCCAGAAGTTGTTCGCGAACTGCGTCGCGGTTTCAAGCATGTCAGACAGGCTCAGATCCGTGTCAGAGTGCTTCTCGGCGCCTGCTTGGTGTTGTTAGGCCTTCTTTCGATCGCCGTGTGGCAGGGCATCACCGCAGAACTACAGCGGAAGAACGCGGTGAAGCAAGAGGCTAAGGCGAAGAGCACATCCGTGCAGGCCGATTTTGATATCGCAGTAATGTATCGCCAAAACAAGGACGCCGTGGATCCGCGAGTTCTCGCGCATCTCGCCCGCGCTTTGCGAACGTCAGGAGACGCAAGACTGCCTCGGCAATATCTCATTTCGTTGCTGCGCGACTCGTCTTGGTATCTTCCTCAGACGGAACCGTTGCGACATGAGAATGGGATGTCGGCGCCCAATCGGGAATCCATCTACTTTTTTCCCGCAAATGCGTACGTTAGTTTCAGTCCGGACGGACGGCGAATCGTCACCGCTTTCGACGATAAGACCGCGCGGGTGTGGGACGTAGACAGCGGCAACCCGATCGGCGAACCGATGCGTCATGAGGAACGGGTAGTCTCGGCCAATTTCAGCCCGGACGGGCGGCGCATCGTCACCGCATCTTGGGACAAGACCACGCGGGTGTGGGATGCGGAAAGCGGCAAGCCCGTCGGCGAACCAATGCGTCATGAGAGCTTGGTCTACGCGGCCAGTTTCAGCCCGGACAGGCGGCGCGTCGTCACCGCTTCCGACGATAAGACCGCGCGGGTATGGGATGCGGAGAGCGGCAAGCCGGTGGGCGAGCCAATACGCCATGCGGACAAGGTCTATGCAGCAAGTTTTAGCCCGGACGGGCGGCGCATCGTCACATCTTCCGGCGATGATACCGCGCAGGTGTGGGATGCGGAGAGCGGCAAGCCG